>Ga0164305_10000186_pt1 | contig 21077 bp, 17 predicted proteins | sample Whisoiple_237_MG_FD_110215 | JGI IMG/M metagenome (GOLD analysis project Ga0164305, IMG submission 110215) | Soil microbial communities amended with pyrogenic organic matter from upstate New York, USA - Whitman soil sample_237_MG | ecosystem: Environmental > Terrestrial > Soil > Agricultural...
AAAAGTGGTGAAATTAACCAATCAGAGTTTAAATATGTGAATAAAATTTTTGAATTCGATGATCGAATTGCAAAAGAAATCATGGTTCCACGTACAGAAATCGCTACGATATCTAAAGATGATACGATTCAACAATTTTTCACCATAATGACTGAAGAGAACTTTACTCGCTATCCTGTCATCGACGGCGATAAAGATCATGTTATTGGAATGGTGAATATCAAAGAACTATTCACTGAAATGATCGATAAAAGTAATCAGGTAACGTCAACGATAAATAGATATGTTCGCCCTATTATCCGTGTCATTGACAGTATTCCGATTCACGATTTACTTTTAAAGATGCAAAAAGAACGTATTCAAATGGCTATTCTTTTTGATGAGTATGGCGGAACCGCTGGGCTTGTTACAGTAGAAGATATTATTGAAGAAATTAACAATATTTCCTTGAACTTTCAACAAATTTCGCTGACAGCTAAACAACAAGCGATCGCGATCCAACAAGTTGTCGATGCTATGACCACTCTGAATCAAGGGGCTGCTCAAACAGCGAGTGCGATTCGTCAAGCTAGGGTGGGTACACAACATCTCAATGCAGCCGCTCAAAACCTAAAATCTATTGTTTAAATTTTAGAAATTAAATCTATGTTTAAAGTAATGAATTTACAGACTCGATTACTCGTCTCATTTCTGTTCATGGGCCTGCTTGTCTTCATCATTGCCGTCATCGGCTGGAGCAGTAATATCCGCCTCAGTGAACATATCAATACCTTAGGGAATAATAGTTTGCCCAGTATCATGGGCTTATGGAAAATCAATGAAGGGCAAACTCAAATCCAATCATCAGAACGAGCCTTACTGAATACACTGTTGAGTCAAGATAAACGGCAAATTGAGTTGACTAGAATTCAAAAAGCCTCAGAACAAATTAAAGATGGTTTCAAACAATACGAATCTGCACCCCGATCTGAAGAGGAAAATAAACTCTACCAAAAATTTCTGGTCGATTGGGATAAGTGGAAGCAAGACCATGAAGAGTTCATACAGACTTATCAACAATTTGCTCAAGCAGGAATTTTTGATCCTGAAGGGAGAATTTCTACTTTAACACTTCAGGGCAAGCAAAATTCCCCAGAAATGGTAGCTGTTAGAGACTCAAACGCACTCATAGACAAACTTAGTAACCTGGCTGCTAATGAAGAATTAGCCTCCTTTAGCACAGCTACTAACTCAATTTTAGACGTTATTAAATACAGTGAAAAATTTGGGATTGCTGCCAGTGATACCGCAGAGAAAGATGTGAATCAAACCACTTTCTGGGTAGTGACTGGCATGATCTTAGGACCCATCACAGCGCTCATCTTAGGCATCTTTTTTAGTATCAAAATTGCTAAACCACTGGGTGCGAGAATTGCTAAAATTGTCAATTCGATTGTTTCCTCCTCAACCGAAATTGCGGCGACAATCGAACAACAAGAACGTACTGCTACTCAACAAGCTGCTGCCGTCAATCAAACCACCACCACCATGGATGAACTGGGTACTTCTTCGCAGGTGTCTGCCGACCAAGCAGAAGCGGCGGCGGCTGGAGCTAGAGAAGTATTAAACTTGGTAGATGGTAATCATCATGAGGAACCTACTAACGCATTCGGTAAATCTAGCCTCAGAGACAAGGTAGGACAAATTGCTGAACAGATTTTGCGCCTTAGTGAACAAACCCACCAGATCGGGATGATTTCCGCTTTAGTCAGTGAACTGGCTAATCAAACCAATATGCTAGCGCTGAATGCTGCCGTTGAAGCCGTTCGCGCTAAAGAATATGGCAAAGGCTTTAGTGTGGTAGCGGCTGAAATTCGCAAATTGGCTGAGCAAAGTAAAAACTCTGCGGAACGAATTAATAATTTAGTTTTAGAAATTCAAAAAGCAACGAATTCTACAGTAATGGTGACCGATGAAGGTAGAAAAACAGTAGATCAGGTAGTCGAGGCGATAAGTCTCATTGCGATGAATACCCAACAAATCTCTTTGACCACCAAGCAACAAGCTGTAGCGATTCAACAGGTAGTAGAAGCTATGAATAGTATTAATCAAGGAGCCTCGCAAACGGCGAGTGGCATTAGTCAAACAAAGGTCAGCACTCAGCAACTTAATGAGGCTGCTTTGAATTTAAAGGCAGTGGTTTAGTCAGTTAAGTGAAAATCGAGTATCAATAGAGGAAATCTATAGTACCTCAACCCGGAGCGATTGATCAAAATTTGTCAGCATTAGGAGCATCTAATCTTCCAAAAAACGCTTTAATCTACAAAAACTATTGATTTAAATTTCAATGTTGAACGATAGATTTTCTGGGCTTCAATCTAAAAAATGGGGTTTAAGAACAAAAGCGATCGCTCTAGCAAGTCTAATCAGCACATTACCAGTATTAGGGATTGGCTCCATCGCTTATTATTTGGCTAATCGCTCTATTACTACCCAGGTGCTGGAGTCTAAAAAAGATCAGGCGATCGCCCTCTCCAATCAAGTTAATCAATTTATGTTTGAGCGCTATGGAGATATCCAAACCCTAGCAACTCAGGAGATTTTTGCTGATCCGCGAATTAGTAAACTTGTGCCTGCAAAACAGCAGCAAGAAACCTTAGATCGTTACCTGCAAGTTTATCAAGTTTATGACAGTATTGCGATTGCAGATCTGGCGGGTAATACCATTTTGCAATCTACTGGTTCCCCAGTTACAGGGTTAGGACAACGAGAGTATTTTCAGGAAGTTATTAAAACAAATAGCCCCTCAATTCCTGCTCCTAGAAATTCAGCGTTAACCGGAGAATATTCTGTATTTGTAGCAGCACCGATTAAAGATTTAATGACGGGCAAAATGATAGGTGTTATTCGAGCAAGAATACCTGTTAAGCGATTAGCAGATAATATTCGCAATATTTTATCTATCCAAGAAGATTATCAAATTATTAATCCTCAAGGAGAAGTTTTTATTTCTAATAAATTAGAGGATGTGGGGAAACTAGCCCAATCCGCTTATGCTTTTTTCCCCCAGGTTCAAATAAAAAAGCAGGCAATTGCGAGGGTGGCAAAGAACCAAAGATATCCCGGCAAAAAAGTAGTAGCGATCGCGCCTACGCAAAATATTGCCCAGATGCCCAACCTCAATTGGGTAGTTCTAATTGATCTAGATACAGCAACGGCTTTTCAAACTCAAAAAGAACTCCTAACTACCCTACTCCTCGGCACTTTAATCACTGCCTTAATTGTTAGTGCGATCGCGGTTTTCTTAGCCAATCGTGCTACTCAATCCATCAACGAAATTGTCAAAGTCGTTGCAGATGCTTCCTCTGAGATTGCGACGACAGTTGAACAGCAAGCCTATACAGCAAACCAGCAAGTCGCTTCTGTCAACCAAACCAGCATCACCATGGATGAATTATTAGCTACCTCAAAAAAGACTGCCGAACAAGCGACAGCAGCAGCAACCGGAGCCGATCAAGTTTTATCTCTTGTCAATGGCAGTACTTCTGAGGAGTGGCAAACTTTAACCAATGCAGCAAATCTGCGCTCTCAAGTCGAACAAATCTCCGAAGAAATTTTACGTTTAAGTGAGCAGATTAGCCAAATTTATACAATTACTAACTTAGTCAGTGATTTAGCTCATCAAACCCATATACTTGCCTTGAACGCTGCTGTAGAAGCCGCCCGTGCTGGAGACCAAGGAAAAGGATTTGCAGTAGTGGCAACGGAAATTAGTAGACTAGCCAATCAAAGTCAAAAATCAGCAGAAAAAATCAATAGTTTGGTAAGGCAAATTCAAGAATCTACCCACATCACGGTCATGGCAACCGATGAGGGGCGAAAAACGGTTCATCAGGTAGTAGGGTCTATTAATAATATTACCGTTAATGCTCAACAAATTGCTCTGACGGCTAAACAGCAAGCTATAGCGATTCAGCAAGTAGTAGAGGCAATGAGCAATATTAATCAAGGAGCTTCTCAAACTGCTAGCAGCATCAGTCAAACTAAAATTAGTACCGAAAATCTGAATCAGGCTGCCTCAGCCTTGAGAATAATTGTTTAAATGCTAACTAAAGTAAAGCTGTGAGTTTTTTTAGGAGAGTGGGAATCATAATAATGGCTCTTTGAGATTTGCTGCCTGATTTTTTAACCTCAAATTTTAGTAAAAGTATCAAAAACCCTTCTAACTCTGGCTCTTTTAAGCAGTAATCCAGTCTTAATACAAAGTTACCTTTCTGAATTGATCTGCAAGCAGTTGCCTAAAAGCAAGGATGGTATAGAAACCGATGATGATAGAAGATGAAGAACTACGGAACTTATTTAAAACTTCTAGCGAAGAACACTTGCAGAACCTAGAAGTCGGCTTGCTGCATTTAGAAAAGTACCCAGAGGATAAAGCAAGATTAGAGGAACTCCTGCGAGAAGCCCACACCCTCAAAGGAGACTCCCGCATGTTGGGGGTTAAGGATGTAGAAACTTTGACCCATCAAGTTGAGCATATGTTGGGAGCGCTCAAAGAAACAGTGCTGTCGCCAGAAATGAGCGATCGCCTGTATCAAGGATTAGATGCTATGCGGAAACTGGTACACGAAGCTGTCACCGGAGAACCCGCAGGCATTAATACGTTTCAAGTTTTAGCTCACTTAATGGGCGCTAAACCAGAACTCACCTCTCAACTGGAATCAGAAATCACTGCCAATGAGCCAATCAGCAGCGATGCCCCACCTGCCATCGACGGGGACGAGACTGAGGACTCCTTGGTAGAAGTGACACACAACGCCCCTAGTGATAAAGAACTTTCTTTAATCCCCCTCGACTTAATCCCCTTAACCGCGATCGCCCCAACCCAGACAGCTACCCTAACCCCAGTCAATAATGGCACTAAAAGCGCTCAAGAGATTCCAAGCGATCGCCTAGAGACATCCCCCGTCGCTAGCAACTACCGCATCGAAACGATTCGCGTCGAAACCCGCAATTTAGATGCCCTGATGACTCAGGCGGGTGAACTCACCGTCACTAAAATTCGGATTGCCCATCTACTAGCCGAAATTGATGAACTCGTCACTGTCTACGAAGAATGGAGCCGTGACACCAGTATCAATCGCTTTATTTTAGACTTTGAAAGAACAGGAACAATGGGCTTTTCCCTCAACAATGGAGGGCAAAAACAGTTACAAAATTTCCATCATCGCTCTGGTGAACGGCTAGAAAAACTAGGAACCTTAGTTAACCGCTTAAGAAATTCTGCCTCCGAAGATGTGGCTAGGCTAGAAGCCATTAGCGGAGACTTAGAAGAAGGAATTCGCACCCTGCGATTGCTACCTTTGTCCACTATCTTTAATTTATTTCCCCGCTTAGTGCGAGACTTAGCCAGAGAACAGGGGAAAGAAGTCAATCTTGTCATTGAAGGTGGCGATACCAAAGCCGATAAGCGCATCCTCGAAGAAATGAAAGATCCCTTGATGCATATGATTCGTAATTGCGTCGATCATGGCATTGAAACTCCCGCCGAACGAGAGCAACTAGGGAAATCGCGGATAGCTACCCTGCGCCTAGTTGGTTATCAAACCAGCAACAACATAGTGATCGAAGTAGGCGACGATGGACGCGGCTTAGACATTGACAAGATTAAACAAACAGCCCTCAAACGCGGTATCTGCCGTCCAGAAGAACTCAATACCATGACACCGCGCCAAATTCAGTCCTTGATTTTTGCGCCCGGTTTCTCAACCCGAACCATCGTGACAGAGGTTTCGGGTAGAGGTGTAGGACTAGACGTTGTGCGAACTAACGTAGAGCGACTCAAAGGTTCTATTCAAGTAGAATCAACTCCTCAGCAAGGATGTACCTTCCGACTTCAGTTAGGCACCACTTTAACCACTGTCCATGTCCTGATTGTAGAAATTGCTGGCATTGCTTATGCGTTACCCGTTGAATTTGTCCAAACAACAAAGTTAATCAGTAAAGACGAGATTTTTGCCATTGAAGGTCGGGATACCTTAAATTTAGAAGGTCAGCCCATATCAGTGGCTCAACTATCCGAACTACTAGAGTTAAACTCCCCCGGACTTCCAGCCCCTACCTCACCAACAGATACTAAATACCTACCCTGCATCATTCTGAAAATTGGTGACGAGTGGCTAGGACTACTGGTTGATGCGCTCTTAGATGAACAAGATGTAATTTTGAAACCTCAAAGTAAATTACTCAAGCGAGTGCGGAATGTAGCAGGGGCAACCATTTTGGGCACGGGCGAGGTGTGCATGGTTTTAAATCCTTTAGATTTAATGAAATCTGTGCGCCGTAAGGGAACTTCAACTGAAACAGCGACCTCTTTTCTGCCTACTGTCGCAGTCAGCGAAGTGAAAAGAAAGCCTGTTATTTTGTTAGCTGAAGACTCCATTGCGATTCGCACCCAAGAAAAGCGGATCTTAGAAAGCGCGGGTTATGAAGTTGTCACAGCAGTGGATGGATTAGATGGGTTTAACAAACTCAAAACTCGTTCCTTTGATGCTGTGATCTCTGATGTGCAAATGCCCAATATGGATGGTCTGACTTTAACTAGTAAGATTCGCCAAAATAAGGAATATAACGAATTACCGATTATTCTAGTAACATCCTTGGCTTCAGACGATGATAAACGTAGAGGGGCCGAAGCAGGTGCCAATGCCTACCTGACCAAAGGCACATTTAATCAAGAAGTTCTTCTGGAAACCTTAAAAAGGCTAGTTTAAGGATGAAGTCCGGGGGTTTTTACGCGGCTGAACGATTTCTATGAGCAAAAGTCCCATTCGAGTTTTGTTAGTCGAAGATTCCCCAATTGCTCTCACCATCCTCAAACGTATGCTAGAGTCGGTGCCGGAAATTGAGGTGGTGGGAACGGCTCGTACTGGCAAGGAAGCATTGAGCTTAATACCGCAGATTCAGCCGCATGTAATCTGCACAGATTTCCATATGCCCCAGATGAATGGGTTGGAGTTTACACGGGAAGTTATGGCAACTTTCCCGCGTCCGATTTTAATTATCAGTGCTTCCGTACAGAAAGAAGATTCCCAAAATGTGTTTCAACTACTGCAAGCGGGGGCGGTGGATATTTTCCCAAAACCTGCTGCTGGTTTAGCCTCAGATTACGCACGAGCCAAACAGGAGTTGATTAATAAGATTAAGATCTTGTCGGGGGTGACTGTTTTTACTCAGCATCGCCGTACTGAGGCGAATAAAAATTGGGTTTCTCCTCCCAAGAAGGAATTAAGTGTCAGCGATCGCACGCTTCCTACTGCTAAAATTCCGGCTGCTCAAAAAATTAGCAAACCTGTCCCAAATTTTGCAACGTTCAAACAACCTAAAATACTGGTGATTGGAGCCTCGACAGGGGGTCCACAAGCCCTGCACACGATTTTTAATGCTTTGCCCGCTAATTTTCCCATTCCCATTCTTTGCATTCAGCACATTAGTGAGGGGTTTTTGCAAGGTTTGGTAGATTGGTTAGCCCTCAAATCCCATCTGCCGATTAAGATTGCTCCAGAAGGAGAGCTACCTCAAGCGGGAACTATTTATTTTGCTCCAGAAAAACGTCATTTAGAATTAAATGCCCAAGGGAGATTTGTATATTTAGAAGCCCCCGCAGTCGGAGGACATTGCCCTTCGATTACGGTGACGTTTAACTCAGTGGCAAAGCTTTATCGTCAATCAGCCATGGGTGTTTTGCTGACTGGAATGGGCAGAGATGGCGCTGATGGCATGTACGCGATCGCCTCGGCTGGTGGTTTAACCATTGCCCAAGATGAAGCTAGCTGTGTTGTCTTTGGGATGCCCAAGGAAGCGATCGCCCTCGGTGCGGCTCATTATATTCTGCCCATTCAAGATATTGCCCCCATTCTCCTGACTAAAATTGCTCGGCAAGTTTAGGGAACTTAGCAATTTGGAAAAATGTTCGCTGAGGTTTTATCAGCTTCCTCACTCATCCAGTAATGCCATTAAGTCGGAGATTCATCCTCTGAATCTTTATACTTCTTCGCCTTTTTAGACAACTGTTTCCAGTAGGCATTATCTTCACTTTCCTCAGATGCTGCTACCTGGGCATCTGCATCAGTTTTTGCTTCAAAAATACTGCTCATAGGAGAGGTAGGCTTTGCAGGATTTGGCTCTTGTGGCGGTTTCTTGATGAGAGGCAAATCTATCCCCGCTTCTATTGCCTTTTCCGAAGTCTCGCCCATTTCAGCAGAGGCAGAACTGGTTAGATTTCGCCCCTCCTGCATTTTTTTCTGAAACTGCTGGAAGAAATCTAATTCATCCGTTGCTTCAGTCACTGGAGACAAATTTTGGGGTGCAACTATTTTAGGAGTGGCTGTTATGAATGGATGACTGTCATCCTGCGTTGGGTTCTGGAACTGTTGGAAGTAATCCGCTTCTGTTGCTTCCGCAATTTGATGAGTCGGCGCAGGGGATTCTGCCTCAGTTTTCAATTCCACGTCGCTGCTAGGAAGACTACTTTTTCGGGTTTTGAAAGTTTTAGCTTTGTTTCGCAAGTCATCCCAGTCTGCTTGCTCATCCGTCGATTCAACAGTAGGAGGTTGTGACTGGGCAACAGTCTCTATCTCGGCAATCAAATTAGAGATACTTTCATTTTGAGAATTACTGGCTTGACTCTTTCCCTTTTCTTCCCGTTCCCCTCGTAATCTCTTTCCCTTCTCCTTTACAGCATCTAGGTTAATTTCTTTATCAAGTTGCTCAACTTTACGCTTAGTTTCCTCTGGATCAATGTCAATATGCAAAAATACTTTGACACCTTGCACGATCGCCTTGGCATATCCTCGCTGTTCATCGACCAAGATCACCCCAGCAATCGTGGCTACTAGGGCTATGGCAGGCGGTACTAAAGGAATCCATCCAGAATGGATAAACAGCAGATAACAAGTGCCATAGAGTACCCCAGCCGCCACAGCACCACCCAAAACTAAAAGCCAAGGGCGACGGATGCGCCAAGCAAGAATTCCTCCGATTAGCGACCAACCTAAAGTCCACAGAATCTCACTCCAGTCATTCCAGTACCAAATTAAAGGGCGATTATCTAAAACAGCACTGAGAATCTGGCTCACATTTTGAGCGTGAACCACGACTCCGGGCATATTTTGGCTATCTCGTTGACCCGCACTGTAGGGAGTTAGAAAATCATCTTTCACCAAAGCGGCTGTGTAGCCGATCAACACAATTCGATCTTTTACCAAATCAGCCTTAATCTTGTCTTCTAGTACCTCTGTCAGCGTTACTTGCTCTACAGCATTTTTAGCAGCACGGTAGTTGAGCAGTGTTTGATAGTTGTTGACATCAGCATTACGGTAGCCGCCAGCATTTTTCGTTAACCGTTTGAAGACCGTTGAACCCAGCTTAATATCTCCCGACGGCATTAATTCTTGGGTAATATTGCGTGATCCTAAATAATCCAAAGCAAGCAGAAGAGAAAGAGAGGGAATTTGATTATTAGGGTCGGGGACGTTACAGAAATGTTGATTAGGTAAAGTCTTTTTAAAAGGCAGAGGCACTGCTACTAATTGGCTACGGCGCAGAATTCCACCAGGATCTACTGTATTATCGGCAAAACCAATCCGTTCTTGAGGCACCCCAGGTGCAGCAGCCGTTCCAGGATCATTAGCAGAACTCAGTTTGCACCCAGAGATAATATTGTCCTCTGCTGTCAAAATCTTGACCAATTTTTCCCGCCCTTCGCCCTGAGGGACATCCCTAGCAATATCTAGCCCAATCGCTTGTGGCTGATACTGTTCTAGTTTCTCTAAGGCTTGAGCGAGAGTAGCATCAGTAATGGGATACCTGTTTAGCTTTTGGATGTCTGCCTCGCTCACTTCCACAACCAACAAGCGAGGATCTGGCTTTTCATCAGGGCGCGATCGCATTAACCCGTCAAAAGCACTTAATTCTTGTCCTTCTAATATCCCAATATATCTGGCTCCTACCACTAAACCTGTCACCACAAGACTGGTTAAAAATACTGTTTTACCAAACGTTTTTGCGGCGGTACGAAATTCTGTTGTGCGTAGTTTAGAAAACATTATTGAACTCCTCCATACTCTAAAGACGAGAGGGTTAATTAGCGCCTACTCTAGCCTAGAAATTCTAAAATTTACAAAAACTTTATATTAAGACTATATTGTCAGCAATCCTGGTTTTGGGTAGAGTTTGTTAAGCTACCATTAAATGACAGCTTTTCCAGAAAAACTTTCCTCGACAAAGCTGGATATCAAATTATGAATAGCGGTTTACAGGCAGAGGAAAAACTTTTTTATGATATTTTTAGGAAACTTTCCTGATGCCTGTGAAGTCTCCTTGTAAGGCTTCGTTTTTAGAAGTGCCTTGATCCAGATGTAAGTAATAGTGACAACTTAACAAGTTATGTTAAAAAAATCCTTTTTATCTCTCGCTGCTATTCCCTTGATGATCTCTGGGAATTTGGCAATAGACTCTAGCATTCCTGTACTTTCTAAAACCCAATCCACTTTAATCAGTCAATCGTTTCCCAATCCTTCTCGCTCAGGTTTTTCCCGGCGGCGTTCCCGGTTGCTTTTTAAGATTCCTAATGTAACAGGTTCAGGAAACCTACGCGCTGGATTTGCTAGAGGTAGCTGTAGTGCTGCTGAAAACTCAAAAGGCAGTCTCAAAGCAGTATTGCCAAAAACAAATATAGGCTTGACTGTAGCCGAAAACCCAACCATCTTTTTTTATGTTTCCCTTGATTCATCTCAAACTGCTGAGTTTACGGTGATGGATGAAAAGGGTAATGAGGAAATCCTCAAAAAAACTTTGTTTCTCAATGGAACTCACGGGATTATCAGTGTCAGCATTCCTGAAAATAGCAATGCGCTACAAGTGGGGAAAAAATATAAATGGAGTTTAGCACTGCTATGTAACAATGATGGCGATCGCACTCTCGATCCTACAATTGAGGGGGAGCTACAACGAGAAGTACTGACTCCCTCAATGGCTAGTCGATTCAACAATGCTTCACCGAGCGATCGCCTTGCCATTTCTGTAGAGCAGGGTTGGTGGTACGATAGCTTAAAAACTTTGGCAGATCTACGCCGCGACCATCCTAACGATCCCACTCTTGCCGCAGATTGGGCAGATCTTTTAAGTCAAGATCAAGTAGGTCTTGCCGATATTGCTACAGAACCCTTAATTGAGCTAGATCTGAGCAGTAGTAACTCCACACCCTAGTCACCAGTTGAGATTGATTGACTCACTAAAAGCAGTGTTTTACCTCTAAGAATTAAGGGACTCTCGTTCCTAATTCAAACTTGCCTTGGTAACCACCAAACAGTTGAAAGCTGATCACTGCTTTAGCTTTCCAATTTCAGACACCCAAATTCTTCTGTCAGGATGTTCTAGCTTGAGAATATCCTCCAAAGACCAATGGAAGTAAAAAGCAATCATAGCTACCTCCTCGTGCAGTTCTTCCAAGGGGTAGCTTAAGATTCCCCCGCTAGAGACAACTCCACTTGAAATTGACGATTGCAGTTGGGGCATTCCACAGGAATATAAGCATCTCCCTGCTGATTAATGCGATTATAATACTCTCGCAAATATGCCAAATCCCTGGAAAATAAACTTTCTAAAAGTTCAGGAGTCACAGCAGAGAGAGTTCCTAAACGAGTAATCACCCGCGATAGCATCACCAACACGCCATAATCTTCATGCATCTGAACTCGGCGATCTTTTTGGACAGCTAATTCATCCCTGGCTGTTGATAAACGCATCATTCCCTGCTGATGGACATTTCCCTCAGCATCTACTAAGCCTCTCGGCAAATAGAAATCAAACTCGGTTCCTAAAATATTGTCACTAGACATGAGTAGTTATCTTTCAGATCAGCTAGTAGGTAGAGGTTCTGATGGAGAAGGAGTCCCTGGATTTATCTCTGCTTCCATCTCGATTTCGTTGATCTGGCGGTAAAATTTTTGCAAATAATTGAGGTCACAAGCAAACAAACCTTCAATCACGGCAGGACTGACTTCTTCTAACGCTCCCAAACTCATGATTACCCGTGACAAAATGAGAACAGTCGCATAGGCAGGGTTTGCTTTTACCCGTGGGTCCCTCATTGGCACTATCTCATCCATCGCCCTAGACAACCGCATGACACCAATGCGATGGAGATTGCCATCTGTATCAAGGTAGCCCTTTGGGAGGGTAAATTCAAACTCGGTTTGCAGCATAGTGCAATAATTTGTCCGCGTAAAAACCTAAATTTCCAAAGCTGCCTTTCGGAACTACAAAGGGGGAGAAGCAGGTGGTGGTGATTCCGGCGGAGTTCGCACTAAAGATTCAACGGCGAGTTCTATCTCCTCAATTTCCGTTTCAGCCTTACTCATCCCAACATCACCAATTTTGTAGCTGATTGGCCATGCTCTTTGGAATTCAAATTTTACCATTCCTTGCAGCTTCAGGTCATAGATGGTTAAAGTCCCGTTCCGTCGCTGCTTTTGCCAATCTCCTTCCTCCACAGCCTTAAACCAATTCCATAAGGTCATTGATTTAGTAATCCCCCGTTTCAGAATCAGATTACTGCTCTCAACGTTACCAGGAATTTTTGTTTGTACAATCCGACCGTGATTGGCTTTGCCCCATTTTTGAGCCGTCACTTCGTAGATATCTATACTCTTCTGAGTACGCTTAAAACCTTGGCACTCCTGAAAATAAGCGTCTACTGGATATTCGCTACCATCCAGGTGTAATTCTAAGTAAAAACGAGAAGAGGCGAGAATTTCAGGGAATTCAGACATAGCTGAAAACTCCGTTGAAGACTACTGATCAATGAAATATTCTGAGATGAATACTGAGTTAATGAACTAAGAGTTTGAGTAAAACTCAACTTCTAGTTTTCATCCTAGTGATGAAATCATTAACAGCTTCATCCCAGAAATTTTAATTTCTATTTAGTTCGAGAGATCCCATTATGAACAAGTTCAAACTCCTCAAATGCTAAACCTCCATCCCCTGCTTTAAAGGAGGGGCCGCCGTACTTAGTGGGATAGCAAGCAGTAATTTCCCAAATAGCTGCTTCTGAATTATCCGCAGCATAGCTTTTTACGGTAGCATTGACCCCTTTCATATTCCATTTAGAGGCTTGCCCCTGGTTAGGAGGATTAACATCAATGAACCATTTATAGAGGTCTGTTTGGGTCGTTGCGACAACTTTGACTTTAATATTCTGAAACTTGGCAGGTCCTGTTGGTTTGCCTTGACGGACGGATTGTCCTTTTGGTCCAACTGAAACTGTTTCTAAACCCGCCGCAGCTGAGACTTCTATAGAAAGACCAGAAATTTCAGCGATCGCTCTTTTGCTATCAAGAGAGGGACACTCAAACCAAAAGCTACTTTGAGTGAGAAACTCAGTTTGCTCTGCCATAACTTAACTCCTTGTAAATTGTAAATAATGCTTTTTTCCCTCTTTAGGGAGAGAGCCAGTAGAAGTTAAATCAACTTAAAATCTGAGTAGGAATTCAGCAGCCAGTCAACATCAAGCAAAGTTAGTTTTCTCAATTGCTTTAACTCATGATTCTGGCTGCTGAATTTTCCTGCTTGGGGATTTTATGTTTATTTTAACGAACCTACTTAAGAATCACTTGGACTCCACTGACCAATACGGAAGATTACAAATTCCGCAGGTCGAACAGGACAAACGCCTACTTCGATATACACCCGACCCAGCATAATTGTTTCCGGAGTATTGATCGTTTCGTCGCACTTGACATAAAACGCTTGATCAGGAGTCGAGCCAAACAACGCCCCATCTCGCCAGATTCTTTCTAAGAAATTGCTGACTGTGCGCGTCACCCGGTACCACAGAGTTGCATCATTCGGCTCAAATACTACCCATTGAGTACCCAGTTCAATAGATTTCTCAATGTAGCTCATCAAGCGGCGAACCGGAATATACCGCCATGGTGTATTGTCGGGTTCTACCAAAGTCCGAGCGCCCCAAATCCGAATACCCCGATTGGGAAACGTGCGGATACAATTGATGCCAAGTGGGTTCAGCATCTCTTGTTCCCGGAAATTCGTTTCATATGCCAAACCAATTACGCCCCGTGGAACATCATTAGCAGGCGCTTTAAACACCCCACGAGTTTCATCCGTGCGTGCCCAAACGCCCATCATATGACCACACGGCGGCACCATAATGGGTCTACCCCCATTGCGAGGGTTAGCGACCTTAATCCAGGGATAGTAAAGTGCTGCATACATCGAACGACGATTAAAAGCACTTAACCACTGAGCCACATGTTGAGGTCTTACCTGTTCTGGCGCAACCGGATTTCCACCCCCTTTACACGGCGGTGGGTCAAGCACAACCATGCGGTTGGGAGGATTTGGCGTAGCATTCTCCACGCTGCTGACCATCATTTCCATGATGCCGTGGACTTGATCAATATCCAGCATCCCTAGTTCATAGGCTCGCATTAAATCAGGACAAGCCAACATGGTGATTTCATCAATTTCAGAAATCCCTTGTACACCTGTGCGGTCATCGCGTACCCCTTGGAGATCCCGCGAGAAGCGTTCTGGACTCGAAACAAAAGGCGGTGGACTGACTTCATAAACCCCATTTCCAGGGCGATTAGCAAGGGGTTGTCCTGATTGCGTCATATCAGCAATCGTGATCACAGGAGACTCTTGCAGCGCTGTCACTACATAGGTACCCACTTGAGCATCCACTTCTGGATTCATCGACAAGTGGTCGTACCGTTCTAGTTCCTCGTTATCCCGGCGAATCACGACTGAAAAGAACTCACCTGTATTTAGAGGAGGTTCGCCTTCTGAGCCTTCAGGAGGGGGGAGTGGCTCACTTTCTAAAATCGCCACCGTCACCCGTCCATTCTCTACTTCTTCTGGCTTAAGGTTAAACAGCAGAGAGGGACGTTTGGCTCTAGTCGTAATCTTGAGACCTGTTTCTTCGGGGGATTCTGGTTCAGCACCCGGCACTTTGGTACCAATACTAGCCACCCAGCAACGTCCGCCACCATTGACAAACCAACCACTTACTGCAAAAGGTAAGTAGGCATTGAAATCAGTAAATCCATCTGAGCCAGGTTTGGCAAAGTACTCTAGGTACTGAGTCCAATTGGTAATCAGCATGGGTTTAAATAACTCAGCTTCACCTCGTACATCTTCGGTAAAGCCAACAAAGCCAGCAACGCTGGTACTCACCCCCTCAATAGGACGACTACCGCGCTCGACTTCTTCAATGTAAATACCAGGAGCAAAATAATCTAATCTCGCCATAAATTGCCTTCCTTTAATCGGTGTTGGGCTTATCTATTTGTCTATTGCGATCGCCTTAAAGTATTAGGGATGAGTTGAATCTCCTGAAAATCGCCAACCCAAGGACTAGGAGGAGTGCAGGAAAGATAAAACGGAGTCTTTACCGTCACATACAACGCTGGACGTAAAGGAACACCCAGCGCTTTCCAAAGAATTGCCGCATCTATTAGCCCAATGCTAGAAACAGTTAACGACAAACTGCCATAACCGCGTAGTGTTGGAGCCAGCAACGTTTCTGGTAATGAACGGTGATGTAATAACAACGTCAATGCCTCTGAGAGCAGACGATATTCTCCCAAAGCTGTACAATCCCAAGCACTAATGAGAAATGACACATCAAACCATAAGGTTGGACAATGTACTGCGGTCAAAGGCGGGTTGTCTTGGGTATATTGGCTCCCTAAGTGCAACACCTGATTGTGTTCCCGTATGTCATAGCAGTACAGGTTTAGCGCTGGCTTTATATCCTGCTGCATACCTGGGTGCTTGAAATCAATTTGTTCTGTACTGATCAGAGAAGTTCCACCAGCCAGGATTTCTGCCAAGGTCTGGGCAACAGCAGGGATCATAAGACAGACTGGGTCAGTAGTCGGTATAGGTCTAGATTAGGGACACGAACCCAAGAGAGTTATTAGACTTTGGTCGAAACTTTAAAAAATGTGTGGGAACAGGGCAAATTCTAGATATCCCCGACTAAGCTAGGCAGTGGGTTCATACTTTAGAAAATTTGTCATATTTCTCAAGTCTGAATTAGAACCAGGAATCGATCAGATTCGCTAAAAATTGCTGAATTGTTTTGAATGCTAGGAGAGTGTATGCAGGTCGGTATACCAGAATCGACTCTAGGGGTGCATTCACCTTTTTCCACCCACCCTACTTCCTATAGCCCTAAATCGCTGAATCTTCAGTCAATTTGCCAACTCCAGATTGAACAATTATCAGCGCAACTGCCGATTTTAGCAGCTTGGATTGTTTTTTATGAACCTGAACAGAAAAAGCGCCAAACTCTAGCTCATTATGCTCAGGCTCAGTACTATCCTTACTCGCTATTTTCCTATCTACAATCCGAGGACTGGTGGGGAGAATCTTTACCTGTTTGGCAGCTGAGTATAGTAACCAGAGAACCCGATTATCAAGTTTATGTTTGCCCTCTCAGCCAGCACACCCAGACCCCAGAGTATCTGCTGCTATGTAGCCAACGGACTTTTTCTGTCTGTGAGCAACAAGTCATAGAGCAGCGCACCCAACTGTTAAGTTACTACTTGGGAGTTTATCAAGACTATTGCTTACAAAAAACGGAAGTCCAGTTACTAGAGCAAGTGGTTCAGCGAGCGGAACATCAACTCCGTAATCCTCTCGCCTTGATTAGTCTGTATGCAGAAAATCTTTGTTTGTCCTTACCAACAAGCAGTTTGCAAGAGCAGGCAATGATGATTCGGGAAACGGTGAATCAGTTAAGTACAAACTTGACAGATTTAGCTGCCTGTGGGCAACAAAAAAAACTGCGAATAGAACCCTATGATTTGCGGCTGATTTTAAAAGAAAGCATTCAAGGCTTGCAACCTTGGTTAAAACAAAAAGAAATTAATATCCATTTTCCGGCAACGCCTGTGATTGTGGCAGTCGATCACTGGCAAATGAAACAAGTGTTTGACAATCTTTTAAGTAATGCAATTCATTTCAGTCCTCAGTCTGGTTTAATTTCCTGCCATTGGCAAGTCTTTTGTGATGAAGTGTTGATAGAAGTCAGCGACCAAGGACAAGGACTTTCGGAAGAAGATTTGCAACAAGTCTTTACCCCTTTTTATTCTCGTCGTTTAGGAGGAACCGGACTGGGACTCGCGATCGCCAAAAAAATTATCTTAGACCATCAGGGAAGCCTCTGGGTGCAAAATCTAGTCAAGGGTGGAGCACAATTTTCGTTTACTTTACCCCGGAATCAGGCATCAAGAAGCGGTAGTAAAGACTAAGTAAATTTTTACTAGCCCTTACTCAAGATGGGGATTGGTTTTTCGGGCATATTTTACGCCCTTCTACGCGGAATCAATTCCCATCAAAGATTGCCTGACTCCTAGCTCCTTTAGAGGTGATCAAGGATGACCGCCCCGCAGCCAATTTCTATTCTGCTAGTGGATGACGAACCGCGTTTTCGCCAAGGTTTGCGAACCTTACTCAACTTCTATAACCAAGAAGATTTTCTGCGCTTTCAAGTAGTGGGGGAAGCAGCTTCTGTCGACCAAGCTATTAACTTAACAGTGGAGCAAAGACCCGCCTTAATTCTGCTGGACTTAAGTTTAGCCCAAGGAGACGGAGTAACGGCGCTCCTGCGCTTGGGAGAATTACCTTATAAAGGAAAAGTACTGGTGTTGTCGGCTCATCGAGAAGATGAATGGGTGTTTCGAGCGATGCAAGCAGGCGCGTGTGGCTATGTCTTTAAAGACCGTCTGGCTACACAATTATGTGAAGCAATTACGACAGTGATGAATGATCAGGTCTATTTGTCGCCAGAAGTCGCTACTAACTTTTTCCGGTTGTTTCACTTCTATGCGGGACATTCCCTGCAAGCTTGTCAATCAATGCATCTGACAGACCGAGAACAGGAAGTTTTACACTGGTTAGTTCAAGGAGCCTCTAACGAAGAAATTGCCCGCAAACTTTATATTACGGTAGCGACCGTTAAGGCTCATTTAACGGCGATTTTTGAAAAATTAGGGGTAACTAGCCGCACACAAGCGATTGTGAAAGCCTTAAAACTCGGTTTAGTTTGTGCTTAATTTATTGGCAACACAGAAATGGTGAAGAATCATCGAATAATTGAATGAGTAATTACTTAGCGATCGCGACTGTTACAGCCACCCTACAAAGAATCTTGCAATCTGCCATCCAAGTCGATGTTGAAGGCGCGAGAGTAACAACTAATCGTCCGGGGAGTTCGGGTGGTGGTACTCCCGAATCGGGAGTGAATATTTATCTTTACGATGTGAGTCATAATCCCTCTTGGCGTAGCACCCCAGATTTATCTGCTCGTCGGGGTAAGGGAGAAATCGTCAAACCCCGGCTAGGAGTTGATTTATACTACCTATTAAGTTTTTACGGCAACGAAATTGAGTTGGAACCTCAACGCCTTCTAGGAAGCGTGATTAGTACCCTTCAGGAACGGCGGGTTTTGAGTCAGCAGATGATTCTGGATACGATTGCCGACTCAACTTTTCCTTTTCTGGCAAATTCTGATTTAGCAGAGCAAGTAGAATCAGTCAAAATTGTATTGGTTGATTTATCTTTAGAAGATTTATCAAAAATTTGGTCAGTATTTTTTCAAACAACCTATAGTTTATCCATTGCTTACCAAGCTACGGCAATCTTAATCGAAGGGGAAGAGCTAACTCAGAGAGCATTACCTGCACGCGATCGCGCTTTTGGGGTGATGCCATTTGCTCAGCAACCGATTATTGAACGGATTATGCCCCAAACTGGAGCGAATCAAGCGATTTTGGCAGATAGCGTGTTGCTAATTCAAGGGAGGCAGTTACGAGGAGCAACCCCTCTAGTCCGGATTGGGAATGTAGAAGTTCCTCCCCAAGAAGTGAGCGACACTCAGATACGGTTGCAACTTTCCTCCTTACCTGAAAATGCTCTCCGTCCCGGCGTACAAAGCTTACAAGTCATCCATCCAACAGAGAATTCAACCCGTAATAGTTCCACAGACGCTATTCCGGCAATGAATCGCAATATTGAATCGAATGCCGCCGCCTTCATCTTGCGTCCCACTATCACAGACATTAGCGCCTCTGATCTTGACGGCAGTGGAAATGACCTGCGTTCAGCCAAATTAACCGTTCAAACCAATCTTTTCATCGGTAAAAACCAAAGAGTGATTCTATTACTCAATGAACGGTCAATTGACAATCCGACCGCTTACACCTTTGCCGCCGCGCCGCGTTCTCGTGATGATCGCTCCCTCGTCGTTCCCATCAATAATGTAAAAGCAGGTTCCTACTTAGTACGGCTGCAAGTCGATGGTGCGGAAAGCTTACTGAGCGTAGATCCGAATCCAAACAGCCGTACCTTTAATTGGTATAGTGGCCCGCATATCGTCATTTCTTAAAGGAGGTCAGAAAATTAATGAGTGATGCAGAAACGCCACCTCAAATAGAGCCAATCATTACTGACCCAGATCTGCTATATGCCTCAATGCTGCATAGCCTTAGCTTTAAAATGTCAGCCAAAGGCGAAGTAGTGATGCCTTGTGTGCCCTCCATGATCGACCACTACATGAAGTGGCTAGAACGCTTGTTTCTGATGCTAGGGCGACCCATGCCTGCGGAAGTCCAAGAAGGCTTGCGGAAGGTATTGGCACAACATTTACAGGATGGCTTTCAAGCTTCCCGCTATTCAGAGGTCGTCTTTCGGTATGAACCTTCTGATAAATCCCATTTTGGCGTGGCTTGCACCATTGGCACTAGGGCTTCTTCTATTGCTGATGAATATTCTAAATGGGTAGAAACCAGAGATCCCCCCTTCTTTGGTCCCCAACCTGATGCCAAGGTAATGGCAGTGGCGGCTCAGGTGGGCAATTCAGCCCCAGTTAGGATTTTAGATGTTGGGGCAGGAACCGGACGCAATGCTCTGCCCTTAGCTCGCTTAGGTCATGCTGTTGATGCTGTAGAGGTGACGGCTGTTTTTGCTGAGCAACTCCGAACCGCCGCCGCCGCCGAGCAACTACCAATTACTGTGATTGAAGGGGATGTGCTGGATGCCCAAGTTCAGATGCGATCGCAAGCCTATCAGTTAGTCTTAGTTTCTGAGGTGCTCTCGGATTTTCGGACAGTTGACCAACTTCGCAAGTTTTTCCACAGAATGTGCGATCTTCTCAGCCCTGACGGTTGGTTTTTATTTAACATCTTCTTAGCCGTTGAGGGATACGAGCCAAATCAGGTCGCCAGAGAAGTTTCACAAGTGGTGATTTCTTCAATTTTTACTCCTGCTGAGTTAACAACAGCACTGGAAGGATTGCCCCTAGAAATTCTCTCCAATGAATCAGTTTGTGAATATGAACAGACGCACTTACCCCCAGGTGCTTGGCCTCCTATTAGCTGGTTTGAGAATTGGGCAACTGGACGCAATGTCTTTGCTTTAGAGGAGGGACAGCCGCCGATGGAATTGCGGTGGATACTGTGCCGTCGTAGGTTGTAGGTGTTAGGAGATAGAAACCTAGAATTTATTTGTGTTCTCAATCAAAATTACGATGATCGCCATAAATCCTTATCAGGGTTACTGGCGGGGGTATCTACCACAAGCAATCCCTAATCTGTGTCATGAACACTACAGCAACAACTAACTGGCATGAGGCAAATCAACGCTACTTAATGGCAGCGTTAGGGGTAGTTCGTGAGGCAATAGAACGCCAGATTAATCCAGAACAAAACGCCTCAGAGGGAAAGGCTTTGAGTGTGCAAGCTGCCTTGCAAGCTGCTGCCGCCGCCCTGCCTGCACCTTCTCGCTTAGAGCAACTCTGCGCGATTTTTGGTTTATCTGCCTTTGAACGAGATGTGCTGCTGTTGGGTGCTGGGATGGAATTGGACTCTAGCTTTCCTTCTCTATGTGCGATCGCTCAAGGGGATGCTCAACGAACGTATCCCACCTTTAGCCTCGCTTTGGGAAGCTTATCTTCTCCTCAGTGGAAGGCAATCACCCCAAAAGCGCCTTTGCGACGCTGGAGACTG
>Ga0164305_10000188_pt1 | contig 21035 bp, 19 predicted proteins | sample Whisoiple_237_MG_FD_110215 | JGI IMG/M metagenome (GOLD analysis project Ga0164305, IMG submission 110215) | Soil microbial communities amended with pyrogenic organic matter from upstate New York, USA - Whitman soil sample_237_MG | ecosystem: Environmental > Terrestrial > Soil > Agricultural...
GCCGCCATGATCGGCTGGTTCGGCTGCGCCATGCTCTGCTACGTCACGCCGAAGGAGCATCTCGGCCTGCCCGACCGCAACGACGTCAAGGTCGGCGTCATCACCTACAAGATCGCCGCCCACGCCTCCGATCTCGCCAAAGGCCACCCGGCGGCGCAACTGCGCGACGACGCGCTGTCCCGCGCCCGCTTCGAATTCCGCTGGCGCGACCAGTTCAACCTGTCCCTGGACCCGGAGACGGCGGAGAAATTCCACGACCAGACCCTGCCGGCCGAGGGCGCCAAGCTGGCGCATTTCTGCAGCATGTGCGGCCCGAAATTCTGCTCGATGAAGATCAGTCAGGACATCCGGCGGGACGCGCAGGCGCAGAACGACGCGGGCGGTTCGCTGGCGGAGGCTGAGGCCGGGATGGCGGAGATGAGCGCGAAGTTCCGGGCCGGGGGCGGCGCCATCGAGGTGAAGGTCTAGCCGCTCACCGTCTCCTCCCCGCTCCGCGGGGAGGGGGACCGCGAAGCGGTGGAGGGGGGCCGCGCCGCCGCCCTCGTCGCATCTTCGTCGCTCGTCCGCTGCGGAGCCGCCTGTCGGGCGCCACCATGGCGGCATGACCTTTTCAGCCCTGATCGCCGCCGCCTTCCTCGCCGTTTCGCCGCCCCAGACGGGCGTCCTCGGCTCGGACGGCATCACCCTGATCGGCGCCCGCGGCGCCCTCAAATTCGGAGCGACCGAGGCCGAGGCCCTCGCCTACGCCGGCGCCGTCTTCCCCGGGGCTCCGACCCGCGCGCAGGAGACCAACTGCCGCAATGGCGTCTTCAGCCACGCCGACTGGCCGCAGGGCGTGCGGCTGACCTTCCAGGCCGGCAAATTCGTCGGCTGGAGCGCCGACCGCGTGCTGCAGGGCGACTATTCCACCGCCGCCGGCCTGAACTTCCGCGACAGCGTCACCCGCCTGCGTCAGGGCCGCGGCGGCTTCATGCTGTCCACCGCCGTCCAGGGCCGCGAGTTCGCCTACGCCGGTGTCTGGGGCCGCGTCCTGCAGCCGGGCGGCGAGGCCACCATCGACCGCATGTGGTCCGGACTGGTCTGCGCGCGGCGGTAGGGCGCATCTCCGGACGGCGCCGGGTCCGGCGCCCGGTTCGGGTTCCGCTGGGAGGACCAGTTTAACCTCGGCCTCGACCCCGAGACAGCCCGCAAATACCACGACGCCGCCCTGCCCAAGGAGGCCCACAAGACCGCCTGCTTCTGCAGCCTGTGCGGCCCGAAATTCTGCTCGATGAAGATCAGCCAGGACATCCGCCGGGACGCGCAGGCGCAGAATGATGCGGGCGGTTCGCTGGCCGAGGTGGAGGCCGGGATGCCGGAGATGAGCGCGAAGTTCCGGGCCGGGGGCGGGGTGGTGGAGGTGAAGGTCTAGGCGTGACCTAGTTCGCGTTTGAAGGAGTTCCCTCTTGGCGTGTTGCCAAGCTAGGGTACCTAAATGCGAGTCCAGACCCTCCGCCTTAATGATTTCAAGCGCTTTCACAATCTGACAATTGATCTGACTGATCGCTCAACGAAGATAGTTGCGATCGTAGGACCAAACGGCTCAGGCAAGAGCAGCGTTTTCGATGCTTTCGAGGAGGTCGCGGCTCAACAGAAGGGCAGGCACGGCAAGCCGGACAGCTATTTAAAAAAATCGCTCCACGAAGAGGTACCGATCGCTGGGGGATACAATTTCGACCAAGCGGTTCAGCTAACGACCGAGCCGGCGGGCTGGACGCGGACAAGTGTCTACATCCGAAGCGCTTTCCGCTTCACATCGCGGCTTGGGGTGGGGCAAATCCGCCAACTGCCCGATGTCGAAAGTGACGAGAACCGCCCTCGCCTTCTGATCGACACCGATACGAGGCTCACGGAGAATTACGAGCGACTGATTGGACGCTTTTTTGGCGAAGTCTACGACAAGGACGTCAATGGGCGGCAGTGGGTCGAAGCCAACATCGAAGGCATCAACGCGGTTCTCCGAGAAGTTCTGGAGATCCAAATTTCATCATTAGGCAACCCAGTCGATGGACGGGGAAGTCTTTATTTTCACAAGGGAGTTTCACGAAACTTTCCCTATGAAAACTTGTCCGCAGGCGAGAAGGAGGTGGTGGATCTAGTTCTTGATCTTTACGTGAAGCGGACGATCTACACCGACGCGGTCATTTGCATTGATGAGCCTGAACTCCACCTCAACACGGCCATTCAACGCCAGCTATTAGTTGAACTTGAGAAGCTGGTCCCCGACGGATCCCAGCTCTGGGTTGCGACACATAGCATCGGCTTCCTACGCGCTCTGCAAGAGGAACTGAAAGACAAGACAACGATCTTGGATTTTAGCGGCATCGACTTTGACACCCCTCAGATAGTTAGGCCGATTCAGGGCACTCGTGCAGATTGGACCCGCATTTTCTCCACTGCCCTAGAGGACCTCACCGGCCTCCTGGCACCTAGGCGCATAGTCTATTGCGAAGGGCGACCGGAACCTGACGCGCAAGGCGACGAGCAAGGACTTGACGCCGACATCTACAACTCGGTCTTTCAAGAGACGCATCCCGACACGCTTTTTGTTTCAAGCGGGGGCGGGGGGTGAGGTCGCAAGAAACGCTTTGCTGGCCACCCGCATCCTCGGCAAGGCCCTCCGAGAAGTCAGTCTCAATATTTTGAAAGATCGCGATCAGTTCACAGACGCGGAGCGTCAGGTCTTCTTGGACGAAGATGCGTCACGCAGAATGCTCACTAGGCATGAAATCGAGAACTATCTATTCGACAAGGAAGCACTTCAGGTATTTTGCCTCGGTCGCGAGTTGAACTTCGACGAAGCGCGATATGATGCGGTCGTGAATGATATTTACAGACAGGATTTGAAACCGGTCCAGCAGGCCATTCAAGCATCGTGCGGATTCGCAGGAACGGTGCCCGATTTTAAGCGACAAGTCGGGACAGCATTCCACCCCGACCTAAATGTCTATCGTGATTTAGAAACGTCGATATTTCCATAGCGGGGACGGGTGAGGGCCGTCCGATCCTTTCGGCGCAATCCGCCCACGTCCAAAACTGACGTACCGCCGTTCTATCCTCCCCCTGAAACCACAAGGGAGGACCCCATGCCCGACGGCGCCTGCTTCACCCCCGCTCTGTCGCCCGCCAACGGCCAGCGCCCCGCGCCCGAGGAGATCTGGGCGCAGGTGCGCGACGACTATCTGGCCGGGATCTCCGCGCCCGAATGCTGCCGGCGGCACGGGGTCGGGCTGACCGCGCTGCGCAAGCGGGCGGCGAGCGAGGGCTGGCGGCGGTCGGACCAGCCGTGGGTTCCGCCGGGCCGGCTGGACCCGTGGGACGAGGGCGTGCTGCTGGAGGAGAAGGTCGGCGGCAACCTCGACAAGGTCGAGTTGCGCGAGCTCGAATTTATCGCCGACCGGCGGATGATGCGGGCCGTGCTGCGCGGCGACGCCGCCGAGGCCCTGCGCTGGCGTCGGGTGCGCACCGCCCTCGACGCCGACGCCCGGCATATGGAATGGCTGATCGAGGAGGACGAGGCCCTGTCATGGGCTCAGCGGGAGGCGCACGAAGCGCACGATGTGAACGGTGTGAACGGTGTTTCCGGAACCGGCGCGTGAGCCCGCCTCAGCCGTCGGCGGCGATCTTGCGCAAGGCCTCCTCGAACACCGCCGCCGGCTGTCCGCCCGAGATCAGATACTTCCCCTCCACCACCACCGCCGGCACCGCATTGATCCCCCGCGCGCGCCACAGGTCCTCGGCCGCCCGCACCTCGGCCGCATAGAGGTCGTCGGCCAGCACCTCGACCGCCTTGTCGCGGTCCAGCCCGGCGGCCGCGGCCGCGTCGGCCAGGACGGCGGCGTCGGGCAGGGTCTTGCCGTCGGTGAAATGGGTCGCGAACAGCGCCTTCTTCAGCGCCTTCTGCTTCCCGCCGTCGACCGTGCCCGCCCAGTGCAGCAGCCGGTGGGCGTCGAAGGTGTTCCAGATGCGGCTGTCCGGCCCCATCCGCATCTCGAACCCCGGCATGGCCTCGGCCGCGCGCTCGGTGATCATGGCCCGGTTGGCCGCCGACTGTTCGGGGGTCGAGCCGTATTTGCGGCCGATGTGCTCGACGATGTTCTCGCCCTCGGGCGCCATCTGCGGGTTCAGTTCAAACGGCTGGAAATGGATGTCGGCCTCTATCCCCTCGGCCTTCAGGGCGGCCAGCGCCGTCTCCAGCCCGCCCAGCCCGACGACGCACCAGGGGCAGACGACGTCGGAGACGAAGTCGATGTGGAGGGTGCGGGTCATGGGCGGGCTCCGGGGCTGGAGGCGACATATAGGTCCCCTTCTCCCCTTGCGGGAGAAGGTGGCGGCCGAAGGCCGACGGATGAGGGGTCTCTCCGACCCTTCCGCGCGACCCCTGATCCGACCTCGCTGCGCTCGGCCGCCTTCTCCCGCAGGGGGAGAAGGGATAGTTTCGCGAAGTCTGGAGGCGCAGATGAAACACGATCACCACCACACCGGAACCGCCCCGCTCAGGCTCGACAAGGCCGCCCTCGGCGCCGGAGCCGGCGGGGCGGTCGCCGTCGGGGCCCTGGCCCTCGGGACCCTCATCGTCGGGGCGCTGGCGATCGGCGCCCTGGCCGTCGGCAGCCTCGCCGTCGGCAAGGCGCGCATCCGCCGCCTGCGCACCGACGAGCTGTCGGTCGGGGTTCTGCGCGCGGGCCGGGTCGAACCCATCGACTGAGGGTGCGCCCGGCGTTCGCAGCCCTATTGGCGGGGCGTCAGGGGCGCGAGCAGGTCGTCGTCGTCGTCCTTGGGCGTCAGCGGCGCCAGAAGGTCGTCGTCGGCCTGGCATTCCTGGCCCGAGAGGGTGGCGATGGCGGAGTCGCGGGCCTGCTCCATGCTCCGGATAGCCGCCGCTGTGCCGGGGCCGGGGTTGCTGCGCATCGCCCGGATCAACTCGGCGTATTGCTGACGCGTCTGGTTGATGATGGTCTCTTTCTGGCCGTCGATGTCGGCGCGGCACTGGGCGTCCCGCTCGGCCCTGAACCGTTCTTCCTCGCGCCGCTCGTTGGCTTTGAGTTCATCCATTTCCCGGGCCAGGGCGTCCAGATCGGCCCGTTCCGCCTCGATCCGTTCGAGCTCCTGGCGTTGACGCTCGTAGACGTCATCGATCCTGCGGTTCCGGTTCGCATCCTCCTGCTCACGGGCGCGGCGTTGTTGCCGGTCCCGCCGCTCCGTGTCGGCGTTCTCCGCCTCCCGCCGATCCATGTCGCTCTGCAGCGCCTCCAGGCGGTCCGCCTCGGCTTGGGTCATCATCTGCCCGGCCTGAAGTTCCTGCGCCTGCGCCTGCAGCTGCGACTGCGCTTGCGCCTGAGCCTGCGCTTGCGCCTCGGCCTGTATCCGCGCCTGCGCCTGCGCCTGCGCGAGGCTCTGGGCCGCGGCCGCGCCGGCTCCGGCTCCGGCCAACAGGGCGCCGCAGGCCGCGGCGGCGAGAAGGGATGCGCGCAGGGTCATGATCGGCTCCGCAATCTGTCGGGAGTCAGAACCCTATCGCGCTGTACGCCGCCATGGGGCGCGGCGCGACGAACCTTCGACCGGCCCGGAAGCCGCGTTCACCCGCGCTTCGTGAACGAACACCGGCCGCCGTTCGCGAAAGCCCGCAGCCCGAACCCGCAATCCCGATGGCGAGGCCGCCGGGTCCGCCGCAGGGTCGGTCCATCGAAACGGCCCGGTCGTCGGGCCTCTCTCAAGGACCTGTCCCATGCTCCGCCTCGCCGCTTCCGCCGCCGCCGCCCTGCTGCTGACCACCCTCCCGGCCATGGCCCAGACCGCCGACTCCAGCGTCATTCTGACCTTCCAGACCAGCGCCCGGACGGGCTCGGTCATGGTGGCTCTCTACAACTCGGAAGCCTCTTACGAGGGAGGCGCCGTGGCGGCTCATCTGGCCGTGCCCGCCAACGGCGCCGTGGTCGCCCGCTTCGACCACCTGCCCGCCGGCGACTATGCGGTGAAGTCGTTCCACGACGTCGACGGCGACGGCCGGATGGACACCAACCCCTTCGGCATGCCGACCGAGCCCTACGCCTTCTCCAACAACGCCGTCGGCAACATGGGTCCCGCCCGCTGGGAGCGCGCCCGGTTCCGGGTCTCCGGCGAGACGGCCCAGACCATCACCCTGCGCTGATCGGAACACCGTCATGCACGCCTCCCGCCGCAGCTTTCTGATGGGCGCCGCCGCCCTGTCCGCCGCCGTGGTCACGCCCGAGACCGTGCGCGCCATGGCCGCCATGCAGGCATCCGCCGACTGGGCCCTGGCGACCGTCGACGTTGAGGCCGACCTCGCGCCGCGGGCCATGCGCCTGGTCCACGGCCGCGCCCCGGCGGGCCTGACCGGAACCCTGTTCCGCAACGGTCCCGCCAAATTCCGCCGTCCGGGCGGCTCGGCGACCCACTGGTTCGACGGCGACGGACTGATGCGCGCTTTCCGGATCAACGACGGCCAGGTCACGCTGGACGCCCGTTTCGCCGACACGCCCAAGCGCCGCTGGGAGAGCGAGATCGGCGCCGTGGTCACCCCCGGCTTCGGCACCGCCGGCGACGCCCGCGCCCGGGTCGGCTCCAACGACGACGTCAACGCGGCCAACACCGCCGTCATGCTGGCGGGCGACGAGATCTGGGCCCTGTGGGAGGGAGGCTCGCCCATGGCGATGTCGGCCTCGGACCTGTCGACGAAACGCTTCGTCACCCTGCGCGACGACCTGAAGGGCATGCCCTTCCAGGCCCACCCGCGTTACGACCCCGACGGCACGATCTGGAACATCGGCCTGAACGGCGACAAGGCCATCGTCTGGCGGCTGAATGCCGACCGCAGCCTGAATGCGGCCGAGGTTATCGACCTGCCGCGCGCCAGCTTCATGCACGACTTCACCGCCACAGCGCGGCACCTGATCCTGGTGCTCCAGCCCTGGGTCTTCGACCACCGCGGCATGCCCTACGCCTCGCAGTTCGCCTGGAAGCCCGAGCTGGGCACGCAGATCATGGTGGTCGACAAGGCGGATCTGTCGCGCCGCCGCATCTTCGAGCTGCCGGCCTTCAGCTACTTCCACCTCGGCGACGCCTGGGAGGATGCGTCGGGCGCGATCCGCTTCGACGTCGCGGCCGGCAAGGACGTCGCCTTCGCCATCGAGGGCGCCCGGGTGCTGGTCGAACAGCGCGGCAGCGTCCCCGGCGAGCACGCGGTGCTGAAGCTGGTCACCCTGCACGCCGACGGCCGCGCCGAGCTGGCGACCAGCGGGGTCACCGCCGAGTTCCCGAAGAACGACCCCCGCCGCGCCGGCCTGCCCCGCCGCCTGACGGTCCACGTCGCCGGCGAGCGGCCCGACCGTCCCCTGCCCACCGGTCTGGCGACATGGGATTGGGACAGCGGGACATCGGACTATTTCAACCTCGGCGACACGCAGATCATGGAGGAAGCCGTGATCGTGCCTCGCGGCCCCGACGAGACCGACGCCTGGCTGATCGCGCCCTCAATCAACCTGCGTGAAGGCGTCACCGAACTGCACGCCTTCGACGCCGGCCGCGTCGCCGACGGTCCGGTCGCCACATGGCGCGCCGACGTGGCCCTACCCGCCGGCTTCCACGGAATCTGGGCTGGGTGAGGGGCCTCAAGCAGCGCGAAGCGCGGCAGGCCCAACAGGATGGCTAGTACCAGCCGGCTTCGCGCAGGGCCTTGGCGTAGCGACGGCTGACCGGGGCCTCCAGTCCGCCTTCCAGCGTCAGGGTCGCGCGCCCGTCGCCCCGGCTCACGCCGCGCACGGCGTCCCGGGCGACCCACCAGCTGCGGTGCGTCTGGGCGCCTTCCAGCCCCTCCAGTTCGGTCAGGGCGTCGGACAGTCGCATCAGGATCAGGTCCGAGCCTCGATCCGTGTGTATGCGCAGGTAGTGATCCTCGGACTGGACGGCCCGGATGGCCGAGCCCTTCAGCTTGAGAGGCAATCGGTCGAGGAAGCGCGCGGGTTTGGCCCCGGCCGCCGCCGCATGGGTCTGCACGGGGGTCCTGCCCAGAAAGACGTTCAGCGCGCTCAGCGTCCCGGTCACGAGCAACACGGGCCCCAGAAAGGCAGGCAGCCGCGCCACGACCACCGAGCGGTCGTCATCGAAAAACCAGCCGGTGACGGCCCAGACCATGACCACCAGCGGTCCGGAGATGATAAGGGTCAGCGCCGCGACCGTCAGCCAGGGCCGCCGGTCCATGTCGACGCGGCGCTCGACCAGCCGCGAACAGAAATGCCCCCACGCGGCGCCCAGAAGCATGATCGGCAACCAGTATCCCAGCCGGAAAGACAGCGAAGTCTCGCCGGTGCCGAAGGCCCCGGTCAGGGCCAGCACCACCCCGGCGGCCAGGGCTACCCCGAGGCCGCGCAGTAGCCCGCGGTCGATGGAGAACCGCACGACGTCGGGAGGTGTCTCGGTGGCGCTCATGCGGCGCTCAGTCCCGTGCGGGCAGGCACACCGCCCGGAAACCGGCCGAGGCGAACCGCACCATGTAGTCGCAGGCGCTCTCCAGATCGCCGGACCGGCACAGGCCGCCCGACAGCCGGTCCAGCCGCCCGGTCTCTCCCAGCGTCAGGGTCAGGGCGCCCGACAGGTTGTGATAGGCCCAGTAAAGGTCCACCTCGCGCGCCTCGGGCATGATGACCTTGACCAGCTCGATCAGCCGCCGGATCGCCGGGTCGAAATAGCGGGCCATGGTCTCGCCGCCGAAGGTCGGGTTGGCGTTGGTCTGGGCCACGAGGGCGGAATAGTGTTTCCATCCCGGGCCGCCCTTGAGCGACCACTGGAATGGCGGGCGCAGGAAGGCCTCCAGCAAACCTTCGAGCGTCATCCCCTCGCCGGCGTCGCGGGCATAGCGGTTGATGGCGTCGACCCGCTCGTTGTTCCAGACCTCGGCCCGCCTGAGGAAGACCGCATCGAACAGCCCCCGCTTGGCCCCGAAGTAATAGTGGACCAGCGCGGTATCGACGCCGGCTTCGCGCGCCACCTCGCGGATCGTCACGCCGTAGAAGCCGTGTTTGGAGAAGAGGTCCTCGGACGCGTCCAGGATCAGGTCGCGCGTATCGGCTGAACCGGCGGCCTTGGCCTTCGGGGGGCGGCCGCGTCTGGCGACTGGCGTATCGATCTTCGTCATGACGGCGAAGCTAGGCCTCATTCACCCGCCTGTGCAACGGCGCCACAGGTGCAAGGACAGCTGACGCCGCGGAAGCTGCGCCGTTTGACAGCCCCCGGAAAACGGTTACGTTCCGAGAAAATCATTGAACGCTGAATAAAAGCGTCTCCGGTTGGAAATCACAGGATTGGGGTACCCATGAATCGCTACATCAAGACGGCCTTGCTGGCCGGCGCCGCCTGGAGCGCGCTCTCCACCTTCGCCATGGCGCAGGACGCCGCGCCACAAGAAGGCGCCTCGGCGGTCGACGACGTCATCGTCACCGCCCGCCGTCGCGACGAAGCCCTGAAGGACGTGCCGATCGCGGTCAGCGCCCTCAGCGCGCAACGGCTGGAAGAAACCGGCGCGACGAACGTCACGGCGCTGCAGCAGCAGACGCCCAACGCCACCGTGCAGGTCGCGCGCGGTTCGAACTCGACCCTGATCTCCTTCATCCGCGGCGTCGGCCAGCAGGATCCGCTGTGGGGCTTCGAGCCCGGCGTCGGCCTGTATATCGACGACGTCTATGTCGCCCGTCCGCAAGGCGCGGTGCTGGACATCTTCGACGTCAACCGGATCGAAGTCCTGCGCGGGCCGCAAGGCACGCTGTACGGCCGCAACACCATCGGCGGCGCGATCAAATACGTGACCCAGCGCCTCGGCACGGAGCCTGCGCTGACGGCCCGGGCCCAGTTTGGCTCGTACAACGAACAGAACTACATCGTCAGCGGCGCCCTGCCCCTGTCCGACACCTTCAGCATCGGCGGCGCCTACGCCAGCTACAGCCACGACGGTTACGGCGCCAACCTGACCACGGGCGAAGAGCACTACAACAAGGACGTCGACGCCGTTCGCGCCAGCGCCGAATGGAACCCCGTCGACCAGTTCTCGCTGCGGATCGCCTACGATCGCGTCGACGACCGCTCCGCGCCGCGCCACGGCCACCGCGAGGTCAACTCGACCGTCGGCGGCTACACCCCGCCGGCCAACATCTACGACACCCAGGCCGGCCTCACCGGCAAGCAGGAAGTCGACACCTCGGGCCTGTCGGTGACGGCTGAATACCGCGTCAACGACATGCTGACCCTGAAGTCGATCACCGCCTATCGTCAGGGCTACACCGACACGGTCATCGACTTCGACGAAACGCCGCTGCCGACCCTGGACGTGCCCGCCTACTACGGCGACCACCAGATCACCCAGGAATTCCAGGCGCTGATGACGGGCGACCGCTGGTCAGGCGTCGCAGGCCTCTACTACCTGGACGGCAGCTCCAAGGGCGCGTTCGACACCATCGCCGGAAACCTCGGCCTGGTCATCGCCGCGGCCGGCAAGGTCGAGACGGACTCCTTCTCCGCCTTCGCCGACTTCAGCTACGACTTCTCGGACCGCCTGCACGGGTCGATCGGCGGCCGCTACACCTCGGACCAGAAGGACGCCTCGGTCTTCCGGGCCTTCTACCTCGGCGCCACCCGCTCGCCCCTCCAGGGCGGCACGCCGCGGCCGATCTTCGCGACCCGCACCAACTACACGGCGGACGACACCTTCGAGAAGTTCACGCCCCGCGCCAGCCTGTCGTACGACTTCGATGACGACACCACCGGCTATGTCTCGATCGGCCAGGGCTTCAAGTCGGGCGGCTGGGACATGCGCGGTGACGCCGCCCTGGTTCCGCAGACGGTCGACGGCTATCAGCCCGAGACGGTCACGAACTACGAACTGGGCCTGAAAGGCAGGTTCTGGGATCGCCGCGTCTCCTACTCGTCGGCTGTCTTCTACGCCGACTACCAGGACCAGCAGATCACGACCCAGCAGGTGGCCACGCCGCCCGCCGTCGGTATCGCCTCGGTCGTCGACAACGCCGGCGCCTCGACCATCTACGGCGCTGAATTCGAGGCTTCGGCAGCTTTGACCGACAGCCTGACCGCCAACGTCTCGCTGGGTTATCTGAAAAACGAGTTCGACGAATTCGTCACCCTGGTCACGGGCACGCCGGTCGACATCTCCAACACCCGCGAGCCGCAGAACTCGCCTGAGTTCTCCGGCTTCCTGGGCCTGACGTGGCGCGGCGACGTGGGCGGCGGCAAGCTGGCGATCACGCCGTCGGTCTCCTACCGTTCGGACTACCACCTGTTCGACGCGCCCGATCCCATCCTCGACCAGGAGGCCTACAGCCTCTTCGATCTGGTCGCGGTCTGGACCGACTCCTCGGGCCACTATCAGGTCAGCGTCTCGGGCAAGAACCTGACGGACGAGGAGTACAAGGTCGGCGGCTACAACTTCGCCGGCGCGACCTACAACAACTCGATCGACGCCTTCTACGGCCCGCCGCGCACCTGGCAGGTCGGCCTGACCTATCGCTACTAGACTCCTGAAGCCTGATCGACTGATCACGGGCGGCGGTTCACCTGAGCCGCCGCCCTTTTTCTTTGGCGCTGCCCAAAAGCGCCGCTACCGTCCCAACCAACAAGAAGACCGTCGGGGGAAATCATGACAACCACGGACGCCGCCACGACCTCGGTCCGGCCCGGCTATCGCTACTATGTGCTGGCCGTCCTGATCCTGGTCTACATGCTGAACTTCCTTGACCGGCAGATCATCGGCATCCTGGCCGCGCCGCTGAAGGCGCATTTCCAGCTCAGCGACCAGCAGTTCGGCCTTCTGGGCGGCATCGCCTTCGCCTCGGTCTATTCGACGCTGGCCATTCCCATCGCCTGGCTGGCCGACCGCTTCAGCCGCGTCTGGATCATGACGGCGGCGCTGACGGTCTGGAGCGGCTTCACCGCCCTTTGCGGGCTGGCGGGATCGTTCAGCCAGCTGTTCCTGTGCCGCATGGGCGTGGGCGTGGGCGAGGCGGGCGGCGTGGCGCCGTCCTATTCGCTGGTGGCCGACTATTTCCCACCACACCAGAGGGCTCGGGCGCTGGCCGCCTACGCCTTCGGCATTCCGCTGGGCACGGCGGCGGGCACGCTGGTCGGCGGGCTGCTGGCGGCGAAATTCGGCTGGCAGACGGCCTTCATCGCCGTCGGCCTGCTGGGCCTGATCCTCGCGCCGGTGCTGCGCCTGACCGTGCGTGATCCGAAGCGCGGCGGCATGGAAAGCGCCGCCGCCCACGCCGCCGTCGCGGCTGCCGCCGAAGGGCCGGCCGCTTCGAAGAAGGTCGGGCTGAACGTCGCCCTGGCCCTGTTCGTCATCGCCGGGGCCTGCGCCGCCTGGGCCGTGAAGTCGGGGATCGCCCCCTTCCTGTCCGGCCCGGGGACGGTCTGGATGTTCGCCGGCGGCCTGCTGGCCGTGATCGGCCTGTCGGTCTTCATCGCGCGATCCACCGCCTCGGTGGTGATGAAGAAGAAGAGCTTCTGGCTGCTGGCGCTGGGCGCCGCCTCGTCGTCGGTGTGCGGCTATGGCGTGGCCGGGTGGCTGCCGCTGTTCTTCATGCGCAGCTTCGGCCTGACCCTGACCCAGGTCAGCTGGTACTACTCCGGCATCGCCCTGGTCGGCGGCGTCGCGGGTATCTGGCTGGGCGGTCTGGTCGCCGACAAGCTGGGCAAGCGGTCCAAGGGCGCCTATCCGCTGGTGCCGGCCATCGCCTTCCTGATCTCGGCTCCCTGTTTCATCCTGGCCATGAACTCGGGCTGGCTGATCGAGCAGGTCATGCCCGGCGCCGGCGGCAACAGCGCCGCGGCCCTGACCATGGCCTTCCTGATCTTCCTCATCCCGACCGGACTGAACCTAGTGTGGCTGGGACCGATCACGGCGGCGGTCCAGCATCTGGTGCCCGCGCCCATGCGGACCACGGCCTCGGCCCTGTTCCTGCTGCTGAACAACCTGCTCGGCATCGCCGTCGGCTTCTATTATTTCGGCTGGATGAGCGACCTGCTGGCCCCGCGCTTCGGCGACGAGAGCCTGCGCTGGGCCATCTATACGGGCATGGGCTTCTATCTGCTGGCCTCCGCCCTGCTGATCGGCGCATCGCGGACGCTGAAGAAGGACTGGGTGGACTAGGGTGACGACACGGTTGCGCCTGCGAAGGCGCAGCCCCTATAAGCGCCGCAACTCTTCCCCAGCGTTGCGGCGGCACCTCCCATGAACATTCACGAATATCAGGCCAAGCAGGTCCTGAAGGGCTTTGGCGCGCCGGTCGCCGAGGGCGTGGCGATCACCTCGGCCGATCAGGCCGAAGCGGCGGCCCGTCAGCTGCCGGGTCCGCTCTATGTGGTGAAGTCGCAGATCCACGCCGGCGGCCGCGGCAAGGGCAAGTTCAAGGAACTGGGCCCCGACGCCAAGGGCGGCGTGCGTCTGGCCCGCTCGATCGAAGAGGTCGTGGCCAATGCGAAGGAAATGCTCGGCAACACCCTGGTGACCGCCCAGACGGGCGACGCCGGCAAACAGGTCAACCGCCTGTACATCGAGGACGGCGCCGACATCGACCGTGAGCTTTATTGCTCCCTGCTGGTCGACCGTCAGTACGGCCGCATCGCCTTCGTCGTCTCGACCGAGGGCGGCATGGACATCGAGGCCGTCGCCCATGACACGCCCGAGAAGATCCAGACCATCGTCATCGACCCCGCGACCGGCGTCACCGCCGCCGACGTGGCGAAGATCAACGCCGCCTTCGAACTGACCGGCGCGGCGGCCGAGGACGGCAAGACGCTGTTCCCGTTCCTCTACAAGGCCTTCACCGAGACCGACATGGCGATGCTGGAGGTCAATCCGCTGATCGTCATGACCGACGGCCATCTGCGGGTGCTGGACGCCAAGGTCAGCTTCGACGGCAACGCCCTGTTCCGCCACGAGGACATCAAGACCCTTCGCGACGAGACCGAGGAAGACGCCAAGGAGATCGAGGCCTCGGCATGGGACCTCGCCTATGTCGCCCTGGACGGCAACATCGGCTGCATGGTCAACGGCGCCGGCCTGGCCATGGCGACGATGGACATCATCAAGCTGTACGGCAAGGAGCCCGCCAACTTCTGCGACGTCGGCGGCGGCGCCGGCAAGGAGAAGGTCGCCGCGGCCTTCAAGATCATAACCGCCGACCCGAACGTCCAGGGCATCCTGGTCAACATCTTCGGCGGCATCATGAAGTGCGACGTCATCGCCGAGGGCGTGGTCGCCGCGGTGAAGGAAGTGGGCCTGAAGGTGCCGCTGGTCGTCCGTCTGGAAGGCACAAATGTCGAGCTGGGCAAGAAGATCCTGAACGAGTCGGGTCTGGCCATCACCAGCGCCGACGACCTCGACGACGCCGCCCAGAAGATCGTGGCTGCGGTCGGCTGATGCGAATCCCGCTGCTTGCGATGGCCGTCGCGAGCTTTGCGGCGGCTCCGGGCGGCCCGGCCGTCGCCCAGACACAGGTCGAACGGCTTAGGGAAGCTTGCCTCACGACAAGCATGCAACACGAAGCGTTCGAGCGCCTCTTCAGCACACGCAACCTGACTTCGCTCATCCCCGTGGTCCGTCAGGGCGAGGAATCGAAACTCGCGGACTGGGCCAGCGGCTATGACGACGGCGGGATTCAAATCGTAATGTCGGGCTCGCCCGCAGATCCATCGAATGCGACAGACTGCGGTGTTCTGGCGCCGAGACCTGTCGGCGATTGGCGAGCAGAGATCGAGGCGCTCGCCCGGGAACTCAATATGCGACCGGCGCCCCCGGAGGACCTGCCGAATGTTGTTGAGGCCCGCTCGTGGACAACCAACGCCGACCGTCGGTTGACTCTCCACTACGAGGTTTATCGCCAAGGGGTCGTTGTCCGCTTCGCTCTCCCTGCGACCAGCAGCCAGTAGCCGCCCTGGGGAAATCCAATATGCCTCGCCATCTTCTCCCAGCCGTCCTCTGCGCTTTTATTGTCGCTTCTCCGTCGACTGCGCAGGACCGCGAGGCTCCCGCCCCCATCGACCTGATCACCACCGTAAACACCGTCTGCGTGGCCGCCCAGGGCGACCGCGCACGCGCCGCGGCTCTGGCCGTCGAGGCGGGGTTTTCGCCGACGCCGCCCGACATGATCCCCTTCATGCGCAACAGCTCCGAAACCGTCGGCTTCATGCGCAGCAACGAGACCGACATCGCCTTCGTCATGTTGGGCAAGCTGACGCGGCGGGTGGGCAACCGTCAGGTGATGATGGATTTCTGCGGCGTGTCCTCGCGCCCCACGGATCATCGGGCGCTGAACGTGCGGCTGCGCGAGACGATGGGCTTCGCGCCGGTCCGCGGCGCCGGTTTCGAGGCCTATGCCTGGCTGCAGACGCCCGAAGGCCGCGCACCGACGCGCAGCCTGTCGGACGAGCAGTTCATCGCCATGGCCGAGACCGGCCGGATGCGGATGGTCGGCGTGGACCGCGCCGGTCCGGGCTCGACCCTGATCTACTTCCTGCCGCGGCTGGACTGATCGATAGCCGGCCTCGAACGCAACCGGAAATACGTACCGCGATACAGGCCAAAATAGTGGCGATCCCTTTGGCGACCTGATAGCCGTAGTCCCTGCAGGGCGGCGGGGGGCCGCTTCGGGGATGTAGCGTTATGCTTTTGCGGGTTCTGGCGTTCATCGCCGTTCTTTCCACCGTCGGCGGGTCGGCCCTGGCGGAGGAGCGATCCTCGCCCCTCCTCGATCACTTCAAAAAACTTTGCGACGCCGGAGAGGGCGACGGGGAACGCGCACTCGCCATTGCGCGGACTGCTGGATGGACGCAGCTGCCTGACTCAATGTTCGCCGAGGCCGACAGTCCGTTCGAGCAGGCGACGGCGATGATGAACCCGGAGCCCGACGGGACCGTCGTCATCCTGCTCTCCGGCAGGATGACCGAGACCTACAAGGGGGTGTCGATCAAGATGGCGGTCTGCGGGGTCATGGGCATGGATGTCGAGAAGGCCGCCCCCATTTCTCCCGACCCCGCGCCGATCGTCCACGACTGGCTGGCGATGTCTCCGCGGCCGGGCTTCTCCGAGGACGGCATGGAAGGCTACGCCTTCACGCGCAACGAGGCGCAGCGGCGTCCGATCGTCTCGGACGAAGCCACTGCGGAGGCGGCGTCGAACGGCCAGATGCACGTCATCATGGTCGGCCGGGAGGAGGCCATGAGCATGATCCTCTATCTGCGCCCGCGAATCTGAGGGGCCGGATGGGCCGGAGAGCCGGACTAACGGTTTGCCTCGCCGGGAGACTAGGCTAGGGAGGCGGCACCAAATCGTCGGAAGCCCTCCCCATGTCCATCCTCGTCGACCGCAACACCAAGATCATCGTCCAGGGCCTGACCGGAAAGACCGGCGGCTTCCACACCGAACAGGCGCTGGCCTATCACGGCACGAAGATGGTCGGCGGCGTGCACCCGACCAAGGGCGGCCAGACCTGGACCGGCTCGCACGGCGAGACCCTGCCGATCTACGCCTCGGTGGCTGAAGCCCGCGACGCGACCGGCGCCGACGCCTCGGTCATCTACGTTCCGCCGGCGGGCGCCGCGGACGCCATCATCGAGGCCATCGAGGCCGAAATCCCCTTCATCACCTGCATCACCGAGGGCATCCCGGTGCTGGACATGGTGCGGGTCAAGCGCCGCCTCGAGGATTCGAAGTCGCGCCTGCTGGGCCCCAACTGCCCCGGCATCATGACCCCCGACGAGTGCAAGATCGGCATCATGCCGGGCTCCATCTTCAAGAAGGGCAATGTCGGCATCGTCTCGCGCTCGGGCACCCTGACCTATGAGGCCGTGTTCCAGACGACCAACGAAGGACTCGGCCAGACCACGGCCGTCGGCATCGGCGGAGACCCGGTCAAGGGCACCGAATTCATCGACGTGCTGGAGCTGTTCCTGGCCGACGACGAGACCCAATCCATCGTCATGATCGGCGAGATCGGCGGCGGCGCCGAGGAAGACGCCGCCCAGTTCCTGATCGACGAGGCGAAGAAGGGCCGCAAGAAGCCGATGGTTGGCTTCATCGCCGGTCGCACCGCTCCCAAGGGCCGCACCATGGGCCACGCCGGGGCTGTCGTCTCGGGCGGCAAGGGCGACGCGGAGTCCAAGATCGCGGCCATGGAGGCGGCGGGCATCCGCGTCTCGCCCTCGCCTGCGCGCCTCGGAACGACGCTGGTGGAAGTCCTCAAGGGCTGATTTGTTGTCCCGATAGCGGGACAAGAAACGTACGAATTTCACCCCAATCGGGCGATTTTCGACCCTTTGGCCCCCATTCGGTCATGACCAATCAGGAAACAGCGCCTATATCAGCGGCGCCGGTTGTGCGCAGGCGTGCGCGCACCGCTGCAAGGGACGTGACGATACGATGGCTGACGACGCCGGACGGCTGAACCAGGTCTTTGCCGAGACCAGCTTCCTGTATGGCTCCAACGCCTCGTTCATCGAGGACCTGCACGGGAAATGGGCCGCCGATCCGGCGTCCGTCTCCGCAGAGTGGCGCGCCTTCTTTGACCAGTTGCGGGACAACGCCGACAGCGTGCGCGCCTCGGGCGCCGCGGGGTCGTGGGGCCGTTCGGTCAATGCCGAACCCACCGAAGCCTCCGCCGTGTTCGACGGCCGCTGGCCCGCCCCCAAACCCGATCCGAAAAAGCCGGGCGCCGCACCCGCCGCCGCTCCCGCCGCGGCCGCGGCCGCGCCTGCGGTCTCGACTGAAGCGATCCGCGCCGCCGCCCATGATTCGATCCGCGCCCTGATGCTGATCCGCAGCTACCGTGTGCGGGGGCACCTGCAGGCGTCGCTGGACCCGCTCGGCATCGAGCAGGCGACAAACAACCCCGAGCTGACGCCCGAGTTCTACGGCTTCAGCGAGGCGGACCTCGACCGTCCCATCTATCTGGACGGCGTCCTGGGCCTGCAGACCGGCAGCATCCGCGAGGTGATCGCCATCCTCCGCCGCACCTACTGCGGCAACATCGGCATCCAGTTCATGCACATCGCCGAGCCGGAGGAGAAATCCTGGCTGCAGGCGCGCTTCGAAGGCCCGGACAAGTTCGAGCAGAACGCCTTCACCAAGGAAGGCAAGCTGGCCATCCTGAACAAGCTGATCGAGGCCGAGGGCTTCGAGCGCTTCCTGCACAAACGCTTCCCCGGCACCAAGCGGTTCGGTCTGGACGGCGGCGAGGCCATGGTCCCGGCGCTGGAACAGGTCATCAAGCGCGGCGGCCAGCTGGGCGTTGACGAGGTCGTCTTCGGCATGGCCCACCGCGGCCGCCTGAACACCCTCGCCGCCGTGATGGGCAAGCCCTATCGCGCCATCTTCCACGAGTTCCAGGGCGGCTCGACCGTGCCCTCGGACATCGAGGGTTCGGGCGACGTCAAATATCACATGGGGGCATCGTCGGACCGCGAGTTCGACGGCAACACCGTCCACCTGTCCCTGACCGCCAACCCCTCGCACCTCGAGATCGTCAACCCCGTCGTGCTGGGCAAGGCGCGCGCGAAACAGGCCTTCGACATCCGCGAGGCCCGCGCCGAAGGCGGCGATGCGGCGGCTGAAAAGGCGCTGGACCGCTCCAAGGTCATGCCCCTGCTGATCCACGGCGACGCGGCCTTCGCCGGTCAGGGCGTGGTCGCCGAGTGCTTCGCCCTGATGGGGCTGAAGGGCTACCGCACCGGCGGGACGATGCATTTCGTCGTCAACAACCAGATCGGCTTCACGACCAGCCCGCGCAACTCGCGCAGCTCCCCCTATCCGTCGGATGTGGCCCTGATGGTCCAGGCGCCGATCTTCCATGTGAACGGCGACGATCCGGAAGCCGTGGTCTTCGCCGCCAAGGTGGCGACCGAGTTCCGCCAGAAATTCCACAAGGACGTGGTGGTGGACATGTTCTGCTACCGCCGCTTCGGCCACAACGAAGGCGACGATCCCACCTTCACCCAGCCGCTGATGTATTCGAAGATCCGCGCCCTGCCCTCGACGCGCGAGATCTACGCCGACCGTCTGGTCAAACAGGGCGTCGTCACCCAGGCGGAGGTCGACGCCGAGGTCGCCCGCTTCGAGGCCTTCCTCGACGCCGAGTTCGACGCCGGCAAGGCGTTTGAGGCCAAGAAGGCCGACTGGATGGACGGCCAGTGGCAGGGCATCGGCCTGCCCGAGGGCGACGAGCGCCGCGGCGAGACCTCGGTCCCGCGCGAGAAGCTGGCCGACCTCGGCCACCGCCTGACCCAGATCCCCAACGACGTCGACATGCACAAGACGTTGAAACGCGTCATCGACGGCCGCCGCGAGATGATCACGACGGGCCAGAACATCGACTGGGCCACGGCCGAGAGCCTCGCCTTCGGCTCGCTGCTGGACGAGGGCTTCCCGGTTCGCCTGTCGGGTCAGGATTCGGTGCGCGGCACCTTCTCCCAGCGCCACTCGGGCATCGTCGACCAGACCACCGAGGCCCGCTACATCCCACTGAACCACCTGCGCGAAGGCCAGGCCGAGTTCGAGGTCATCGACTCGGCCTTGTCGGAAGAGGCCGTGCTGGGCTTTGAGTACGGCTACGCCCTGACCGACCCCAATACGCTGGTGATGTGGGAAGCCCAGTTCGGCGACTTCGTGAACGGCGCCCAGGTCGTGATCGACCAGTTCATCACCTCGGGCGAGCGCAAATGGCTGCGCATGTGCGGCCTGACCATGCTGCTGCCGCACGGCTACGAGGGCCAGGGCCCGGAACATTCCTCGGCCCGTCTCGAACGCTTCCTGCAGCAGTGCGCCGAGGACAACATCCAGGTCGCCAACTGCTCGACCCCGGCGAACTATTTCCACATCCTGCGTCGCCAGATGCACCGGCCGTTCCGCAAGCCGCTGATCATCATGACGCCCAAGAGCCTGCTGCGGCACAAGAAGGCGGTCTCTACCATCGCCGACATGGCCGAGGGCAGCTCGTTCCACCGCGTGCTGCACGACGACGCCCAGACGCGCCCGGAAGTGTCGGGCATCAAGATCAAGGCCGACAAGGACATCCGCCGGGTCGTCCTGTGTTCGGGCAAGGTCTATTACGACCTGCTGGACCGCCGCGAGAAGGACGGGATCGACGACGTCTATCTGATGCGCCTAGAGCAGTTCTATCCGTGGCCGATGAAGTCGCTGCTGACCGAACTGGGCCGCTTCCCCAACGCCGAACTGGTCTGGTGTCAGGAAGAGCCCAAGAACATGGGCGGCTGGACCTTCGTCGATCCGTGGCTGGAGCTGACGCTCGAGAAGCTGAACGTGAAGTCCAAACGCGCCCGCTACGTCGGCCGCCCGGCCTCGGCCTCGACGGCCGCGGGCCTGATGAGCCGGCACCTCAAAGAACTCGACGCCTTCCTGACCGACGCCTTCGCCTGACCCCGTCCCGGATGGCCGCCTTGCGGTCTCCGGGATGACAAACGAACGAACCTGAGAGAGCCCGTCCCATGGCCGACATCCTGACCCCCGCCCTCGGCGAATCCGTCACCGAAGCCACCATCGGCAAGTGGACGAAGAAGGCCGGCGACGCCGTGAAGAAGGACGAGGTCCTGGTCGAGCTGGAAACCGACAAGGTTTCGCTGGAGGTCGTCTCGCCCGCCGACGGCGTCCTGTCCGAGATCAAGGCCCCCGACGGCGAGACCGTGACTCCGGGCGCCGTGCTGGGCGTGGTGACCGAAGGCGCGACCGCCGCTCCGGCCGCCGAAGCGCCGAAGGCTGAAGCAGAAGCCGCACCGGCCGCAGCCGCTCCGGCTCCCGCCGCCGACCCCGCGCCCGCCGCCGCCCCGGCTCCGGCCGCCGCCTCGGGCGGCGCGGTGGCGATCATGACCCCGACCATGGGCGAAAGCGTCGCCGAGGGCTCGATGGGAACCTGGCTGAAGAAGTCGGGCGACACCGTCGCCAAGGACGAGATGCTGGTCGA
>Ga0164305_10000189_pt1 | contig 21029 bp, 20 predicted proteins | sample Whisoiple_237_MG_FD_110215 | JGI IMG/M metagenome (GOLD analysis project Ga0164305, IMG submission 110215) | Soil microbial communities amended with pyrogenic organic matter from upstate New York, USA - Whitman soil sample_237_MG | ecosystem: Environmental > Terrestrial > Soil > Agricultural...
AGATCATGACGCGCTCACCGAGCAGCGCTTCGGTGTCGAGGCGTGCGTCATGCGAAGGTGCGCGGCGCAGCGCCGTGTTTGGCTCAATCACCTGATGACGTTTGCCCTCGACAAAGCGCTTCGCCTCGACCTGGCCCTGCAGATGCTTCGCGGCGATTTCAGGCCGAAACGGATTGCTGCGAGGATCGAGCGCGACCATGGCTCAGGCGTAACGCTTGCAGAGCATCGCATATAGCGCACGCGCCGTCTGGCACTCGGCGCCTTCCGGCCGTCCAGGTTTCGCCGCCGGCGTCCAGGCGAAAATATCGAGGTGCACCCAGGATTTGGCGGTGACGAACCGGCGCAGAAACAATGCGGCCGTGATGGCGCCGCCATGGCCACCCGCCCCGACATTGTTGAGGTCAGCGACCTTCGAATCGAGCATTGCCTGATAAGGCCGCCACAGCGGCATGCGCCAGACCGGATCGTTTTCCGTAGTGCCCGCGCGCGCAAGCGTGTCGGCGAGCGCGTCATCGTCGGTGAAGAAGGGAGGAACGTCGGGCCCGAGCGCAACGCGAGCGGCTCCCGTCAGCGTGGCGAAGTCGACGATCATCGCCGGCTTTTCTTCGTCGGCGAGTGTCAGAGCGTCGGCCAGAATGAGCCGTCCTTCGGCATCGGTATTGCCGATCTCGACCGAAATGCCCTTGCGCGAGGTGTAGACATCGCGCGGCCGGAAGCTCGTACCGGAAATCGCGTTTTCCACCGCCGGAATGAGGACACGAAGCCTGACCTTCAGGCGCCGGCCGATGATCATATGAGCGAGCGCGAGCGCCGTTGCCGCGCCGGCCATATCCTTTTTCATGTTGAGCATGCCGCTGTCGGGCTTGATGTCGAGCCCGCCGGTGTCGAAGCAGACACCTTTGCTGACCAACGTGATTTTCGGATCGCCGGGCTTGCCCCAGGTGATATCGATCAATCGTGGCTTTCGCGCCGATCCGGCTCCGACCGCGTTCACCAGCGGAAAGTTCTTCGCGAGGGCATCACCGCTGGTGACCTTTACCTTGGCGCCGTGCCGCCGCGCGAAGGCGCGGCCAGCCGCCTCCAGTTCAGCGGGCCCCATGTCGTTTGACGGCGTGTTGGTGAGATCGCGGCAGAGCGTGACGCCCTCGACGATGCGGCTCAAATCGTCGCCATCGACACCGTCGGGGACCACGAGGTGGATCTTGCGCGTGTCGGTCTTGCGGTAGCGCGTGAACTGGTAAGTGCCGAGCGCAAACGCGAGTGCAGCGAGCCTCGCATCGTGTGGCGCGTTGGCGAAGCGATAGGTGCCGGGCGGCAACAGCACGGACAATTGTCCTGGCCGGAAGCGGTCAATTTCGCCGTCGCCGGGTTTTTCGATCCCGAACAGCACGCCGGCGAGTTTTCCGTCGCCAGCCGGCAGCAGCAGCAGCCGGCCGGCTTTCGCCTCGAAACCGGCGGTCGCGACGAAGGCACGAGCGCGCTCGCCGATCTCCTTCTGGATTGAATCGAGGATTCCTGAGTGAACAAACCAGATCGGGGTCGCCTGCGTCTTCTTGCCGGCGCTTACGAAAACGGGATGCATGAAAACTCCGCAGCGTCGCGTATCGAGGGCGTGATCAAACCGGAGGAAGATCAAGCGCAACCAAGCCCAGTTTACAAGTTAACCAGTCATTAGGGTTAACGCTTTATTTCTGGGGGTATGTCGCTAAGGACCCGCGCCGCGCATTTAGCCGCTTCCGCCGCCGTGGCAGCCATCCTGGCGGTCACGGTCGGGGGCTGTTCGCTGACCTCACGCGACACAACCGCTTCGGTCGCCGCCCAGACGCCGACCAGCGAAGCCGAATGGCGACGCTCGCTCGATGTCTTGGGCGCCAAATATCGCGAGAATCCAAACGACGCCGATACAGCCATCGCCTACGCCCGCGCGCTGCGCGCGACCGACCAGCGCGCGCAGGCGGTCGCCGTCCTCGAGCAGGCTTCAATACGTAATCCACGTTATATGCCGTTGATCGGCGCCTATGGCCGCGCGCTGGCCGACGTCAATCAGTACAAGCAGGCGCTCGAGACGCTGGATCGCGCGCACTCGCCCGATAATCCCGACTGGCGCATTCTCAACGTGCAAGGCGCCGTGCTCGATCAGATGGGCCGCCACAACGAAGCGCAGGCCCATTACGCGGCCGCGCTCAAGATCATACCGGACGAGCCATCGGTGCTGTCGAATCTCGGGTTGTCCTATCTGCTGACCAAGGACCTGGCAAAGGCTGAAGACACCTTGCGCCGGGCAGTGGCGCAACCCAATGCGGGCCCCAAGGTGCGCCAGAACCTGGCGCTGGCAGTTGCCTTGCGCGGCCGGTTCGAAGAGGCCGAGAAGATTGCCAGCGCGGACTTGCCTGAGGCTGAAGCTGCCGCCAACGTCAATTATCTGCGACAGATGATGGCGCAGGCGCAACAGCAACAGCAGCCGCAACAACCGCCGCGCAACCTGAAAAAGGTTGGCCGCGCTACCCCGCCGATGCCCACGCCCGACGCGGGCTCCTGATCGACAATTATTGATGGGATGCGGCCGGTTCGGGCCGTCGCGCCGCTATTGCGGCGGCAATTACTGTAGCGCCAATTACTGCAGTGCCGATTACTGCAGCGCCGATTACTGCAGTGCCATGACCTTGATCGCTGCCGGCCCGAGAATGACGATGAAGAGCACCGGCAGGAAGAATAGGATCATCGGCACGGTGAGCTTCGGCGGCAGGCCGGCGGCTTTCTTTTCCGCTTCCGACATGCGCATGTCGCGGTTTTCCTGCGCCATGACCCGCAGCATGGTCGCGAGCGGCGTGCCGTAGCGCTCCGACTGCTGCAAGGCCATGCAGACGGACTTCACACCATCAAGGTCGGTGCGCTTGGCGAGGTTTTCATACGCCGCGCGTCGATCCGGAAGATAAGACAGTTCGGCGGTCGTGAGCGTCAGTTCCTCGGCGAGCGCGACGGATTGCGTTCCGACTTCGTCGCTGACCTTGCGGAAGGCGGCCTCGATCGACATGCCGGATTCGACGCAGATCAGGAGCAGGTCCAGCGTATCCGGGAACGCCCGTTTGATAGACAGCTGGCGTCGCGCGATCTTGTTCTTCAGGATGAGAAGCGGCAATTGCATGCCCACATAGGCCGCGAAGATGCAGATGCCGAGCTTGATCGTGGCCGGCTGGTCGAATTTGAGAATGACGAAGAGATAGACCAGGGCGAACAGGAAGCACGCAACCGGCGTGACCATTCGCGAGAAAAGATAAGTCACATAGGGCGCCTGGCCGCGATAACCGGCCTGCACCAGCTTGAGCCGCGCTTCTTCCTGGCCGACCCATTTCGTGAGGTTGAACTGGTCGACGATTCTCTGAACGTATTGCTTCGGCGATTGTCGCAGTTTGACCTTTTGGCTTTCCTGCGCCATCCGTTCGCGTTCGCGCTGGCGGATCTTCTCGCGCTCGAGAGCCACTGCGCGCATGCGTTTGTCGAGCGGATTCACCACGACGAGCGGCAACGCGAGGGTCAGGACGGTGGCGGTGGCCGCGATCGCCGCGAACAGCATCGTCAGCGTCTTGACGTTCAGCGCATTGATGAGAAATTCGAGCATCGGTACTGCCTAGAAATCGAAATTGATCATTTTCTTCATCACCATCACGCCCATGAACATCCAGACCGCGGAGCCCGCCAGCATGATGTGGCCCATCGAGTTGGTGAACAGAAGCGTGATGTATTGCGGGCTGGTGATGTAGACGAGGACCATCACGGCGATCGGCAATGCGCCGATGATGGCCGCCGAGGCCTTCGCTTCCTGCGACATCGCCTGGATCTTGGCCCGCATTTTCTTGCGATCGCGCAGCACTTTCGAAAGGTTGCCGAGCGCTTCGGAGAGGTTGCCGCCCGCTTTCTGCTGGATCGCCACGACAATGCCGAAGAAGTTGGCTTCCGGCAGCGGCGTGCGTTCGTAGAGCTTGCCGCAGGCTTCGCCCAGCGGCATGCCGATCGCCTGCGTCTCGAGGATCAGGCGGAATTCCGTCTTGATCGGTTCGGGCGATTCCGTCGTGATCATCTTGATGCAGTCGAGCAGCGGCAGGCCGGCTTTGACGCCGCGCACGATGATGTCGACGGCGTCAGGCAGGCCTTCTATGAAGCGTCTTTCGCGTCGCTTTCTGAGGAACGAAAGCAGCCAGCGCGGAACGCCAAAGGCCCCGACAAATCCCAGCACGGCCGAAATCAGAAGGCCCACGCCGGAGAAAAAGCCGAAGACAAACATCGCGAGACCGATCATCGCGGAGATGATCGCGAATTGCCGCTTTGACCAGGACAGCCCCGCGCGCGTGATGCGCACCGAGATGGGCGTACCTTTGTTGTTTTTCTTGCGACGCTCCTCGAAGTCCTTCAGTTGGGATTCGACGGCGTCGCGGCGCGATTTCTGCGGGCCGCGGGCTACGCGCGCGAGCGGCTCGGGCTTTGCGACGTTCTGGATGCGCTGGGCGGTTTTGCGCTCGCCCGACAGATACGGATACAGAAAGACGTAGGCCGTTCCGCCAAAAGCGACCGTGACGAGAAAGAAGACGGCGATAATCTGCACTGCACGCTCCGCTAGGCCCGTATGGCGTCGTTGGAAGCTTCCGCGGCGTCGAGAGCGGCAGCCAGGTTCTTTTCTTCGCCGTAGTAACGCGCGCGATCCCAGAAGCGCGGATGACCGATACCGGTCGCGCGGTGGCGACCGATGATGTTGCCTTTGGCGTCTTCGCCTTCCATGTCGTAGAGGAAGATGTCCTGGGTGACGATGACGTCGCCTTCCATTCCCATCACTTCAGTCACATGCGTGATCTTGCGCGAGCCGTCGCGAAGACGTGCCGACTGAATCACGACGTCGACCGATGCGCAGATCATTTCGCGGATGGTGCGCGAGGGCAGCGAGAAGCCGCCCATGGTGATCATGGATTCGAGACGGGACAGGGCTTCGCGCGGGTTGTTGGCGTGCAGCGTGCCCATCGAGCCGTCGTGGCCGGTGTTCATGGCCTGAAGCAGGTCGAAGGCCTCGGGTCCGCGGACTTCGCCGACGATGATGCGTTCCGGTCGCATACGCAGGCAGTTGCGCACCAGGTCGCGCATGGTCACCTGGCCTTCGCCTTCGAGATTGGGTGGCCGCGTTTCCAGGCGCACGACGTGCGGCTGCTGCAGCTGCAGTTCGGCGGCGTCTTCGCAGGTGATGATGCGTTCGTCGTGATCGATAAATTGCGTCAGGCAGTTCAGCAGCGTGGTTTTGCCGGAACCCGTGCCGCCCGAGACCAGCGTGTTGACGCGGCTGCGGCCGATGATGCGCAGGATTTCCGCGCCCTGCGGCGTAATGGTGTTGAAGCGGACCAGCTGGTCGAGCGTCAGCTTGTCCTTTTTGAATTTGCGGATGGTGAGCGCGGGGCCGTCGATGGCGAGCGGCGGCACGATCGTGTTGACGCGCGAGCCGTCCGGGAGGCGCGCGTCGCAGATCGGCGAGGATTCATCGACGCGGCGGCCGATCTGGCTGACGATGCGCTGGCAGATGTTCAGAAGCTGCTGGTTGTCGCGGAAGCGGATGCCGGTCTTTTGGATCTTGCCTTTGACTTCGATGTAGACCGTGCCGGCGCCGTTGACCATGATGTCGGCGATGTCGTCGCGCGCGAGCAGCGGCTCCAGCGGTCCGAAGCCGAGAACGTCGTTGCAGATGTCGTCGAGCAGGTCTTCCTGCTCGGCGATCGACATCACGATGCTCTTGATCGCGATGATCTCGTTGACGATGTCGCGGATTTCCTCGCGCGCCGAGTCAGCATCGAGACGCGCCAGCTGCGCGAGATCGATGGCTTCGATCAGCGCGCCGAAAATGACGCCCTTGGTTTCGTAGTAGGTCTCTGATCGCCGGGCTTCCATCGGCGCCGGCGCGGGTACGGCGCCCGCCGCGCTCTGCGATCCGAATGATCCTGAATTCCCCGATCCTTGTGATCCGAAATTTCCTGATCCAGAATTTCCCGATCCCTGTGATCCAAAGTTTCCAGATCCTTGAGATCCAGAATTTGCTGATCCTTGCGACCCGAAATTTCCAGACCCTTGTGACCCAAAATTTCCTGAGCCCTGTGATCCAAAATTCCCTGAGCCCTGTGATCCAAAATTTCCTTGTGAGGATGTCGACGTCGTCGACGGTGCCGACACGATCGGCGCCCCCAGCCCATCCGACGGAAATGGGGTGCGGCCGGTCTCCATGGCCGGCGGTTGAGTCGATCCGGTCGGCGAGGTCGTCGAGGTCGTCGATCCGGCCGGCGCGGTCGATCCCATCGGCGCAGCCGGCGCATGCGCGGGAGCGCGGACATCCGAATTTGCGCTACGCTTGCCGAACAAAAGTCCACTCCCCCACAGTTCAGATCGCTCAGTTCAGTCCTAGTCAGCAGATTTCAAACCGTTCAGTCCAAGTTCTAGTCAGCAGATTTCAGACCGTTCAGTTCGAATCCTACCCAGCAGATCTAAAACCACTCAGTTTAAGTTCTAGTCAGCAGATCTCAGACCACTCAGTTCCAGTTACCAGGGCCTCAACTCAGTTCGAATTCCAGCCACCAGATTTCAGACCGGTCGTTTCATCCACGTCCGGATCGTCGATATTCTCAGCCCGCCTTCTTCTTCTTGAATTTCGACAGCAGCGGCGACAGCAGGCTGGCGCGCGCGCGTTTCGTCTCGGTGCGGCCGGTCAGCGATTGCGCCAACTGGCGGAACATCTCAGAGGTTTTGTGATTGGCCGCCATCTCGGCGATCATCTGCCCGTTGTTCGCCGCCGGGCCGAAAAGCTGCGGCTCGAACGGAATGACCGCGAGCGGCTCGCTTTCCAGCGCCTTGGCGAAGTCAGCCGGGGTGATTTCCGGCCGCTTCGGCACGCCGACCTGGTTGAGGCAGTAATGCGGACGGTGATCGTTCGGCCGCGAGGCCTTCAGCAGATCGACCATGTTCTTGGCATTGCGCAGATTGGCGAGATCGGGCCCGGCGACAACGAGAATGTCGTCGGCGCTCACCAGAATCCGCTTCGTCCAGGCCGTCCATTGGTGGGGAACGTCGAGAACGATGCACGGGATGGAGCTGCGCAGCGAATCGAGCGTCGTATCGAAGGACTCGGCGCCGAAATCATAGACGCGATCAAGCGTTGCCGGCGCGGCCAGCAGACTGAGACGATCGGTGCATTTCGACAGCAAACGGTCGACGAAGGCGATATCGACGCGATCCGGCGAGAAAACCGCATCGGCTATGCCCTGCGGCGGATCCTGATTGTAGTCGAGGCCGGCCGTACCGAAGGCCAGATCGAGATCGACCACGACCGATTCAAGCGAAAGATCGCGGCCGATCGCCCACGCCACATTGTGCGCCACGGTCGAAGCGCCGACCCCGCCTTTGGCGCCGACGATCGCGATGATGCGACCGACCGCCTTGGCATCCGGCGCGGTAAACAGCCCGCAGATCGCCCGCACAACGTCGATCGTGCCGATCGGCGTCATCAGATATTCGCTCACACCGCGCCGCGTCAGCTCCCGGTAGAACCGGACGTCGTTGACGCGGCCCAAAACCAGCACGCGCGTGCCGCCGTCGCAGACTTCAGCGAGCTGATCGAGCCCACGCAGGACGTCATCGGTGCGTGTATCGGTCTCGATCAGGATCACGTTGGGCGTCGGCGAGCTGCGATAGGCTTCGGTTGCGGCGACGATGCCGCCCATCTGGATCTTCACGTGCGCTTTTCCGAGGCGCCGGTCTTCACCGGCGGCCTGCACGGCCGCTGCGGTCTCAACCGTCTCGCAGAAGGCCTGGATCGACACGCGTGGCGCGGGCGCGATGTGTGCATCGGCTGCGCTTTCGGTTGCCGGGCCCGGCATCCGCGTGTTTTCGGCGGCGGCGACTTGCTGAGCTTGCTTCATCATTTTCCGAGATCGCTGATTTTGCCGGTGTCGTAACCGATGTAAGTGCCCGAGGGATTCTCACCCTTGGTCCAGCGGTTCATCACGACGGTACGGCGCGGTGCATAAGGCGGAACTTCGCCACGCGGCTGGATGAGATCGGTCGGATTGTCGACCATCGCCGCAAGATTGCGCTGGGTCGCGCAGCCGAGATTCCAGTACGGCTGGTTCTCGAAGCTGCGCGAATTGATGGAGGGGCCAAGATCGCGCGGCCACTGCCCGCAAGGCCCGGCATCCGCGACCAGCTTAGAATAATTGAGCTTGATGCTGGCGAGCGCGAAACGCCCGGGCCGATAGTGACGCAGGTAGATCGCGTTCGAAGGCACGCCGGCGGCAGCCAGGGTAGAGCGGATTTCGCGCATCGCATCGGCGGCGGCGCGGTCTGATGGCCCGCCGCGCGGCAGTTCGATGATGACACCGCTGCCCGATTCCCTGCCCCACGCCTGCGCGAAAGAAAGTACGTCAGCGCGCTGGCTCGGAGTGAGTCCCCCGCGGTTGCGACCGACCATGACCTCGACGCTCTGCACGCCCTCGCGCAAGACGATCGGGTGGCGCTGCCGGTAATCGACCGGATATTCGGCCGTGACCGGCGTCTGGTAGCAGCCCGCCAGCGTCGCGGCGACACTGCTGACAGCCAGCAGCTGCAACACCGTTCGGCTGTGACGCCCGGGCGCCTTTTTACTTGTGGTCATAGTTTCTGCCCCACTCAATCGAGGATGAATCCGTACTTGCCGTGATAGTCAGGACGTGCGTCGCCTTTGACGGCTCCGCCGTAGACGCGGTTCAGCTGGCCAAGGAGGATGCCTTGCGGATCGTTCGGATCGGCAAAGCCGTCATCCGGCCGTGACAATTGTTTCTGGGCGACCGCGCGCACGACGTACGGCGTGACAAGCACCATCAATTCGGACTGGTGATTGACGTAGTCGCGGCTCTTGAACAGTGCGCCCAGCACCGGAACCTGCATCAGCGCGGGAATTCCGTTGATCGCCTGGCGCGTCTGCTCCTGGATCATGCCGGCCAGCGCGAGCGAGCCGCCCGAGGGAATTTCGACGGTCGTATCGGCGCGGCGCGTCTGGATCGAGGGCACCGTCAGCGAGGTGCTCGAGCCGGTGACCTGCAGGGTCATGGCGTTTTCCGTCGACAGGTCGGAAACCTCGGTCATGACCTTCAGGCTGATGCGGCCTTCCGCCAGCACGACGGGCGTGAACACGAGGCTGACGCCGAATTTCTTGAAGGTGATCTGCGGTTGGCAGAGCGGAGGCGAACGCGTCGTGTCGCACGACAGGCCGTTCGGGATCGGAAATTCACCGCCGGCCACGAAGGTCGCCGTTTCACCGGAGATCGCGGTCAAATTCGGCTCGGCCAGCGTGCGAATGACACCGGCGCGTTCCATCGCGCGGATCGTGGCGGAAACGCTCGGGATCGAGCCGGTCAGGAAGCTTCCGCTGATCGGGCCACCGTTGGCCGAGAACGGGTTGGTGGTGTTGAAGTTCACAACGGCGGTGCCGTAATTGAGCGTGCCGGACAGATCGATGCCGAGTTGCTTGATGATGTCGCGGCGAACTTCGGCGACCGTGACTTTCAGCATGACCTGGTCGCGGCCGCGCAAGACGATGCTGTTCACAACTCTGGCGCCATCGCCCACCAGGCGTGAAGCGACGTCAAAGGCTTGCTGAGATTCGGCGGCATTCGCCGCGCTGCCGGAGAGCACGACACCATCGCCAATGCCTTCGACGCGAATGTCGGCATCCGGCAAAGCCTGCTTGATCGCGGCGCGGACGCCGTTGAGATCGCGCTTGACCGCGATATCGAAGCCGGCGATCTGCCGGCCATCGGAATCGAAGAAGAAGATGTTGGTTTGCCCGACGGTGACGCCGATCATGTAAACGCGACGCGAGGAGCGGATCACGGCGTTGGCGATTTTTGGATCGGCGACCAGCACGTCTTTGATGTCGGCCGGCAGGTCGATCGCAACCGACTTGCCGATTCCCAGCGCAATGAATCGCGACGTTGCTTCACTTGCCGCAACCTGAACGACGGGCGTGTTTCCCCGGGCTTCGGCCGACATTGCCGGGTCGATCGGTGTCGCCCCGGCAGACATCAGCAGTGCGCTTAGCGTGGCGGTGCGAATTAGTGTCCTGTTCGCCATAGCCCCCTTATCCCCCAATCAGTCATCGTGGCGTGGTCGTGTGACCCACACCGAACCGGACGACGTTGACATTGCGACGCGCCTCAGATTCTTCTGTTGTCTTTGAATCGTCGGCAGAATTGTCGGCGATGCTGCGCAGTGACAGCGCCAGCGTGCCGAGTTGCTGCGACAGCGCGAGCGTTTCCGCCTGACCAGGCAGAAGCTCGAGTGTTGCAGTCTTGCCGACTACGACCTTCTGGCCGTTTTTCTCTTCGATGGTTTGATCGATCGCGAGAACGCGGATGTTGCGCAGGATCGTCTCGCTGCTGCTTCCGCCGACCCCGGCATCGCGGTTGCCGCGCGGAGTCAGGATCACATCGACCCTGTCATTCGGCAGAATGAAGCCGCCAGCGCCGGTTTCCGGCGAGATCTGCGTGGAAATGGCGCGCATGCCCGATGGGAGAATGGCGGCCATGAAGCCGGAGCCTTTGGAATTCACCAGCTTTGCTTCACGGATCGGCTCGCCCGCAACGAAAGGCGTGCGCACGATCATGCCGTTGAGATTCTCGACCGCTTTCGGCCGGTCCGTCTTGCGAATGAAATTGCCGCTGGCGGTGGTCGACGGCCATGCCTGCCAGTAGACGTCGGCGGGCGAGACCACCTGGCCTCTGGGAATATCGGCCTTCGCCACAAGGATATCGACGGTATCGAACCTCGGCACTTCGACCTTGGGTGCGGGAGGAGGATCTGACCTGCCAGCCAGCATGGCGGCCACGCCACCTGCTGCGATGGCGACAGTCAGCACAACGATACGTGCAGCTTTCATACGCCCACTCTCACCATGACATGGCGGCAACTGAGCCGCGAAAAATTGCAGCGACGCCGATGCGGCGCTCGCAGCGGATTTCACCAGCTAAAGGTCAAGGTATGGTTAAGGAGCGGTATCTAAATCGAGTTAATACAATCTTGCTTTGCTAACGCTTCGCGCTTCGCGCGTTTACACCGGCATCCATCCGGTCTTCGGATAAACAAGAAGAGCCGCGGCCGCGAGTGCAATTCCATACGGCACGCCGCCGTCGGTTTCATGCAGACGTGTAATCCACTGCTGACGAGCAAAAAAGGCCGGCAGCGGCAGTTTGCGAAACTGAAGTATCGCCAGCGTCAGCGCGCCACCGAATAAAGACGCATAGATCATGTAGTCGAGAAGATGATCAAAGCCGAACCAGAGCGCGGTTGCCGCCGCGAGTTTCGCATCGCCGCCACCGATCCAACCCCGCGAAAAGAAAATGAAAGCCACCACCAGAACCACGCTGGCCGCCGCAAGGTGCATGCCGAAGGCGTAGAGACTCATGCCTGTGATGAGCGTCAGCAGGAAGAACCCACCCGCGAGCGCAAGCGACAGCCGGTTGGAAATCGTCATGGTCAGAAGGTCGCTTGATGCTGCGAAGGCCATAAGGGCAGGGAACAGCAGAAGCTTGATTACGTCCGTCAACATGTACGCACTTCCTCTACGCAACTCACAAACACGCCGCACGTTACGCTGGGCAAGCTTGCCTTTCGGTTAGCGCCGCACGCTGATTTCGACGAAGACTGCGATCGGACAAGTCTTGTTTTGTTAACGAATCGTTAGCGCAGGAATAAATCGGTTAAGAATTCGTTAATTCGCCGGTAAAGGCGGGTTTGCCGGGGCGAAAAGGGCCAATCGCGCCATGCCTTCATGGCATTTTAACTCCGGGCTCCGATACCTGAGGGGGTCAATCACCGATCCAGGTTTGCCGACATGTTCGTCGAGATGCTGTCCGTCGTTAAAGTAGCCGGCGAGACCATGCTCAAGCTCGTGCCGATCTCGATCGCCTTCGGCGTCGTGTTCGCCGTGCTGTCGCACTGGTCGGCCTGCAATCCCGGCCGTCCCTGGTGGCGCAAGCGCGAGATCGTGACCGACATCTGCTACTGGTTCCTGATCCCGCTGGCCGCGCGTTTCGTTCGCATCGGCTTCATGGTGATGGGCGCCGCGTATATTTATGGCATTCACGGCGCCGACGCCCTGATCGCCTTCTACGATGACGGGTTCGGGCCGCTCGCCAGTCTTCCGCTATGGGGACAGGCACTGACGTTCCTGGTTGTCTCGGACTTCCTGACATACTGGATTCATCGCGGTTTTCATCGTGCCGGGCTGTGGCGATACCACGCCGTCCATCATTCATCGGAAGAGCTCGACTGGATCTCCGCGGCCCGCTTCCATCCGGTGAACATCTTCTTCGGCACGGTCCTCGTCGATGCGGGACTGTTGCTCGCCGGTATCTCGCCGAATGTGATGTTGTGGGTCGGACCATTCACGACCGCGTCTTCGGCTTTCGTGCATGCCAATCTGAACTGGACACTTGGCCCGTTCAAATACGTGATCGCCGGGCCGGTGTTTCATCGCTGGCACCACACCGCGGCGGATCGCGGAGGCGGAAAGAATTTTTCCGGCACGTTCCCGATCTGGGATCTCCTGTTCGGTACGTTCTACATGCCGGAGAAGGCGCTGCCGGACTCCTATGGCATCGACGACAGAAGCTTCCCCGAGGGCTTCGGCGCCCAGATGATGTATCCATTTAGACGCTGATCGCCGGTTTTGCGGAGATGCGACCCGCGTCTTTGCACTTCGTTCACCATTTCCAGTCAACTTGAGTGACGTACCGTGCCGGAGAGCGCGATGTCGAATTTGTTGAAGCACTGCAGGCCATATTCCGTTCTCTTGCTTTCGGCCTTGCTGGCCGCGGCCATTGTCACGGCGCGACCGGCGCAAGCCGCTGAAGTTCTGACGGTCAATCTCGACCAGGCCGAGGTCTTGCAGTTGCCGGACCGGGTGGCGACGATCGTCATCGGCAACCCGTTGATCGCCGACGCCTCGCTGCAAAGCGGCGGAATGCTCGTCGTAACGGGCAAGGGATATGGCGCGACCAATCTGCTGGCACTCGACCGCGGCGGACGCGTCATTCTGAGCAGAACGGTGCAGGTGCTCAGCCCGGGCACGGAAGATATCGTCGTCGTCTACAAGGGCGTCGAGCGCGAATCCTACAGCTGCGCTCCGGATTGCTCGCGCCGCATTACGCTCGGCGACTCGACCGGCTTCTTCAACGCCACGATGGCGCAGAGCACGGCGCGCAACGGGCAGGCGCAGGCGGCTCCGCCCGCACGCTAGAGGCCAGCGGGAATTACGGTTAGCGATTGCTTAACGCGACCGGCGCGTATCCTTAGGATTCTGGCAACAATTAAAAAAGGTGCGCTTGCTATGAATCCCGGTGCTTCGACACCGTTCAGCAACGGGATTTGTCATGCCGAACCCGCGTAACAAGAAATCAGGCTTCATGCGCCGACTTCTGCCGTCCCGACTCGTGCGACGCTTCGTGCGTCAGCAGGATGGCTCGGCCGCCGTTGAATTCAGCATGGTCGCCATTCCGTTTCTCGGACTGACCTTCGCGATCCTTGAAACGGCACTGGTGTTTTTCGCTGGTCAGACGCTGGAAACCGCGGTGACCGATTCGGCGCGGCTGATCATGACCGGTCAGGCGCAGACCGGCGGATGGAGCAAGGAAGATTTCAAGAACGCGGTCTGCGCGCACGTGTACGGACTGTTTGATTGCTCCGGCCAGATGTACGTCGACGTGAAGACCTACACGAGCTTCGCGGCGATCACCCAGACGCCGCCGGTGACCAACGGCGCGCTCGATCCCACGAAGGTCAGCTACAGCCCGGGTGGTGTCGGCGACATCGAAGTCGTGACGCTTTACTACGCGTGGCCGATCTACGTTTCGCTGCTCGGCAACAATCTGTCAAACATGGGCAGCAATCGCCTTCTCATCGCGACGGCGGTGTTCCGCAACGAGCCCTATCAATGAGCCGCGTCATGAAAGCATTGTCATTGCGTTCACTGCGTCACTTTCGCCGCGACCGGCGCGGCGCTTCCGCAGTCGAATTCGCGCTGCTCGCGCCATTGATGCTCGGCCTCTACATCGGCTGCGTCGAAATTTCCGAAGGTGTGGCTGCTGACCGCAAGGTCACGTTGACCGCAGGCGCGCTTGCCAACCTGACGTCGCAGGTCACGACCCTGACGACGGCGGACATGAGCAACATTCTCAACGCCTCGACCGCGATCATGAACCCATACACGGGAGCGGTCGCTGCCAAGATCTCCTGCCTGAAGATCGACGCCACCGGCATCGCGCGCGTAACCTGGGGTGCCTCAACGACAGGAGTGACGCCGCGGGCTGCCAATGAAGTCGTGACCATCCCGGCGAACCTCGCGGTACCGAACTCGTATCTCGTGTTCAGTGAGATCAGCTATCAGTACATCCCGGTCACGGGCTTCAGCCCCGGCTTCAGCCACATCTCCGCTTCCGGCATTACGCTGTCGGACGTGATGTACATGGCTCCGCGAATCACGCCGCCGCAATACGGCGCCACCAAGTGCGTCTGACCGGCTGACGTTATCGCGTTTCGGCGATGGGCAACGCCGTCGTCGATTTTATCCGCTCCATCGCGAATCGCGACGTGACGTTTTTAAGCGGCACCGTCGCGATCAGCTTTTTATAGAACGCGTCGTAACCCGCAATGTCGGTCACGACCACGCGCAGCATGTAATCGACGTCGCCGGCCATCCGGTAGAACTCCATCACTTCCGGCATGGCGCCGACCACGTCGGCGAATTTCCTCAGCCAGTCCTGCGAGTGGTCGCCGGTCTCGATCGAGACGAAGACCGTGATGCCCAGGCCGACCTTGTCAGGATCGATGATGGCGACGCGGCGCGTAATGACGCCTTCGGCCTCGAGCTTCTGCAGCCGCTTCCAGCAGGGGGTCGACGACAGGCCGACGCGCTGGCCGATCTCGGCCACCGAGAGGGAGGCGTCCTCCTGGACAACCGCCAGGATCTTCCGGTCGACAGCGTCCATTCTCTTTTGGTCTCCGAAACTAGAACGATCCGCCTATATCCGTCTTGAAATTTAGAACAATATTCTTATTTGTCCCTCGGACCTGTCTTTATAGAGAAAAATATTCTATTTCAAGGACAATCTACTGCCGCGTTCCGCGGTTTTTCAACCCACGAACCCGTGTCATGAAAACATTTATTCGCTTCAGTCCGGGCCTGCGCCGTCTCGGCGCTGCGATCCTGTTCAGCGCCGCAATGGCCGCGTCGGTCGCGGGAGCCCATGCCGATCCGCTCGTCAGCGCGGAGTGGCTCAACGCCCATCGGGCCGACCAGAACCTGGTCGTCCTCGATATCCGTTCCGCCATCGACGGTGGTGGTGCGCAAGCTTACGCGGCCGCGCACATCCCAGGCAGCGTCCATAGCGACTACGACAAGGCGGGTTGGCGCGTCACGCGCAACAATGTTCCTTTCATGGTGCCGACCGTCCCCGAGCTTGAGAAGTTGATCGGCGATCTTGGTATCGATGAAACAAGCCACGTCGTGGTCGTGCCTGCGGGCGTCAACGTTCTCGATTTCGGTTCCGCGGCGCGGACCTACTGGACGCTCAAATATGTCGGCGTGAAGGACGTTTCGATTCTCGACGGCGGTCTCGCGGCCTGGCGGCAGGCGGGCCTCGCGGTCGAGAGCGGGGTCAAGGCGCCATCGCCGAAAATCTTCACGGCGACGGTTGATAACAGCATTCTGGCATTGGCCAATGACGTCGAGGCGATCGAAGGCAAAGGCGGTGCGTCGCTGGTCGACGCGCGCCCAGCTTCGTTCTTCCATGGCAAGGAAAAGGCGCCGGCGTCGCAGGCCTATGGCCACATTCCCGGAGCGGTGAGCCTCGACAGCGCCAAATTCTACGATCCGCAAACGAACCGTCTGAAGCCGAAGTCTGAGCTTGCGGCGGTTGCGAGCGTGGTTCCGGCCGGTCCGGCGGTCAGCTACTGCAACACGGGCCACTGGGCCGCGACCGATTGGTTCGTCCTGCACGAACTGCTCGGCCGGACAGAGACCAGGCTCTTTGCCGGCTCGATGGTCGAGTGGACCAGCAATGCAAGCCGGCCGATTGAATCCTCGCGCACGAAATGGGACGATCTGAAGAAGGCCATAGGCCTCGGTTCCTGATCCGCGCTTTGGAGTTTTCATGACTACGGCAAGTCTGGCCGCGTCCGATCGGGACGCGGCCGTTCGCATCGACCGGCTTTTCCTCGGTCTTGCGCTGGGCGCCACGGCAATCCTGGTCGCCCTTGTGCTGCTCGATCATCAGCCGGCGTCCGCGGCCCTCATTCTCGGTGGCTTCGGACTTGGCATCGCCTTCCTCAAGGCCGAATTCAGCTACACGGCCTCCTGGCGGCGTTTCCTGACGCGCGGTGACGCGAGTGGCCTGGTCGGTGGTCTCATTGTCATTGTCATCTGCGCGCTCGTCGTGGTGCCTGTCGCCGCGCTCAGCCCAAAATATGGTGGAGCGATTGCACCGCTTGGCCCTTCGCTGGTCATAGGCGCGTTCGTTTTCGGCGTGGGCATGCAGCTCGCCAATGGCTGCGGCTCGGGCACGCTCTACACGGTCGGCGGCGGTTCGGGCCGCATGCTGATCGCATTGCTGTTCTTCGTGATCGGCAGCGTCTTCGGCAGCCTGTCATTGCCGGCGTTCCTTGCGCTGGGTGGGATAGATCCGATTCTGGCCTCCGATTATTTCGGCGCCTGGGGTGGGCTCGCGGTCACGCTTGCCAGCATAGCGTTCTTCGCGAGCGTGTTCATCGCCATCGCGCGCAAGCGCGGCGGAGCGTACAAACCTTCGCGCAACTACGTGATCGGCGGATTCGCGATCGGCATCCTGTGCGTCGCGGTTTTCTTCGCCGGGGGCCATCCCTGGAGCGTTACCTTCGGCTACACGGTTTGGGGTGCGAAGGCCGCGACCGCGCTCGGCTTCGATCTTTCGCAGGCGCCATTCTGGCAATGGCCGGGACCCAAGCACGCGCTCACGGATTCCGTGCTCTCCGACACATCAAGCCTCACTGATTTCGGAATGCTGTTTGGCGCCATGGCAGCCGCCGCTGCGACCAAGCCCTTTGCCGCGTCCGCTTGGCCGCCGGCGAAATCACTGCTCGCGGCCGGCATCGGCGGATTGCTGATGGGTTGGGGCGCGCGCCTGGGCTTCGGCTGCAATATCGGCGCCTTCGTCGGCGGCGTTGCGTCCGGCTCGCTGCACGGATGGATCTGGCTTTTGGCGGCGATGCCCGGCTGCCTGCTTGGCATCCGCCTGCGCCCGTTTTTCGGCCTGTCGAGGGACTAGCGATGCGCAACGTTTACATTGTTGTGGTCGTCCTCGGCGTTGCGGCCATTCTGGTCGATCACCTCTCAAGTCCCTCCAGCGGACGGGCGGTGTCGCCGGAAGACTTCGCGGGCGCCTGCGCACCTTGCGGCGCGCCATGCCCATCGAAGAAATAATCGCTCAGCTGTTCTTGCTCAGGAAGGTTTCGACCTCGGCGCGTGTCGGCGCGCCGGCAGCCCCGCCGAATTTCGTGCACTTGAGCGCGGCCGTGGCGCTGGCAAAGCGCATGATATCCGGGAGCGCACGGCCTTCCGCGAGCGCAAGCGTGAACCCGCCGTGGAATGCATCACCGGCCCCGAGCGAATCGATAACCTTGACCTTGAAGGCCGGGAGATGCCTGACCTCGCCACCCTCGAGCCAGTACACACCATGCGGTCCGTCAGTGATGGCAAGGAAACCGGAAAGATGCCCGGCGAGTTTTTTCAGCGCTGCTCCGTATTCTGTGACGCCCGTCGTCCCGAACAAGGCTTCTGACGACGACACGACGTGCGTTCCGAGCGCGAGCAGGGGATCGCTCACATCGGTTGCCTGATCGAGGTCGATGACGACCGGAATTTTCCGCTGGCGGGCGGCACGGCACACTGCGGTCACGAATTCCGGAAAACGGTTGTCCACAAGAACGGCGTCGACATCGGCGACCAGTGCGGCGGCATCTTTCGGCAATGCGCGGCCGAGGTTGACGCCGCGGCGCGTGGCAATGGTTTTTTCGCCAGAAGCGTCGAGCAAAATGAGCGAGACCGACGCAGTGCCACCGTCGACGCGCACCGCGCCCGTGCAATCGACATTCTCGTTGCCGAGATCGGCCAGAATTCGATTGCTCACCGCATCATCGGTGCCGCCGAGCGGCCCGGCGAAGGCGACGCGCCCCTTCAACCGGGCGACCGCAACCGCTGCGTTTGCCGCGCATCCTCCGCCGGTGATGATGAATTCGCTCGCGGCCACCTTGGTGCCGGGAGCGGGAAAATTCTCAACGCGCATGACGATGTCCTGCACGGCAATGCCCGCGCAGAGGATCTTGGGCACGTTCGGCGCGCGTTCAGTCAAAGCTTATCTCGTCCTCCAGCCAGGCGCGGATGATGTGGTGCGCGATCGCCACCGGCGGCGGTGTGGTCAGCCCCTGCGGATGTTTGCGCATCAACATGCTTTCGACCTCGTCCTTGCTAAACCACCGGGCGCCCTCGAGTTCCTCGCGATCGACCACAATCTCGTCCGTCAGGGCTTCGGCGTGACAACCGATCATCAGTGACGTCGGAAACGGCCATGGCTGCGTAGCGAAATAAACGACGCGGCCACATGTTATGCCGGCTTCCTCGCGCGTTTCACGACGGACCGCATCCTCCATCGATTCACCCGGCTCGATGAACCCGGCGAGACACGACCACATCGTCGGGACGAAACGTGGACTACGCCCGAGCAGACAGTGCTCGCCGCTGCTCGCCAGCATGATCACGACCGGATCGGTGCGCGGAAAATGCTCGGCCTTGCATTGCGGACAATCGCGCCGCCAGCCGCCATTGACGATCCGGGTCGTGCTGCCGCAGTTCGAGCAGAACCGGTGGCGTGCGTGCCAGTGCAGCACCGCTTTTGCTTCAGCGATGGGTGGCAGATGATCCTGCTCGACGAGGCCCTGAACCGCGATTGAACGCAGATCAGTGACGAGCAGATCGCCGCGCGACTTCAAGGCCTCCGCCGCCTGCGGCGTCAGCCCATGGCCGAACCGCGGCGCTCCATCGAGGACGCCAAGGAATATTGTTTCCGTTGCAGGTGATAGTGCGTTCGCTTCATCGATCGTGAACAAGGGCTCGTTGAGCGGTGAGCCCTTCTTCATCACGATCCCTTCGCCCCCGATCACGTAGGCACCCGCGCCCGGTTTGCGGGCGAGGCCTTCGATGGCGGCGGCATCGGTGCGCAGCTCGGCCGCACGTTCTATGCGGCTGTCACAATATCCAAGGCGTGGTTTGGGGCCGAGATCTGGGCGAGGGGACATGCGTCGCGCAAATTCGCACGGTCGTTCCCCCCGCGCAATGCTTACTCCGCCTTACTCCGCGGCTTCCCCGCGCGGGCGTGGATACATGGCCTCACGCAGCTCGGGCCGCTGCCATTGCGGGCCAAGCACGCCCTGCTTTGCGCCATAAGCGAGCGCGGAGGTGACGGAATCGGTGGTCGTGCGCATTTCGCGCGCGCGGTCCAGAGAGACGTCCACGACAAAGAGACCGGCCGCGGTGCTCTCGAACAGGATTTCTTCCGGCGTCGCGACCATCGCGAGGCCACGTTCCGAATGGCTGAAGAGGTTCTGCGTGGTGACGACGATGGCGAGGTTCTCGATCGCACGCGACCAGATCAAATTGCGCCAGGTCGCCCACAGTCGCCTTTTGTCCGTGCCGGCCGGCATGAAGATGAGTTCGGCGCCACGCAGTGCGAGCGCGCGCGTCACCTCCGGCATGTAGGCCTCGCTGCACATGGCAAGTCCGACTTTGCCTTGTTGCGTGTCGAACACCGGAAACTCGTTTCCGGCAACGTACTGAAATTCCCACCACTGGCCGCCGGTGTAGATCCACGGTCCGTTCGGATGCGTGCGCCGGTAGCTGACCGGCGCACGGCCATCGCCATAGGCCATGCAGATGAGATTGTGCGCGGTTCCTTCGTTGTGGCTGAGCGGCTCGATGGTGCCGTAGACCACATTGATGTCATGCTTTGCCGCAGCTTCGGCGATGCTCGGCGTCGGATCGAAGGTTGCCGGCATGCGCCAGGGACCGGGATAAGTCTCCGGGAAACACACGAAGTCGGCGCCTTCTGCCTTGGCGCGGGCAATGAAGTTCACCGCGTCGCCGATATTCTTCTCAGCCTCCTCGATCGGATTGGCGATCGGCTGCACAACGGCAATGCGGAATGTCATGTCTTGCTCCAGACGGCGTGCGGGGTTTGGCCACAAGCTTGAAATGGACAGGCGAAGCGGTCAAGCGAGCGCCTGGGTAACGGCTGTGAGCACCCGATCCGGCGTGAGTTCGTCGAGGCACGCGCTGCGGCTGCGGATATTGCGCTCGCAACCTTCCAAGGTGCAGGGCATGCACGGCAGCGGATTCTGCACGATCCAGACATTGCCGCGGTTCTGCACAGTGCCGCTCGCATTCCACGGCGTTGCAAGTCCGCCGGTGGGCCAAGGCCCCCAGACGCGCGGGTCGGTGGGGCCGAAGAGGGCGATCGTGCGGCAACCGGCGGCCGCGGCAAGATGCGTGACCGACGTGTCGGGTCCGATATAGACGCGCGCTCGCTTGAGCAGATGCATCATCTCGGGCCATTCCACCTGATGGGCGGTGGTAACGCCGTCCCAGACGGCGTCGAGATAGCGCCGCTCGGCATCCCCTGGTCCGCCGATCGCGACAATCGGCAGGCCGCGCTGGGCGAGCCCGGCGGCGAGCGCTCTCCATCCGTCCCGCGTCCATTCCTTGTAGGCGAACATCGGCGTTGCGTGGACCAGGGCGAAGTTGCCGCCATCGACAGTGCGCGAATTCGGCGCAGCCGCGGGGCCGACGAGTTCAGGAATGCGCTGGACGTCGAGGACATCGGCGAGGCGCAGCATCTGCTCGACTCGGTGAAGCTTGTCCGCGGCGCGAACGCTTTTCTGCAGGACGAAGC
>Ga0164305_10000190_pt1 | contig 21012 bp, 13 predicted proteins | sample Whisoiple_237_MG_FD_110215 | JGI IMG/M metagenome (GOLD analysis project Ga0164305, IMG submission 110215) | Soil microbial communities amended with pyrogenic organic matter from upstate New York, USA - Whitman soil sample_237_MG | ecosystem: Environmental > Terrestrial > Soil > Agricultural...
GCGGCGGTGAATTTCTTCAATGCGGCTGATTGCCAAAATTTCGCCAGTCGGCTTGCGAGTGAACTTGTAAGCGCCGTGAGAAGTGCCGATCGCAACTGCTAGAGCATCAACGCCGGTTTGCTCGACGAAATCCACAGCTTGTTCGGGATCTGTCAGCAACTGATCGTGAGAAAGCGCACCTTCAAAGCCGTGGCCGTCTTCTGCTTCGCCCATCCCTGTTTCCAGAGAACCCAAGCAACCCAGTTCGCCTTCAACGCTAACGCCGATCGAATGAGCCACTTTCACCACTTCGCGAGTAACTTCAACGTTGTACTCGTAGCTAGCGGGAGTCTTAGCATCCGCTTCCAGAGAACCGTCCATCATCACGCTGGTGAAACCTTGGCGCATGGCAGAATAGCAAGTGCCGGGGGCATTGCCGTGGTCTTGGTGCATGGAAATGGGAATGTGAGGATAGGTTTCAACTGCTGCCAAAATCAAGTGGCGCAGGAAATTTTCGCCAGCGTAGGAGCGAGCGCCGCGAGAAGCTTGCAGAATCACAGGGCTGTTGGTTTCGTCAGCAGCGCGCATGATCGCTTGGATTTGCTCCATGTTGTTGACGTTGTAAGCCGGTAGGCCGTAACCATTTTCAGCCGCGTGGTCGAGCAGCAATCGCATAGGTACAAGCGCCATAGATATTCCTCCTAATTATTTGTGATTTTTGGGCAGTGAATTTTGGACAAGCTTAATTCTTACGATAATATTAAGACAATTTGCCACCGATCGCGCACTATCTTTCCAGATTTACTTAAAAGTTCAAAAAACAAAATTTTGAGTTCCGAGCATTCCACTCAAAACTCAAAATTTTTAACTAACAAATTTTTTATGGGTCGCCCGGGATTTGAACCCGAGACCAATCGGTTAAAAGCCGAATGCTCTACCGCTGAGCTAGCGACCCGCGAAAACATTGTTACCGCACACAATTTCTAATAGTAGCACCCCTCATTTGAAATAGCAAGTGTTTTTTAAATAAAATTTGCAGTCATGCGAACCAGCATCTCGCAAGTCGCTCCCGGCTGCAAATAAATCAAGTGTTCGCCAGTGTTGAGGGCATTTCTAGGAGCAGTCCAAGGTTCCAAACAGTAAAAATCCTTGCCCTTCACCATCCAGAAAACCAACTTCCCATAGCTGGAGTTGTAACTGAGGGTGAGCCGCAAGCCGCTGGCCGCGTCAGTGACAGTAGCAGCAAGACCAGTGAGCTCGTCAAAGGAAACATCAATTTCATCCAGCGTCGGGTCAAAAACCCCAGTGAAGTAACCTTTTTCATGGGTGTTCTGATCTCTGTACTGCATCCCCGGAATCTCAAAGCGCAGCTTAGATTTGTCCGTCGCCAAAAAATAGGGGTGCAAACCACTAGAAAACGGCATGGGTTCGGCAGACAGATTGGTGTATCGCTGAAAAATTTCCAAAGAATTGCCTTTAATCTGATAAGTGAAGGCTAGTTGGAAATCAAAGGGATAAACAGCCAGCGTCTTGTCGCTGCTGTCGAGAATCAGCGTCAGAGCGGCGCAACCCTCCGTAACTTGTTCGCCTATTTTCCAAGGCAAGTCTCGAGCAAAGCCGTGCTGTTTGAGCTTACGCTCCACTCCCTTATGGGTGTAAGTATTGTCGGGGAGATTGCTGCAGATGGGAAACAGGATGGGAATCCCGCCACGTACAGTTAGATCGGGATTGGCGAATCGTTCCGCGTCCAAGTAGAAGATTTCTTTGCCTTCAACCAGCCAGCTAGTGGCAATACCGCCCCGTTCTGGCACAACTTCTAGAGTAGAGTTAGCTGTTTCGTCGGAGAGGATATAGGTTTTGTACTGCTTTTGCTTGAGCGCGATCGCAAACACATTTGTCATCGGTAGTAGGTCATTGATCATTGGTTGTCAGTAAATCGATCGTTAATAATTGGTCGCTAGTATTTTGATGTTCACCCATTACCGCCCCTATCCTCCCCCTGCATCCTCGCTCCGACCCCCATCGGCTAACCAATGCTCCCAGCTATAGGAGGCAGGGCGAGTCGGTGCTTGGAGCGGTTGCTGCTGGTACCTGGAACGATCGCGGAGGCCGGCTGCTTTTTGAGTGCGACTTCAAAAGATACAGCCCGAGTGGGGGGAAGATAGCTTTGGGGACTCGGCACTGCTCCTTGACTGGAAGATGGGGGCGAAATAAACGGCTCTTTGATGAATGGCTCTTTTGTAAACGGCTCTGGTTCCCGGCTGGGATTTTGAGGTTGAGTGGGGTAGATGCGCGGCGGCAAATTTTGATTCGGAGGTGGGTTGGATTCAATTGCAGGCCCCGTCCCGTTCGGGAAAAATGAGGAGTTGTCCGGCTGTTGGGGCGCAGCCGGCAAAGCCGGCAAAATCAAAGTAGGTTTGGGTTGTCCGGGGCCTTGCAGATTGCTTTCACCGTCGCTGGCCCCGGAACCTCGCCCGGGCTGGTATGTACCGCTCTTTGCTGCTCCTGGCAATGGAGAATTTGGAGTTTTTGATGCCGCACCTGGCTGGACTAGGGCATCGAGAACTACAGAAGAGCGCATCGGTCGATCGAAAATACTAGAAATTTGCTCAATGCGTTTGAGGATGCGATCTGCTGCGGCTCCCTTCACCACCTTCGGCTGAAACTTTTTCACCTCCACAGGCAGAAACTCTACCTTCATATTCCTGTCTTTGAGCGATACTTTCAGGACTGCGGTATCGTAATCTCTGCGAGCATTCGGGCCGAATATAAAATTACCCAGCGAGTAAACTATCGGGCGGCCCTTATAAATTTCTGCACCTTGCAGTACCTGGGGATGGTGTCCCACTACCAAATCCGCTCCTTGGTCGATCGTGAACCGAGCCAAATCAATCTGCCAGTCCCCCGGATAATCTGCCAATTCGACTCCCCAGTGGTAATTAACAATAATCCAGTCTACCTGACCCCTAAGAGCTCGAATATCCTCGGCCACGCGATTGTTGCGGCGGGGGTTAGTGCCCGCTTTCCCTTGCTCGGCGACGTTAAGCTCGGAATCGTAATAACCGAGGTAGGCAATCCGCTGACCCTTAACTTCAATAATATCTGGACGCCTCGCTTCTTTAATATCTCTGCCGGCTCCCAGGTGTTGAATCCCACTATTATCTAGAGTATTCATAGTCTCCACCAGCCCGGGTTCCTCGTAATCCATAGCGTGGCTATTTGCCAGATTGACAATATCCACTCCTCCGGCGGTTAATACTTTTACCGATTCTGGAGCGGCTTTAAAATTTAATTGTTTTTTGCCAGAGCCCAATGTAGAGCGAGTCAGGGAGTTTTCTAGGTTAACCATCGCCACATCTGCTTGCCGGTACTCGTCCATATTGGCGAAAGCCCATTGGTGATCGTTGGCAGCAGATGCTCCGAGCGCATCCGATAGATTCACATTTCCTCCGAACATCAGCGTTACTGTTGGGTCGTAAGGATTAGCAACTTGCTTTTGCTGTACTACTGGTACCACTTCTAAGGCCGCTTGCACCCTATCCGCACGTTTTGGAGGCGGCCCCGAAATTACAGCAGCTTGCTGGTAGCCGGATACTGGAGAGCCTAACTGCAGGGTCACAGCCTCGTGGTAGCTGACCCAACACCCTAAAATAAATGAGGCAAGTGCCGATCCCACTAGCAGCAGAGAACGATACGTTTTAAATTTAACCCAATCGACGACCGGTAGGGAACGGTAACGCCGCCGCTGGCGGTTTGCCGGAGTGACAATTCGCACTGACTGTTTCCAGAGAATGTCTGCATCCCCAGCCAAGCGCGCGTGAATTCGCACTCCTTCTACTGCTGGCGAGTTGAGTCTCCAGAGTTGGTGGCAAATAAATTTGACTAAGCCTTCCCGGAGAGTGCTCCCGATTAATGTAGGATCTGGCGCAAATTCGCGCTGGAATTCTACGAGGATTTGGACGCAGCCGGCCTGAGCCTGTTCGACGCGGGCATAAATCCCTTCGGGGCGCAGCAAGCTGTCAATCCAGTAATTCAGGGCTTGAAAGTTGCCCGATCGCGCTAGCTCCAAGATAGACGGCTGCGACCAATTTTCTGCGTACACCATCAATTAGCCTCCTTAATACGCACGAGCAATGACTCCAATTTGTTTTGAACGGAACCGCAATTCTTTTAGCTTAACCGCCACAGGTTCCGCTGCCCGTTTTGAAGCTAGTTGTTGGCCGCCACCATTTTCTACATTTAGGGGCTGCCTGCTGTCAGTGATTTTTATCACACTCCGCTCGCTCGATTGGAGATTTAAGATTTGAGATTTTAGGTTGAGTTCACAGAGGGTACTCGGGGTCAGAACAAAAGTCGAAACAAAAGGTTTCTGGGGGAGTTGAGGTAGAAAAGAGGGAGATTTATGAGGCAGAGCCTGTTTTTATTGTCGCTGTTTGAGTGTCGCTTTAGAGCTTTGGCTTTGAGATTTGAGATTTGAGATTGAGCCTTGACGGCGTTAGCGGGCGATCGAACAAACGTCGCCACCAGAAAAGTTTCTGGGGGACTTGAGGCAAAAGAGATCGAGATTTATGAGGCAGAGTCTGTTGTTATTGTCGCTGTTAATCGCGTGCCGTCGTCAAATCCTAATGTTTCGATCTATGCTGGCAAATGCCTCTCACGAGGGATGCCACTGGCTGCACAACCTGTAATTGGATAAATGGCGTACTAGATAGATTTGGTGGTAAAATCAAATTTGGTAACTCCCATCGGTACAAAAGTTGCGGAAAACGTGAAACTGGTCAGTCCATACGGCTGTGCCTTCCGATGTAAAACCCAAAGTACGTTACGGTAAACAGGCCATATTTTAAGCAAGTTACACTGCGCAGGAGAACTGACAAATGCTACAGCGCAAAATCTATCAACTCTGTTGTGATGGTCGTGAGGTTTCTATTTTTCTTCGAGATCAGCAACGTTGGATAGAGCGCGCTCGTATCCTAGATATTGAAGGGGATCTAGTCACGCTGCGCTACGAAACCGACGAAGAAGACGAAATCAGCTCCTGGGAAGAAATGGTGCGTCTCGAAAGTATTGGATCTGTGTCCCAGAAGTTGGCTTCGGTATCCCGAACTAACTGCGAACCCCTAGTTTCTGACGATTGTCCCGAAGCCGAACAAATTCGCAATCACTACCCGGACTCGAATTTGGAATAGTTTTGAGCTCGCGCTTGAGGCACAAGGAAAACTTGGGGGAAAAGAAAACGACTTTTCTCCCTTTTTTGTGGAGAAAGTATGCAAAAAACCCGGTTGAGACCCAACATATTCTGGGTTGTGACCACATCAGCTATTTTGCCTTTAAATTTAAGCTTGAGGGCGGAATCTCCTGCCAACCCCACAAGAGCGTAAGTACACAGTAGTTGAAAAATTCAATCCGCGACAGCTTACCCCTGCTGAAACCGAGTTTTTTGTCTGGGTGCGTCCAGGACTGTTCTTTTGTTGTCTTTGCCGGAGGGCAGGTTTCGAGGTGCCCGAGAGCTCATTCGCCGTCTGTTTCGCTATCTAGGAAAAGTTCGGACTCCGGTATAGCTTTAAACACCGGACAGAAACCGTCGGGGGTTACTTTAAAGCCAAACAAAGCACTCGACTGGTTCCAACAGCGCTGGCTGCGGTAGTGCTGGCAATTGCCGCAGCATTCGAGGTTGGCCTGAACGGCGCTGCCTTGAAAAAGGAGTTCCCGCTGGGAGATGCCGCGCAGTACCAGTTCTTCGCCTTGCCAGCGCGCTTCTACCAAGCCGGTATCGGCAAAATTTACCCACCGAGGATCGGCTGTAATCGGACTCGGCAAGCTAATTGCTACCTCTGTCCCCAATTCGCTGAGTTCTCCCTCATAGTTAGTTTCTGGGATAGCGGGCTGCAAAAACATTTCCCCGATCGGCAATTCGACCAGTGTTCCGGCCGCCGGAGTGTGCAACTGGTAGCGGTTTCGCAGCTCGTCCAAGTTAGCCAAGTCAGCCAAATATGCAGGGGAACCGTGGACTAAAATTACGTGCTGGGGACGCAAATTGTGGATGAGTTGGGTAGTCCCCGGCCCGTCGCAGTGTTCGGCTAGCAGATAAGTTTCGACACTTGTGACTCCAGATTCGGGCCTGTTGCCCAGCCAGTCGCTGACGGGATATCCTGGTTTTTGAGGCGCGAGCAAAATCCAAGGATTTGTGCCATCGGCAACATACAAAGCCAAATCAGCTAACTTGTCTGTAATTACAATACAGGGCGTGGCTCCCAATCCGGGGCGCTGTTCGGCAGACAGCCGGCGGACGCGGGGTTTCACTCTTTCGTCCCAAAACAAAGGTTGGTGCAGAGCAAAATTTTGGACTGCGGTGGGAAATTGAGGTAACAGTTCCAGATAAGCGTCGCATCCGTCGGCGACAGTGCCGTCCACCCAAATATCCAAGTCACGGCCAGTAAAGTAGTGGTGGCTGCGGAGCAGCATCAGCATTTCTTGGCCCAAACCAAGGGCCGGCGCGGGCAGGAGTACCGAGTACCCGTCGGCGATGGCGCGGTGGATGCGATCGGCTAATTGATTTTCCAGTTGTCGGCGGTGAGGGTGGCGCGCCGTGCCGTAACTGCCTTCTACAATTAACACATCCGGCTTCATGCCCCTGAGTTCTCCCAGGGGCAAACCTTCCACCAAACGAGAATTGGACAGGAAAAAGTCGCCGGTGTAAACCACTGTGTAGGTGCGGTGCGGGGCCGCATAAGTCAGCAGCACAGTCGCCGCTCCGGGCAAATGGCCTGACGGGAACAACTGCACGCTCAGTCCAGGGCGCACTTCGAGCGGCGACTGCCAGGGCAGTCCCTGACAGAACCGAGACTCTGGCTGCTGAGCTAGTTCTGGCCAGTTGAGCGGTAGCAGTCGCGCTGTCACTTCGCTGGCGTAAATTGGCAAGTGGGGGAAAGATTGATGGAGTGCTAGCAAACCTCTGGCATGATCGGAGTGGGCGTGGGTACACACCACAAAATCGGCTGGCAGCGATCGATTTAGTGTCGCTGATAGCGGTGCAATATCCTCTATACCGCAGTCGAGTAAAATTCGGTGCGGCCCCATTCGGACTAGCAGACAGACCCCTTCCTGTGCGTGGCCTGCGCCGTAAGGTAAACAATCGAGATCCATCACTGCGGTTAGCTCCCTGCTTTGCACGCAACTTGCACTATCGCCACTTTTAAACATCGGTTGCGACTGCATTCATTCGATCGAGTTCAGTCTCGGACGCAGAAACCGGGTTTGATGAACGAAAACACTTTGTTGCCGCCCTCGCTCCCGGTAAAAAAACCCGGTTTATCAAAGTTCTGGTGCGTAAGCCCTGGAGTTAAATGTTTGCTCGAAGGCTCCGGCTCTCGTGCAAGGAAAGTAGTTGCACTTAAGATTTGATGCAGCGCCAAGAAAGCGATTTTCCGAAGGCATTGGCCCGACGGGCATTCTGCCTTCGACAAAGTTCAGGCTACTGGTTCTGGCATCAAAAGTTACATTTTATTGCACCATGTAAGAGCAGCGAACTCGATCTCATATTCTGAGTTTTAAACCTTTTTCCACAATTTGCGCCTGCTAAAAGCTAGTCTTTTTTATGAGAAGATTTTAATTCAGATGCCCAAACATCTTGATAAAACTTTACAATTCTTCATTTTTAGGGTTTTGAGGGCGGTGTAGAGTCCAATCTGAAAAACGGAGAACCGCATCATGCTAGCTAACTCCTTTTGTCAGGGCAGAGAGAGACTTTATGAGTTTGCTCGGTTTCTTTGTAAAAGTTTAATACATTCTTCTAAGCAAACCTTGTCGCTATCGAGGAGAGAGTGTAAATGGCTTTTTGACCGAAAGCATCCAGGATACAAGCCCCCGGATTCATCCGTGCAGAAATAAAAAACCTGTATCCGATCAAGGAGCCCCCGAATTTATCCGTGGGGTCAATACTTCAATTCTTTAATCTAAAATCTAAAATCTAAAATCTAAAATCTAAAATCGATTGACTGCCCCATAATAGGTTTGTTTACTCCGCTCATTGACTAGGGGGCAAAACGATCCGTTTTTTTGTTGAACCCCAAACATAGCCACATAAATCCCCAGACAATAGATGATATTCATCCTGTAAAAATACCACTAACTTGCCAGAAGTAATCTCAGCTCTATGATTCTCTAAGCAGCCTGTAATCTCCTGTTTTTTTTATCATTCCTGGGTCTGATTTAGGGTTGAGTTTGGGAGTTTTTTTTACCTAATCTGTGCGCGGTTTAATCGCGAAAGTTTGAAAGGCGAGAGTGTTTAATTGTTTGGTAGGTTTTCGAGAAGAGTATCCGATCGCAATTAAAGCTGAAATGAGGAGCGATCGCACAAACCGGGTTTTCTCAAAAAATCGGGTTTTTAGATGTGGTATTCATGGGGAGACTGGGAGCGCGCCGACCGCCAATAACACCTGGGATTGACACCTGCCTCGATGTGCGAAGGTTTTCGTCGAAAAATATTCTGTAGGAAAAAAACTTGACATCAGCGGGTCATCGAAAGTAAAAATAAATAATAGCCATAACAAAATGAGGCTTTATGTTTGATTCGCGATCGGCGATCGCCAAGTATGGCATTGAGAAGTTGCTATCCCGTAAAACAATTGCGGCTAAAATACATCCGGTAATATACGGAGTATCTATGATTTTTTCGCAATCTAAAATCTAAAATCTAAAATCTAAAATGGCAACAGCTATTCTTGAGCTGGAAATCTCCAAACTCCCGCAAGAAATTACGGTTGAGGAGCGTTACAGCAAAGCTTTGGTTTTAATTCGACTGCACGGAAAACCGATCGGTCAAGCTCTTTTGCCCGTAGTCGGAGGCCGCTTTGGCGGTGATGAATTACGGGAAACACTGATGAATGCTGCTGGTGACAACTTGTGGAAAAACTGGCTCTACGACACTCTAGAATGGGATGAGCGGGGGCCGGTGGAGGCATTGCCGATCGCCACAGTAGCGGTTTGCACGCGCGATCGCCCGGAAGATTTGCGGCGCTGTCTGGACGCGCTGATGCAGCTCCCAGACGAGGGTCAGGAATACTTAGTAATTGACAATTGTCCGAGCACGGACGCTACCAAGGAACTAATCAAAAATTACCCACAAGTCCGCTATGTGCGGGAAGACGTACCAGGCTCCAGCGCCGCCCGCAACCGAGCTTTACGCGAAGCTAAACATGAATTCGTAGCCTTTACAGATGACGATGCTGCCCCCGATCCGAACTGGCTGCGATCGCTCTTGGGGAATTTTAGCGATCCGCGAGTGATGTGCGTCACGGGGCTGGTGATGCCCTTGGAACTGGAAACCGAAGCGCAAGAATGGTTTGAGTGCTACAGCCCCCACGGGCGGGGATTTGAGCGCCGAGTTTTTGACGGGGCGCAGTGTAATCCCCTGATTGTGCATCTTGTGGGAGTTTCGGCGAGTATGGCTGTGCGGAAAAGTTCGATCGACTACATTGGCCTGTTTGACGAAGCTTTGGGGGCGGGAACACCCACGGTGGGCGGCGAAGACTGTGAACTTTTTGCCCGCATTTTGCGCGCGGGCTACTGCATTGTCTACGAGCCGAGAGCATTGAGCTGGCACCGCCATCGGCGCACTTGGGAAGAGTTGCGAAAAACGCTCCAAGGCTACGGCATCGGAGTCTATGCTTTCTGGACGCGGATGTTTGTAATCAACAGAGAATTCAGTGTGCCTCTATTAGCTTGGGGATGGCTGCGGTATAAGCAAATTCCTGAATTAATTGCTTCTTTGCGAAAGCAACCGGATGCGGTTCCGAGGGATTTGCTGTGGGCTCAATTCCGGGGCTGCATTAGCGGGCCAATGGCTTATTTTGCTTCTCGGAAGTTGTTACAAAAAATTAAGGGGAGCAATGAATAGGGATTTTTAGATTATTTTTAACGGCAGATGAAGGGAGATGAAATGCAGATGAAGTTAATTGTTGTAATGTAAATATGGAAAATCTAACAGTTAGCATAATTATTCCTAGCCACAACCGAAGTTCTTCGCTGCGGCGCGCTCTTGATGCTTTGCAGTTGCAGACTTATCCGATCGACCTGCTCGAAGTTATTGTAGTGGCAGATAGCTGCATTGACGATACTTTGGCAATGCTACAAGACTACAAAGCTCCGTTTAAACTGCAGGTAATCGAGGTAAATTGCCGGAGTGCTTCGATCGCCCGCAATACAGGAGCGGCTTCGGCTACCGGGCAATTGCTGCTGTTTCTCGACGACGACATCGAAGCGCTGCCACCTTTGTTTGAAAACCACGCGCGGGTTCACCGAGAGCGTCCGGGAGCGGCTGTCATGGGGCCCTATCCGCCTAAGTTGCACGGAGGAACTAGGTTTTTTGATGTGGAAGTGCGATCGTGGTGGGAAGAGAAGTTTTATCAGATGAGCCAACCCGGTCACCGATTTACTTATCAAGATTTGCTCAGCGGCAACCTTTCTTTGGATGCAGAACTGTTTGGTCGTCTCGATGGGTTTGATTCGGCTTTTGGGAACTGCGGCGGAGAAGATTACGAGTTTGGGGTGCGTTTGCTGAAAGCTGGTGTACCTTTTGCTGTAGCGGGGGATGCTGTGGGCTATCATTACGAACACGAAACTAACAATCTCGATCGCTCTTTCCGCCGATGTCGTCAGGAAGGGCGATCGGATGTTTTGATCGGCCGCCGACACCCGGAGCTCAGACCGACGCTGCAGATAAAAGACTACGAAACTCCTGATTTTTTGGTAGACAAGATTGTGGTGGCGATCGCGTTTTTATGGCCGGCGGTTATGGATTGGCTGGCTGTGGGAGTTAGGAAATCTCTGGATTTGCTCGAAAGCTTGGGGATGCGGGAAACTTGGCGGTGGTTGCGGGCAAAATTGCGCGGTTATTGGTATTTGCGGGGTGTGATTGATGAGCTAAAAAGTCGGTCTGCTATTTCTAGTTTTATGCAAGGGGGCCCGGCCCGTGCTGATTTGGGCGGACATGAAATTAACATTGATTTGCAGCAAGGTTGGGAAGCAGCAGAAAGTCTGCTGGACGCGGAACGACCGGCTGGGGTTTACCTGTATTACGACCAACTAACAGTCGGCCATATTTTTCCGCAAGCGGGCGCTGAACCGCTGCGGGGCGCTCACTTGCGATCGATTCTGGCGCTTCACTTTGCTCAACCGCTGGCTGGGGCGATCGCGGTTAACGGTTTGCCCCGCAGTGCTGAAACGCCTGAAGAAAAACCTTTAGTTGCTTTTGAAACTTACGAGTTAGCAATTAATAGCTAAGTAAATAGGTGCAAATAAAGATTACATGATTCGGGCAGGTGAGTGCCTTCATCTTCTCGCTTATATCTCGTTATGCTTAGCTAAACTAGCCCCTAGAAGATATTTTTTTAGTTTATATCTACTGAATTCGGGGAAGTTAAACCAAAAACTCAAACCTCAAAAGTTGGGAAATTGGAAAATTGCCACCCCAAACTTAAAAGTCCCAAGTCAAAAGTTTTCTATCTAGTGCCCGCTGCAAAATTTTCAGGAGCAAGTTATGGCAATAAAAGTGATGGAGATTGAGTTTGCCGAACAGATTAATCCGATTAGGCAACTCGAACAATACGAAGCAGTTCGCATTTTAGTTCGCTACCGGGGACGACCTCTGGGCTGGGCTTGTGTTAGTAACAATCCCTGGGAACAAACAATTTCCGCTGAGCGAGTGCGACAAACAATTGTGGATCAGTTAGGAAAAGAGTTGGTGCGATCGAGTTTAGGAGAGCAATTCGGCGCTGTTTCTGAAGCAGTGGCGGATCGCTACCTGCCGTCAATTAGCGTTGTCATCTGCACGCGCGATCGCACAGATTTGCTCAAAGGTGCTCTGGAAGCTCTGCTCGCCCTCGACTATCCGCACCGCGAAATTATCGTTATAGACAACGCTCCTGCAAGCAGCAGCACCGCTGAATTAGTCGCGCGATTGCCTGTACGCTACATCAAGGAAGAACGGCCAGGATTGGACTGGGCGCGCAATCGCGGGATCGCGGAAGCGCGACATGAGATTATTGCTTTTACTGACGACGACGTGCGGCCCGATCGCGGTTGGCTGCGGGGTATTGCTTCGGCGTTTGCTGACCCAGAAATTATGGCCGTGAGCGGTTTAGTCGCGCCGGCGGAACTGGAAACAGAGGCTCAAATTCAATTTGAACTCGGCTACGGGGGAATGCTGCAATACCTCGACAGTTTGAAATTTGATGGTAGCAAGCTTTCTGTGCGGGAGTTGCTGTGGGCGAGCAAATACGGCGTGGGGGCGAATATGGCTTTCCGGCGGCAAGTTTTCGATGCGGTGGGCAATTTTGACGTTGCTCTCGATGTGGGGACTGCGACTTGCGGTGCTGGGGATATTGAGATGTTTCATCGGATTCTGGCGAAGGGATACTCGACTTTTTATGAGCCGAGAGCTTTTGTGTGGCACCGGCACCGACGCAGCGCCGAGGCTTTGAGTCGGCAGTTGCAGGATAACGGGCGCAGCTTTGGGGCTTTTTTACTCACGTGCGATCGCAACCGCACTGTGCCGCGCTGGGAAATTTGGAAATTTGCTGTGTTTCAGTGGCTGGGTTGGTGGCTGGTGCGCCGCTTGGGGGTTCCGGGTTTGCTGCCGCGCCAGTTGGTAGTCAGCGAGTTGCTGGGATCTCTCGACAGTCCTTTTGCTTACAGAAAAGCGCAGTTGCAGGCGCAGCAGTTAGCTGAGATTGAGCCGAAAGAGCAGCTACAGTCGGAACCGCAGGAAGTTGTCGGAGGTGTGCGATGAGAAGTGTTCCCAAGCTGGTTGACAGGCGCAAAATCGCTCATTTCTTCGATTTGCTGCGGGTATTGGTCGATCGCGATATGAAATTACTTTACAAGCGATCGGCTTTGGGGATTGCTTGGACTTTAATCAATCCGCTGTTGCAGTTAGCTGTATTTTCCTTTGTATTTCGCTCTGTTGTACCGATTAACATTCCACAATTTTCTTCCTTTGCTTTCAGCGGTTTGTTAATCTGGAGTTGGTCTCAAACCGCATTATTTCAAGCAACGGGATTAATTACCAACAATAAAGCGCTAATCAGACAGCCAAATTTCCCCACGGCAATTTTGCCGGTAGTCACGACTATGACGGGGCTAATTCACTTTCTGTTAGCTTTGCCGGTGTTAATTATCTTTCTGGCAATTGATGGCGTTCAGCCGAGTGCCGTGCTGTTTGTGTTGCCGCTGCTGATGGTTATTCAGTTTATTTTGACAGTCAGTTTGGCTTATCCCCTCGCCGCTTTGAATGTCACTTTTCGCGATACTCAGCACACTTTGGGCGTAGTTTTGCAGATGCTGTTTTACCTGACTCCGATTTTCTACGACCTCAACAGCGTCCCGAAACAATTTCAGCCTATTTATCAGTTAAATCCTATGGTGCCACTGCTGGGAGCTTACCGCGCCATACTGCTCAAAGGTACGCAGCCGGATTGGCTGGCGCTGTTAATTGTTAGCTTGGTTGTGGCTGCTCTTTTGCCGATCGGACTGGGAATTTTTAGACGGCAAAGCAATACTTTTGTGGAGGAATTGTAAATGCGTCAAGCTATTGTTGTCAAGGGTTTGGGGAAACGTTTCAATCGCTACTCGGCCGATCGACCTTATACGATTATGCAGGCCGCTTTGGCGGGTTTTCGGCAGATGAAACCGCAGGCGCGTTTTTGGGCACTGCGGGATATCAATTTCACTGTTTCTCCCGGGGAAATGCTGGGAATTCTCGGCAAGAATGGCGCGGGAAAATCGACGCTGCTGCAACTTATTGGCGGTATCGGTCACGCTCAAGAAGGAACTATTGAAGTTAATGGCAGAATTGGCGGTTTGTTGGATTTGGGTGCGGGTTTTCACTCGGATTTAACGGGCAGAGAAAATGTGTTTGTGGGTGCGGTGGTAGCCGGTTTGACTCGTCGGGAAGCGGCGCGCCGGTTTGATGATATTGTTGAATTTGCGGAATTGCAACAGTTTATTGAGAGTCCGATGCGGACTTACAGTACCGGGATGCAAATGCGGCTGGCTTTTTCGGTGGCGGTGCACACCGATCCAGAAGTGCTGTTAGTTGATGAACATTTGTCGGTTGGTGATGTTGCTTTTCAAACTAAATGTTTGAACAGAATCTCGGAGTTTAAAAGTCAAGGATGTGCGATTGTTTTGATTTCTCACAACGCGATGCAAATTCAAAAAATGTGCGATCGGGCTTTGTGGCTGAAATCAGGTGAAATCGTGGCTTACGGGGAACCAGAAGTGGTAGTCGGTCAGTATTTGTCGGAAATGCGCCCAGCCACCGAAAAACCCACTCCCATGCGTCCTCCTGAAGTGACGAGTACGGATTCGCAACTGCGAATCAATGACAATCGCTTCGGTTCTTTGGAAGTAGAAATTACGGATGTTAAAGTGTTGCCGGATGATGAGATAAACAGTGGCGATCCTATTACTGTGGAAATTCATTATTCTGTACCGAAGCCAATTTCTGCTGCTATTTTTGGCGTGACAATCAGCCGGGAAGACGGTCAAAGTTGTTTTGAGACTAATACGAATCAAATGGGCAGATTGCTGCCGCTGGCGGAAGGTAAAGGCACAATCCGCCTGCACGTAGACAGGCTGGATTTAGGAAACGGCCAGTATTACGTGAATGCTGGGGTTTACGAGAAGAGTTTGGCTTACGCCTACGATTATCATTGGCACCTTTATCCGCTGTACGTGCGATCGACTGTAAGGCAAAAAACGATTCTTTGTCCGCCCTACCGCTGGGAAGTTGATGGCAAAATGCAGGTGGCGGATGTACCAGAACCAGCCGAGAAAGTTCACGCCTTGAATAAGAATAATCCCGCCTATGCCAAGATTTCGACTCAGTTGAAAAATAAGCAGGAACCAGACTTTTTAATTATTGGCGCTCAAAAGTGCGGCACGGAACCTCTATCCGGCTATCTCGCAAATCACTTGCAAATTATCAAAGATGGTTCCCGCAACATTCACTTTTTTGATTTGAATTTTGAGCGGGGCGTTGATTGGTACAGCAAGCAGTTGACGCGCAGTGTGGCGGATGAGAAGGTGTTGCTGTGGGAAATGACTCCTTACTATATTTATCATCCGTTGGTGGCCGAGCGGGTTTACAAATGTTTCCCGGATGTTAAGCTGATTGTAATGCTGCGAAACCCGGTAAAACGAGCTTGGCTGCACTATCATCTAGAAGTCGCGATCGGCTGCGAAAAGCTGGATTTTGAAAAGGCGATCGCTTCCGAGCCCGATCGCCTAAAAGGTGAAATTGAAAAGATCAAAGCCGATAAAGATTATTACAGTTTCAACCACCAACATTATTCTTATTTGTCGCGAGGAATTTATGTTGAACAAATCAGGAATTGGCTCGATTATTTTGCGAGGGAACAGTTGCTAATTCTCAAAAGCGAAGATTTTGAGGCAAATACCGACAAAGTTTTTTCGCAAGTGTTAGATTTCTTGGATATTAGTGCGATCGCAAGTAAAGAATATGACATTAATGCGATCGAGGAATACAGCCAAATACCAGCAGCAATCGAACAACAACTGACAGATTATTTCAAGCCTTACAATCAAGAACTTTCTGATTTGTTAAAACAGGATTTTACTTGGAGTTAGAATGGGTAGGTTGGGTTCCGAGCAAGAAACCCAACCCACCTCAAAATCTACCGTTAATTATTATAATTGCAAAATGTTATGAAACGCATATTTCTCGTAGGAGCGCCTCGCAGTGGCACAACAATTCTTCAAAGCTTATTAGCAGCTCATCCTGAAGTTATTTCTTTTCCAGAATCTAAGTTTTTTCACTATTTGCTATACGATCAGTTTGCGGGAAAGTTGCCAGGTAGAATGGAAGCTTTTTTTAAGGATGAGATTAAACGTCCTGAACTTTTGAAAGATTTTGATGACACCCAAAGTGTGGAAGCTAAAGCTAGTTGGTTTGTGAAAGTTTTGGATGGTTTGGCTGCTGAACAAAAAAAAAGCTGTTGGTTGGAAAAAACGCCGGAACACATATATTTTATTGATGAAATAGAGCGTTTTTTGCCGGATGCGAAATTTATACATATTTTGCGAAACGGTATGGATACAATAGCTTCTATGTTTGATGCTACTAGGAGTTTTAACGAATTGTGGGGCGCTGGTTGGGATTTAAACCACTGTATCAATCGCTGGGAACACGCGATGTTAACTAGCCACAAATATATTAATAAATCCAATCATATATTAGTTAAATATGAGGAGCTTTTAGATAACAAAACAAAAATTTTAGGAGAAATCTGTAATTTCATGGGCATTGAATATGACGCCACAATGCTCGTTAATTATCAAGAAAAAGCCGCGAAGCTCAGTTTAAATCTACCTTGGCACAAAGGAATTGAGAGAGATGTCAAAAGTAGTAACGTTCACAAATATCATAAAATTTTCACCCGCAATGAAATCAGATATATTTTAGAGAAAATTCAGCGAGTCAAGGGTGAAATAGCCTGGAAAGTTGCGGTGGAAGTGAGCGAACCAATTTCGGATATTTACGCTCTGCAAATATGCGATCGCCTGTGCTGTACGATCGCACTAGAAGGAATTAAACTCGGTATTATTGAATTGCCGATTTGCGATGGCATGGTTGCGGCTGCGGTTTTGGCGGATGCGGTTGCAGCCCAGTTTGCTTGGCAAATTCTCGATCGCTTCTTTCAACGCAATCGCTGCGAAAAAGGCAATAAATTGTGGGAAACTTTGCTGGAACCATTGCACCCTAAACATGACTGGGCGCTATTTCTGCAAGAATTATGGGGGCGTCCGCATTGGCATTTGAAGGATTTCTACAATCCTGAAATAGCTGAGGAAGTCCCAACAATTACCCTCGAAAAAGATTTGATTGCTGTAGAAGTTAGCGAAGAATTTGCTAATATAAAAGTTGAGCTTTCTGAAATAGACGTGCTGGTGAAAGTAGGCGGCGTTGCTGTCGGTATTGTCACTGTGGCGGTGGAAAATAATTTTGTGTCGGCTCAAAAATTGCGATCGACAATTAATCGAAATATGGGTTTTGAGTTGTGCGTCGCCGCCGTGCGAGAAGCTTTGGTGGGAAAACCACTCAACGGCAAGCAATGGCTGCGATCGCGCTTAGCCTCTTGTGCTCGACAAAGGTCTAATTTGCCCGACTGGTTGAATGCACCGGGTGCTGGGGGCATTTATCCCCAAAATGCGGTGATGTTCGGCAGGCGATCGGGTGCGATCGGGACGAGTGTCAGCCGCCGCGCCTCACTCCCGGCGGCGGCGCTGCAGGAAATCGAGTCAGCCGCGGCAATCGCGGGGGAACCGACAATGCAAATTCCCCAAGAAAACGAGTTTCCAAAGCAAGTATTTTACGCACCGGAAATCATTGGCTCAAAATCTTATTATCGGGAAGTTTCTCACTCGGTAAAATCTCAAGTTTTTGACAAACATAGCGTTACACAAAAACTCCCGATTCTCTCCTACCGCCGCATTTCTCCTGACGGTTTAGACGCAGTTACTCCCCAAATTTTTGAACAACAGTTACACAATCTCAAAAATCTGGGTTATTACAGTGCGAGTTTGGAAAATTGGCGAAGCGCAAAACTGGCTAAAACTCCTTTACCCGGTAAAGCTGTATTGATGACATTTGACGGCGGCTATCTCGACTTTTTCCAATATGCTTGGCCTCTGCTAAAACGCTTTGATTTTACAGCAACTGTTTTTCTCGTAGCGGAGTCAATAGGAAAGACAAATAGTTGGGAAAAAGCCGAATTTGAAGAAGTGCCGTTAATGGGATGGCCGGAAATTTTGCAACTGCGGGATGCAGGAATTGAATTCGGTTCTATGTCTGCTACTCATCAACCTTTGACTGCATTGTCGCCGACAGAAATTGTGCGGGAGGCGGCCAAATCCCGTGCTATCTTGGAACGGGGATTAGAGAAATCTGTTAAATGTTTTGCCTATCCTTACGGCGATCTAGATCCAATTGTAGCGCATTTAATTGGAGCGAGTGGATATACTTTTGGTGTATCATATACATTAAATTTTAGCAGTTTTGACGATTCTTTATTGTCGCTGCCGCGCATTCAAGTCACCGCAGAAAATGCCTTAAAATTAGCTTAGGATCGTCAATTAAATAATTTCCCTTTTTTCTTGTGGGATGGGCGGGACGCCCATCCCACAACAGTCATGAAAAGTGGATTTTATTTAATTCTCATCCCTTAGTAAGGTACGTCAATCGATTTTAGATTTTAGATTTTAGATTTTAGATTAAAGAATTGAAGCATTGACCCCACGGATAAATTCGGGGGGCAAGTTTCATTGGATACAGGTTTTTTATTCCTGGACGGATGAATCCGGGGGCTTGTATCCTGGATGCTTTCGGTCAATCAGCGAGATTTTTCCCTCAACTAACAATCTCTCAACGGGCGCACCTTACAAGTGAAATTTCTTAATCAATTCCTTGATTTTTCTCTGCAAATAACCGCCTAACCCTCGGGAAATTTTCTCAAATTTATAATAAAATAAAATATCCATCACATCTTCAGTTTTCATATACTTTAAATAATAAATTATTTTATCGGTCAGTTCATCATTAACATCATCGATATACTTTCTCACCGCCAACCTTTCCGAAATATGCCATTTTCGATCAAACTTGCGGTGCATTTCCGTCTCATAATCCCGAAAATCTGAGATTTTCCCCTCCAAATACCTTTGAATATATTTCCCGGCGATTTGGGCTCCATCCATCCCGTGTCTAATCCCCTCGCCACCCAAAAAATTTACTGTCGAAACACTATCGCCGATCGCAATTATGTTATCCTTGCAATAAATATCCTTCAAACCACGACTGTACTTCAGCATGGAACCGTGTTTGTCAAGAATTTTATAATTTTTAGACTTCAGATATTCATCAATCAGTAAATCAATATATTTTTTCAGCGGTGACAAATGCCTCAGCGTTTTCCGATCTAAAAAAATGCGTGCCGCACCAACTTTCAGCCGGTTTTGTTCCATTGGAAATATCCAAGAATAACCTTTAGGCATCCATTTATCGCCCACAAATAAGATTAAATCACCGCTGTATTTATTGTAAACTTCGGGTTCTACTTCAATTAAATATTCGATTCCGGTTCCCGACAAAAAATCCGGCTTATCATTCTCTTTTTCGTACATAATCGCCCTAGCAAAGCCAGTAGCATCAACCAATACTTTAGTGCTAACTTTGAAAACTTGACCGTCGGATAACTGTTTAAATTCGACAGTTGTTTCGCCCTTGCTTTGTGAATGTCCGGTGTAGCGATAACCAAGCCAAACTTCACCCCCAAATCGCTCAACTTCGCTGGCCAAAAATGCTCTAAACTTAGCAAAGTTGAGAACAACTCCCAAGCTTTCGGGAGACTCCCAAGTTTGACTGACTTTGCTAGTTTCAATAGTAAGTTTGTGCCAAAAACTGCCGATAACGGATTCAGGTAAATCGAATTTAGAGAGTGTTTCTAGAGGCGTAGCGGCGCTAGAAAAGTCATTTTTATTAAAATTGTCGTTTTGCTCTGCCAGCAAGACTTTGCGGCCGGATTGGGCGAGGATTCTCGCGCAGTGTCCGCCTGCTGGGCCGGCTCCTACTATTACTATGTCAAAACTTTTTAAATTCATTTTGCTTTTAACTAGCTTCCAATGTCAAAATACCCGCAGCCATATCAACTAGTAACCGCCGAGTTTTCAGCCACTGGCGGCCGATTAAAACTTCCGGCACTCCGTCACCCACATGAACGGGAATGTCAAATTCTAGGTACTCAATACGCACTTTTCCTACATAAAGTTCAAAATCGAATTCTCCCTTAGCTGTTCGCATTTTTTCTTGTTTCACATATGTCCAATCAAGTCCCTCTAAATCCTGACTGTCCATTGCTAACCAGCCAGAAAAACCTGTATCAAGCAGAGCATCAACAGGTAATTCTAAGCCGTTATCAGCAATCAGTTCAAGCTCAAAAAATAGCTCGTCCTCATCACCAAATCTTCCTTGAATCATATTGTGCCACAAACTCCGGTTTCGTTGATACGAAAAACGTGCAATTTAGCTTTCGGGTATTTCTCATGGGCTATGTTTGCAACTTGCATATCATCTTTGTCGATAAAATAGTCTCCGCTGTCGGGTTCAACCGCCATGTACCAGTTGTAGTGGGTTTTAATCAATTCTGGTTTTAGGCGATCGAAAATTGGTTTGCAGCGCTGATAAAATGTTTCTCTTTCGGCTCGCCACTGGGCTTTTTTTTCTTCTGACCACTGAATTTCTGGGAACAGTCTTCCCCGCCGCACGGTACGATTTGGTTTTACGTTAGCCATTGTTTTCTCTCCGTTGTGTCAGATGGTAATTATTTATTGGTTGAATTGAATATTTCTGAAATCAACTATGGAAAACACTTTCAACTTGACTCCTAATCCTGATAATTTTACAGTCCCCCCTGGTTTGATGCTTCAGTTCCCTGGAGGTGTTCTTGCTTTAGAAGGAAATGATACAATCAGAGGCTCGTTTGAGAGTGAAATCATCAACGGAAATGCTGGTAAAGATATTTTATTCGGTGGTGATGGCAATGACAACTTGCAAGGCGGTAGAGACGAAGATGATTTATACGGCGAAGTTGGTCGAGATTCTCTCATTGGCGGTCTTGGTGATGATTATATCGCAGGTGGTGACGGAGACGACATCTTGAATGGCGGTCGAGGTGATGATTTATTAGATGGAGGTGCAGGTAACGATACTCTGAGCGGCGACCTGGGTTACACTCTCTATAAAGGGGGAACTGGTAGTGATGTGTTCGTCCTAAGAACGGATATTGTTTTAGGAGATCCCAAGCGCAACCCTAACAGTAGCGTACAGGCGTGGGATATACAGCAGATTCCATGTATATGTGGTACAGTAGATTCAGTAGCCTCACCAGAAAAAATGAAAGCTTATTCAATAGAGTTTCGTAAAAAAATAGTTAAAGCCTATGAACAAGGTGATAC
>Ga0164305_10000191_pt1 | contig 20981 bp, 15 predicted proteins | sample Whisoiple_237_MG_FD_110215 | JGI IMG/M metagenome (GOLD analysis project Ga0164305, IMG submission 110215) | Soil microbial communities amended with pyrogenic organic matter from upstate New York, USA - Whitman soil sample_237_MG | ecosystem: Environmental > Terrestrial > Soil > Agricultural...
ACCTCAACGGGCGGATCGCACAGGGGCGGACGGGTGGAGCCTACATCCCAGCCTTGAAGTTTGAGAGCTGTCTTGACGGGAATGGGATTTGTGGTGAGAAAAAGAGCTTTAAACAGGTCAAAAAGTTGCAAGTGAATCTGGGTAGCGACTTGAACTTGACCGGCCTCGAAAGCTTCGATCATCTGTTGCAGTTGCTCTCCCACCAGATGGCTGGCTACGCTAACTACACCAGATCCTCCTACCGCCAACATTGGCAAAGTTAGGGAATCATCTCCAGAATAGATGGCAAATTCAGGGGATGTCAAGCACCGAATTTGACTTGCTTGATCCAAGTTGCCACTTGCTTCTTTTACGGCCACAATGTTGGGGATTTCTGCCAATCTAGCCACCGTCTCCGGCAACATATTCTGACCAGTGCGACCGGGGATGTTATACAACATTATAGGCAATTCTGGAGCAGATTGCGCGATCGCCCGAAAATGATTGTATAAACCTTCTTGCGGGGGTTTGTTGTAATAAGGAACCACCTGCAAACAACCATCTAACCCGAGTTTAGCTGCTTTTTTCGTAGCTGCGACGGCTTCTGAAGTAGAATTAGAGCCGGCTCCTGCGATTACCAACGCCTTACCGGCCACCGCTTTTTGTACCACCTGAAATAATTCGTACTCTTCATCCCAGGTCATAGTGGGAGACTCGCCAGTAGTGCCGCACACTACCAAGCTATCAGTACCGCGATCGGCTAAATGAACTGCCAATTGTTCTGCTACCGCATAGTTAACGCTGCCGTCTTCCTTAAACGGCGTAATCATTGCAGTCAGAACCCGTCCAAACTTTACCACACTTTCTCCGATTTTAGACTGTTGATTTTTGATTTTAAATTTTTGATTTCAGATGAAAGGTTTATCTAAAATCCCCAATTTCAATTTCCCAATTGCCCCAATTTCTGCTAATTAGAAGCGGCCGACGCTTGGGTTCGCAACAAATTTTTTTGGACCAGCAACTCAGCTATCTGCACCGCATTTAAAGCCGCCCCTTTGCGGATTTGATCGCCAGACAGCCACATTTCCAACCCGCAGGGGTGAGAAATATCTTGGCGAATCCTGCCGACTAACACCTCATCCTTACCGCTTGCCTCGACCGGCATCGGGAAATGATTAGCTTGCCAGTCTTCTACCAGTTTAACCCCGCTTGCCTGCTTTAAGATTTCCCTGGCCTCGATCGCGCTAAAAGGCTCTGCAAACTCTAGATTAATCGCTTCCGAATGAGCCCGCAGTACGGGAACCCGCACACAAGTTGCCGTAATTTTAATCTCGTCCGTACCAAATATCTTCCGAGTTTCGTTTACCATTTTCATCTCTTCTTCACAATACCCCAAATCATTAATCGGGGTGTTGTGCGGAAACAAATTAAATGCTAAGGGGTAGGGAAATATATCTGTTTTGGGCGTTTCCCCCTGCAAAATTGCTCTTGCTTGAGTTTTCATTTCCTCCATTGCCCTCGCCCCCGCCCCGCTGGCAGACTGGTAAGTCGCTACAACGATGCGCTTTATCGGCCTAACTTTGTGAAGTGGCCAAACAGCAACTGCCATCAAAATAGTCGTGCAGTTGGGATTAGCAATTATACCTCGGTGAGCCGCAGCCGCTTGGGGATTGACTTCTGGAACCACTAGCGGTACGTTCGCATCCATGCGGAAGGCGCTAGAATTGTCGATGACCACTGCTCCGGCTGCCACCGCTTGCGGAACCCATAATTTAGAAGTAGAGCCGCCTGCTGAGGCAAGTACGAGATCTACATTATCAAACGATCGCGCCGAAACTGCTTCGACCGGCAGCATCTCGCCGCCAAAAGGCAAGGTAGTGCCTGCTGAACGTTCCGAAGCCAGCAGCTTTAAGTTAGAAATCGGAAAACTCCGGCTGTGCAATAGTTCTAGCAACTCGGCACCCACTGCGCCGGTGGCTCCTAAAATGGCAACTCGATAGGATTGAGACAAATTAGTTTCCTCCACAAATTAAAGTCTAAACGATCGAAATCAAAAATTTAAATAACTGCAATTCTCAATATCAAACTTAATTAATGTTATGCGATATCAGGAGCATGAGACGATGGCAATGGTGCAGTTAACCTAAAAGGGCGATCGAACTTCCCGATCGATCCGTGCGATCGGACCCAATGCCAGTTTAGCATCTTTTGCCGTTAGCGAAGCCTTGGAAGAGGATTGCCCACGCCCAATCCGCATCCGGTTAAGTTTTGCGATATATTGGCATTTCCGCAGGCGCATCCATTGACTTTAACTAGCTGCCGAGGCCGGCAAGATTGACATCACAGGGCGATATGTGCTATGGTGCATCGGCAATTAGTGGACTTAACCTCCACATTCCTAGCAGCAAAAGCTAGTATCCTCAAACCAAAACTATTTGGCAAGAGCCAAAAAAGTAGCCGGAAACGACTTACAGTCTCATCCGGTAAAGGTGTTGTAGTTGTGCCGTTACGAGTCAAAACGTACAAAATTAAAATGCAGGCAAAGTCAGATTTGTATGTATTTTATTACACTATTGTTTGTTAAATATCAAAAAAGCCGATGAAAGTAACCCAGGAAAAACTTCCAGCTAGCCAAATTGGTCTGGAAATCGAAGTACCGTCAGAAAAGTCAAAACAAGCCTACGAGCAAGTAATTAAACAATTTGCTCGCGAGGTTAATATTCCTGGGTTCCGCAAAGGCAAAGTTCCCCGTCAAGTTTTGCTACAGCGCCTAGGCCAGACTCGTTTGAAGGCGACGGCTTTGGAAAATTTGATTAATGATTCCCTGCAAAAAGCCCTCGAACAAGAAAAAATTGCCGCTATTGGCAGTTTTGAACTTCGCACCGAGTTTGAAGAATTACTAGCTAAGTTCGATCCAGAACAGCCTCTGATTTTTTCGGCTAAGGTTGACGTACAACCAGAAGTGAAAATGGGTCAGTACACTGGTTTGCAGCTTCAAGCAGAAGAAGCTAAGTATGATGAGGCTCAGGTAGATGAGGTACTGGCAAAATATCGATCGGACAAAGCTACTTTAATCCCCGTAGAAGGCCGGCCGGCTCAGTTGGGAGACATGGCTTTGGTTGATTTCTCCGGTAGATTTGCCGAAGCACCTGAAGGCGAAACTCCCGCAGAAATTCCCGGCGGTCAAGCAGAAGACTTCCAAGTAGAATTATCGGAAAATCAGTTTGTACCGGGCTTTATCCAAGGCATGATCGGGATGAATCCGGGAGAAACTAGAGAAGTTTCCGTGCAGTTCCCCGAAGAGTATAGCAGTGAAGAACTAGCGGGAAAACCGGCAGTCTTTACGATTACTCTCAAAGAACTTAAGGAAAAAGAATTGCCGGAGTTGGACGACGACTTCGCCCAAGAAGTCAGCGAGTTTGAAACTTTAGCAGAATTGCGCGAATCGCTCGAAACTCGGTTTAAAGCAGACCAAGAAAACAAGACATCAGCTAATAAGGAAAAAGCTATATCAGCAGCACTCGCGCAGCTAATAGAAGTGGAAATTCCCGAAACAATGGTCGATCGCGAAATCGATTATTTGTTGAATCAACAAGCAGTCCAATTGAAAAATTACGGGATAGATATCAACCAACTGTTTACGGAAGAAAATATGGGCCCGATGCGGGAACGCTCCCGCCCGGAAGCAGTCGAGCGCCTCAAGCAGAATTTAGCTCTGGCAGAAGTAGCCAAGCTGGAATCCTTATCTGTTGAACCAGCAGAAGTAGCAGCAGAAGTAGCAAAAATCAGAAAGCAGTTTCCCAAAGGAGATTTTGACCCTCAAAGGTTGCAGGAATTTGTAGCAGAAGACTTGCTCAAACAAAAAACCCTGAAATGGTTGGAAGAAAAAGGGACAATCGAACTCGTACCTGAAGGATCTCTGACTCCCGCAGAAGAAGAATCAGAAGAATCGGACGCTGAAGAGTCAGCAGAAGCAGCCACGAGCGTTGAAGTGGAAGTCGTAGGCGAAGAATAGAACTTAACTCAATTGGCTTATATCCCAACGCTGTAATGGTACTCAATTCAGCGTTGGGATATAAGTGAAGTAAGGTCTATGAAATAATCAAAAATTTCCTGATTTTTCACAAAAAGATGGTAAGATATAAGTGGTTGCGACCCACCCACTCGGCTGCAAACAACAGGTCACAGTAGCAGTAGTATGCTTGCCAAGGATAACTGCGAGAGAAAGGGGGAAAAGACAGACCGCTGGTGATTGGGATACGTCCTAATGTGAAATACAATCCAAGTTTGTCATACGGAATAGTTTTTTGCCTTGGGAAACAGGGTTTCTGCGTGGGTTCCTTACGAAGGGATAAAGGCTGCAAAGCCAGAGATGCTGTGTAAGACTTGGATCGTCTTGAGTGACGAATATTCAGCAATGGATATCCCCAACAGAGCAACGGCAAATGAGACACGAAGCCTACACGCTCACCGCAAGGTTAGTGTTAGGTATTTCACTGTTTTCAAATGTCCTAATTGGGGGCATGAAATAAACCGTGATTTTAACAGCGCACCCGATCCTTAACTACAAGCTTCGGGTGCGCCCGATCCTTACTAAAAGCTCGGGGTTTCCACTAGAAGCAGCGATGATTGACAAGTGAGTATTTTAACTCATTCACCCCGCGAGCCTTGGGAGTCACTCCAGCGTTGCGCCCAGCGCAGAAAGCAATTTCAGAACTCAAAACTCCCCATTCCCCCGATATCCGTTCAGAAGAGGCATAATAGTTAGAAGCTGGCGGCTTAATTTAAAGCTTTCATCAGCAGCAGCAAATTGTCTAGAATCCTTGACTGGTGTCTTATGGTTGTATCTCAATCTTCCAATTACCTAATTACAAGCTATAACGATTTTGATGTCAGTTCCAGCCCCAGCAATGTAGTGCCGATGGTACTAGAACAGTCGGGGATGGGCGAGCGGGCTTTTGACATTTACTCGCGCTTGCTGCGGGAGCGAATTGTGTTTTTAGGAACTCCCGTAACCGACGAAGTTGCTGACTCGATAGTGGCTCAGCTATTGTACCTGGATGCCGAAGACCCAGAAAAAGATGTCCAAATGTACATAAATTCCCCCGGCGGCTCGGTGACGGCCGGCATGGCAATTTATGACACAATGCAGCAAATCCGCCCGGATGTGGTGACGATTTGTTACGGTTTGGCAGCGAGTATGGGCGCATTTCTGCTGACAGCAGGAGCCCACGGTAAGCGGATGTCTCTTCCGAGTTCCCGAATTATGATTCACCAGCCGCTTGGAGGTGCTCAAGGTCAAGCAGTTGATATTGAGATTCAAGCCAAAGAAATCCTTTATCATAAGCGTAAGCTGAATCAACTGCTAGCGCACCACACAGGTCAACCGATCGAGAAATTAGAGGCTGATACAGAGCGCGACTTTTTTATGTCAGCCGAAGAAGCCAAAAATTACGGTTTGGTCGATCGAGTTATCGCTAAAGAAAACCTTCCGGCGGCGGGAGAGAATGTCACTGCACTGAATTAAGAGGCTGTTATGTCTAAGTACGACTCCCATCTAAAATGTTCGTTTTGTGGCAAGTCTCAAGAGCAAGTACGCAAGTTGATCGCAGGGCCCGGGGTGTATATCTGCGACGAATGCGTTGACTTGTGCAATGAAATTTTAGATGAGGAGTTGTTTGATTCGAGTGCAGTACCCGCAGCGGCGGTGGCCCCGAAGCAGGAAACGACGCAAAAGCGCCGCGCTACTTCGGGCAAAAGTATGTTGATGAGCCAAATTCCGAAGCCGAGGGAAATTAAAAATTACCTCGACGAAAATGCGATCGGGCAAAATGATGCGAAAAAGGTGCTCTCGGTGGCTGTTTACAACCACTACAAGCGCCTCAGCTTTATCCAGGCAAAAAATAGCGGCAAGCACCCGCCGGAAGAAGTAGAACTGCAAAAATCGAATATTTTGTTAATCGGGCCGACGGGCTGCGGCAAAACTCTGCTGGCTCAGACTTTGGCGGATATGCTGGACGTACCCTTTGCGGTGGCTGACGCGACGACGCTGACGGAAGCGGGCTATGTCGGGGAAGATGTGGAAAATATTTTGCTGCGGCTGCTGCAAGTGGCAGATATGGATGTGGAAGAGGCGCAGCGCGGAATTATTTATATTGATGAAATTGACAAAATTGCCCGCAAGAGCGAAAATCCTTCGATTACGCGGGATGTGTCGGGTGAAGGCGTGCAGCAGGCGCTGCTGAAAATGCTGGAGGGGACGATCGCCAATGTACCTCCCCAAGGCGGCCGCAAGCATCCCTACCAAGACTGCATCCAAATTGACACTAGCAATATCATGTTTATCTGCGGCGGTGCTTTTGTCGGTCTTGAGAAAGTGATAGAGCAGAGAACCGGTAAAAAGTCAATGGGTTTTATTCAGCCCGGAGAAGCTCAGCCGAAGGAAAAGCGGGCTGCTGATGTACTCAAACAACTGGAACCGGATGATTTGGTGAAGTTTGGGATGATTCCTGAGTTTATTGGGCGGGTGCCGGTGGCGGCGGTGTTGGAACCGCTGGATGAGGAAACGCTGATGGCGATTTTGACGGAACCGCGCAATGCTTTGGTTAAGCAGTATCAAAAGCTGCTGAAGATGGATAACGTGCAGTTGGACTTTAAGCCGGATGCGATTCGGGCGATCGCCCAGGAAGCATACCGCCGCAAAACTGGAGCGCGGGCGCTGCGCGGAATTGTCGAAGAATTGATGTTGGATGTGATGTACGAGTTGCCGTCGCGCAAGGATGTTGCCCGGTGTACGATTACTAAGGAAATGGTCGAGAAGCGATCGACGGCTGAGTTGTTGGTACTTCCGTCTTCGCTCCCCAAGCCAGAGTCAGCTTAAAAGTAGATATTCACAATCACTAGGTGACTCTAATTAAACCTAAAACTTTTAGAGTATTAAGAAACCTGGAAGGGCGGCCACTCTTAGCAGCCCCCCTACTACAAAAACCGGGTTTCTCGGTTTTTTTTAGCGATCTACTTACCAATCTATAAAATCATCCTCACCTAACTCAGAAGATAACTCGGAAAAATCCGGTTCAGATTCCAATCTAAAAGTTTCCGACTCCCAAATCTCCAAGTCATCCGACAAATCGACTACTTCCCCGTCAAACATATCAGCCAACTTCCTAGCCGTATTCGCGACATATTGAGCGTCATCACGCACCGCTACAGCCTGAGCGTTAAAGTCATGTTGAGAGTCTGTAGAACCGTTTGTGGGCGATCGCGATTCGGAAATTAGGGGCACATTAACGGCGGTATTTTCAGGCGCTGGCGGGTGTTTTTGTTCTTCTCTACCCTTCCCCAAAAAATCATCTGTAATCTCAGAATCCGCCGACTTTTGCACCTGTTGGTCAGCATCACTCACAGGATGAGAATTCCTGGGATTTTCGCCAACACGTCCGTTAGAACTTGGCAAATCCTTGGCGCGGGAACTATTAGTTTCAGCGGGATTTGTCAAGCCCACCTTTACTGTTACTCGACGGTTAAAAATTTGCAAAAAAGCTTCTTCAATATTAGCTACTTTGTCTTTAACCATATTGAGCAACGGCTGGGAACTAATCTTAACATGAGCAGTATTATTGCTAAAAATTACTAGCTGTCCGTGTTGGCGAAGTAGCGATTGAGTTCCATGCGGCCGCACGCGGTCAAGTACCTGTTCCCACACTCGATTTAAATCGATTTCATCGGCCCAATTAGTCGGTGAATAATTTGTGTGATTCGTTTCAGCAGTTGGTACAGGTGCGGGAATTGCAGCAGGAGGTGTGCTTTCTGTTAGATTAGCCACAGGCTGTGAAGTCGGTGGAGGATTTTGAGGTTTGGCAGCGGGAGGTTGTTCAATATTAGATGTCTGACTCCCCCCCGATTGTAGGGGCGGTGCCCCCGTGCCCGCCCTGGACTGGGGGGGGTGAATTTGTGATGGAGCAATATTTTTAGCTGATTCGGCTGCCGGTTGCTGGTGAGTTCTAATTGCTGAGGGCAACAATCCCAATAGCGTTACTTCCAGCCACAGACGCGGCTGAGTGGTGTTTTTAATTTGCACTTCGTGGGTTTGCAAATGTTTCTGACCTGCCAAAATCAACTCGGCATCCCAATTGCGGGCAAAAGTCGCCAGTTTTTCCCACGTTGCCGAGGTTAAAGCTACTAAATCTGACCGTTTCGGTGCAGCTTTCGCTATTAGCAAATCTCGGTAAAAGCTGGCGAGACTTTGCAGGACGATTAGCGGTTCCCGACCGCGATCCATGAGGTGGCGGGTCATGTCTATTAGTGCTGTAGCGTTATCTGTATCAATAGCTTGCAGCAAATCCATTAAGTCATTTTCAGGGACTGCGCCGACTAAATCCCAAACTTTTTCGACTGTTACTTGACCGGGAAATAAGCTCAGTTGGTCGAGCAAACTTTCGGCATCTCGCAGACCTCCTTGGGCCATTTGAGCAACCATTTGTACTGCATCACTGGCAATATTGATATTTTCTAATTGGGCAATTTTGTGCAAGTGAGCAATCATTGCTTCGAGGGGAATGCGGCGAAAATCGAACTTTTGGCACCGAGAAATAATAGTTGGTAATACTCTTTGGGGGTCGGTTGTGGCGAGGACGAATACAACGCGATCGGGCGGTTCTTCTAATGTTTTTAATAAGGCATTAAATGCCTGGGTACTGAGCATATGAACTTCGTCGATTACATATACTTTATAGCGGCACTGTACGGGCGAAAATTGAGATCGTTCGATCAAATCCCGAATGTTATCTACTCCGGTGTTGCTGGCGGCGTCAATTTCGATGACATCTAGTGTCGAACCTCGGGCAATTTCTTGGCAAACGTTGCATTTGCCGCAGGGTGTGGGGGTGGGGGCAACCGTAGAAATACAGTTGAGGGATTTGGCGAAAATTCTGGCACTGGAGGTTTTACCGGTGCCTCTGGGGCCGGTGAATAGATATGCTGGTGCTATGCGCTCTTGTAGGATGGCGCTGGTGAGGGTTTGGGCGATCGCCTCTTGACCGACTAATTCGGCAAATGTCTGAGGGCGATATTTGTGATGCAGGGGTTCGTAGGTCACGATCGAATATTGGTGGTATTAGCTGTAATCTTAGCTAAGGAGACGTTGTTCGATCGCAAAGAGAGCTCGACTCTTACAGCAAGCCGCCCGGTGGGCTTGCACGGCGCAAGTGAGCCAACAGTAGGAATTAGCACTCTCCAACGTCCGCCCCTCGATCGTCCGGGCGATCGGCTGTTCTCCTTGAGGTTTTCCGCTGCTCGCTCCCAGAGTTACTATTAATTTATGTGTATTTCTTTTTATTTTTCTAGAAACGGAGACCGCCGAACCAACATTTTTTTTAGCTGTATTGGTATAATATATTACAGACAATTCACCATTTCTATTGGCCGGTGTCAGCGCGCGATTTTCCGATATTTCGGAAACCTGCTTGCAGTTAAAGATAAAGTATTAATTAGAGGGTGCGTGCTCCAGTTGCAGAAATCCAGTTGTACCAAGATGATGGTGGAATGATGTCAATGTTGGTTGATCCAGTTGCACTACCAGCTCTACTCTGGAGTCCTGTATAAATATAGCGTCAAATTTTACCCTTTAAAAGCCCATGTCAACCCAAATAATCCTTGTAGAACCAAGGTTGGCAGTAGCCTCTCCCAAACCTAAAAAGGCTAAACCCGGAGATCCGTCCTCAGACCAACTCTTAATAGGAGGGGCGGGATTACTGTTGTTATTGCTTATCGGTTTAGCGGTGTTTACCAAGCTAAAACTCGACGATTTGAATAAAAAGCTCAAATTTGAGGAGTTTAGAAATCGAGAACTCCAGAAAAAATACAAAATGGCTCTGGAAACCATGTTAAAGATGGAAAAGAATCCCGACCTTATCCACTCGCGAGACTTTAATTTAGACTACCTGAGAATGCGAATGGCGGAAGAAGTATTTCACTTTGCCATTGTGAATCAGATTAAGGTAAAAGTCAAAGAGAAAATTAGTATTGCCCTGCGTCCGACTCAGGGTGCAGTGGGAGATAAAAATGGGAATGCGGGCAGCGGAAGGCAAGTGGATTCGATGTTTGATATCGAATACGAAACTGGCGATCCGGCGGTAAAAATAGAAAAACGAGTGCTGTTTCGGATTCAAATTAAGCTGATGAAACTGCCGACTCAGGCAACATCGGCGACAATTAATCAAATTATTGACTGTTTGGAAACTTATCTGAGTCCTTCAGACGACCACGACAGTTGGCAGCCGACAATTCAAGGTCGCATCGTTCATATTGAGTGGGATCAAAAAGCCAAGCCGACGCCGATGTTGGTTCTGGAACAGTCGAATGAAGGGGTGAATGTTACCTTTAGGACTACGAGAACGCCTGCCGGCAGACCTGCAAATGACCTTGAGAGCCAGTTGACAGGAGCGAAAGGCCAAAAAAACGGCAAAAGTAGTTCTAAAACTCCAGCCAAAGGTGCAACAAAAAGTCCTGCCAAGGTAGGAGGAAAGCGTCCCGGTTCTCGGAAATAAGTTGAGGTGGATTAATATTATTTTCCCGAAAGAACGCCTGTGGCAGCCGTTGTGGATGTGTCTTGTGCGAGGTAGCCGTCTTCCATGTGAATAATGCGATCGGCTATATCTAAAATTCGGTTGTCGTGGGTAACAAGCAAAATAGTGCAGTGCTGTTCTTTGGCCAAACCTCGCATAATTTCTACCACATCTCGACCTGATTTACTGTCTAGTGCTGCTGTGGGTTCGTCTGCTAATACTAATTTCGGCTGGCTGACTAACGCCCGGGCGATCGCAACTCTTTGTTTCTGCCCACCAGAAAGACTGTCGGGGTAATAATCTATTCTTTCTCCCAAGCCTACAGCTTGCAGCATTTCCTCTATTTTATCATTAGTTTCTTGGGGAGAAAGATGGTTGTGCAGGTCGAGGGACATTTGCACATTTTGCCTAGCTGTCAAGCATTTAAGCAAATTATGAGCTTGGAAAATATAACCGATGTCGCGGCGGACTTTAACTAATTTATTTTTCGGCGTTCCGCGCAATTCTTGGTCGAGAATTTTCAGACTACCTTCTTGGATCGATCGCAAAGCTCCAATTAATGTCAATAATGTTGTTTTACCAGACCCAGAAGGCCCAGTCATTAGCACGATTTCGCCCGGATAAATTTCTAGGTTGATGTCAAATAAGGTCTGTTTACGAAGTTGTCCTTCGCCGAAGGAATGATTGAGATTTTTAATTGAGACAACAGGTAAAATATTCATGGGTAATTTGTAGCTGTTAATTCGTAATTGGTAATTGGTATTGCCTTCTTTCTTCTTTTTTTATTCTTTCTGCTTCCTGCTTCCTTCGTTAAAATATATCTGCCGGATCGGCCGCCTGCAACTTCCTAACCGCGATCGCCCCCGACACAGAACACATGATCACTGTCATTACAAAAACAGTTATAACTTTTGTCAAAGTCATATACATCGGCAAACTCGTAGCACTTCTCCCTAAATTGTACAGCACCACAGAAACCCCCAACCCCGGCAAATAACCAAGAATTGCCAGAATCATAGCCTCTTGAAACACCACACCCAAAAAGTAAATGTCCTTATATCCCATCGCCTTCAGCGTAGCGTATTCGGGTAAATGATCGGTAACATCAGTATAAAGAATTTGATAAACAATCACTATCCCGACGATAAATCCCATTGCCGCGCCGAGAGTGAAAACAAATCCGATCGCCCCATAATTAAACGGAAGTTCCCCGGCGGGCTCTTACAGCGGATTGCAAGTGAGTATAGAAACATCCGCTGCGGCTACCCAACCGATAAAAAGCCATCTTTTACCGGGAATTGGGTAATATTAGCTGCGGCTACTTGGTTAGCAACATAGTCCATCACCACCGGCTGCATGAAGAAAAGTTCCGCCTTTTTTTCAATTAAAGAGCGCTCTTGGAGAGATTCCAACACCCCTAGCAGTTTTTGCGGTGATAGCGATCGGAGGAGGTGCGATCGCATCTCTGCAAATGAAGCCGGTTTGCCATTAATCGCTAGCCATTCGATCGCTTCTTTTTCTTCCTCTGATAAACCTTTAAGCTGCTGTTCAAAAACCTGGCTAATTTTGCCAAAAATTGCGATATTTTGATTTACAAATTCCGGAATGCCCCCATCAAATAAATTGCAAATGCTTGCAGAGACGAGATTTAATAACAATGGATTGCCACCGTAGTAATTAGTTAATCTGCTACATAGCGGTAGTGATTCACAGCGGCTGCACTCGACTGGTGATTCACAGTAGCATCCTTTGGATTGAAAGATTGCCTTGACATCTGTTGGTTGCAAACCTGTCAATTTGAGCGAGCGGAGGGGTAGAGTTTGGCCTTCTTTATGGGCTAACCATGTCGGTTTTTCACGGGCGGTGAGGATTAAACAGCTTTGATGGAGGCTGTCTCCCAGACATCGAAATAGCTGCCCGTAACCCTCATATCCCGATTGATAAGCAGTGCCATTAGTGTTGCTGAGGATTGATTCGACATTATCGAGAATTAGCAAACAGCGGTGCTTTTTCAAATACTCTATCAACCGCAAGATACTGCGGTCTATAGTATCGGGTAAGGGCGATACTTCTGTGTTTTCTTGCTGGTTAGAAAAGAATAGGATTAACTCTGCTAACAAGTCTTGGATGGGTGGGGTATTGCGGAGACTGCGCCAAATTACAAACTCAAACTCATTTTGAATTTGTTGTGCCAGCTTCACGGACAAGCTGGTTTTACCCATCCCTACCATGCCGACAATCGTCACCAGCCGGCAGCCTTCTGCTAAAATCCAATGCTTTAGGGTTGCGAGTTCTTCGGTGCGTCCGTAGAAAACAGAAACATCGGGTGCAGTACCCCAATCAATTCGATTTTGGATAGTGCTACCCGCCGCTACGCTAGAGGATTGTGGATTTTCGATTAGATGCTGAGTGCTAATTGCAGCATCCGGTTGAGATAACTGATAATCACTGGTTTCAAGCTGTAGGTTAAAAGCCCTGTAGCATTGACGGAGGGTACTTTTATCTACCCCAACTTCACAAGCAAAGACCTTTCTGAGGGTATCAGAGTCTAAGCCAGTGCGAAAGCTTAAGGTTTCAAAGGTGTAACGTTTGTCAAAATTGTCGCGACTTTCGGCTTCAGATTTTGCATCTTGAAGTTTCTTCAATCCTTGAAGCGTCTGGATTACACCGCGTCTGCGGCTGCCTTTTTGCGGATTCATAGGAAGGTTCTCCGTTTGTTAAATACGCTGATAAAACACGTGAAACAATCTGCCTGTGCTATACAGGCCAGATACACCCTTCTGTGAATAGACTTCTTGCCAAAGTCAGTCTTTAAAATGTTTCAAGGCGAAGTATATGGGGTTATTTACCAATCGACCAAGTTTTTATTTGAGCGCTTCACCCATCCAAGGTCTTTTTTAAAAAAGTCTAATCTTAATAGATAGTTACAAAAGTGAGAGCCACTTTTCCAGGTTGTTGAGGGAAGTTAAGGTCGGAAGACGGACTGGAGTAGATGCACAATGTTTATTTTTAAAATATCATAATTTTTTGATTCAGAAGTTAAGAATTTTTGCCGAATTTAAGGAAGTTAGTACCCGCTAGTCAGCGAAGGGGTATTGGCTCGATGCGATAACGAACTCTATCAATATAGCGATCGCCGATCTCGAAAGCGGCTGAAATTGCGGGTATTAGTCACTACGAATTTTTGGAAGCCCTTTCGCGCTTTCAGGTGTCTCCTTTTCAAATGACGCCGGACGAGTTGGCTGAGGAATTAGCGCGTGACTAGAAAGTGGGTTGTCAATGCTTCACCCCTGATTGACCTTGCAAAAATCTCCCAGGTTGGTTTATTACCACAACTGTGTAGCACGCTGGTTATTCCAGGAGGAGTGGTTCAGGAGATTCAGGCGGGACCAGATGATGACCCTGCTAAAATCTGGCTCAATAATGAGCGATCTTCATGGATTCAAGAGGTAGAACCGATTCCTCCAGTGGTTGCTGCCTGGGATTTGGGATTGGGAGAAAGTCAGGTTATCGCATGGGCTTACAGCAATCCTGGTTATGAGGCGATCCTGGATGACCGAGCGGCTAAAAATGCAGCCCTGTCTCTGAGTATTCCAGTGCGAGGTACTGTCGGCATTCTGGTATTGGCAAAGCAAGAGGGTAGGATATCGCAACTACAACCTGTTTTGCATCAATTGGTTCAGGTCGGTTTCAGAGTCAGCTCAGAAGTTCTTGCTGTAGCGCTGCGACTTGCGGGTGAGCAGGTGTTACCTGGTTGATTGAACGACGGCAGTTAACTGCTCCGGAGATAACTGCTCAATCAGTTTAATCGCTCGTCTACGAATATCGGTGCCTGGAGTCATCGACGGTCACGCTTGCCTGTGCCTGCTCCAATTGTACTCAGAGGGACGGGTTTCTCGGTTCAAGCAGGAATTGAGTAAGCCTTTTGAGCGCTCGCAATCCGTTGGGATGACGGGGTAGTAGCGAATTTGTGTTGGGTCGAAACAATCTAGATTACTAAGTTATTAACTTCGGTCTTAAGTTCGTGTATTTCGGTTGCTGCTGCTAGTGATCGAGGACAGACTGAGAATGTCTCTAGAAAACTCTAAAACTATCTGCCAAATCACTAAGTAGGTAGGTAGATACATACAAAATCACAAAATCAAGGAGAACGAGATTATGCAATACACAGTTAGAATTCGCACAGGAAACATAACGTATGCTGGAACAGATGCAAATGTATACATCACTCTTTACGGCGACAGAGGCAGCACCGGAGAGCAATACCTCGATAGCTCAGCTAATGACTTTGAACGAGGTAGTGAAAGGGATTACGTTTTTCAAGCCATAGACATTGGAACTCCAGAGCAAATTCGTCTACGTCATGACAATACTTATGCTGGTGCAGCCTGGTATGTTGACTGGGTAAAAGTTCGCACAGAAAACAGTAAAGAATCATTATTCCCTTGTTACAGTTGGCTAGATGCGGGTGGAGAAGGGATAGATCGACTATTTACTTTCGAGGGGGGCATTCCTGGTGCTAGTATCATTGATGGAAAAATCACCACAATTCCTGCTGGCAGCGAAGTACAGGTATACGATCATCGGAACTCGATCATTTCCGAAGAGCATGAGTTTACTTTTACTCAGTCGTACACACAAACAATCAGCTTCGATAAAACTGAATCCACAAAAACTGGTGCTGAATTTGGAGTAGAAGTATCTGTACCAATAAAAGCGATTCAACTTGGAGCATCGGCTCGAACAAGCATTGAGAAAACTATCGAATCCAAGTTTGGATTGTTAGAAACAAAAAGCTCTGAAGCGAAACATGTTTACAAGTTTACCGTCCCAGGAAATACGCTTTACGTCGCCAAAATGTACTGGTCGCAACGAGTGCAGTATGGACAGATTAAACGTGGTGAACGCTACTTGCCCTTTCGAGCAGCATTAGGATTAAAAGAAGATGTGAAGACTTACACATTTCCCAAAGGTGAGCCACTGCCTCCACTGCCTCAAGATGTAATTGATGCGATAAAAAAATTAGACATAGCGCTCTAGTTACTGGAAATTTAGGGTAGTCAAATAAGGCAAAGGTTATATTCAGTTTGAGCATTATCCATCCAGTAAACAAGAGCCTGCGAAGATAGTTATCTTTAACTGTGAGGTAACTAAGTAGGTTTAACTACAGCCGAAGGTAAAATTAATGAGACATTCTCTCTCTTTACTGTCGGTAAAAGTGGTCGCATTTCTTCTCGTTATTGTCTCTGGGAAAGTGCGATCGCTCTTCATTAGCCATCTTTTGCACTTGGGCGATCGCTCCTTGGGCGATCGTGGTTTTGGAAGAAATCGGCGATCGCTCTGATTATCGGAATATTGCTATATAGCAAGCCTAAATCATTGTCCATTATTAAAATATATCCGCCGGGTCAGCCGCCTGCAACTTCCTAACTGCGATCGCCCCCGACACAGCACACATGACAACTGTCATAATAAAAACAGTCATAGCTTTCGCCAAAGTCATATACATCGGCAAACTCGTAGCACTTCTCCCTAAATTGTACAGCACCAAAGAAACTCCAAACCCTGGCAAATAACCAATAATTGCCAAAATCAAAGCCTCTTGAAACACCACACCCAAAAAGTAAATGTCCTTATATCCCATCGCCTTTAGCGTAGCGTATTCGGGTAAATGATCGGTAACATCGGTATAAAGAATTTGATAAACAATCACTATCCCAACGATAAATCCCATTGCCGCGCCGAGAGTGAAAACAAATCCGATTGAGGTACTTTCCTGCCAATATTTTTTTTCAAAATCTACAAACTCTTCTTTAGTAGAAATTCTCACATCATTCGGCAATGTTGCCCTCATTTTATCAACAACAGCCTTAACATCTGTACCCGGCTGCAAGTGTACAATACCTATATCGATTAAACCTCTTGTTCTCCGCGTCGAAAAAATCCGCATAAAGTTCAAATCGCTGGTGACAAGATTTCCGTCGGCACCGAAAGAGGCTCCTATAGTAAATAAACCATCTACCCTAACACGGCGATTGTCAACTTCACTTTCAACAACTTTTCCCTGTTTGAAATATTCTGCTACCGGCCCAAACTCCGGCCGGGAAGCTTGGTCAAATAAAACCACATCCGAAATTTTGATTTTGTCCAAATTATTTTGGATTTCAGGCAGATCAAAGATGGGATGAGCGGGGTCAAAACCGATTACCATCAATTGCCGAGTATTTCGCTGGTTGGGGTCGGGGTTTTTCCACAATCCAAAGCCTAAATATACCGGACTAATTGCTGTAACGCCGTCAAAACTCAAAGCTTGATACAAGCGGCGCTGGGGAAAACTTTTCATGGCTATTAAAGCCGTAGACTGGGTGCTGGTGATAAAAATATCCCCTTTTAACTTTGAGTGAAAGGTGATCGAACTTTCAAAGAGCGCATCTCTAAATCCGAACTGCATAAACATTAGCAAGTCGGCGAAGCCAATGCCGGCTAGTGCGACGGCTAAGCGCATTTTTTCGCGGGTTAATTGTGCCCAAGCTAGTGGTATTTTGGCCATACAATTAAGGAAGTTCGGCAACGGATTATGTAACGGATGTCAGGAAGAAGGAATAAGGAAGGAGGAAGAGGGAAGAAATCCTCTGACCAATTACCAATTACCAATTATATTATGTCCGGTCGATTACCCCTAATACGGTAGGGGCGGGTTCACCAACAATACCTGCCAATAATTGACAATCTCAAAAACCCGCCCTTTTAATCGCGGTCACTTGATCGGACATGATATTACCAATTACCAATTACCAATTTTAAATGTCTATTTTAACTTCAACCTGCAAGTTTGTTAGGGCTGCAACTTTCTTGCTCGATTCCGGATCGAGGCGAATTCTAACTTCGATAACTCTCGCGTCGGTGTCGGCGGCGGGGTCTGTATTAAGGACATCTTTTTTGCCGATTTGTTTGCCGATGCGAGCGACTGTTCCTTCCAAAGTGCCTGCAAATACGGGGCTGGTGACTGTTGCGCGCTGGCCGTTTCGCACTTTGGCGATGTCGGTTTCGTAAACTTCTGCTACGGCGTACATTTGGTCGGTGCCGCCTAGTTCTACGATGCCGTCTTGAGTGTTGACACGTTCTCCTTGTCGGCTGTGAACTTTGAGGATGGAGCCGGATACGGGTGCTTTGACGTAACTTAAGTTTAAGTCTACTTGAGCTTTTTGTTTGGTGGCGATCGCACTTTCGACGGCTGCTTGGGCGGCTTGCACGTCTTCGGGGCGTACTTCGGCAATTTGGTCGAGATTTGCTTTGGCTTGATTGATTTGTTCTTGGCCAGTTTCTGCTTTTTGTTTGAGTATTGCTTCGGCTTGATTGATTTGTTCTCTGCCAGTTTCTATCTTTTGATTTAAGGTTGCTCTGGCTTGGTTAATTTCCTGCCTACCTGTTTCTAACTTGCGTCGGAGATTGGCTCGGGATTGATTGATTTCCTGCTTGCCTGTTTCTACTGTTTGTTTGACTGTGGCTTTAGTTTCGACTATTTGCTCTTGCAGTGTTTGCACTGTTTTTTCTAATACAGCTTGCGCTTCTTTGACTCTCTGGCGAGCCGTCTCTGCTGCTAAACGTTTGGTGTCGTATGCCGAAGCAGAAATTGCGCCTGTTTCGGAGAGTTCTTTATTGCGTTTTTCCTCGGCTTCGGCGTTGGTTAATTCGGCTTTTAGCCGATCGACTGTAGCATTTTGAGAGGCAATTTCGCCGCGTAATTGAGCTTCTAACCTAGCCAATTTGGCTTGCTGCACCTCTGTTTCTCTTTCTAGTTGTGCCTCAAATTTGGCAAGATTAGCTTGTTCGGCTTCGGTTTCTCTTTGCAGCGCGGCCTCGAATTTGGCGACGTTAGCTTGTTCGGCTTCGGTTTCTCTTCGCAGTTGAGCTTCTAAGCGGGCGACGTTAGCTTGTTCGCCTTCGGTTTCCCTTTGCACTTGTGCTTCAAACTTAGCAACTTCTGCTTTTTGAGCGCCCACAACGCCGGTTTTTGCGCCTGCTTGAATTTTCGCTAATTCTGCTTGTTTGACTTTGACTTCTTTGTCTGCTTGTTGGAGGATTGCTTGGAGTCGATCGCGCGTATCGAGAACTGCTATGATTTGTCCTTGACTGACTCGATCGCCCTCTTCCACCTGCAACTGTTCAATTCTTGCTCCCTCCGACGCCGAAGCGGCCGACAATTTGATCACTTCCCCCTGGGGAGTCAACCTACCCAAAGCGGTAACGCTGGTGCGGGTGGCGACGGTAGTTGCAGCAGCCGTTGCAGCCGCCGCCTTTAACTCTTCGGCTTTTCTAATTTGAGATACTTGCCAAAAACCAACTCCTGTGGTAATGACAGTCGCTGCAATCGCTAAACCGATGATTCCTCGCCCTGGGGGTTTTAAAAATGATTTATCCTTGAGCCGTGATTCCTTTACCATTACTTATAAAGTAGGTGATTTCCTAATTAAGTTTTTTCCCCCTACTGTGAAGTATTGTAAACAAATTTCAGCTATTTAGGGAAATCAAAAAGCACCTCCGTCATGTAATGTTCGGCCCAATCTTGACCGAAAGCTTTTTCGAGTACGCGGCGGGTTTTGTCGTTTTGCTGCTGCTGGCTGCAGTAGTAAATATGAGCGTCGATAATTTTGGATTCTTCGGCGGCAGAGACTGGTTCGGAGGCGACTGCCTGTTGGCAGTGAATTTCCACGTAGGATTCAACTATGTCCAGAAATCTGTTTTCTTCTTCCATCGAATCTGGCCGCACAAACAGACAAAATTCTGAGAAAATATCCCCCCATTCGGGAATTTGGCGGGGACAAGAAAATTGGTTGACCGGCAAAATTTTCAGTTGGGTTCGGTAGGTTTCCGACAAAGTTCGATCTCGATTGAGGGGAGAAAGGTCTGCGATCGCGGCGCTAACTTGACCTTTGCCTGCTACTATATCCGTACCGAACATCGGCAAAGCATAATTCGGTCTGGGAAACATCACGCAGTGCAGTATGTCAAGTACCGGCCCGACTTTAGCGAGTTCCAGGTGTATTTTGCGGAACTGGGGCGTTTGATAGCAGCGGTTTTCAATGATTAGTTTTTCTCCTTCCAAGCGCCCTTCTACGTATCCCAACTCCGCGGGCAGGTGGTAGGGTTCGAGGTCGAGATAGCGGTGCCATACTGCTTCCATCCGGTCTGCTAAATTGCGGATGAGGTAGTGCTGTTGTTCGCGGAGGGAAGGCTGGGATATTTCTAACATTCCTATTTATCGGGGGATAGCTTAATAAAACTTGATTCTACTGTTGCAGGATGCAGGAAAAAAGGTAGATACTTTAACAATATCAGTAGATTGACTTACGATCGAGCCAGTTTTACAGGAGATTTTGTATGTTTGGTCTGGGATTGCCTGAAATGGGCATTATTGCGGTAGTCGCTATTCTAATTTTCGGCCCCAAGAAGATTCCTGAGTTAGGAAATGCTTTGGGCAAAACCCTGCGGAGTTTTAAGGAAGGGGTTGGTCAATCTGACGATCGAGATGTCGATCGGGAGAAGGATAAAGAGGAAGAGGGCCAGCCGAAAGTGTAAATGAGGTTTGTAGTGAGGATTTTAGTCCCCATTTTTAAGGACTCAAGTCCTCACTACGAACCTATTCGGGAAATTTGCTTTCTCTAACTTCAAGGGAATAATCTTTCACAGCTTGGGTAATTGTTTCTCGCAAATTGGCGTAAGCTTTAGCAAAAGGCGGCTGTTTTTCAGAAAGTCCCAACAAATCGGAAGTAACTAAAACTTGACCGTCGCAGTGCGGCCCGGCCCCGATACCAATGGTGGGAATAGTTAGTTTTTGGGTAATTTGAGCGGCTAAGTCTGCGGGAATGTGTTCTAAGACGATCGCAAAGGCACCGGCTTCTTGAAGTGCTATCGACTCTGCTATGATGCGATCGGCTGCTTGGGCCGTTTTTCCTTGTTTTTTGTAACCGAGTTGGTGTACCGACTGCGGAGTTAAACCGACGTGTCCCATCACCGGAATTCCAGCGGATGTTAGCTGCAAAACTGTGGCGGCCATTGCTGGATATCCACCTTCTAATTTTACAGCTTGAGCGCCGGTTTCTTTCAAAACTCTCCCCGCCGAGTGCATGGCTTGCTGGGGACTTTCTTGGTAAGTCAAAAACGGCAAATCGACCACAATTAATCCTTGTTTAACTCCACGGCGCACCGCTTTAGCGTGGTGCAGAATTTCATCGAGGGTTAGCGGCAGTGTTGTCTCGTAGCCTAAGACTGTCATGGCGAGGGAATCACCGACTAGGATGATATCTACCCCTGCTAGATCGATGAGTTGGGCGATCGCATAATCATAAGCTGTCAGGGCAACAATTGGTCGCTGTTGTTGTTTCCACTGAATTAATTGATGAGTAGTGACTGACATTTTAGTGCAAAAATATAATA
>Ga0164305_10000192_pt1 | contig 20971 bp, 31 predicted proteins | sample Whisoiple_237_MG_FD_110215 | JGI IMG/M metagenome (GOLD analysis project Ga0164305, IMG submission 110215) | Soil microbial communities amended with pyrogenic organic matter from upstate New York, USA - Whitman soil sample_237_MG | ecosystem: Environmental > Terrestrial > Soil > Agricultural...
ACAACGACAGCGACAGCGACAGAATTAGAACCCAACAAACGCACCTTTTCTCCCATTCCTGACAGTCTCAAAAAAGGGCTGCTCGGTAAAAAACCCACTTAAAAATTAACTAAAAAATGAATACATCACACTTGATGCCAACAAGCATCGAAGCCGAAGAAGCAATCCTCGGCGGGATTTTGATTGACCCTACTGCCATTTCTAGGGTTGCTGATTTACTCAAACCTGAGTATTTTGCGATCGCAGCACATCAGCGTATTTTCTCAGCGGCAATGACCTTGCTTACCCAAGGTCACTCTGCAGATTTGATGACCGTGACCAATTGGTTGACCGACCACGGACAGCTAGACGGAATTGGCGGCCTTACCAAACTCGCCCAATTAGTCGATCGCACCGTTTCTGCCACCAACATCGATCAATATGCAGGCTTAGTTGAGGAAAAATACCGCCGCCGCAAACTGATAGAGGCCGGCATCAACATTGCTGAAGCGGCCGGTCAGACAGCGCGTGACTTAGAAGAAATCATTGCCGAGGCTGAAACCAACATTCTCAGCATCAGCACTCATATCAAATCTCAAGAATTTTCCACCCTCGGAGATTGCCTCAATCAAGCTTGGGCGAGCTTGGAGGCCGGAACGCCGCCGGGATATCTCACCGGCTTACACGATTTGGATGAACTGATCGGGGGATTACCGAGGAAGGACTTGATCATTGCAGCCGCCAGAGCCTCAATGGGGAAAACTTGGTTTGCGATTCACCTGACGCTACAAATCGCCAGAAAATACGGGCTGCCTGTGGTTTTTTTTAGTGCAGAAATGTCGCGCGAAGCTCTAACTAAGCGCCTTCTAGCACAGGTTGCGGGCGTCAACGCTCAAAGGGTTATGTGGAATAAAATCTATGAGGAAGAGTGGGAGAGGCTATCGGCTGCCGTTGGGGAACTCTCGGAACTGCCGATCACAATTGATGATACCCCCGGCACTGCTCTCACCCCAGCATCAATGCGGAGCGTACTACGGCGGGTTGAGCGCGAGCACGGCAGCCCCGGACTTATCATCCTTGATTACCTGCAATTACTCGGTGAGCGGAACGCCGGCAACCGCGCCCAGGACGTAGGAGCCATCGCCGGCCACTGCAAAGCGATCGCCAAAGATTTCGATGTGCCGTTCGTGGCGCTCGCCCAAATCAATCGCGGTGTGGAAGCTCGCAATGACAAGCGGCCCTTGATGTCCGACCTCAAGGACTCCGGCGACATCGAACAGGACGCGGACTTAGCTGTTTGCCTCTACCGAGACGATTACTACAACCCCGACAGCACCGAGAAAGACAAAATCGAGCTCATAGTAAGGAAACAACGAAATGGGTCATTGGGAACCGCGAAATGCTGGTTTAACCCGGAAAAAGGAACTTTTCGGAATATCACTAAGTAAGACCTAACTTTAAACCTTAGCCGCTCATCAGGGCGGTTTTTTGTTGGCTAAGAATTTTAAGTGTCAAAAGTTCCATCACTTCAAAATCTAAAAAATCTCTCAGGAGATTGTTAATATTTGAAGAATAGATGAGAGAGCGTAAAACCTTTACCTAGTATAACTTACAGCCTGCGGAAGTCTGGGAAGTTGGACGGGAAGTACTGGAAGTCGGACAGACGGCCTTTAATGCAAGACATTTTTGCCATCAGAAAATAGACAGCGGTGATTTGCGATCGATCGCTGCTAGTTCCCCTTAAAAAGGGGCGTTTGAGACGCTTTTGAGGTGCAGTTGAGGTGCAACCTCTAAGCCTTGGGTTCCCATATCGCCTGAAACCCAAAGCCGATGGTGGGATTTGAACCCACGACCGTTCGATTACGAATCTCTTGCAATTGCCAGCAATTGCGATCGCAGTTCCTGCACCTGAGCCTCTAACTCTTGAATTGCTTTTACGGCGCACGCCACGATACAGGCATAATCAATTCCCATAAGCTCCTCATCGGATTCTGGCAATTGCACTGCCTCCGGTACTACTTTTCGTACCTCTTGAGCCACAAATCCTACTTTGTTTTTAAAATTTTTTCCTTTTTTTAGAGACTTTTTATCTAAGTCATCCAAACCGGTGCATTCCCAGTGCCGATATTTTTGCGGGGCCAAGGCGAGAATAATTTCTAATCCGGGTGCTGGTGAAAAGTTGCTTTTTACTCTTTTATCTGAAGTCTGGATGTAAGCACCAGTAATGTCTATCCGACTTACCCTGTGGCTGATTGTAGGTGCGGAATTGGCATTTCCCGGCATCCTGAAAAAATTAAATGCGTCTCCCCCACCTAGACCGGCATAGTTGCATAATTCTGCAATTCCTTGTCCTGGCTGTACCGAATTCCAAGATATTGAAAAAGAATTTCCGGCGCTATTCGCAGTCGGTAGCGGGGCTTTGGCGATCGGCGGCGAGCCTTCATGGAAAATTCGATAGCTCACATTCCCTAAGCTCCATCCGCCTACGCACAATTGATTATTGACATCCAATCCAAAGTGCACGCCGTAAATTCCTGGTCGATGAAGGGCGAGATAAGCGGCAGAAGAGGTGTTTGTCGCCTGAACTTCCAATCCGCACTGATTATTTTGAGAATTATCAGTTGTCGCGATTCCTCCGGTACTTCTGCCAATGCTTTTTATTGTTTGAGTAAATACTTGAGCATGGTTGGCAGGATCGAAATTTCCATCATTCCAAATTCTTCGCCACGGCTGCCACACATTTCCCGTTACCGTTCTGAAAAAAAACTCATTATTAATGTCGTGTTTGCATCCAGCCTGCATCCCCCACAAGCCAGCACTATTCCCGTGGCGAGCTTGAAATCCTGTAATATGAGGCGCGCCAGCAGGGAAAGTACCCCCTCCGGAATAGCAATCAAGAAATCCTGAAGTGGTAAAAACATTTTCTATACTGCTGCCAGCACCTAATGCTTTATGCCAATTTTCACCAAACACAATTTGACTACTGTCAATGCCGTCTACTTTTTCGGCATCCACGGCTTTGGCATTTATTGCTAAATAGCGAGTATCGCTTTCGCTTGGCAGTAAATACTGAGAATGCGGGTGTGTCGCTGCCACGTGTGCTGCATCTGCTGCCTGAAATTCGGCATCACGGGCGATTAGCGCAGGAATATCCGAATCGACGATCGCTCGTTGCTTTCTAATAATTGGCATTAATTAAATAATTATTAAATCTTCACAATTAACATTTGCTGTGCCGCCGATCGCCATTGCCGAAATTGCCCCCTGGAAACAAGCCGCTGGCTCCTCATAGTAAAAATCCGTAGGTTCCAGCCTCGCGACCTGTGTTGCCAGGGAGACAGTGTTGCCGTGGCCGAGTATTACGGGGAGAGAGCCGGAATTGTACACAGTGAAAGTGCATCGGTTTTTGGCGGTTGATCGATCTATTCCGATGATGCTAGGGGTAGTGCCAATCGAGGGATTTGTCGGTACTGCAGAATTTGGGAGTCGAGTTTGCTGTGCTTGTTGAGCGCGTACTAATCCCATGAGTTTTTAGTATTAAAGTAATGTGGGTAAACAGCCTTCTAGAGGAGGCCTCAAGCAGATGACTGACTCTGATTCACCATCTGCACCTATTTCCACTATAGCAGCCCTTACAGCTCGTAAATTTCGTTCCGCAGGCTTGCGTTTCACTTTTCCCCCCTTGCTAATTCGGGGATTTAATATACCTTCTTCACTTAATTCGGGACTTGCATTGCTAAGGGCTGCTAATAGAGCGATGACGCGCCTCGCTTCTCCCTCATCCGAGCAATAAATACCCGTGTGCATTTTACTGTTTTCCCAGAATAATCTCCCCAAGATATTGCCTTTTGTGCAAGAAAGATTTTCAAAATGTGTGCACCAATCTAATCCGTCGATTGGGTTGGGAATATAAGAATGCCAAAGCGAACCTTTTTGAGTCGGATATTGAGTACCCCAAGTAATTACTAATTGCCGACTCGCTTTAAATTGTTCGCTTCTCATGTCAGGCATCAAGACGATCGCACTGGTATCGCAGCTCGCTTTTAAGCCAACTTTAACAAGGGAGCTAAGTGCGTCAACTTGGCTACTCAATCCTTGTATCCCATTGCCCGAATAGAGAATTGCTTGAGTAGAGTAATCGCAATCAAAATATTCGATTCTCCCTGAAATGTCGGGTAGCGAACCAAGTGAACCCACTTCGGCAATGCTACACACTTCATTAAGTATTTTTTTGTCAAGCCCAAAAAGCTGGTCTATTTGATTCTGAATTCCTATAAAGCCTAACCCGGAATAATTATAAGTAATGGGAGGCAAAGTCCCGCAGCCGTAAGTACCACCGCCTTGAATGAGAGGATACTCTATATTGAGATCGCAAACGTGCTCTAGAATCTGTTGATTGGCCCCCAGCATGATTTTAAGGAGTTGGTGAATGCCATTTAAACCCTCTCCACGATAAGAATATGGCGTACTTCCTTCACCACAGACTATATCGCCGCGCCCTTCAAATATCTCAGCTTTTTTCTTAAGCATTTTGCCAACTTCCTCGCAGCATTCTTGCAGTTTTTTGAGGTTTGTTAGCTCGCTGTCGGGCTGCAAAATTGCTGACAAATCCACGGATACCGGAACTTTTTTGCTTAAATCTACACTGACAGGGATTTGTTTACTCAAGTCTAGTTGAAAGGGAATTTGTGCCGTTAAATCTGTTTTGGCAAATATTTGTTTGCTCAAATCTAATTGAAACGGAATTTGCGAGGTTAGATTTACAGCCAGTGGCAACAGTGAAGTTAAATCCGCTGTAACGGGTATTTCTTTTCTTAAATCTACAGTGACAGGTACTTGCTTGCTCAAATCAAGCGTCAAAGGAATTTGAGAGGAAAGGTCAACCGCTACAGGTATTTCTTTTTTTAGGTCTACGGCAACAGGAATCTGCTTTGATAAATCCACGCTGACAGGGACTTGTTTTGATAAATCTAATTGAAATGGAATTTGTGAAACTAAATCAATCTTTGTTGGTAAATTTACTGTAGTCTCAATGTGGGCATTTTTTAAAATCTCTTCAAATGTTTGTGGTAGTTCGTTTAATTTAAGTTGTATTTGCTCAAAGCCAGGTTGTAATAATTCCTCAATTTCTCGCGTTAAACCTGTTAGCTTTTGAGCGATTGGATAAGTAAGGTTTACACCGCCATAGGAATTTAGTTCTACTAGATTGAGGGGAAAAGGTGACTCGGTATTTAAAGGTTTGAGGCGTGTCGGCGACGGAGTTTCGAGCGCCGATCGCGGTGCTGGCGCCGCTAGATTAATAGGCTTAGGCTGCGTCTGCACCGGTGCAGATTGAGGCCGCGTTGTAGTTGGTTGAGGCAGTGGTTGCGGCTGTACTTGGGGTTGTGTTTTGGTCTGAGTCTGGGTTTGTGGTTTAGGTTTGGCAGGTGCTGCCACAGGCGCGACTACCGGAGCGGGTGGCTTAAAAGGTTGCCCGGTAACTTGCGGTTTTGCGATCGCCTGACTTGTTACGGGTGCGGTAATCGGCGCCGGGTTGGGCTGACTCCCAATTTTTACGCCACCAACCATATCAGACCCTACACCGACTGGTTCGGGAAACAGTAAGTCTTGAGCTAAGTTGCCCAAAACTCCTAGCCCAACACCAAGAACTTTTGAGCCGACACTGACGCTAATTTTTCCAATTTGTGCCGCTTTTTGCCCAAAAGTGAGGGGGGTGATATTTCGCAGTTGTCCCGGCACATCGGTAACTACATCTACAGCAGCGCGACCGACTGTAGATTGAGCAGTGGCTGCCACGCGAGAAATTCCTCCAGTGACGCCAGGATCAGCAAGTCCTAGTCCGCCTAAATTCACAGGGACTTTCGTAACTACTTCTACTGGTAAAGGCGGACGAGCTGCTGGCATATTTTACTGTTTTACTCCATTCCAAAGATTAGATTCAACTTCGTTGATGCGTTTGATTACTGCTTTCAAGAATTCTTCAAAGTCCAAGGCTCTAAGATGTTCTAAATCTTTTAGGATGATTTCCAAGGACCTTTTATCTATGTGGTCTTTTAGCTCTTCAAATAATTTTTGCAGAGCTAAAAGCTGGTCGTAATTTTTCGCTTCGACAATTGTGGCTATGTCATTACAGGTACAGCAATCCATGTTTTTAGGGGGTGGAGGGGCGGCAATGCCTAAGTATTTAATTGGTACGAGCGGAGGATATATACTTCCCGCTCGATCGCATCCAAAAGTAATTATATTTGGCTCAGATACAATTCTTTGATTGACAACTGGCAATCCATTATCACTGTTAGGAGTGAGATACCAGTCGTAGCTCACGAAAGATGAAGGAATATAATAAAAATAAATATAACTTAAAACCTGATCTAGGTAAGCTTGACTTCTGAAGCTTTCAATTACCAGATTGACCTCGCATTCAAATACTGTCTGAATGCTGGTAGTTTGCATTGCCCAGAGGCCTTGAATGTTTCTAATCTCCTCTTTGCAAATATTACTTATTACATGAACTTTACTTGGGGCAAAACTACCATAAGGATAATAAACTGGCTGATTTAAGTACGTTTCGCAACCCCCTGAATAAGGATTGATAGATCCATGAGCTTCTTGCCACTTAAACTTTAAGGTGCATCCACGCACATTATCTATATTAACAGCGGGTGGAACCCATTTTGTAGCAGGTTGTTGGAGAGGGATACTGGCGCTCATTAAAAGTTTCCGCCCCAACCCTGTCGAACCATCCCCGTAAAAATTTTTCGATTGTTATCATTTAAAAAAACAATTAACTCCATATCTGGACTTTCAAATTTAAGCGGTTTTACCCCAAAACTTTGTTTAAATCCTTCTTCTTTCCCGGTTTGCAAATTATCGGATTTACACGCTAAATTAAAATTAATATGCTCCGAATACTTCACAAAGTCTAACCCGGTCGGCGGATTCCACACTCCAAAATTATAATTACCACCAATATTGCTCATAATTTGTTTACCACTGTTAATTTAATTGTCGCCGTGCCTTCACTACAAATTACAGACAACGGGCGACTAGCTTGGGAAGTGTTTTCGTAAAAATCTCGAACAAACAAAGCAAACGAAGAATTACTTAAACTAGCATTTGTGCCGTGTCGTATCCACAAAAGTGCGAGAGGATTGGAAAACTCTACGACATAAAGTCGAACAAGTTTTCTGTTTAAATTGACCGCTGACAATAAATTTGTAGATGACGTGCCAATTATTATTTCGTTGGTGACATCCTCCCCCAGCATTTCATCGACAACATTTTTATAATTTAGATTGCTGTAGCAGTGATTGACTATTCGTACCATAATTACACCACGTAATTATAGATGGCGTCATCCGAGCCCTGTAAAAAGCTAGAATTTTCATTGGCAAATCCCGTAAAAGTAATACGATCGTTTTGCTGACCTTCTGCGGAATTCACCTGAAGTAATCCGTATCCCCGGTCAACAACCTCCACTGCGATTTTCCAGCCAAATTGAATTCCGTATATTTCTAAATCGCTAAAAAACTCGGAAACCCCAGTAAGAAAACAGGGTTTGATATTGTAAATATCAATAATTCCAACTTCGTAGCGCTCGTTTCCTGTGGGATTTTCTAGATAAGCTATTACCCCTTTTTTTGGTGCGCTCCTAAAAAATTGGTTTTTTTGTTCTTTTTGAGCGTTTGTATCTGTTGGCAGAATTACAGGAGCGTGTACCTCTGGCAAAGAATCTAGGAAAGCCCAAATCCTGATTCTTGCCATACCCCCGTTGTAGTTTACAGGCGTTCCCAACACCGTGGCGGTACTGGGAGTGTAAAGTGTGGCGCTTTGCGGATTGCTAGTTGCTGAAATTTTTCCAACAATTTGGCGAGTACGATCGGGCATTAGTATTGCCATAAATTAGCGCCCCGATCCGACATATGGCCCGACAATCCCCTGGCCGACTCGCGCTTTTTGAAAGCCGCCAGAAAGGCTAATACCTCCACTGCCTATTTTAATTCCAGCATTGGCGGAAATTCCGCCCAAAGTCAGCCCCCCACTGGTTTGATAACCGTCTTTATTGACCGTGGTTGCGCCCACACCGGATACCCCAAAAGGAGCGCCGGCTCCCCCTAATCGAAAGCCTCCACCAAAAGATAGTCCACCTTCTTTGGTAAGTGCTCCCGATCCGCTGACTTGGTTGCCGGGTCGAGGCTGCGCCTGTGGCGGATTAGTAGAAGTCCCGTCACCAAGTTGGGGTGGATTGTTTGAAACTTGCGATCGTGGTTCATCAAAACTCAAAATCGCTTTAACCACTATCTGACTGAGGATTTGTCCCAAGAAAACCTCATTCATTTGAGGAGCTTGAGGCGGCGTCAGCGAATTATTTTGTGAGCCAAAATTGCCAGTGACGGGAAACTGGCTATTTGCATTGAACCCGCTAGGGTTCATAGATAAAAATGCCATATTTTAAATTGCGTTAGGGTTTGGCATTACGTTAGCGGTAGGACGTTTCGCAAGAATCCTGACCGAAAACACAAACTGATCATGCACGGCTGGCACTCCGTTTGATATTACTTCGACTAGCTGAACATCTGGCCCGTAAATGGCTAGCTCTGCGTCTGGGCTTGTATCCTGGTTTTCCCATACCAGTAGCAACAGTGCCGTAAAAAGGCTTTCAGCCGTATTTATTGCTAATGCTAGTAATGGTTGAAAAGCAATTGGAATTCGCGAACTCTTTAAGGAAGCTTTAAGGATTGTAAAGCTGTCGATATCTTGAGTAGCGCCGGCACCCATTAACTCTTCCAATGATTTATTTATTGCCATTAAATTAGATTGGGATTAGGGAAAGTTGACACCGTATCATCTTGATAAACTTCAATCTGACACACGTATTTGCGCTGCCATTTCTGAAATCTGTACTCCAGGCTCATCTCAAAAGGTGTAATTACCAATTGAGAGTCTGCGCTCTGATCCTGATTTCTTTGAGCTCGTAGAACAAGCGCTAAAAATATAGATTCAGCGCCGTTAATAAATGCGGGAGTAAATTGATAAGTCGGAGTAAGACCCGTAGGGGGAACTAGATCGGCCTTAGCAATAGTCATTTTTTCGGTGTCTTGGGTAAAACTTGTACCGAAAAACGCTGTAGGTAGTGGGTCAGAAGCCATAAGTAAAATAATAACACTAGATATATGAATCTTACTTTTTAAAAGTTTTTTTAGCAAATAAGTATTTAAGCTTACGGCTGTAACTCAATATAGCTGGGTTTGTTTGAGGGTAATTTTAGTAAATTTACAGCACGTCGAGGTATAAGGTCAACGAAATGTTTTGTAGCTGAAACCTTGACAGCGTAAAGCTTCTAAGAGTAGGGTGTAAAAAGCTAACAAACAATTTGCACCAATTTGCACACTTACCCCAGACACAAAATGAACGACATCACTTTAGAGGAAATGATTGCAGCTATTTCTGACGAAAGTCTTAAAACCTGGTGGACTTCTCCTACGCCTGCGTTACCCGCCGATTTCACAATGGCAAGCTTTTTAACAAAAACTTTGCACGCTTGCTCGCTTGCAGCAGCAACCAAAAATGCAACACTTGACCCTGGACAGAAAATCTTAGGGTATCCTTTGGCTGCTAATAGTCCTATAGAAACAAGTCCTGATGGTAAGTTTTTGTTTTTCCGTCGAACAGCTTCGGTAGCTTCTTTTGTAGCAATAGATCTTGATGATACTTACGCTACTAACGGCTAAATTACGTTTATACAAACTGGAACTAATAATTTATGGCACGCCTCAGCTTTCTCTATGAGTATGAAAAACTCATTCCCCCCGTTCCTCCAGCAACAGGTCCCGCACAACTTGTAAAAGTTCGTAGCACATTTAGCTGCATTCCTCGTGTAGCAGCATTTTTAGGTCTCCTGTCAGAAGCCTATACTCCCAAAGCCGATGATAAAATTGATCGTGCAGGATACACTAGAGAATACACTACAGCAGCAGGCACTAAAGCTACTGTAACTGTTCAGCCTAGCAAAACTGTTTATTCAGCTTATGGAAAACCTAACGCAAAGCTAGTTGTGTTAAAAACTGGCGTAAAAACTGCTAACGGTAATTTTACTAAACTTGCGCTTACATTTCCTAGCAGCGCAACCCCTTTTGTTATTGCCGATCAATTAGGAGAATTTATCCCTGCTGAAAAAATTGCAGCTTTAGGGGTTACACCCACTGCAACGCAAATCGAACCTTTTTTTGCACATCTAGGGAAAAAGAAGTATGCAATTCCTACCAAAGCAGAGGCAACAGCAACGGCAGAGCCTAAAGCTGCATTAGATCCTGCTGGAGCAGTTGTAGTGCTTCAAGAAACGGTCTCCCTGAAAAAGAAAAAGTAATAGTAAAGAGCTGACAATATAAATACGTTTTTAATATAAATGTATTTGTATTTCTAGCTTGTTTTCGTAGTTCATGCTTGATCTAGAAAATTCGGCAAATTGGCAGCCCCGACTCGCTCAATCTTTCGTCGCCAGTCCAGACAATTCGCTCCCCGAGTACGCGCCAAATTTTGATTTCAATTCAAATATTATTGCCGTACTCGTGGACAACTCCGAAGCGCCTGACACATGGTATTCAGCGGGTTGGTTAAGTCAAAGAATTAACTTACCTTTCGGTCCATCCGCAGCATCTAACCTAAACAGTACGCGCTTGTTTTTGAAACAAAAACAGCTCTTAATATTTCCCAAAATTGTGGCTACTTATAAAATATCGGTGCGCTTCCCAAGATGGTTTACGCAAGCAAGTATTACAGTTTGGGAGTATGCAGGGGTGGAGAGCGCAAACATTGATACTCAACTAGCTGAAATACAGGATAAGCTTGATAATTTATTGCAGCATCCACCGTGAAGATTGATTGGAATTTCATTGCGCTTTTGATTGGTATTCTTGCCGGAATCTTCTCTATTTCGGGCACGTTGTGGAAAATTGCCCGGCTTCTTACCGCTAAAGATAGAGCGCAAGATAGGCGCATCGGCGCAGTGCATGAAGTTGTAAAAGTTCATTCTGTAACTATTGAAGATATTATTGAGTATTTATCGCGAGAACCCAACACTCGCGGCAAGTTCCACCCCCGTAAATCTTCCAAGAAGTTAGAGCAAAGTGCTTTCAAAGAATACGAAGACGAACGTACCGGATTTAACGATGACCTATGAAAGGTGATTTATACGGAATTTCGGAAATTATTCGCTCGCTAACTCCGGTATTTTTTGCGACTGCTGGGCTAGGTATTATTTTAGGCGCTGTACTCAACAGCGAAAAGCTGCCGGGCGATCGCTTTATTTACGTTTTATCTTCTGCAGGACCTTTACTTGGTTTTGCGGGCGGTGGTTTTAGTCCACAAAATCGGAGTCCTCAGAATCGTATTAACGCTGACCAAGTAGATATCGACCAATCGAAATAATCGGTAATGCCGATGCCCTATACTCAGGCTTACGAATGCCTCATCAATCCTAATAGCAGCCTTACGGAGTTGATTGAAGCACTAGAAGATGTCATTGCCGATTATATTTATCTTGCTACTGTGTCGGGTTATGAAAGCAAAGCAGGGCAAGAACTTCGAGAAGGCGTTGCAGAAGACCTGCTGAAATTGCTCGGTGTTAAATTAGCTCTAAAAAATCGAATTATTGAAATTAAAAGTTATGCCTCAACTTGAACGTCAACTTAAGTTAGAAGTCCCTTATTTTAATCAAGTCGATAACGACACTGATTTTTTTGGTACAGGCAGCCGCCAGTGCAACCTTACTAGCAACGCAATGGCTGCCAATTTTATTTTGTCCGATCGCGGCCTGGAATCACTCAAAGACCGGGCGAAGCGCCTGGGTTACGACGAACCTGAATCCGCTTATGGAGCGATTCTTAATCGCTACGGTGATACTACCGATCACGGAGCTCAAACCCAGGCGCTATCAGAGTTGGGACTTGAAAGCTATTTCAGTACGTCTCTCGGCGTACAAAATGCGATCGCCAGCTTAGACAAGCGTTTGCCCATGCCTGTCGGCCTGTACTACAAAACCGGACACATAGTTTGCTTGGTTGGGTACGACTTGGAAAAAGAATTTTTTTGGGTACACGACCCTTACGGCATCCGTGCCGGAATAGCTGAATACTACGAGGCGATCGGCGGACAGAGCGGAAAATACGATCGGTATAGTTTCGCGATTATGGAGGAACTTTGGACAAATCAATCGGATGGATGGGGCCGAGTTTTCACTAAGGTCGCTGGCAAGCCTACCGGGCTGTAGTATTTTAACTAGCGGCGAACCGGTGCAGCACCGGCGGTGGGTACACCCAGTGAAATCTCGTGCAAGAGATAGCCGCTCAAAAATCCCTGATAGGGTTTAAGAGGTAAGGGCGCGCAGTCACAACAGTTTTTTCTAGATAATCCTAAATTCAACTACCCGCCACGCCTTTACCAAAGCTAGTTTAGCACTTAAGGTTTTAGTAGCGCAAACAATACTGAGATTCAGTTTCTGCCTCGATTTCGTAAAGACCACTGCCGTAAAAAATTAAATCGTTAGCATTAGATTTTTTCATGGTTTAGTTGTAAGCGACTATTAAAACTCGGGCACTGAAATTTTATTGATCAATCCCGCATAATTGCGAAAGATTATTTCTGCGCTATTTCCGCACCACTGCGCGATTTGCACCGGACTAATTCCTGCTTCCAAGCAAGCGGAAATCATTGTATGGCGGGTATTGTATTGGGACCTGTACCCGTCGATCTTGCCGTCAGCGGCAAGCTGGCGCACGATTCCTAGTTTTTTACCTTTGCCGTACCAAGCGTCGCGTAGATTTTGGTGAGTGATGGGGGAAGTGTCGGGTCGTAGAAAAACCGGAGCGCCTGCGATCGCAGAATCCGGCTTAATAGAGAGTAAAAGGCTCCGCAATTGTCGGTTGCAGGGAAAGTCGCGCTGCGGAGACTGTTTTGTACCCTGCCGCCGCCGAGCGCCGCCTTTTCCCAATACGATCGCCTCTTCAAAGCTGATGGAAGAGCAGTCAGATTTGACATTTCCCCACCGCAAACCCAAAGCCTCGGAAGTCCGACAGCCTGTAAGAAAGAAGAATTTTATCAGAGTTGACTGGTAATAAAATTTTTCTGATTTTGCAAATGCTTCAAGAATTACCGCCTTTTCTTCGCTTGAAAATGGGTGAATTTTAGTTTTGGCTTTTTTGCGCTTAACTTTAGTTTTACCAGCAAACGGGTTAACATCTAGCAAGCTCCTTTCTACCGCCCAATTGCAAGCGGCGTTGATTTGCGTGATGACGCGGCGGGCGGTGTCAGGAGTGCGACTAGCTAGCAACCAGTCCTTAAGTTTTAATGCCTCAGAAGGCAAGACATAGGGGCAGCTATTTAAGTGATTTAAAGTGTTGGCATAAGTTCCTTTCCAGGTAGTGGCGGACTTATCTTTTTTAGTATTAATATATTTTTGATATATTTCGGCAAACGTAATGTCGTTTTTTTCTTCAATTTCGGATTTTAGAGTCTGGTAGGCAACAGGTCGATATTTGTTTAAGGTTGGATCGAAATGCCCAGACAGGATATCTAGCTCGATTTGTCTGGCTGTAATTTCCGCTTTTTTATAATTTTGCGGGTTGTCAGCTAGTCCCAAAGGTAAATAAACCTGTTTTTTGTCATCCCAGAGACCGCGCGGCAACCTTAGTCGAAGATTACCGCGCACAGAGCTAATTGAAACTGAGCCTCTGGGATTTTTCATGAGTCAATCCTCACCAAACTTTTTTTTCAACTCTATCAAACGGGCTTTACCCTCGGTAAATTTTCTACCTTTCATATTGAGGATATTTTCAACAATCCAGGTTAGGGTTTTGCCCTCTACTTCCGCCGCGCTTACCTTCCACCAAAGTTGTAAATCACTAGCGTCATTTTCGGAAGCGGTAGTGGTAGCGGCTTCTTGTAAGTCGTTGCTGTATATGGCTTCCAATGCCTTCCGCGCTTCTTCCACGTCCTCACCAGGGGAAGCTAAAAGTGTTTCGGCTTCCTGTTGCCTCGACTGCTGACTTACATAAGCACTAACTGCAATTTCATCAGCCACATCAGCTTTGATAGCCCTGGTTTTCCATTCCTCAATCTCATTTTCCTCTGCCAATTTACGGGCGATATCCCCCGCGCCAACTGCACAAGCAACAGCACCACACAAACTCAAGCCCTGAATGGCCTTATGCCAGCTAACTTTTTTATCGAGCGCGGTGAGGGGAGTCAGCCAGAGGGCGATCGCAGTTCCCGACAGAATCCACATTTTTAGGAGCATAGAAAAATTCCCCCGCCAATGAGTGCCATTGCCAAAATTGCCAAGAGCAAAGCTTGTAAATTCTGCACTGAAATTTTGAGCCAGCCACTAACCGAGAAATCTAGCAGCCAGCATAGACCCCACAAAATGAAAGAGCCAGCGGCCAAAAATGCGATCGCCTTTTGCGACATCGGGTGCAACGACGCTACCCATCCCAGAAGGGAGGAAGCGGCGCACCCGGCAATAAAATAGTTTGCCAAGCTTGCCGCTCTCATTAGTTTGTCCCCGCTGTCAGCCTGGATTTAATTGCATCAATCCGAGTGCGAGCATCATTCTCAGCTTTGTCGATTCTCATGCCGAGGCGGGCGTATCCCGGTCGGAGTGCGTGTAATTTCTTAGCAAGTCCGGCATTCGAGCGAACTTTCTTAAGCTCTTGATCAGCGACTACGCCCTCATATTTGCGATGCTCTTTGTGCACCACAGCATCGGCCGCTTCAATCTTGCCTAGTGCCTTGTAAGCGCGTTTAGAATTGCGAGCTCCCTCGGTTTTCTCTTTGGCTAATTCCTTCACCCCGTCTGCTTCATCTTTTGAGAAGTAGCGCGGCCCTGGCACAACCGGCACCGATCGGATAGATCCAAAATTACCGGGATTTGCCGGAGTGACGACAGCCGCGTCAGTTTGGGCAAGTACGCGGGATTTATCTATGGCGTGGCTGCCATCGTTGCCAGCGGATAATTTACCAGCAGCAGTCTGACCGCCACCGAATAAGCGCAGTTGTAAGCTCATTATTTTGCTCCAATTTGAATGGTGATTTTGATTGGAAAAATCTTGCTACGTAAAGGTTGCAGCAGAAAAATTAAAGCGAGCGCGCCAACCAAAAAGGCGATCGCTAATTTCCAATTGATTTGGGCTCGGTCAGGTACTGGGATTTGTCGCTCCGGCAGTGGCGTTAGTTCGCTGGCTGATTGGAGCAACTTTTCCCAGGTCGCCCGCTGCCTCCTGTCGCCATACAATCCGGCGTAGGGAGTCAGACCCAGATTCGCAGCTTGTGCTTTAAGTGTGGTGAGATTACTGCGATCGGTCATAATAAGGTTGGCTCCGATTTAAATGTGTCAGCCGGCGTTCCCAGGCGCCGACTGGCAGTGAATTACTGATTTCCTGAAATCTTCGCAGCTCGGAGGTGAGCCAAGGCGCTTTCTAAGGCCGCCTCCTCAGCGGAGAATATTGCTAACGCTCGTTTTATCCCACGAGTGTCTGCCGCCAACAATTCAACATCGTCTAACTCTTCGTTTCGCTGCTGAGCGGCTTGATTGCAGCGGGCAATTTCAACCAGTTTGTCGCGAATCTGGTCGCCACTTAGTTGAGAGTTAGCGGCGCCGATTTGACGCAAATTGGCGATTTTAGATTCCAAGGTGGCGACATGATCGACTACAGCCAAGCCGGATGATGGACTTGAATTTGTAGGTTTAGTAGCAAGTTCCAGTAGTTGCTGCAACCGCGCCTTATCACCGGATTTATGAGCTTTAATCAGCTCAATTGCCAATCCTGAATAGCGAGTATTCTTGGCATCGCCACGCCGAATCGAATCGACCCGACAACCGCGAACCCCCAACAAATGGGAGATGGCGCGCTGAAAAGCAGACTTAGTAAGATCGGTCAGTCTTACCGCTGTTGCTGCACCTATCCATTCATCTCGAATCGATTCGCGAATCGATTCAGATTCGACCCGGTTCGATTCACCGACAATTTCAACCTCTAAGGCTTCTTGCATTAAATTCATCCTTCATTCTTTCTATAGGTGGCTGCATCTGCAAGAATAATTGAGGTGCTGAGTTGACTGAGAGACGTAATCGCTTCTCCCAAATCTGTTGTCAGATACAAATCAGAATGCAAATCAGGATCATTAAGATTTTCGATGGCGGTAACAACTTCATTTAAAGCCTGGATTGCATCACCTATGGTTAAATCACTCATTGTGTAGTAGCTGCCTTCTTCAACCACCTCCTCAAACACCGGGAAATCTTTAATAGCTTCCAGAGTTCGAGATATAGCGCCCAACAAAAATTTAATATCTCCGATGTTCATCATTCCTCCTTTTAATCATTGAATTTCTACCAGTAAATGACGTGGAATTGATTGAATTTTGCCACCAGGAAAGCTAATAACATGGTCGATATACCAGCAGCTAACCCGACCCGTTTTGCCTGTTTGTAAATCAAGAATGCGCGAACCGGGTTTAATGCGAGTTTGCGGTAAATCTAGCGTTAGTTGAATTGTCCGTAATTCCTTGAGGCACGGGGGTTTTGTTTGTCGGTACACTTACAATTCTCTCCAAGTTATTTCTGCAAAATCATCAGTTTCAGAAAGCACTGTAATTTTGACATCCTCCTGCAAGAATTCTTCGTCCCAATCAGGCTTAGCAGGGTAGAGAGAAACAGCTTGATCTCGATGACTGTAAACCACAAAACCAACTAACTGAACTCTATCGTCACCGTCAGGCAATAAAACCTGAGTGCTTCGCTGGGAACTTTCCAGCAATTGGCATTTTTTAAGTATCTCAATCAGATTTTCAATTAGCATTGCTTAGACCTTGGTTTTTACAAAAGCGTTTACGGCAGTTAACATTGATTCAATCTGATGGATTAGATAACCCATGTCATCGTCATCCATTAGAAAACGGTCATCGGCGAGCATTTGAGTGAAAGTTTCAGAATCACCTATTTCGCCCAAATCATCCAAGATCTCTTTAAGCTTGGCGTGGATTTCTTGAGGGGTCATAAGCTATACCACAGCAATGTTTGAGAGGTATTCAGATATAACTTGGGAGTAACTAACAGCCAGTCCGCGCCTTACCCGGTCGCGCCTATAAACCCCTCCCTTATCAATGATGAAAGTAGGCGGATCTTCGACAATACAGGCTTGAGAAACTTCTAAGTTTTCAGCCATTAACTCAACCACTAGCCCGCTATTAATCGCGATATTAGACAAGTGCTTCGAAGTAATCTCGGAGTAACCAGCATCACAGGAGCGATGCCAGAATTTCTTAAGGAGATTACCCTTGCGATCGATCAAGAAGGGCGGCAGACGGTTAACTCGCTCCTCAGAAAACCCGCCGTCAGCCACAATCGAAATTGTGTAAATAGGCTTTTCCTCTGGTTCCAGCACTTCAATTTCTGGGGCAGGAAAATCGGTGGGTTGGTCGGCGGCTGTCACTGGATCGGTTTCAGTAGCAAGCACCGAATCAGGAATAAAGTCAAAGCGAACCACCCACACATCGAGCCGAGGGTTGCCATCAAAATATTGTTGGACAAATTCGCTGATCGTGTCACACATTCCGCCCTCTGCCAGCAAGTCTTTTTCGGGCATATCGCAAAGCTGCTCTTTGTAAGGAGCGCACGATAGGCGACACCAGCCGATTTGTTTTCCGCCGTAGCGAATGTCTTTGTCAAAGGCTTTGACGAGCTTATTTTGATTGAAAGCGTTGATAAATTTTTGGGCGTGCACGTCTTTCCAGGTGCGTCGAGTTACGGACTTTTCGGGGAGATATTCTAGGGTTTTGCCAAAGCTAATAATCAGCCCAGAAGTCGGATCGGTTTTGACAGAGGTATCGACTGATTGAATTGCGATCGCCCCCGAAGCCTCCGCCGCCTCACGAGCGCTCATCAAAACTTGGGAAATCCAGAGAGCAAGAGAGATTTTGGAATTCCGCTTAGGAGCTTCAAGCCCTGTAACCTTGAACGCGCTGCCGAGAAAATCGACCATCGCTTTGAGTTCGTTGATCCAGTAAGCCTTTGCCAAAAATTTGGCGACTAAGCGCGACCAGCGGCTGAATTTCTCTTCAATTTCAGTCCAATTGAGGGAGAAATTTACCTCAAACCGATTTAAAACATCAGAAACAGTATCGCCACTCGAAACAAGGGTAATTTGCATGGTATTTGCAGTGATTTGATTGATTAAAGCCTCGCGCACCTTCGGCAGATCGTTGATTGAGGCTGCCAACTCTCAAGGGTTTGGGGGTGTTTTGCTTGGCTTGTAAATTAATCTTATATCAATATTGTGTACACGTCAACGTGTAGATACTTATTTCTTAAATAATATTAGCCACCATTGGTTGGTGGCTAATTACATTTAGGCCGCCACGGCAGGTACAGCGAATTGAGAAGCTCTAGCCAACTCATTTAACGAACACCCCAAAATAGTGCAGACAGCAAGCGTCTCTTCAGGGGTAAAGCGTGGCTTATGCCTCCCTGTCTCCCAGTCGGAAATACTCTTCTTGGTTACTTTGCGATAGCTCCCCAAGGCCTTAAACTCCCTACTTAACTGCGCTGCCAGGTCTTCTTGTGTCAATCCGGTGCGTGAACGTAAGGTCATAAAAGTAACTTGATCTTGATCTTGATTTTGTTCCACGTCATCATTTATTGACGTGTACACATTAGCGTGTATAATCAAATAGTGACACAGCAATGTGTACACGTCAACCCACTAAACAACCAGCGATCGGGCCCTGATTGGACTCTCGGCCCTGTCGCCACCCCAATTATCTCAGTGATTCCCGCCTTCGGGAAAAATCCCCTTAACCCCCCTAACTCCCTCCCCACCGATCGTATGGAATCTCTCTTGCCACTATTTATTGCATTGGTTTTTGGTAGCGGATTTTACCACTCAGGCGATCGGCCGCCAGACAGGGGGGAGGGGCGGCACTTTCATCAGGAGGCAAGCCATGAACTAGGACAACAGCCGGCGATATCACACCCTGAATCCAAATAACAGTCATGTAGCAGTGGGCGGTTCGTCACAGCCGCTCTTTACTTCTTACTCGTTCCATCCATGAAAATCATCCATGCCGACGGCAGCATCGAGGACAAACCAGAAAATTACCGCCACCAGTGGAGTCCAGCCGACATCTTGGCGATCGACATTCCCCCAGAAAATCGCCCGACGGTCGGGAACCCCCACCACAAAATCAAGCGGCAGTCATCGGCCGAACTCAAAGCCGACAACCAGAAACGAACGGCGATCGCTCGCCAGGTCAGGGCAGACAAACGCAAAACCCAAATCGGAAATCTAAAACCATGTACTACTCACCAATGCCTCCCCCATATGACAGCGCCAACAATCTCCCCGACGACGAGCCAGGTGAACGAATTGAAGTAGATGACGACCCTTACGGTTACATAACTCCAGCCCTAGACGAAGACGAAGAGGACGACAGCGGACTCTCTGGGGACTTCGAGGACGAGGACGAGGACGACGCGGACGACACTATTTATCAATTCGCTTTGGCCACTTCCTCAGCAGAGAAGATCGCCAACGGTGAATTCGAGGACGGTGACATTTATCACGGCTGCGACGGCGATGATTTCGATCCTTATTACGAAGTAGAGACTTTCAGAGATCGAAGACTAGACCAATAACCAATAACCAATAACCAAAACCATGACAACCCCAGTTCTCGGCGGCTACAGCCCCAACAACCTCCCCAATTTCGACGACGACGACCTAGACAAACAAATCACAGCGATCGCCGAAGCCGACGGAAATATATTGCAGCAAATTGCCATGCTGACCCACGGCAGCAACTGGCACGAAAAGATGGCGCTGGCAACTAACGCCATTGTGGCGATCGATGACACTCACACTCAGCTTTGCGTGGTGCAGCCAAAGCACGGTCGGTACAACGAAAACTTAGCAGCGGCAATCCAATTACTGCGGCATCTCTCCCCCGGAGCCAAAGCGGAGCTCGCGGTGGATATCCTCAGCGACGATTGGGAATTAGGGAGCGTAGAGGACGCACCTTCGATAATTATTGAGGACAGATTTGACGAAGATTTTTACCACGGAAAAACTTTTTCTCAGCGGTGCAAAGACGAAGGGATAGACCCTTCCAACGAACTCCCTTACTAATCAAGTAACCCGCAAGGCTTTAAACGCATTCCACCTTCAAACTGTTCGCCGGAAATAACCAACATGAAAGTCACCAAATCCAGACACAAAAAAGGCGGCTCCACCGCTGAAGCCACCCTCACAACATACAACACTAAAACTCATTATTAACTGCCATGAATATAGCATTAAAACTGCCCAATCCGCAACAACACGAGCGCCTTTTTTTAGATGATGCAATCGCTCGCTACAAGGCCAAACTCAAAAACGCTGCCGACTTTATCCTTGACTTGGTAAATATTTACCGCGCCAAAGGGCAAAAGCTCAACCTCCCTTCAGCCAAAGCTTTTTATACGCAGTTTGAGATACCAAAATCCACCTTCTACCATGCCCTGCAACGCCTCAAAGATACACCCGATCTAGGTTTCAACTGGGAGCCAACTGGGGGCATTGCACTGTGGCTCGAAGCATCAGAAGATACTACGACACCTTCCGCCGTAGAAAAGAAAGAGCCAAAATATGCTAATTTCAAGCAACTCCGAGATAGCGATAAAGCACTGCTAAGTGAATTCGAGATTTTCGTAAGAAATCAATGGCGGAAAATCAAGGGTCAAGAAATCAGAAGCTTTTTCACCTTCCTAGAAAAAGCGTCGAATTTTCAATATTGGTGGTCGGAATTTCAGCAACACAAAGCGACAGCGACAGCGGCAGCGACAACGACAGCGACAGCGACAGAATTAGAACCCAACAAACGCACCTTTTCTCCCATTCCTGACAGTCTCAAAAAAGGGCTGCTCGGTAAAAAACCCACTTAAAAATTAACTAAAAAATGAATA
>Ga0164305_10000196_pt1 | contig 20868 bp, 21 predicted proteins | sample Whisoiple_237_MG_FD_110215 | JGI IMG/M metagenome (GOLD analysis project Ga0164305, IMG submission 110215) | Soil microbial communities amended with pyrogenic organic matter from upstate New York, USA - Whitman soil sample_237_MG | ecosystem: Environmental > Terrestrial > Soil > Agricultural...
ACCAACCTCGTCCGCGAGCAGATCCTGCCCGAGAGCGAGCTGGCCGAGCCCATGCGCCTGACCGCCCTGACGCCCTGTTTCCGGGCCGAGGCGGGGTCGGCGGGGCGCGATACCCGCGGGCTGATCCGCCAGCACCAGTTCCACAAGGTGGAGATGGTCTCGATCTGCAAACCCGAGGACTCCGAAGCCGAGCACGAGCGGATGGTGCGCTGCGCCGAGGCGGTGCTGGAGAAGCTGAACCTGCCGTACCGCCGCATGCTGCTGTGCAAGGGCGACATGGGCTTTTCGGCGAAAAAGACCTTCGATCTGGAGGTCTGGCTGCCGTCGCAGGGGATGTATCGCGAGATTTCCAGCTGCTCGAACTGCGGGGACTTCCAGGCCCGGCGGATGGATGCGCGATTCAAGCGCGACGGCGAGAAGAAGACGGAGTTCGTTCACACGCTGAACGGCTCGGGACTGGCCGTCGGTCGCACGCTTGTCGCGGTCATGGAGAACTATCAGGAAAGTGACGGCCGGATCGCTGTGCCCGCCGTGCTGCAACCCTACATGGGTGGTATAACCCACGTAGGAGGTTAATCCGATGATGAGCCTGATCCTGAGTTTGGCGGCGCTGGCCGTTGCGCCGGCGCCGGCTGATCCGACCTATGGCCCCTACACTGCCGACCAGACCGAGTTCATCGGCTGGGTGCGGTTCTCGAACGGGGAGTTCCAGCTGTACGGCGACGAGCAGGACGCGCGTCGTCCGATCGCGCCGGGCTGCGTTTCGGGCGCGGCCTCTCGTAACGAGATGCGGCAGGCGGTGGGCGATCTGGCGGGCCAGAAGGTGAAGATCATCGGCCGCACGGTGCCCTGGAGCCAGGCGACGCATCACCGGATCGAGCACGAGGGCTCGAACATCCGCAACGACTGCGGCGGCGCGTTCGTGGTGGTCGCGGACGATATCCGGCCGGCCAACTGACCCAAGGCGGTTGCGCGACGGGCCGACGCACTGCAAGAGCGCGGGCGGTATGCGCATTCTTCTGACCAACGACGATGGCATCGAGGCCGAGGGCCTGGAGTGTCTTGAGCGGATCGCACGGACCCTGTCCGACGACATCTGGATCTGCGCGCCGGCTGTGGAACAGTCCGGCAAGGGGCGGGGGATCACTCTCACCGAGCCGCTCAGGGTCAATCGCATGGGCGAGAAGAGGTTCGCCGTAACGGGTACGCCGACCGACTGCGTGGTGCTGGCCGTGAACGACCTGATGCCCGAACGGCCCGATCTGGTGCTGTCGGGCGTGAACCGGGGCCATAATGTCGGCGAGGACTGTTCGTATTCCGGCACGGTGGCCGGGGCGCTGCAGGGCATGGCCTTCGGCATCCGCTCGATCGCCCTGAGCCAGAGCCTTGAACGGTTCCACGATGAAGTGACCGCCCACTGGGAGACGGCCGAGGCCTATGCGCCGGCCATCATCTCGCGCCTGCTGGCCCAGCCCTGGCAGGACGGAGTGGTGATGAACCTGAACTTCCCCGCCCGTCCGCCCGAGGCGGTCACCGAGGTCGAGGTGACGCGTCAGGGCTTCCGCGACATCGGCGAGATGCATGCGGTCAAGCGAACCGACCTGAGAGGCCGGGATTACTACTGGATGAGCTTCCGCGGTTCGAAACAGGATCACGCGCCGGGCACCGACCTTCGGGCGATGGACGAGGGGAAGATCTCGGTCACGCCGCTGCATATCGACCTGACCCACGCCCCCAGCATCCATGACCTGAAGGGCGTGCTGGGCGGGGCTCCGCCCAAGGGTATGATCGGCGGATGAAGCTGAACGACGACAGGGCCGGGCGGCTGATCCTGGGGCTGAGGCAGCAGGGAGTCACGGACCCGCGCGTGGTGGGGGCCAAGGAGTCCCGCGACCGCGGCGTTTTCGGCCACGAAAAATTCCCTCATCAAGCGGGGGAGGAACAGGCCCCGCCGATCGACTGCGCCCAGACGATCAGCCAGCCCTATATCGTCGGCCTGATGACCCAGGCGCTGGACGTCCAGCCGCGCCACCGGGTGCTGGAGATCGGCACCGGTAGCGGCTACCAGGCCGCGGTGCTGAGCCGGCTGGCTCGCTATGTCTATTCCATCGAACGCTACCGCAGCCTGCTGACCGAGGCCGAGGGGCGGCTGAAGGAACTGAAGATCGACAATGTGATCACCCGGCACGGCGACGGAGGGCTGGGGTGGCCGGAACAGTCGCCGTTCGACCGGATCATGGTCACGGCCGCGGCGCCTGGCGAGCCGACCGAACTGCTGCATCAGTTGAAGCCGGGCGGGATTCTGGTCTGTCCGGTGGGGCGCAGCTCGGTGCAGATGCTGCATCGCTATGTGGGCCAGCCGGACGGCTCATTCCGGCGCGAAAGCCTCAGCGAGGTGCGGTTCGTGCCGCTGGTCGAGGGCACGGCCAAGGAGGGGTAATTGGCTCGGGGCGCTGTATCGCCTAGGTTGTCCTCCATGGCCCGCGTCAGTCCGATCCTGCCGGCGATCGCCGCACTTTTCGCCGCCGCCCCGGCGCAGGCCCATGAATGGGTCGACTACTTCGCCTACGGGGAGGTCGGACTTTCGCCGCGCGGTTATCTGATCGCCCGGGAGGTCGCCGCTTGGTCGAAACGCCCGACTGTGTCGTGCCTGCGGGTCGTCGCGCACATGGACACGATGGAGACGCACGAGTTCAGCACCGAATTAAGCCGCCGCCGCGCCCAGGCAATGTCGGCAGAGCTTGTCTTGCAGGGGGTCGACCCCGCCATGATCGAGATGGAAGCGCTGGGAGCAACCCAACTGGCTCGCCCGACCGCCGATCGCATTCCGGAACAGCTAAACCGGCGAGTGGTCGTCAACGTCCGGCCTCGGGCCTGCGCCCGTTAACCTTCGCGCCCAACTTTCGCGCGGTTTGACGGGTTGGCTTGGGACGACGGGCGGGGCACACCTGAATCGCGACCACGGGGCGGGAGACGGCATGAACATTCGATTCGGGATCAGGGTCCTGGCGGTGCTGGGCGGGATGATGACGCTGGCCGCCTGCGCCAGCTATCCGACCGAGCCGCGCTATTCGATCTATGCCGACGGATCGGCGCCTGCGCGGGCGATTGCCCAGCCGATCGCGCCGCTGTCGACGGCCCCGATTCCGAGCGGGGAGGGCGTGCGCGGCCCGACCGATCCCGCCACCGAGGTTCCGCCGCCGCGCACGGCGCCGGTCGAGGCGATCGAGGGCGGGGCCCTGTCGGCGCCGGTCAGCACGGCGCCGCGAGTCTATTCCGAAACCCCCGCCGCCGGGCCGGCCTCGGAAGGTTTCAGCACGCCGCCCCCGCCGCGTTCGGGCGCTGCGGCGGCCGTCGAGGCCGGAGCGGTCTATGAGATCCAGCCCGGGGACACGATCTCGGGCATCGGGCGGCGCTTCCAGACCTCGGTGCAGAATCTGATCGACCTGAACAGCCTCGGGCCGCGCGCGGCGATCGCGCCGGGTCAGCGGCTGATTCTGCCGACGACCGCGGTCGACATCGGCGGCGATCCCTATGCCACCGGGCCGTCGCCGAGCGGCGTCTATGTGCCCGAGGGCGCGACGCCGCCGCCTCCGCCCCCGCCGCCGCCGCCTGCACAGGTCAATGCGGCCGCACCGCCGTCGCGATACGATCCCGCACCCGCGCCCGCGCCAGCGGTCGAGTCGGCCGCGCCTGTTCCCGCGAGCACCACGGTCAGCCTGGACTGGCCGGTGCGCGGCGACATCCTGCGGCGCTTCGGGCCGGTCGGCATGGGCGAGCGAAACAACGGGGTGAACATCGGCGCGCCGGCGGGAGCCGAGGTGCGCGCCGCCGCCGCCGGACGGGTCGGCTATGTCGGCGACGATCTGGCGGGGCAGGGGCTGACTGTGCTGGTGGTGCACCGCGATGGCTGGCGCTCGGTCTATGGCCATCTGGGTTCGGCCGTCGTCCGCGACGGCGACGAGATCCGCGCCGGACAGCAGATCGGCACCGTCGGCACGACCGCCGGAGACGGCCGGCCCTCGGTCCATTTCGAGACCTGGCGCATGCGCGGGGACCAGCCGAACGCCGTCGATCCGCTGACCGTGTTGCCGCGATAACGCAAAGCGGCGCCGCGAACACACGTCGCGTTGCAAAGTGTGACGGCGCACCCTAGTTTCCGCGCCTCATTTTCAAGGGCCGCCTGAGCGGCTCAATACGTTCGCGGAGACCATCGTGCAGGAACTTATGGCGGGGCCGTTCGGCACCCTGATCTTCTTCGTCCCCGTGATCGTCCTGTTCTACTTCATGCTGATCCGTCCGCAGCAGAAGCAGATGAAGGCCCATCAGGCGCTGGTCGCCGGCCTGAAGCGCGGCGACACGGTCGTCCTGTCCAACGGCATGATCGGCAAGGTCACCCGCGTCGAGAACGACCAGGCCATGGTCGAGATCGCCCAAGGCGTGAACGTCGCCGTGGTCAAGCAGATGATCACCCAGGTGCGCGACCGCACGGCGATCGCCGCCAACGACACCAAGACCATCGCCAAGTCCTGACGCCGTTCTGAAAGGTCAGGGAACGCCCGCATGATCCATCTGTCGCGCTGGAAGGTCATCCTTCTTGTCCTGTCGCTGCTGTTCGGCCTGCTGTTCAGCTATCCGAACCTGTTGAGCCCCGCCCAGCGCGAAGCCCTTCCGGGCTGGCTGCCGAAGAGCGGCCTGAACCTCGGGCTGGATCTGCAGGGCGGGTCGTACCTGCTGCTGGAAGTCGACGTGCCGGCCATGCGCGAGAAGCGCCTGACCAATCTGGGCGAGGACGCGCGCACGGTTCTGGCCGAGGCGAAAGTCGCCGTGAACAGCATTGCGCGTGAACAGACCGGCGTGGTCGTCACCCTCGCAGACCCGACCCAGATGGATCTGGCCGTCAAATCCATGCGCGCCCTGGTGAGCCCCGGTTCGAACGGCGTGGCCGATCGGTCGGTCGCGCAACAGGGCCCCAACCGCATCCGCTACGCCTTCACCGACGCGGCCCTGAAATCCATGGGTTCGGACGCCGTGACCCAGTCGATCGAGGTCGTGCGCAAGCGGATCGACAGCCTCGGCACCCGCGAACCCTCCATCACCCGTCAAGGCGCCGACCGCATCGTGGTCCAGGCTCCGGGCGAGAGCGATCCGGCGCAGCTGGAACGCGTCATCGGCCAGACGGCGCAACTGACCTTCCAGATGGTCGACGTCGAGAATTCGGTGCAGGAGGCGATGGCCGGCGCGGTGCCGCCCGACTCCGAACTGATCCCCGGCGCAGAGCCCGGCGGCCCCGCCTTCTATCTGGTCAAGCGCCGGGTGCTGGTGTCGGGCGAGAACCTGACCAAGGCCGAGGTGACCTCGGACAGCAACAACCAGACCGCCATCGGCTTCCGCTTCGACGGCGCGGGCGCCCGCCGCTTCGGCGAGGCCACGGCCGCCAACATCGGCAAGCCCTTCGCCATCATCCTGGACGGCAAGGTGATCTCGGCTCCGAACATCAAGAGCGCCATCACCGGCGGCTCGGGCATCATTGAGGGCCGCTACACCGTGGCCGAGGCCTCGGAGATGGTGAACCTGCTGAACGGCGGCGCCCTGCCGGCCCCGCTGAAGGTCGAGGAGCGCCGGACCGTCTCGGCCGAACTAGGCGAGGATGCGGTCTCGGCCGGCGGCCTGTCCACGGCCATCGGCTTCGGCATCATCGTGCTGTTCATGATCCTCGCCTACGGCTTCCTGTTCGGGGGCATCTCGGTGATCGGCCTGATCCTGAACGGCCTGCTGATCATCGCGGCCATGAGCTTCACCCAGGCCACGCTGACCCTGCCCGGCATCGCCGGTCTGATCCTGACCTTCGCCGTGGCCGTGGACGCCAACGTGCTGATCTATGAGCGGATGCGCGACGAGGCCCGGTCGGGCCGCAGTGTGATCGCCTCGATGGACGCGGGCTTCAACAAGGCCATGGGCACGATCATCGACGCCAACGTCACCACCCTTGTGGCGGCGGGGATCATGTTCGTGTTCGGCGCCGGCCCTGTGCGCGGCTTCGCCTGGACCCTGTCCATCGGCGTCTTCACCTCGGTGTTGTCGTCGGTGCTCGTGTCCCAGGTCCTGCTGGCGTACTGGCTGAAAGTGGCCAAACCCAAAAAACTGCCGATCGCGGAGTGATGGCGATGCGTGGATGGCCTCTGATCAAACTGCTGCCGCAGAAGACGAATTTTCATTTCGTCAAATATGCGCGCTACGCCGCCGTGCTTTCGGTCGTGCTGTGCATCTCGGCGATCGTGTCCTGCTTCTATCCGGGCCTGAACATGGGCATCGACTTCCGGGGCGGCGCCTCGATGGAAGTGTCCAAGCCGGCCGGACAGGTCATTGAACTGGACCGTGTTCGCGCCGCCGCCAACAGGCTGGATCTGGGCGACGTCCAGGTCCAGGGCATCGCCCGTCGCGACACCAATATCGAAGACGGCTCGACCGCCATCCTGCGCTTCCAGGTGCCGCAGGGCCGTGACCAGACCGCCGTGGTCAACCAGGTCGAGAGCGCCATCACCGGCGCCGTCGGCGAAGTGACCTATTCGGGCGTCAGCGTCGTCGGCTCGAAGGTGTCGGGCGAGCTGTTCCAGTCCGGCCTGATGGCGCTGGGCGTCGCGATCCTGCTGATGTTCGCCTACATCTGGTTCCGGTTCGAGCCGCAGTTCGGCTTCGGCGCCGTCGCCGGCCTGCTGCACGACGTGATCCTGACGTTCGGCCTGATCGTGTTGTTCAAGCTCGAGTTCAGCCTGACCATGGTCGCCGCCATCCTGACCGTCATCGGTTATTCGATGAACGACACCGTGGTGGTGTTCGACCGCCTTCGCGAGAACCTGCGCAAGTACAAGACCATGCCGCTGCGCGAGGTCATCGACCTGTCGCTGAACGAGACCCTGTCGCGGACCGTCATCACCGGCATCACCGCGGTAATGGTGCTGGCCGCCCTGGCCGTCTACGGCGGCGAGGCCCTGTTCGGCTTCTCCATCGCCCTGATGTTCGGGATCGTTGTCGGCACCTATTCGTCGATCTATGTCGGCGCGCCGATCATCCTGCTGTGGGGCGTCAAACGCGGCAACCGCGACAAGGAAGACCTGAAGCCGGTCAAGCTGGGAATGGCCAGCCGGCCGTAGGCCGCCAAAGCCCCTAAAGTCTTTCGGTTTTTACCGGCGGCTGGCGGGGCTATGGTGCCGCTTCAACGAATCGCGCGGCCTGACGCCGCCGCGATCCAGAAACGCCTTGGGAGGGGCTGACCATGGGCAAGCTGCTGTCGAATTTCCGCACGACCATCCTGCTGAGCATCTTGCTCGCGGGTGTGATGATCCTGTCCTTCGGCCGCATCGCGCCGGGCGGCTTCGACCAGAGCTTCTGGCAGGCGGTCCTGCGCTGGGTTCACGTCCTGGCCGGCATCCTGTGGATCGGGCTGCTGTACTATTTCAACTTCGTCCAGATCCGGGTCATGCCGAACATTCCGGCCGAGCTGAAGCCGGCCATCGGCAAACATATCGCGCCCGAGGCCCTGTTCTGGTTCCGCTGGTCGGCGCTGGTGACGGTGCTGGCGGGCCTGACCGTGGCGGCCCTGCGCGGCCACGTCTATCTGCACGAGGTCCTGAGCTTCGGCTTCGCCGGCGGCATGGTCGAGGGCGACCAGCAGTATTCGCTGATGGGGATCGGCGTCTGGCTGGCCATCATCATGTTCCTCAACGTCTGGGGCATAATCTGGCCGAACCAGAAGCGCGCCCTGGGCATCGTCCCGGCCGAGGATGACGTGAAGGCGAAGTCCGCCCGGATCGCCATGCTGGCCAGCCGCACCAACCTGCTGCTGTCGCTGCCGATGCTGACGTCGATGGCGATGTACCAGACGCTGTTTGGCTGATCCCGCCAACAGTCTCGACGAACAGGTCCGCGTCGCCGATCCCGACCGGTGGCTGTCCAGCCGCTTCGCGGCCGATGAACGGCTGCGCGCGGACCTGATCGCCCTCTACGCCTTCGAGGCCGAACTCCTGGCCATCCCGACGCGCGTGACCCAGCCGCTTCTGGCCGAGATGCGCTACGTCTGGTGGCGCGAGCAGATGGACGGGGTGTTCGCCGGCGTCCCGCGCAAGGGGCATCCGGTGCTGGAGGCCCTGACCGACATCGTCGCCCGTCACGGACTCGACCGTGCGCCTTTCGACGCCCTGATCGAGGCCCATATCGGCCGGGTCCATGGCGAGCCGCACGATCTGGACGCCTTCTACGTCGGGCCCATGCGGACGGGGGCCCGGGTGCTGGGTGCGACCAACCCCGACGACGCCGTCCCGGCGGCGCGGGTCTGGAGCCTGATGCAGACCGGTCGGTTCGAGGAGGCGCGGGCGGCCTTGCCGGAGGCCGCGCGTGCGGCGCGGGCGCTGCCGGTCGCGGCTTTCCCCGCCGTGCTGCCGGCGACCCTGGCCCGCAATCCGGAAGCCGGACCGACCGGAAAGCGGCTGCGGCTATTGTGGGCCGCAATTCTCGGGCGACTGTGATTTCACCCGTTCGATGACCGCCGGATCGCCGTCGCCGAAGAAGGCGGAGCGGGGCGCAGGCGGCGTCAGGTATTTGCCCGTGCGCCAGTCCATGAACTGGGTCGGCCAGGTCGCCTCGGCCCGGTCATAGCCGCCGGCTCCGAAGGCGGTGACGGCCCCGTGCATGACGTTGCGGCGAACCATGTCGACGCCCAGCTCGGTCAGCGCCTCGCGGAAGATGTCGTCGGCCTCGCCGCGCTTGCCGGGCTCGCCGACCGAATAGAGCCAGTCGTGGATCACGGCGGCGATGGCGTGACGCCCGAACGGCGAGATCAGCCAGGTCCCCACCCGTGGGATGGAAGCGAAGTCGGTGACATAGGAGGCTGGCACCCAGATGGTCCGACCGGTCGGGCCGTGCTCATAGGCGAAAGGCTGCATGACCACGACCGTGGTGCGCCCGTCGCGCTCGCGGTCCTTGTCGTGATTGATGGCGCAGACAAGGGGACGGTCAACCCGGACGACGGCCTGCAGGTCCGTGGGCATGGGGCCGGCAGCGGTTTCAACGGACGACATCGGGATGGCGCTGAACGGCATGGGGCCATCCTACACCCGGACGTCGACCCGAGGCGAAGTCAGGGAAAACCATCATCGACCCGCGTTCGGAAAGGGCTCACCTTCGACGGATGGCCGATCGGTTGAGATCTCGGGGGTCGATATGATGATGCGTTCCATACTGCTGGCGGCGCTGGTCCTGACCGGGTGCCCGGCCTGCGCCGCGGGCCAGAGCGCGCCGCCGGTCGCCGCCGTCCCGTCCCGGGAGGCCGCCAACAAGGCCGTGGTCGAGGAACTGTACCGGGCTTTCGCGGCGAACGACGCCCCGGCCATCGCCCGGGTGCTGGACGAGAATGTGGTGTGGACCGAGGCCGAGGGCGGCCCCTATGCCGACCGCAATCCGTACCGGGGATTGACCGCGGTGTTCGACGGCGTGTTCGGGCGGATCGGGGTTCACTTCAGGGATTTCCGCATCACGCCCGAGACCTTCCTGCCCAGCGGCGATCAAGTCGTGGTTCTGGGTCGGTATGCGGGCACGGAGATCGTCACCCGCGAACGACTGGACGCCCAGTTCGCCCATGTCTTCACCGTGACCAACGGCAAGGTGACGGCCTTCCAGCAGTACACAGACACGGCCGGCTGGATCGATGCGGTGACGCCGGACTGAGCAGCCTCAGCCGCGCGGCCAGACGGTCACCTCCGCCGGCCAGACCTCATGGTTCGGCGAGCCGTCGTAGGCCCAGCCGAGGGTGCGGGCGAGGGCGTGCGCCGCGCCCCGGACAACTGGCGTCGGAGGAGTCTTCAGGCCGTGCATCTCGCGCGCCCAGTCGGGCAGCAGGTCCACTCCCGCCTGCATGATCACGGCTGAGGCGGCGTCCGTCATGGCGGCGCCGACGGACTGGTTCAGCACAAGCTGGGCGACCTCGCGGGTGCGGGCGTCGGCTCGCAGGGCAGGGCGCATGGAGTGGATCAGGGCTTCGGCCGAGGCCCGGTCGCGCGGGACAGGGTCGGCGCCCAAGCGGTCGGCGACGACGGCCATCTCGGCGAAATAGCGGTCCTGATCGGCGGCGGACATATCCGGCTCGGCGTAGCGGATCCAGGCGTTGAGGAAGCTGGTCGCCTCGGTGACATGGACCCAGGCCAGCAGGGCGGGATCGCCGGCCTGGTAGGCGGTTCCGTCGGGCAGGACGCCGCCCAGCCGGTCATGGATGCCGCGCACCCGGTCTATGGCGGCGAGACCGTTGTCGGCATGGTCATAGGTGGTGACGGCAATGAACTTTGCAGTGCGCCGGAGCCGGCCGTGCATATCGGAACGGAAGTTGGAATGGTCCCAGACTCCAGCCAGCACCGCGGGGTGCAGCATCTGCAGCAGTAGCCCCGAGACCCCGCCGATCATCATGGTGACGATGTCGCCGTTGACCCGCCAGGCGACGGAGTCGGTCGCGAACAGGGCGTCGGCGCGGCGCAGGATGGGGCGCTCGCCTTTCGAGGCGTCGTTGAACAGGTCGGTGATCCGGCGGCGGATGCCCCGTCGGGCGAACTCTAACGGGCGGACAGGTGAAGGCATGCGTCGCTCTGTCGGCCCCGGCGTTCAGGCCTGACCGGCCGGCGGCCCCAGCACGGCGATCTTGCGGTCCAGCCGGGCGACCTCGTCCTTCAGTCGCGCCTCCTCGGACGCCATGTCGACGGGCGTGCCGTCGTCATAGGTCAGCTTTGCGCCCTTCGCGATCATGTCGAGGCGGTGGATCAGGGTGACGCGACGCGCGACCAGTCGCTCGAGTTCGGGCTCCTGCGTCATCAGCCCGCGTCCCGCCAGGCCTTCAGCGCTTCCATGGCGCGGATGCTCATCAGCCGCTTCTTGGCGCGGCCGCGCTCCTTCATCGGGATTTTCACCCCGGCCTCGTCGACCTTGGGCGCTTCAAGCGGCGGCAGCAGGCCGTAGTTGATGTTCATCGGCTGGAATTTGGAGATGCCGCCGGGACCCTCGAGGTGGCCGCCGGTGATGTGTTCGACCAGGGCGCCCATGGCGGTATGGACGGACGGCGCCTCCAGCGGCCGTCCCAGCCGTTCGGCGGCTGCGAGACGGCCGGTCAGCAGGCCCATGGCGGCGCTCTCGACATAGCCCTCCACGCCCGTGACCTGACCGGCGAAGCGCAGGCGCGGCATGGATTTCAGGCGCAGCTGGCGGTCCAGCAGTTTGGGCGAGTTCAGGAAGGTGTTGCGGTGCAGGCCGCCGAGGCGGGCGAACTGTGCGTCCTCCAGTCCGGGAATCATGCGGAAGACATCCGCCTGCGCGCCGTGCTTCAGCTTGGTCTGGAAGCCGACCATGTTGAACAGGGTGCCCAGCGCATTGTCCTGACGCAGCTGAACGATGGCGTACGACTTGACCTGCGGGTCGCGCGGATTGGTCAGGCCGACGGGCTTCATCGGGCCGTGGCGCAGGGTCTCGCGGCCTCGTTCCGCCATCACCTCGATGGGCAGGCAGCCGTCGAAATAGGGGACGTTCTCCCAATCCTTGAACTCGGCCTTGGGTCCGTCCAGCAGGGCGTCGATGAAGGCCTCGTACTGCGCCTTGTCCATGGGACAGTTGACGTAGGCGGCGGCGTCTCCGCCAGGGCCTTCCTTGTCATAGCGCGACTGGCGCCAGGCGATGTCGAAGTCGATGCTGTCGGCGTGGACGATCGGTGCGATGGCGTCGAAGAACGACAGGCTTTCCTCGCCGGTCGTCTCGAGGATGGCGGCGGCGAGGGCGGGGGAGGTCAGGGGGCCGGTGGCGACGATGACATTGTCCCACTCTTCCGGCGGCAGACCGGCGATCTCCTCGCGCACGATGGTGATCAGGGGGTGGGCTTCCAGCTTCGCGGTCACCGCCTGCGAGAAGCCGTCGCGGTCGACGGCCAGGGCGCCGCCGGCGGGCACCTGATGCGCGTCGCCGCAGCTCATGATTATGGAATCGAGCGCCCGCATCTCTGCGTGCAGCAGGCCGACGGCGTTGTATTCCCAGTCGTCCGAGCGGAACGAGTTGGAGCAGACCAGCTCCGCCAGCCCGTCGGTCTGGTGGGCGTCGGTCTTCACGCCGGGCACGCCGCGCATCTCGTGCAGGACCACGGGGACGCCCGCATTGGCGATCTGCCAGGCGGCCTCCGACCCGGCGAGGCCGCCGCCGACGACGTGGATGGGCTTCAGGGATTCCGTCATGCGCGGCTTCTAGCGGGGGCGGCCGTCGTGGGCTAGGCTGCGCGCCGGGATGGGGGACGAAATGGCGCGATTTTCAATCGGGACAGCGATCAACGACGCGTTCAGCCTGATGCGGCGGCGGCCGTTGTCAGTATTCGTATGGGGCCTGATCATGGTCGCGCCGTCGGTGGCGGGCTTGGGCCTGCTCTGGCCGATGATGGGCGACATGGTCGCCGCGATGGCGATGCGAGCCGGCACTGATGGTCCGGACCCCGCCGTGATGGCCAATATGATGCAATTCCAGGCCGCCTCCTGGCTGTTGAACATCGTCCAGCTGCTCCTGATGGTCGTGATCTATACGGCGGTGATGCGGGCGATGCTGCGGCCCCGGGAAAGCAGTTTCTTCTCGCTGCGGCTGGGCATGGACGAGTTGCGGATCGCGGTCGTTGGTCTTGCAGTGATCGTGGGTATGTACATCGCCATCTTCGTTCTGATCCTGATCGGCATGGCGATCGGCTTTGCCACCTGGAGCGCGGGGTCCCCGACGAACTGGCTGGTCATCGTAGGCCTGATCGTCACGGCGTTCGTGGCGATCTGCATCGCCCTGGCGCGGGTCAGCCTGATCGCGCCGGCCAGCGTGCTTTATCGCACCTTCGCCTTCGCGGAAGGATGGCGGTTCGGGCGGGGCCAGACCGGCTCCCTGTTCGGCATGGGCCTGCTGGTGATGCTGATCATCATCCTTGTTGAGGGGATCGTGTTCACGATCGGCATGGCCATTGCCGTGGCAGCAGGAATGGCGGGCGGCATGAACTGGGCCACGCCTCATTCTCACACTATGGACGTCAACCCGTTCGAGGGCATGAACGCCGTTCTGGCGGCCAATTGGCCGTGGTTCGCAGCCGGCGCCCTCGTGCTGTCGATGGTCTACGGTGCGGTGATGACGCTCAGCGTCGGATCGTATGCGTCCGCCTGCGGCCAGTTGGCCGGAAACGGCGGGTCGATCCCGGCGGACGAACAGTCGCCCGCGACCGTCGCCTAGGCTAGGATCAGGTCAGAGACAGGAGATTCCCATGGCGTTTTCGGCCACCGACGCCGCCTTCGAGGGCTTCCGCCTCGTCCGGCGCAATCCGCTGGCGCTCGTCGCCTGGACGCTGCTGTACGCGGTCCTGACCCTGACGGCGCTGTTCTCCCTGTCCAATATGATCGGTCCGCTTGAGGCCTGGAGCGCGCAGGCCGAGGCGCTGGAAGGCGTTGAAGCGCCGAGCATGGATCAGCTCATGGCGCTGGCGACCGGATTCGGCGGGATCATGGCCCAGATGGCGTGGCTGTTCCCGGTCAGCCTCGTAGTCGGGGCCATGCTGGCCGCGGCGGTGGCGCGCGGCGTGCTGAAGCCCTCCGGAGACAAGTTCGGCTATCTGCGCCTCGGCATGGACGAGTTGCGGGTGCTGGTGGTGACCTTCGTGTTGAGCCTGGTCATGGGGTTCGGCGCGGTGCTCGGCTTCGTGGCCCTCGGCGTGCTGATCGCGGTCGCCAAGGCGGGCGGCGGCGGAGGAGCGGCGGCCATCGTGGGAGTCCTTGGCTGCCTCGGTCTGATCGCACTGTTTATCTGGCTGGCCGTGCGGCTGAGTCTGGCCGTGCCGATCACCGTCGCCGAGAAGCGTTTCGCCTTCTTCGATTCCTTCGGCGTGACCAAGGGGCGCTTCTGGCCGCTTCTGGGCATGGCGGTGATCGCGGTCGTCATGGTCCTGTTGGTCGAGCTGCTGTCGTCGATGGTCAGCATGCCGTTGGGCATTCTCTCGGGCCATCAGGGCTGGTCAATGGGCGGCGGTCAGGATCCGGAGGTTGTCCGGGCCGCCTTCGACCTCAGCAATCCCTGGGTGATCGCCCACGCCGTGGTCGAGGCCATCGTGGCCGCTTTGACAGTCGGCATTCTCTACGCGCCGTTCGCCGCCGCCTATCGCGACATCACCGGCGGTTCGTCCAACACGATCGACCGCTGATGCGGCGGGGCTGAGCCGCCGATCGCCTGAATTTCAGATACGCGCATCCAACGGACGCCTCCGCCGCCTCCTGTGACGACGGAAGCATTCGCTGGATCAACAGGGGGACCATATGGCCGGCATCGAACTTTACGCTGAACGAAAGCGCGGCCATCGCCGAACATGGACGGCGGCGGCGATCGTGCTGGGGCTGGTCTTCATGGTCGGCGGTCAGGCGGGGGCGTACCTCCCGGCGATGGCGACCGGATTCGTGACTCCGGGCGACGGCGTCGACGGCTGGCCGCAACTGACGTATGAATTGGGCGCGGCCTTCGGCCTGACCGCGGTGCTCGTCCTGCTGTGGGCGCGCTTTTTCGAGCGACGCGGACCGGCGACCCTCGGGCTGAACGGACGGGGACCGATGCGTTTCGTCCGCGGCTATCTCATCGGTCTGGGCTTCCTGCTGACCGTCGTCGGCCTGATCTGGGCCCTTGGAGGCTATGTGATCGAAGGGACGGGGGCGTTCGGCTCGGCGGCCGTCGGCGCCAGCCTGATTCCCATCGGCGTGCTGATGCTGGGCTTCATCATCCAGGGCTCCACCGAGGAGATCCTGTTCCGTGGATGGTTGATGCAGCTGATCGCCTCGCGCCACGGGGTGTGGATCGCCGTGATCGCCAACTCCGCCCTGTTCGCCCTGGCCCACGCCGGCAATATGGAGCCGTCGAACGAGCTGTTCAGCGGTCTGGCCAACATCGCCCTGTTCGGCCTGTTCATCAGCCTCTACGCGGTCCGCGAAGGCTCGCTGTGGGGCGTCTGCGGATGGCATGCGGCGTGGAACTGGCTGCTGGGCCTCGGCTTCGGGCTCGAGGTGTCGGGCATGGCCGTGGATGCGACGCCCCTGATCACCGACCTGACGACCGCGCCCGACGCGGCCTGGTGGCTGACGGGCGGAGCCTTCGGGCCGGAGGGCAGTCTGGTCACGACAGCCGTGCTTCTGACCGGTGTCGTCGTGCTGCTGGTGCGCGGCGGGACCCGGGACCATGGCGTGGAAGCGGCGCCGGTCCCGGTACCGGCCTGACGATCAGGCCCGCTTCTTGATCGCCGCGACGCGCGCCTTGCGGCGGGTCTCGTGGCGGTCGAGCACCTCCTTAAGGTATTTGCCGGTCCAGCTGGCGGGATTGGCGGCGACCTGTTCGGGGGTGCCGACCGCGACGATCTCGCCGCCGCCGTCGCCGCCCTCGGGGCCGAAGTCCAGCAGCCAGTCGGCCACCTTGATGACGTCGAGATTGTGCTCGATCACCACGATGGTGTTGCCGTTCTCGACCAGCTCCTGAAGCACCTCCAGGAGCTTCCGCGTATCCTCGAAATGCAGGCCCGTCGTGGGCTCGTCGAGGATGTAGAGGGTCTTGCCGGTGGCGCGTTTCGACAGCTCTTTCGACAGCTTCACCCGCTGGGCCTCGCCGCCTGACAGGGTGGTCGCCGACTGGCCGACCTTGACGTAGCCGAGGCCGACCCGGTTCAGGGTCAGCATCTTGTCGCGGATCGAGGGCACGGCCTTGAAGAAGCTGGCTGCTTCCTCAACCGTCATGTCCAGAACGTCGGATATGCTCTTGCCCTTGAAGACGATTTCCAGCGTCTCGCGGTTGTAGCGCTTGCCCTTGCAGACGTCGCAGGTGACGTAGACGTCGGGCAGGAAATGCATCTCGATCTTGATCAGGCCGTCGCCCTGGCAGGCCTCGCAGCGGCCGCCCTTGACGTTGAACGAGAAGCGGCCAGGGCCGTAGCCGCGGGCCTTTGACTCCGGCAGGCCGGCGTACCAGTCGCGGATCGGACCGAAGGCGCCGGTATAGGTGGCGGGGTTCGAACGCGGGGTGCGGCCGATGGGCGACTGGTCGATGTCGATGACCTTGTCGAACATCTCCAGCCCCTCGATGCGATCGAAGGAGGCGGGCGCGTCCGAGGCGTTGTGCAGCCGACGGGCTGCCGCCTTGTAGAGGGTCTCGATCGTGAAGGTCGACTTGCCGCCTCCGGACACGCCGGTGACGCAGGTGAACAGGCCGGCGGGGATCTCGCCGGTGACGTTCTTCAGATTGTTGCCGGTCGCGCCGCTGATCTTCAGCATCTTCCTGCGGTCGACGGGACGGCGGCCCTCGGGCGGCAGTTCGATCTCGCGCTCGCCGGTCAGGTATTTGGCGGTCAGCGACTTCGGATTGGCCATGACCTCGGCCGGCGTGCCCTGGGCGCAGACCTCGCCGCCGTGGATGCCCGCGGCCGGGCCCATGTCGATGACATAGTCTGCGGTCAGGATCGCCTCCTCGTCGTGTTCGACGACGAGGACGGAGTTGCCGAGGTCGCGCAGGCCGCGCAGGCTTTCCAGCAGGCGGGAGTTGTCGCGCTGGTGCAGGCCGATGGACGGCTCGTCCAGCACATAGAGCACGCCGGTCAGGCCCGAGCCGATCTGCGACGCCAGGCGGATTCGCTGGCTCTCGCCGCCGGACAGGGTGCCCGAGGCGCGCGACAGGCTGAGGTAGTCGAGGCCGACGTTGTTGAGGAAGCGCAGCCGGTCGGTGATCTCCTTCAGGACCCGACGGCCGATCTCCATCTGCTTTTCGGTCAGCTTGTCGTTCAGGGCCGTGAACCACTCGTGGGCGTGCTTGATCGACAGCCAGGACACCTCGGCGATGTCCTCGCCAGCGATCTTGACCGCCAGTGCTTCGGGCTTGAGGCGTTTGCCATGGCAGACCTCGCAGGGGGTCTCGGACTGGAAGCGGCCCAGCTCCTCGCGCACCCATGAGGAATCCGTCTCGCGCCAGCGGCGCTCGAGGTTTGGCAGCACGCCCTCGAAGGCCTTGGAGACCTCGTATTTGCGGGCGTTGTCGTCATAGGTGAATTTGATCTTGTCGCCGCCCGAGCCGCGCAGGATCACGTCCTGGGCCTTCACGGGCAGTTCACGCCAGGGCTTGTCCATCGAGAAGCCGTAGTGGCGGCTCAGCGACTGCAGCGTCTGGGTGTAGAGCGGCGAGGGCCCGCGCGACCACGGCGCCACCGCGCCCTTGTGCAGGGTCTTGTCGCGGTCCGGGATGACCAGATCGGCGTCGAACGCCAGTTTGACGCCCAGACCGTCGCAGGCCGGGCAGGCGCCGAACGGGTTGTTGAACGAGAAGAGCCGCGGCTCGATCTCGCTGATGGTGAAGCCGGAAACCGGGCAGGCGAATTTCTCGGAGAAGGTCAGCCGGCGCGGCTCCTTCTCGCCCTCGGCGACATTGGCCCATTCGGCCACTGCGATGCCGTCGGCGAGACCCAGCGCCGTCTGCAGGCTGTCGGCGTAGCGGCTTTCAAGCCCCGCCTTGGTGACAATCCGGTCCACGACGATGTCGATGTCGTGCTTGAACTTCTTGTCGAGCACGGGGGCGTCCTCGATGGCGTAGTACTCGCCGTCGATCTTTACGCGCTGGAAGCCGGCGCGCTGCCACTCGGCCATTTCCTTGCGGTACTCGCCCTTGCGGCCCCGCACGACGGGGGCCAGCAGCATGAGGCGTTCGCCATCGGGCAGGGCGGTCAGCTTGTCGACCATCATGGAGATGGTCTGGCTCTCGATCGGCAGGCCGGTCGCGGGCGAATAGGGCACGCCCACGCGCGCCCACAGCAGGCGCATGTAGTCGTGGATCTCGGTGACCGTGCCTACGGTCGAGCGCGGGTTCTTCGAGGTGGTCTTCTGCTCGATGGAAATAGCCGGCGACAGGCCCTCGATCAGGTCGACGTCGGGCTTGCCCATCAGTTCCAGGAACTGGCGGGCGTAGGCGCTCAGGCTCTCGACGTAGCGGCGCTGGCCCTCGGCATAGATGGTGTCGAAGGCGAGCGAGCTTTTGCCCGAGCCAGACAGGCCCGTCATGACCACCAGCTGCTCGCGCGGGATGTCGAGGTCGACGCCTTTGAGATTGTGCTCGCGCGCGCCGCGCACGCGGATGAAGTTGTGCTTTTCGGTCATACCTGTCCGGGAACGCGGTGGGGCCGGGGAGGGTCCGGCGCGACCCCGCTATATGGGGATCAATTCGGCGGTTTCAGCAAGAACATTGTGGGAACATTGCACGCTGTGGCCACATCCTGTCAGCAAGTTCACTTGTCCATGAAGGCGGGCCGCCGATAGCGCTGCTGTGATGAAGGGCGAAAAAGGCTGCATTCTGCGCAAGACCCGGCTGCTGGCGGACGCCGAAGTGGCCGTCAGCCTGGTGCGCTATCCGCCCGGCCTGACCCAGCCGCCGCACGAGCATGAGCGCCCGCAACTGTCGCTGCTTCTGGCCGGAGGGCTGGCGGAGACCACGTCGCGGGCGGAGACTTTCTCGGTTCGCCGGTCCAGCGGCGTTAAACCGGGCGGGCAGCGGCACGCGGCGCGCTTTGGTCCCGTGGGGGCGCTCATGTTGTCGCTGGAATTGGCGGTCGATGCGACCGTGCAGCGGCCGGGTTGCGAGTGGCGCGGCATGGGGGCGACTGAACGGCGGCTTCTGGAGCGGTTGTTGCGAAGCGAACGACCAGCGGAACGGCGCGATCTGGCGCTGGATTTGGCATGTCTGGTGGACGCCGCACCGGATACGCCGCCCACGCCGGCGATCCCGAGTTGGCTGCACCCGACGAGGGAGGCGCTCGACGACGACCCGGCCGGCGCCCGAATCGATGAGCTGGCCCGGCGGGCGGGCGTGCATCGCGGCCACTTGAGCCGGAGCTTTACCGTCGCCTACGGCTTGCCGCCCAGCCTTTATCGCGCCCGCAGCATGGCCATGCGCAGCGTTTCGCTGGCGCTGGAGCGGGACGACAGTCTGGCGGCGGTGGCGGCCGAGGCCGGTTTTGCCGACCAGAGCCATATGGCCCGGACGGTGCGACGGGAGGTCGGAACCACGGTGTCGCGCCTGCGCCTTTTGTTGGGCGATGCGACATCGGTTCAAGCGTGACCCGCTGGCGAGGGACCAGGTTGGCGGCCTGATCCGGAGTTCCCCATGCTGTCGCTTGCCTTCGCCCTGCTTGCCCTGACCTCTGACCCCGCCGCGGTCGACCATGAACGATTCCAGCGCGCGGCCTCGGCCACGACCGCCATGGCCCGGGCCACACGGGGACCAGCCTCCGCGGCGCCGGGGCTGGCGGTGATCATGGTGCGCGAGGGCGAGGCGCCGACGATCTATGTCGACGGCGTGGCCGACGCCGTGTCGGGGCGGCCGGCGACGGCGCAGACGCCCTTCTACATCGCCTCCATGACAAAGGCCTATGTCGGCCTGATGGCCGAGACGCTGGACCGGCGCGGCGTCTTCGATCTGGACCAGTCGCTGCACGATGTCTGGCCGGATCTGACGCTGCCCGAGCGGGATCCGACGACGATCACCTTCCGGCAATTGCTGACCCATCAGGGTCCGTTCCGGGCCGAGGTCCTCTCGACGCGCACCGCCTATGTTGATGAGGTGCCAGCAGCCGACTACCCGCGACTGCTGGCGCTGGCGACACCGCGCGAACCGGGGTTCGAGTATCAGAACACCGGCTATCTGATCTATGGCGCGGCCCTGGAGGCGCGGACCGGGAAACACTGGCGGCGCTGGCTGCAGGAGACTGTGTTCGATCCGCTCGGCATGGACAACACCTCCACCCGGATGTCCTTTCCCGGAGCGTCCGCCACCCATCACTGGATCGGCGACGGGCAGTGGGACAGGACCACGGCGAAGACCGACCCCCTGATGCATGCGGCCGGAGGGATGGTGACGTCGGCGCAGGACATGGCGCGATGGCTGGAAGCGAACCTCGACGAGGGAGAAGGAAGCGCCGCTTTCCCGACCGGGGTCTGGACCGAGGCGCATCGGAGTCAGGTGGAGAATCGAGAGACAAGCGCCGGGCTGGAATGTCGGGGCTATGCGCTGGGCTGGAACACCTGCGTCCTCGGCGACGAACCGGTGTTGCTGCACGGCGGCGGCTATACGGGCGCACGATCCTTGATGGCCGTGGCGCCGGAGCTCGGCGTGGCCATCGCGGTCATGGCCAACAGCGACAGCATGACGGGCGAGCTCGGCGAGCAACTGGTCCGTGCGTTCCTCACAATGGCGTCTGAGCCCGCGTCCCCGCCGCCCGATCCTGATGCGTTCGGCCAAGCCTATGCCGACCGTCTTGCGGAGCAGGGCCAAGCGCGCCTGCGTCGGGTTGAAAAGGCCCGGCAGGAAGACCGTTGGGGCGGATGGGGCTGGACGCCGGCGCCCGAGGCGCTGGACGTTTATGTTGGCGCCTACAGGCACGCAACGGGCGACCTCGTCGTAGCGCGAAGCGGAAACGGACTCACGTCCAGTCTGGGTCAGATCCGGCGCACGCTGGAACCCGCCTCCACCGATTTGTTCGCAGCCCAGGCCGATCCGTTCGGCTCCCTCGAGGCGATGGCGTTCACCCGCACGGGCGGGCGGCTGGACGGCGTGGTCTGGGGCGGTGACCGCTATGAGCGCGTGGAGGGCGGTGAAGGGGCCGCCCGGTGACCCGCCCGCATCCTGTCACTGGTCGAGGAAGTCGCCGGCGTTGAAGGTGAGGACGCAGCGATGGTCGGCGCCGTTCATCGTCGAACAGGAATCGACGCCGAACATATTGGCCTGGACCTTCGCCGTGGAGCGGTAGCTGCGGCCGTCGTGCTCGAAGGC
>Ga0164305_10000197_pt1 | contig 20868 bp, 11 predicted proteins | sample Whisoiple_237_MG_FD_110215 | JGI IMG/M metagenome (GOLD analysis project Ga0164305, IMG submission 110215) | Soil microbial communities amended with pyrogenic organic matter from upstate New York, USA - Whitman soil sample_237_MG | ecosystem: Environmental > Terrestrial > Soil > Agricultural...
TGTTGGTATCATTTTTTTTTTTGATAGGCAAGCGTGTAACAATTCTGCTGCCTATCTTTTTTTAGCACAAGTTGGCTCAATCCTTAGTAACTATGGGTTTCAGGCGGGTTGTCACCCCCCCAGTTACAATATACCAAACAATCTCAAACTCATGGAACCACCAGTCGATCGCATCCGCCTCTCTCAAACAGGCAAAGACCAACTATCAAAACTGAAACGATCGACCAAAATCGATCAGTGGAATATTCTATGCAGGTGGGGATTTTGCCGATCGCTCGCCGAACCCAGCATCCCATCGCCAGTACCAATTCCCAGCGACAGCAACGTCGAATTAAGCTGGGATGTCTTCGGCGGCGACATGGCTGATATCCTGATAATGGCCCTCAAGCAGCGCTGTCACCAAGACAATTTAGGCACAGAAAAAGAAACTCTAGCGAAACAATTTCGCCTGCACTTGCACCGAGGGATTGGTTATTTAGCGGGCGATCCGAATATTAAGAAAATCGAAGACTTGGTGGCGATCGCTTTATCGCCTGAAAAATTAAGAAATTAACTAATTGTTGACAGTTGACAGTTGACAGTTGACAGTTGTTATTGGTTATTAGCAGCCCCAAGCGAGCAAAAAATAAATAACCAATAACGAATAACCAATAACCAATAACCAATGACTTCTTATTTCAATAAAAGCGGGAAAAAATGACCTACCGGCCCTTGACCTTCCCCAATATCCAAAGCATATTTGAGAGCAGTAGTCACATAATCCTTAGCCAATGTCACCGCTGTAAACAAATCTTTCCCCAAAGCCAAATTAGCCGCGATCGCAGCACTCAAAGTACACCCAGTCCCGTGAGTATTCCCAGTATCAACATTCTCAGTCTTCAACACATCCAACCGCCTACCGTCAAACCAAACATCTATTCCCCGCAAATCTCCCGCCATCCCGCCGCCTTTCACCAAAACAGCTTTCGCGCCCAAACGATAAATCTCTTGCGCCGCCGATCGCATATCATCTAGAGAAACAATCTCCAAACCGCTCAAAATCTGAGCCTCAAACCGATTCGGAGTCACGACAGCAGCCAAAGGAATCAAAACATCACGCAAAAATGCGATCGCCCCGTCATCAATCAATCGATCGCCCGATCGTGAAACCATCACCGGATCGACAACCAAATTCCCTATTCCCAAAGCCTCAACCTGTGAAGCCACCGCCGCCATAATTTCCCGGTTCAGCAGCATCCCAGTCTTCACAGCGTGCACCCCAATATCCCCCACTACCGCCTCAATTTGAGCCTCCACAGCCTCCGCAGGCAAAGCATCCACCCGCGTCACCCCCAAAGTATTTTGAGCCGTCACGCAAGTCAAAGCACTCGTACCGTGCACGCAGTGAAACGCAAAAGTCCGCAAATCCGCCTGAATTCCCGCCCCACCGCCACTATCAGATCCAGCCACAGTCAAAGCCACAGGAATCCTCGATTTAATCATCTTCTTCCACCCCAGATAAACGCCAACTTGAACCAGACAAATCCCAATCATATCTGTGGCACGGGCGTCCCGCCTGTGCTTCCCTGTGGCACGGGCGTCCCGCCTGTGCTTCCCAAGGGGTTAAAATGCCCAAACAAAATTAGCTATGATTAAAACAAATGTAAAGAATTATTGCAAACAACTGTGAAAATCACCCGCATCGACCTCAACTCTTGGATCTTCCACATCGCAGGCCAAACCATCCTCGTCGATCCCTGGCTGGTCGATCCCCTCGTATTTTACGGTCAACCCTGGCTGTTCACCGCCTACCACAACACGCCCGTCGCCTTCACTCCCAGCACCTTACCGCCGATCGACCTCATCCTGATTTCCCAAGGATTAGACGACCACTGTCACAGACCAACCCTCGAACAGCTCGATCGCACAATTCCCGCGATCGCCTCGCCGACGGCCGCCAAAGTCCTCAGCAGTTTAGGCTACACCAGTATCACATCTTTAGCAAATTGGCAAGAATTTAATTATCAAGAAAAGTTACAAATTACCGCCGTACCCGGAGCCGAAATCCAGCCGGGACAGGAAGAAAACGGCTACTTGCTCAAAGACGTAACCAGCGGCGAGACACTTTATTACGAACCGCACCTGCCACCATTAGAAAAAGTCAAACAGAAAATAGACACAGTAGACGTAGCCATCGCCCCAGTCATCGGTCAAATCTTCCCCTTCCTCGGACAAGTCATCATCGGCCCTTCGGAAGCCCTCAGCCTCGCCCAAACACTCAAACCTAGGTTTTTCCTGCCTACAGCGGCGGGAGACATCCGAACCACAGGCATTTTACCAATGTTAGTGCGATCGGTCGGCAGCATCCCCGAATTTCGCGATTTACTAGCAAAATCGGGACTCTCCACCCAACTCCTCGAACCCGAACCAGGCCAAACCTTGGAGATTTTAGATTTTAGATTTTAGATTTTAGATTTTAGATTTTTTAGATTTTAGATTTTAGATGCTCGATATTTTCGATTTTTTAGATGGGAGATTGGAGATGCAATGCCAAATCCCCAATCTAAAATCCCAAAATCCCCAATCTAAAATCCCAAAATCCCCAATCTAAAATCTAAAAATCCCCAATCTAAAATCATCTTGGCGGGCGACGGTTGCGTAAAAACTCAGGAATATCCAATCCCAAATCCTGGGGCGGTTTCGCTTTCGGATCGGGCGTCTGTTGAGCAGGAGTCGCCGGCACAGTTGCAGCCCGCCAAGGAGCATTAACATTTTGCGTGCGGCCCGGAGTCGGAGGCGACGGAACTTCCCCCGAAAAACCAGTAGCGATTACGGTAATCTTAATTTCGCCCTGAAGCCGTTCGTCAATCACCGCTCCAAAAATAATATTGGCATTCGGATCGACAACCTCGTAAATCGTCTCAGCCGCCGCATTCACCTCGTGCAGCGTCATGTCAGTACCGCCAGTGATGTTAAACACCACACCTCTAGCGCCCTCAATAGACGAAGCTTCCAGCAGAGGCGAAGAAATAGCCTGCATCGCAGCCTCCCTAGCCCGGGACTTGCCAGAACCCACGCCGATGCCCATCAAAGCCGAACCCGCATCCGCCATTACTGCCCGCACGTCAGCAAAGTCAACATTCACCAAACCGGGAATAGTAATAATGTCAGAAATACCCTGAACCCCTTGGCGCAGGATATCGTCAGCAACTCGGAAAGCTTCTTGCACCGGCATTTGTTCCGAAATCACAGACAGCAGCTTGTCGTTAGGAATCACGATCAGCGTATCCACCCGAGTTTGCAAAGCCGCAATCCCTTCCTCAGCTTGGCTGGTGCGCCGCCTTCCCTCAAACGTGAAAGGCCGCGTCACTATGCCTACAGTCAAGGCGCCCATTTCCTTAGCCACCTCAGCCACGATCGGAGCCGCGCCCGTGCCCGTACCCCCGCCCATGCCGGCGGTGATAAACACCAAATCCGCATGATTCAAAGCATTAGCAACCTCGTCGCGAGATTCCTCCGCAGCCTTTTGACCGATCGCCGGATTGCCCCCCGCGCCCAAACCGCGCGTCAACTTCTGTCCGACTTGCAAGCGTTTCGGAGCATTTGAGAGAACCAGAGCTTGGGAATCTGTATTCACGCACCAAAACTCGACACCAGAAACCTCGCTAGCAATCATCCGGTTAACGGCGTTGCCCCCACCACCGCCGACGCCAATTACTTTGATTTTGGCGGCACTGCTGGGCATTATGTCTTTGGGATTGACCATAGGATCGATATCAATACTATCTACATTTACATAACCAGACTTGCGTCTAAAGGGATTGGCGGAATCTGCTGCCACCGGAAAATTTTTTACTTCTTCCGAAGGGGGACTGTCTTGGTCAGACCCCTGTCTATTATTAAGCTTCATTACAGTTGGGGGTAGTAGATTACAGCTTGGTGACATCCTCCATACACCGATTTGGAGTACCAAATGAGCGTGTAGGCTTCCCAAATTCACAGATGGGCATTCCTGCTTCATTGGTCGTATCTAGACCGAAGTCCCCGATAACGATACCTCCACAGGCAACTTGACTGCGAGTCCCGCAGCGGCAAGACCCCTTTGTTCTACTACCATTGCAGCAGCAACATCGCGGTCTGTTGTGTATCCACACTCATGACAAGCATGAATGCGATCGGACAGCTTTTTCTTTCCTGTATGAGTGGAACACTGAGGACAAGTTTGGCTAGTGCCATTCGGGTCAACTTTAGCAAAGTACACGCCACGTTTCCAGCCAACCCAAGATAGGATATCGAGGAATCCGCCCCAACTAGCATCAAGACAGTGTTTTGCTAGCATCCCGCGACTCATCATTTTGAGATTCAACTCCTCAGTAAAAATCATGCCAACTCCCAAATCGCATAAAGCATGAGCTGTTTTGAAATGAAACTCTTTACGGAGATCGTGAATGCGCTCGTGCAGAAGGCGGACTTTGTGTTGGATCTTGCGGTAGTTAGCAGAACCCTTAGTTTTGTTTCTCAGCTTGCGTTGCCGCCATTTAAGCTTGCTTTCCAAGTCTACAAAGAAACGTGGTCTTGAGAGTAACTTACCGTTAGATACAGCCAAGAATTTCTCCAATCCCAGATCGATGCCAATAGACAAACCATGAGGCATGAGATCGGGAACAGAGACATCACACTGCAAAATCAATTGAGTGTACCATCCTGATGCTTTGTTGATTACCCTCACCTGTTTAATGACAAACCCATCTGGGATGGGGCGGTGCAAATTAATTGGCACTGCTCCAATCTTAGGCAGCTTTATTTGTACTCCTATCAATGGATAGTCTTTTAACTGAGGGAAAGTCAACGACCGATACGAACCTAACTTTTTGAATCTAGGAAACCCAAAACCACGTTCTTTCATAAACTTGAAAGCCCGATCGAGTCGCTTCAAGGCATCTTGTAAAACTTGCGATTGAACCTCTTGGAGTTCGGGATTTACTTTTTTCGCTCTTGTCAGGGCGTTCTGTTGTTTGTAATAGTCAGGATAGGCTGCGTCAGATGGAATGATGTACTCAGAATCAATACTGCAAGCGTCGATCGCACACTTACACGATGCTATCGAGTCTTTTCGCTCTCGCAAAGCGTAATTATAAACTTTGCGACAAATCTCCATCCAAGCAAGCATTTTGGCTTCTTGACTGGCATCTGGATAAATTCGGTATGTGTACGTCAAACTGAGCATTGTGCAACCTCCCATCGAATTCTAACAGAATTTACAATTTTCTTAGAATACTGGAGAAATTGTGATATATTTAACCGCCTTATTCCCTCACTTGCTTGTAGTAAATATCGATCGCAGGGCGTTTCGTTTATAACTACCTTATATCCCCCCACCGATAGGGAGTACCAGATTAGTTTGGGGGACGAGGGCGCGAAATTGTTAACTAAACGCCAATTCACGATCAACTATAGGCTATGTTGCGCGAAAAACTAACACCGATCGATGCTCAATGTTAGCAATCTCGGATTTTGCAGGCTTTGCAAAGCTCAGACCTCGATTGACCCCAATCCTGGCCCTTGTACGCTGCGTCAGAAGGAAAAAAAGTTGATACTAGCCTCCCCCATCGGGATGGAAAGAAAAATCAGATTTTTTTTCCCGACTCGATATCAAAAAAGTGTCCTTATTTGCAGCCCTGCCTATCGATCCCGACCGGCAAAAATTCTGCCTGTCGATCGATCCCTTGTACCTTCTGTTGACAGAGGATCAATTCTGGGCGCGAGTGGGTGCGGGAGTGGAACTCTCCAAACTGGGGGGGAGTTCTGGCAAATGGACGATCGGCGAAGCAGGATTTTTCAAGTCAATGTAGGCTATTTTGCTTGAATCTAGCTGTTTTGGCAATTGTCGCATTCGGTCTAAAACCTTAAGTTGCTCCGCAGTCTTGGAACTGTACGGCCCTAAGTGTACGGTACCGATCTCTGTTTTCAAGATCAAGTTGTTCGGGTTTTGCCAATTAATCTCAAATACTTTCACCGTCAAGCCGCTGAGTCCTTGGTAAAACTTCGGCCAATAGGCGCGATACTGTTCCAAAGGCCCGATGACTTTTAAAGTGGGCAAAGAACGCTGAGGCTGCGTTCCCGGAATGCTGCCGGGCCCGATCGAACTATTCTGCGATCGTACAGCAGTATAACTATCCGACGGCATCCAACCTCCGCGAGCGTCCAGCCACCCCACTTTTTCCTTGTCACTGTTCGATCTCAACACCGCAGTCGGCTGCGCCACCGCCACCGGCAGGCGTTCTGCCACTTCTACAGTCAAACTCGGCGGAAACAAGTTACGAGTCACCTTCGCTTTAGCGATCGGCCCGGTTGACTCCAACTTTTCGGCCAGGGCCTGCGGTTGAATCCCCCACAATGACTGCGGGTAAGACAGCGGCACCAAAGACCGCACCGCCTTATCCGACAGCCACTGATTGCCCTCCACCTTCACTTGTTCCGATCGGGCAATTAACCAAGCCGGCTGAGCAATCCACCACAGCAAACCTCCAGCCATTGCGCTCGCTGCCAGCATTTGCCACACAACAGCCGCCAATCGAGCGCGACGGATCTGCCGCAACTTTTGGCGCCGGCGCCCTAACTCTGTTTGAGAAACCGCTCCAAAACTAGCCATCTACGTCTTGAGAATATAGTAATTAAGGATTTGCACAACTTCAAAACTGTTTAATCTCTCTCTCTTGAACCCTGTTTTCCCCTACCATTTAACCAGATCCTCGCAAATTTACCCAGCCGCCTGCCAATATCAGTAATATCACTGATGCCGTTAAGTAATAAAAAATTATTAATTAAAAATTCCAAATTCCAGCGCCGGGAAAACCCCTTACCAGATCAAGGTTCTTTGGGTATTTAGGGCATTACCCCACAGGGCAAAAGGTTACAAATCAAACTAAACTCAACTAAAGAAAGTTTAGACTTTCGATTAACTTTTTTAACTTTTATTCGGCTTCCATTGTGATCGCACTCGAATTAGACAGATTCTATAAAGCCTGCAACCCCAGCAAGACCCTTGTTGCGGGAGACCCAGGAGATTATCAATACTACATTGATTTTGGTTCCGTGCGTGGCGGCAAAATCATTGAATCTTTACAGCGAACCATTACTCGCATCTCGCCTGACCAGCCAACCTGTCAGCTATTTACAGGACATATCGGGTGTGGCAAATCTACCGAATTGTTTCGACTGAAAGCTGAGTTAGAGCAAGAGGGTTTTTGCGTCGTCTACTTTGAGTCTTCCCAAGACTTAGACATGGGGGATGTAGATATCAGCGATATTTTGCTGAGCATTGCGCGCCAAGTCAGCGAAACTATGGAAGCGACTAAAATCAAACTCAGACCGAGCTATTTTACAAATCTGTTTGCAGAAGTGGCAGAATTTTTGCAGACTCCCATAGATTTGTCAGCGGAAGCGGAGTTATCTATAGGCATTGCTAAAGTTACGGCTAAAACTAAAGACTCTCCCAAACTGCGATCGCAACTCAGGCAATATCTCGAACCCCGCACCAACAGCATCTTGCAGTCCATCAACGAAGAACTCCTCAACAAAGCTAACGCCGAACTCAAGCACCAAGGGAAAAAAGGGCTCGCAGTCATCGTTGACAACCTCGATCGCCTCGACGCCTCCCTCAAACCCAGCGGACGCACCCAGCCAGAATACTTGTTTTTAGACCGCGGCGAACAGTTGAAAAAACTCAATTGCCACGTCGTCTACACGATTCCCCTGACTTTGATTTTTTCCAACGACTTCGGCCGCCTCGCCAGTCGATTTGGAGTCAAGCCCAAGGTGATGCCGATGGTACCCGTGCAAATGCGATCGGGCGACGACCACATGGAAGGAATGGCACTGCTGCGGCAGCTAGTATTAGCTAGAGCTTTCCCCGCAGTTGCTCCCCATCAACGCATCGATTTGATTTCCCAGGTGTTTGACTCTCCCGAAACTTTAGACCGACTTTGTCGGATTAGTGGCGGTCACGTTCGCAATCTACTGATGCTTTTGTATAGCTGTTTGCAGCACGAAGACCCTCCCTTCTCTCGCGAATGCCTCGAAAGCGTCATTCAAGAATATCGCGATGACCTTTTGGGAGCCATCAATGACCTGGAATGGGAATTGCTGTTTCAAGTCGTCAACCGACAAAGTGTAACCGGCGAAGAAGAGTCTCAAATCTTGTTGCGAAGTATGTTTGTCTTTGAATACCGCGATCAAGAAGGTCGTTGGTTTGGGATTAATCCAGCCCTAGCAGAAACCAGAAAATATAAGGAGTGGCTGCAGCGCACTGAAGCAAAATAGTTGGGATTTTTGAGATAGCTTCGCGACTCCAAGAACCCTTAACCACGAGGGACTTAGAAAGTATTTAACTGAAAATTCATCGCTCAAAACTCCGAAATCTTACCATTCAATACAGAAATCAGTCAGCGGTTTTTGCCACTGGCTGATTTCTGTTGAACGCTGGCTATAGGCGGTGAATGTTATTGCCGTGTAAAACTTGGCCGCCACTAAGGACTTTGCCCACTCTCAACTCTCATATCTGCAATGTCAGAGCCCCTACGTCTGTTTTTACCTGTTGCTCTTAATTTCAACTAATCCCATCCCGGAGGACATTTTGTTTTGTGGCTGTGTTAAATGCCTGCTACAGATATATCGGAGTTGTTTACTAATAGCTAGTCGTCGGTACGATCGTGAACTTAGCGGTTGGCTATTTACGATCTGTAGTCCTTTATATATAGCTGAATCAAAAAATCTAAGGTTACCTTAAATTTTTATTGGGAAGTCTAGCATTCTCTGAGATTGAGAGGTATGATATCTTTACATTGGATCTAATAACTATGTAAGTATTGATAGGACAAGTACGGAAAACTACGTATTTATACAGAGATAAAGCGTCAGACAGAGACGACTATCTCTAAGTAGATACGCTTTTAGGCACGATTGGCGAGCGTTAGGTAATTGATTAATGCAAAAGAGGTGCACGCATGACCGATCTAATTAAGGTACAAGAAACTGCCAACTACAACGAGCGCTCGCTCAAAACTCTGGTCAGGTCAATCACAATGTCTCAACACCAATTCTCGCTAATTTTGGTGCGCTGCAACTACGAGCAGTTGCGGCAGAAAATAGCGCGGCGACTGCGAGAAGTGTCCCCAGTTCCAATTCAAGATATCGTCTTGCCACCTTCAGTTAAAACCCTTTACACTACTCTGCAGGCAAGCACTTTCCAGGAGGGGTACTCGCCTGTCGGTGCCGCCTCAGCTTTGATGGTATTCGGTTTAGAAACAGTAGTAGCGATCGACGAACTGATGGCTTCTACCAATCAAGTGCGAGACGAATTTCGCAAAAATTTTTCCGGCCCTGTGATTTTGTGGGTAACAGATGACATCGTGACCAAAATGATTCGTCTGGCCCCGGATTTCAAAAGTTGGGCCGCCGCCACAATTAAATTTGAAATGGGCGTTGACGAATTAATTAATTTCCTCGCTAGGCGGGCCGATACTATATTTAAAATAGGCGAACTCAATCAAGAACTCGCCAGCAGCAACGTCAGCACCATCGCTAATTGTGAAACCTGCGAAACCCCGTGCGAAAAACGCGACCTGGAGCACGAAATCAGCCCTGGAGAACGCTTTATAACTTTTAACTCAGGACCCCAAAACCGACGACAATCAGATGTCCACTCGTATTCGCCGTTGAGTCCGGGCAATACCTTAGATTTGGCGATCGGCTCTTTGCCACGCCGAGAACTAGAATTAGCTTTAAGAGATTTACAAAATCGCGGTGAAGAATTAGAACCCGCCCTCAAAGCCAGCCTGCAATTCGTTCTGGGTCGAGATTACTATGTGAGCGACCAAACCGAAACTGCCTTAATTCACTACCAAGAAAGTTTAGCATTTTGGCAGCAGAAAACGGGCAACTGGGAACTGGCAAACTTAGAACTTTCCGAAAACCCAGAAACCTTCTCCTCCTTGTCGAATCCTGTCCCCAAAATTTTATTTTTAGAGAGAGAAGGCATAGTGCTGTTTCACATAGCCCTGTGTCACCGCTTGCAAGCAGCCAGAAACCCGGTAGCCAACCGCCAGCACTGGGAAGAAGCTTGGATTAGCCTGGAACAATCTAGAAACGCTTTCTCCCTTGCCTCACGCCCGGAATTGGTAGCTGAGGTGACAGCACACCTCGGAGAAGTGCTGCAGCGCCTGAAAGCTTGGGGAGAGTTGCAAGCATTAGCTGAAAATTCTTTGCAGTTGCACTTCACTTACGGTACTCCCAGCCAACTAGCTCAAGATTACGGCTTTTTGGCTGAAGTTGCCCTGCAACAGTCGAGGTGGAGTCAAGCCCGCCAGCTAGCCGAGTTGGCTTTGGCGATTTTGGATCAAACGCCTAATGATTTGAGATTGCTGATTGAAGATTTGAGATTGGGGTTTGAGGGAAATTATCCAGAATTTCTGGGCCCTAACGAGTCAAGTAACGAACCCAAATCTAAAATCCAACATCCTAAATCCGACAGGAGTTCGTATCTTTTACTTTTAGCGCGAAGTTTGCGGCAGCTAGGGCAGTGGGAAGCGGCGGTTCATTCTTTGGAGTTGGCTCAATCTCAAAGCGAGCCGAAGTACGATCCCCGACTTTACATAGATATTTTGACGGAATTGCAAGCAGTTTATTTCGAGCAGGGAGAGTATCTTAAAGCGTTTCGGATTAAAAAAACCCAGCGTTCGATCGAATATCAATACGGATTTAGAGCTTTTATCGGAGCCAGCCAATTGCAGCAGCAGCGCCAAGCCGTCAATCCTTCGGGTCCCTCAGCTCAAAACCAAGCCGCGATCGCAGCGTCCATGACAGCTTACTCGCGCCAAACAGATATCAATAGCTTGCTAGAAAGAATTAGCAGGGACGACCATAAATTAACTATTATTCACGGGCCCAGCGGAGTCGGGAAAAGTTCTCTAGTCAATGCCGGCTTAGTACCAGCTTTGAAAAATATTACTCCGGGCGCGCGGGATACATTGCCCGTAGTAGTAAAAGTTTACACCGACTGGCTGGTGGAGTTAGAAAATGCTTTGAACAGCGCGCTGTACGACAAACAAGCGGAAGAGGAAAGTAAATTAATCTCGAAAGGACTACAGGAAATCCACAAAAGAAGTTGCTCGGTTATTCCTACTCGGAGCTCGGAAGTCTCTTCTTTTATTATAGAGCAGTTGCGCGAAAATGCCACAAATAATTTGTTAACCGTGCTGATTTTCGATCAATTTGAAGAGTTTTTCTTTGTTTCGACTTCAGTGGCACAAAGACAACTTTTTTATAATTTTTTGCGTGTATTTTTGAATTTGCCTTATGTCAAGATAATTCTGTGCTTGCGCGAAGATTATTTGCACTACTTACTAGATTGCGATCGCTTCCCAAATCTTGACGCTATTAACAATAATATTCTTGACAAAAGTATCCGCTACCAACTGCGGAGTTTTTCTATCAAAGACGCGCGGGCTGTCATCGGACACTTAACAGAACGAGCGGAATTTTATTTAGAGCCGGCACTGATCGATGCCTTTGTAGAAGATTTAGCAGACGAACTGCAAGAAGTGCGGCCGATCGAATTGCAGGTAGTAGGAGCGCAACTGCAAGAAGAAGGAATTACCAGTCTAGCACAATACCAGCAATTGGGGGACAATCCCAAAGCAGAATTAGTGAAACGATCGCTCGAAAGAGTCATCTCTGACTGCGGGCCCGTTAACGAAGACGCAGCTTGGAAAATCTTGTTTTCCCTGACCGATGAAAGAGGCGTTCGCCTGATAAAAACCAAACACGAACTCTCGTTAGTTACAGGTCAGCAGCCAGCCGATGCTCGGGAAACCGAATTATCGGCGATCGGCAGCATCGGCAGAATTTCCCTACAGCGACAGTTCGCAAAAGACCCTGAAAGCCGACCAAAGAAAAACGACAACCTCGACTTAATTTTAGACATTTTAGTTGGTCACGGTTTGCTATTTCTGCTACGGGAAGCGCCCGAAGACCGCTATCAATTGGTACACGACTATTTAGTGCGACCGATCCGCCAAAGATTCGGCTTAGAAGCCAGACTGCACAAAGCAGAAGCGGACAAAAAGATGAGTCAAGCACAGCTCTACCGAGCCAATACTTTTCTCAAACAACTGCTGGGATTAGCAGTGATCGGCGTCATGCTGCTAACCAGTTCCACCATCGCCGCCGTAAATTTTTGGTGGCGGGCTGTGGGTCAAAAACAGCTAGCTGTCGCTCAAACTCAGCGAGCCGAAATCAGTACCCTGACAGCCGCTTCTGAAGCACTTTATTTCTCAAACAACAAATTTGACGCCATGATGGAAAGTTTGAGAGCTGGTAAAAAGTGGAAACAGATCGAACACTCCCAACAAATGTATACTCTCAAAGACACCGAAATTCTGATTTCTGCTGCCCTCCAGCAGGCAGTTTATGGAGTCAAAGAACGCAACCGCTTGGAAGGACACGGCGATGTAGTTTGGGGTCTTAGCTTCAGCCCCGACGGCGAAACAATAGCTTCCTCCAGTGTAGATAAAACCGTCAAACTTTGGCGGCGCGACGGCAGTTTGCTGGCAACTTTCAAAGACCACACTAACAGTGTCTCCTGTGTGGCGTTCAGTCCGGACAACAAAACCATAGCCTCTGCAAGTTTAGATAAAACTGTCAAGCTTTGGCAAACAGACGGCAGTTTGCTGGTAACTTTCAAAGGGCATACTAATAGCGTTACCAGCGTTGCTTTTAGCCCTGACGGTCAAACGATCGCCAGTGGATCTACAGACAAAACTATTAAACTTTGGAAAACCGACGGCACGCTGCTGCGAACGATCGAACAATTTGCTCCCGTAAATTGGCTAAGCTTCAGCCGCGACGGCAAAATAATCGCTGTGGCGAGCGATGACGGTACTGTGAAACTGTGGAGTTCTGACGGTAAGTTAATCGCTAATTTATGGCACAGCGAAAACAGACAACCCTCGAAAATTTACACCGTCAGTTTCTCCCCCGATGGTGAAACGATCGCCAGTGCGGGTGAAGATAAAACGGTGAAAATCTGGAGCATCGCTGCACTAAAACACCCACCAACAGAAAATTCAACACAAGCAAAAAAAGCTGAACTCCTAACAACTTTGCGGGGACACAGCAAGTGGGTATTTGGTGTCAGTTTCTCCCCCGACGGTCAAACACTTGCTTCTGGAAGCGCAGACGGGACTGTCAAACTCTGGAATCTTGCTGGTGTTGGCGACAAACGCCCAACCGATGCTAGCAACATTAAACCAGAGAGTCGCTTACTGAGAACTTTTGAGGGACACGCCGATCGAGTTACTCAGGTGAGTTTTAGCCCCGAAGGCAAAACCTTGGCTTCGGCAAGTTTTGACAAAACTATCAGGCTGTGGCGACTCGATGACGTGCCGCTCAAAACTCTCGACGGACACCAAAACCGGGTGCAAGGCGTTACTTTTAGCCCCGACGGCCAAAGGCTGGCTTCTGCTTCTACGGACAAAACTATCAAACTCTGGAGCCGCACGGGAGTTTTGCTGGAAACCTTGGAAGGACACACTCAGAGAGTCGCCAGCGTCAGTTTCAGCCCCGACGGCCAGCTACTTGCTTCTGGGAGTTACGACAAAACGGTGAAGGTGTGGAGTTTGACAGAAGATGGCATGAATAATATTCTCCCTTGTCCTTCGGCTCCGCTATTCCCGTGTTCGCCTTCTGTGCTGTTCACTCTCGACGGCCACGCCGACAGCGTGATGAGCGTGAGTTTTAGCCCCGACAGCGAGATTATCGCTTCGGCAAGCAAGGATAAGACTGTTAAACTTTGGACGAGAAACGGCAGGTTGATTAAGACTTTGACGGGACACCAAGGCTGGGTGACTGGGGTGACTTTCAGTCCCGACGGCTCGATGCTGGCTTCTGCAAGCGATGACGGTACTGTCAAACTCTGGAATCGGGACGGTCGTTTGCTGAGAACTTTTGAGGGAGCTCACAACAGTTTTGTGTTGGGGGTTGCTTTTAGCCCTGATGGCAAAATGCTGGCTTCGGCTGGTTACGACAATTCGGTGAAATTGTGGAAGGTGGACGGGACTTTGGTGGCGACGCTGCTGAAGGGTTCTAGCGACAGCGTGACTAGCGTTGCTTTTAGCCCGGATGGTTTGTTGGTTGCTTCGGGCAGTTACGATCATAAGGTGAAGCTTTGGAGCCGCAGCGGGACTTTGCTGAAAACTTTGACGGGTCACAAGGATAGCGTGATGAGCGTGAGTTTTAGCCCGGATGGGAAGGTTCTGGCTTCTGCTGGCCGGGATAATCGGGTGATTTTGTGGAATTTGGATCTTGACGATTTGCTGGTGAGGGGCTGCGACTGGGTGGGGGATTATCTAAGAACTAATCCTAATGTGAGCGATCGCGATCGGCATCTCTGTGAGGGGGTGGGGGCAAAACCAAATCGATTTTAGATTTTCGATTTTAGATTTTCGATTGGGGGATGCAGTCGATTTTCGATTCGGGGATTTAGTGGATGTTGGATGTTACTCACCCCCTTGAGGATCTCGATCGCTAATTTCTCCCCCCTTCCCCCTCTCCCCCTCCCCCTTTCTCAAAAACTATTTTTTCCTTCCCCTTGCTCTCGGCTTCCTGTAAAGTAAATAATTGTAAAGAAAAATGAGTTTTCTCTTATCCTTTGGTTAAGACCGCCAGCTAGCATTCACAATTAAGACCCGGATTATAAGTTCCTATGTCACAGCTTTTCCCGCGAAAATTTCTAGCCTCTGTTGCCGCATTTTTTCTGGCTTTGTCCGTGTGGACGATCGCACCTGCGGCCCACGCTTTCAATAATCCCGATTTGTTGCCTTCAACTCAGACGCCGATCATTGACTTAGCTAAAGCCCTTACGGATATTGAAGAACAAAGTTTGGCAAAAAATTTAAAGGCATTTGAAGCCGAAACCGGCTGGAAACTGCGAGTGCTGACTCAGTACGATCGCACGCCCGGTTTGGCTGTCAAAAGCTATTGGGGGCTAGATGACAAGAGTGTGTTATTAGTTGCTGACCCCCGAGGGGGCAATTTGCTCAATTTTAATGTGGGCGACTCGCTGTATCCGCTGCTGCCGCGCACTTTTTGGGTAGAACTGCAAACCCGCTACGGCAATCAATTTTTTGTGCGGGACAATGGCGAAGATCGAGCGATTATTGAATCTTTGGAGTCGATCGAAGGCTGTTTGCGTCAGGGCGGATGCCGCGTGGTTCCGGGTTTGCCGAGGGAACAGTGGGTTCTGACGTTAATTACGTCGGTGGTTGGCGGCGTCATCTGCGGGTTTGCGGCTCAGCCTCGGAAGCCGGGACAGGTTGTGGCTTGGCAGTGGGCGCTGATTTTTTCGCCGCTGTGGGGCATTCTGTTTTTTGCTTTCGGACTTGGGCCGGTGCTGACTCGGACTTCTGACTGGTTGCCTGTGGTTCGGAATGTGTCCGGTTTTGCGATCGGAGTTTTGGTGGCATTCCTGACTCCGGTGCTGGGTAAGTCTTCTTCGTCGTCGGAAACTTAGTTGTCAGTTGGCAGTTGGCAGTTGGCAGTTGGCAGTTGGCAGATTTTACTCAACAGTCAACGAATGACTAAAAGCTGGTAAGCTGATACCTGACAACTCACAGGCGACAGCTATCCAACAAATGGAATGGCACGTAAGCGATGCCCAGAGTCTGGGATTAATCGATAACGAAATTGGCGACCACGGTTTTTCAGCGGCGGAGTACGAAATAGTCCGCCGCGTGATTTATGCGACTGCTGATTTTGAGTACAAGTCTTTAATTAGTTTTTCCGATCAGGCTTTGCAGGCTGGGGCGGCGGCTTTGGCTGCTCGGACTACAATCGTGGTAGATGTGCCGATGGTGCAGGTGGGCATTACGCCCTTGATCCAAAGTACCTTTGCGAATCCGGTTTACTGTTCGATGGAGGCTTTGACGCGCCCCCAAAAGGAAAGGACGCGGGCGGCTTGGGGGATTGAAACTTTGGCAAGACGCTATCCTGAAGGGATTTTTGTGGTGGGCCAGGCTCAAACTGCTTTGTCGGCGATCGTAGATTTGATTGAATCTGAGGAAATTCGGCCGGCTTTGGTGATTGGGACGCCTTCTGGGTTTGTGGGGGTGGACGTAGCTAAGTCGCGGCTGCATGATTCGATGATTCCTCACATTCGGATTGAGGGCCGCAAGGGCTCTGCGGTGGTAGCTGTGGCTATTGTTAACGGGCTGGTGGATTTGGCTTGGCAGGCTTACGGTCAAGAGGGAAACAGTTGATGATTTTGTGTGCTACTGGCGCGGATGGGTGGGTGTAAAAAATCGGGTGGTAAGAAAGTGGCTGAATCTGTCTCTGAGCAACGTGACTTCGACGGGTTGAAAAAGACAAAAAGCTTGCTCTGTATTGATTGACAAAACTGAGCATTCTCCAGACGATCGCTATAATTTATGGAGAATCGCTAAAAAAGGCACAAAAAAAGCCGAGACTAAGAATATCTAACAAAAATGAGGGTCTCGGCTATGTCTGCCATTGGATCTCGGCTTGATATCACACAAATTTTATGTGATTCTCTTACGCAAGCGAGCATTCATTGAGTCGGTGAATGACCATCTCAAAAACATCTGTCAAATCGAATACTCCCGCCATCGTAGCCCTTTTAACTTTTTGGTAAATTTGATGGCTGGGTTAGCTGCTTACACCTATTTTCCCAAAAAACCGTCCATTGATATTTACCCAAAAGACTTGCCTGCTCTACCTCCTGCCATTGTTTACTTCTGTTGAACTCACGTCAGCTTATTGTCCTGCGATCGATTACATTAAAACAACTAAACGATCCAAACATGATGCAAAAATTGATTCTCCTTTATAACGCTCATAAGGGAACAATAGATCAAATTCAAGATGGAGAAAATATCCAGTGTTGCGAGCTGACAACTAATCTCTGCCGCTTTGCTGAAGCTGATGCTGTTATCTTTTATCTGCCATTTTTAACCAAGCTCGATCTCTCTGTTATCCGTAAACCTTCTAAACAAAAATGGGTAGCTTGGTCGATGGAAAGTGAGGACAGAATACCATTACTCAAAGATATTGAGTTTATGAGTCAGTTTGACATCACTATATCCTACCGTCAAGATTCAACAATATGGCATACCTATTTTAATCCTGCAACGGTTCGGGAAATGCAAACTACTTTACCTCATCCCAAAACAGAATCGGCTCTAGCTGTGATGTTTATATCCAGTGGCATTAATAAAAGTAACCGAGAACAATTCGCACTAAAATTAATGCAGAAAATAAAAGTAGACTCCTACGGACGCTGGCATAGAAACAAGACTCTAACAGAAGATAAAGGGCGAGAGACAAAGTTATCTATAATATCTCGATATAAATTTACTTTAGCCTTTGAAAACTCTATTTGTCAGGATTATGTCACCGAAAAAATTTTTGAACCACTCATTGTTGGGTCTGTTCCAGTTTACCTCGGCGCTCCAAATATTGATGAATATACTCCAGCACCTAAAAGCTTTATTAACGTGCATGATTTTCCTAGTGTGGATGAACTGGCTGAATATTTAACCTTTTTATCTAAAAATGAAGCTGAATACAACCAATATTTGACATGGAAAAATAACGGGATTAGTGAATCTTTTATAGAAAAAGCTGAACAGCATAGATATAGCGCTTTTTCTAAGCTTTGTAAGTTCCTTTAATAAAGACTAAGTAGGTTGATATATGGCAATTCCTAAAATCATTCATCAGACTTGGAAAAATGAATCTATCCCCCAAGAAATGGCAACTTTCCAGCAAACTTGGAAAGAACATCACCCTGACTGGGAATATCGGTTGTGGACTGACCGAGACAACCGAGAATTTATCGAAAATTATTACTCCTGGTTCTTACCTGTCTACGATGCCTACAGAGAAAATATCTGCCGTGTCGATGCGGTTCGGTATTTTATCATGTATCATTACGGGGGATTGTATGTCGATTTAGATTTTGAATGTTTGCGACCGGTTGACCAACTATTAGAAGGACATCGCTTAATATTTGGACTAGAACCTGATGCTCACGTTGATTTACCCCCAGTTAAATTTCGTAATTTAAAACAGATTGTCTGTCCTTCTTTTATCGCTTCTGAACCCGGTCATCCTTTTTGGTCGTATTTTTTCCAGTATTTAGTTTTAAATTATTATTTACCAGGACCTTTAGATGCAACGGGGCCATTTGCTTTAACTCGTGCCTACAATGAATACTCTGCACCATCAGAAATTAAGCTCTTACCAGCAAAAATGCTTTATCCGGCAACAAAATTTGATTGCTGGGAAGGGAGAATAAATGACCAAAGATTTCGCCCAAGTTTTGAACAAGAAGCCTTTGCAATTCATCACTGGCATGGGACATGGTTTAAAGACAAAACAGCAGCAAAGGCAGCACAATTGATGAAAAAGTTACCGCTTTCCTTAATGAAAAAAGGACGTGTTGTTCTGCATTCGAGTTTCCAGTACAACTTGTATCAATCGCTGTCTGGTGCAGAGATTGAACTGCCACTCATTTCCTGCCTGATGGTCACTAAAAATCGCGTCGAACAGGCGAAATGTGCTATCCAATGCTTCTTGAACCAAACTTATGCTCATCGAGAATTAGTCATCGTAGACGATGGCGAAGATGAAGGTTTAGCAGAATATACCCAACATTTGCAAGACTCACGGATCAAATACCTGCATTTGCCATCAGAGAATAAAACTTTAGGGGAATTGCGAAATCTGGCTGTACAGGCTGCTGGCGGTACTTATATCTGTCAATGGGACGACGATGATTTATCTGACCCCTTACGTCTAGAGGTGCAAATGGCAGCACTATTGGCATTAGCTGCCCAGGCGTGCTTTTTACAACGCTGGATGTTGTGGTGGCCTTCTAGTCGGCGGTGGGCGATATCTCGGATTCGGATTTGGGAGGGGTCGATTTTGTGTTTAAAATCTAGAATGCTAGCTTATCCAGAACAGTGGCAAGGCGAGGATACTCCGGTAGTCGGACAAATTGTGCAACATTGTCGAGTAGCTCTGTTAGACTGTCCGCAACTTTATGCTTACGTTATACACGATCGCAACACTTTTGATGCAGAGCATTTTGAACAACACTGGCAATTGGCAAGCGAAAGATTTGAAGGTAGCAATTATGACAGTATAATCAGCCAACTTTGCGATCGATTGCCGATCGAATGTTATCCGCAGGTAAATTTAACTCCCCAACCCACTTTGCTACCTGTAGCTGAAGTCTCAGCAGCAGCACCTAATTTGACATCATCCGTAGCTGAACCTAGCCAAGCACCATTGGTTTTAGACTCGAATGCCTTCCCTAAAATTTTAATATTGACTCCTGTTAAAGAGGCTAGGGAGTTTTTACCCAAATACTTAAATAATTTGTTGCGGTTAACCTATCCTCATGACAAGATTTCCCTAGGATTATTGGAGAGCGATAGTACAGATGGAACTTTTGATTGGCTACAGGAAAAATCTAATCAATTTCAGCAGAATTTTGCTCGATTTACTTTATTAAAACGAGATTTTAGTTTTCACCATACCCAACCTCGTTGGGAACCTAGCTTGCAGTTTCAACGCCGCTCTATTTTGGCAAAAAGCCGGAATTTCTTGCTTTCTCAGTCTCTTCAGGATGAAGCATGGGTGCTTTGGTTAGATGCAGACGTGTCTGATTATCCTGAAGATATTATTCAAAGGCTTCTGAGAACAGGGAAAGAAATTGTAGTGCCGAATTGCGTTGTTGAGCCAGGAGGTTCAACCTTCGATTTCAATACTTTTAAATTTAAACCGGGCGCTCAGTCGAGAGATTGGAGCGGTTACGTTATGGATGGTATTTTACAACCACCAAAAGGTGAAGGCAGATTTTATCTAAACGATTTGCGAGATCGGGAAATTGTTGAGGTTGATGGAGTTGGCGGTACTATGTTGCTAATTAAAGCGGATCTGCATCGAGAAGGATTGATGTTTCCACCTTTTAGTTATAAGCTGTACATCGAAACCGAAGGACTGGGGATGATGGCAAAAGACATGGGTTATCGCTGTTGGGGGTTACCTCAACTAGAAATTGTGCATGCTGACCATTAGAGGTTATTTGAAAAGTCAGTTTTTACCAAAATGGCGACAATTGTTATCACTAGCTCTGGTACGCTGGGAGACCACCTGCCGTATGTAGCATTGGGGCAAGCCCTGAAAGCGAGAGGGCACCGAGTTCGGATGGCAATCAGCCGACCGATGCATTCCTATGCTGTAAATGCTGGACTCGAAGCCGTTGCTTGCGGTAGGGATATGGGGCAAGAAGAAGCACAGAAATATTCTCAAGACTGGGATCACTGGTCGCCTAAAGGATCTTCATTACAAGAAAAGCTCCTAAAATTTCAGAGATTTGATATTCCCGGTCGTTTTCGAGATATTCTCGCAGCTTGTCAAAATGCAGACCTGTTAATCTCTAATCCAATGCAGGCATTTCCGGCGGCAATGGTTTGTGAAAAAACAGCCATTCCTTTGGTTGTGGCTTTTATGAGCGTTTTGTCAACAAAACCTTTGACAGAGATATCCAAACCAACAATTAACCAGCCCAATCCGTTAGAGGAACGCTTAGATGAAGACCTGCAAAAGCTTCGTGAGGAAGCAGGGCTTGTGAAACGTCCTCGTCCTTGGAGCGAAGGGAGACATACCTTGAAAGCCGACCAGATTATTGTAGCTATCAGCCCTCACTTCTTCAGCGAAAATTCGCCTTTTTTGTCTTCCAATATGACCGGATTCTGGTTTTATGAAGACCAGGCATGGAGTAATTGGCAACCCTCTCAACAGTTGCAA
>Ga0164305_10000199_pt1 | contig 20724 bp, 16 predicted proteins | sample Whisoiple_237_MG_FD_110215 | JGI IMG/M metagenome (GOLD analysis project Ga0164305, IMG submission 110215) | Soil microbial communities amended with pyrogenic organic matter from upstate New York, USA - Whitman soil sample_237_MG | ecosystem: Environmental > Terrestrial > Soil > Agricultural...
CAATCCCAGAAACTTCTGCCAACTGTTCGGGAGTCGCTAAACGGAGGTAGTCGATCGACCGAAAATGTGCCAACAATTGTTTTTGCCGGTGGTGTCCCAATCCGGGAATTTCATCAAGGCGCGATCGCTTCATTCTTTCGCTTCTTCGATCGCGGTGAAAACTCACAGCAAATCTGTGCGCCTCATCCCGCACCCGGCGCAATAATTGTACCCCAGGCTGCTCAGAATTAGTTGGCAGCGGCAAAGATTCCCCGGGCAAAAATATCTCCTCTCGCTGCTTTGCCAAACTGACAACGCGCAACTCTTCTAGCAAATTCATCTCCCGCAAAACCGCCACAACTGCTGACAGTTGACCTTTGCCACCGTCTATCATAATTAAGTCTGGTTTATCGGAAATAGTATGAGAAACGGAGGAGAACTTGCTGAGTTTTTCCGGTTCTTCTAACTCGCTAAATCCCTCTTCCATCTTCCCTCTTTCTTCTTCCTTCAATCCTCGGAATCGGCGACCGATAACTTCTGCTAAACTAGCAAAATCATCAGAATGACCCGATTTAATTTCAGGATTTTTAATTTTGTAATGGCGGTAGTGTTGATTAGCCGGCAAACCGTCAATAAATACGACGCGGGAAGCTACGGCGTCAGAACCTTGAATGTGAGAAATATCGTAACCTTCAATGCGGCGAGGAACTTCTGGCAAATCGAGAATTTCTGCTAAATCTTCCATTGCTTGAGAATTGCGATCGCTCAATCTTTGCATTCTCGCCAATTCATACTCAGCATTGCGTTCCACCATCTCAATCAACTCAGCCTTAGTTTGCCGCTGCGGGGTCAAAATCGTAACTTTTCGCCCCTTACGATTGCTCAACCAATCTGCTAATATTTCCCCTTCTGGCAATTCGTACTGCACTGAAATTTCGCTGGGAATTTCTACGGATTCGACATTTTGATAGTGTTCTTCCAACACCCGCTGCAAAATCGCTCCGGCCTCTACCCCCCCTCGTTCTACCCCAAGGCTTGGGGGGGAGGAAAGAGAAAGTTGAGATAACTCTTCCCCCCCCGATTGTAGGGGCGGTGCCCCCGTGCCCGTCCTGGGTTGGGGGGGTATTTCCGCCATAAATCCCAATCTTCCGACCAATTGACCTGCACGAATTTGGAACAATTGGACGCAAGCGTGCTGGGTGTCTGCAGCCAGTGCGATCGCATCTCTGGAAACCGTATCGTCGGGCAAAGAAACTTTTTGACCCGCACTCAAAGACTGCAAACCCTTAATTTGATCGCGAATGCGCGCCGCCGTTTCAAAGTTTAAATCTTCGGCTGCCTCTTCCATTTGGGGTTCTAAAATATCGAGTAATTCCTGAGTTCTTCCCTGGAAAATCATCGCTACTTTTTGGATGATTTTTCGGTATTCCTCCGGCGAAGTTAACCCTTGACAAACGCCAACGCAGCGCCCGATGTCGTAGTTCAAACAAGGACGGTCTTTAAATAGCGGTTGAGGGCGCTGCCGCAGGGGGAAAATCCGCTTAATTAAATGCAGCGTACTCCGCAGTGCCCCTGTATCGACGTAAGGGCCGTAATAGCGGTCTTTTGCACTTCCTGCGCGGCGTTTGCGGGTGATAAAAATGCGCGGGTATTCTTCCGACCAAGTTATGCACAAATAAGGATATTTTTTATCATCTTTGAGGAGTACATTAAAGTAAGGTTGGTGCTGTTTTACGAGGTTTGCTTCTAAGGCTAAAGCTTCTGCTTCTGTGTCGGTGGCGATGAATTCAATTTCGCGCACTTGCTGCACCATCATCGCGATGCGGGGACTGAGATTTTGGCTTTCGCGGAAGTAGGAACGGACGCGATTTCGGAGTTTTTTGGATTTGCCAATGTAAAGGATGCGATCGCTCTCGTCTCGCATTAAATATACACCAGGAACCGCCGGAATTTCTTTGAGGCGACTTTCAAGGCGTTCCGAGTCTTTAACTAACGGCAGAGTTTTTGTGGATGGCATTGCAAGCTATCTCAGCAAAATAGAGACTGATTGTACACTCTTTTATTTTACCTTAATTGTGCTGATTTTTACTGCTGCTACCGTCGCCAAACCCACCGACTACACTTTAAAATCAGTTATAATATCTGAGATAAAAACTTGCGGGTGCGTTCTTCCTTCGGATTCTGAAAAAACTCTTCCGGCTTCGCTTCTTCAACTAAAACGCCGCCATCCATCAATACAATGCGATCGGCAACTTCGCGTGCAAACCCGACTTCGTGAGTCACCACCACCATTGTAATTCCCGTTTGAGCCAAATTTCGCATTACATCTAAAACTTCGCGCACCATCTCCGGGTCTAATGCTGATGTCGGTTCATCAAACAGCATGATTTTAGGCTGCATTGCTAGAGAACGTGCAATAGCGACCCGCTGCTGCTGTCCCCCAGACAACTGTCCGGGATATTTTTTTGCTTGTTCCAATATTCCCACTCTTTCTAACAGTTGCATCGCCACTTCTTCGGCTTTTTTCTTGGGCCAGCGGCGCACCCATACCGGCGCTAGCATGACGTTTTGCAAGACGGATAAGTGGGGAAACAGGTTGAATTGCTGAAACACCATTCCTACTTCGCTGCGAATGGTCTCGATGTTGCGTAAGTCGTGGGAAAGTTCGATTCCGTCGATCGTAATTTTACCTTGTTGGTATTCTTCTAATGCGTTGAATGTGCGAATAAATGTCGATTTTCCCGAACCAGAGGGCCCCATCACGACAACTACTTCACCTCGGTTTACGGTCATGCTGACGCCGCGCAGTACGTGAAATTGTCCGTACCATTTGTGGACGTTTTCTGCTACGATTACTGGTTCGGGGATTGGGGGTTTAGTTGCCATAATTTTTTTATTTTTTTACCCCAGATGGAGGCAGATTAACGCTGATGAACGCTGATGAAAGTAGATGAGTTTTTAGCGCTGGCCTACTCCTAAAGTTCGCTCTATTTTGCGGCTTGCTAGGGACATTGAGTAGCAAAATACCCAATAAATGATGCCGACGAATATGTAAACTTCGGCGTATCTGCCGATATAGGATGGATTTGCTAAAACTGCGCGGGATATGCCTACTAATTCTAACATTCCGAATAGAGACAGCAGGGATGTATCCATGAATAATCCGATGAATTGACCCCCGATCGCAGGAATGACTATTCGCAGTGCTTGAGGCAGTACAATTAGAATTGTGAGTAGGGGTGTATTGAGTCCGATCGACTTCGCTGCTTCTATTTGTCCCCTGGGCACGGCCTGCAAGCCACCGCGCACGTTTTCCGCCAAGTATGCCGCACTAAATAAGGTTAATCCAGCAATGGCTCTAATCACTCTATCCAATTTCGGATATTCGGGCGGCAAAAAGAGTTGCAGCATCACTTGACCTAAAAATAAAATGCCAATTAATGGTAAACCGCGAATAATTTCAATGTATAATGTTGATAACAGTCTGATAACTGGCAAAGAACTTTGTCTGCCGAGTGCTAGCAATACTCCCAAAGGAAAGGAAAGCACAATACTAATAACTGCTAAAAACAGTGTCAATACTAAACCGCCCCAATCATTTGTTGACACTTCGGTCAAACCCAACCCGCCTTTAATTAGCCACAAAATTATGGGGAAGGAAAGAGCCCAAATTCCCGGCATCCAGCCCATGATTTTTGGGTTTATTTGCCTTCCGATGGCATAGCTGGCGGCGGCTGCGATAATAATTCCTAAGACGTAGAGGCGAGAGGTTAGGTCGATCGGCGAAATGACCGCACCCACAACCGCAGCACCGAGTATAATTAGTAAAGGCGGATTCCAAAGACGTTCTTGCCGCTGAATGTTTCCCCAAGTTAATCCTCCCAACCAGGCAATTATGGCCGTTACTATCCACAGCCGCCAGTACGATTCGCTGGGAAATCTGCCGGCGAAAAATAGCGGCAAGTTGGCTTCTAACACGCGCCATTGAGCTTTTGTTGTTGCCCAAACGATAATTCCTTTAATAGTTAGGAAGGCGATAATGAGGCTAACTACTGTTAGAATGCTGTTGTACCAGGTACTAAATAAATTTTTGCGCGCCCAATTCCAAGGAGTGGGGGATTCGGTGGCTGGGGGCGGTAGTACGGGGAGTGTTTCCATAGTTTTCGCTGTTTTAGATGTTAGATTTTAGATTGCATACTGATAACGATAGGGGTTGGTAAGTTACTAACATTTATTTTTTTTAATAAGAAATGTTATTTTTTTTGTGTTAGTTATTAATTCCTAATTGCACTTGCTAAAATTCCTAATATTTTATTGACATCTCTCAGGTAATATTCACTCAAGTCAATTTCAATGACTTGCTCTTTTAGTTTCAAAAATCTCCAGTTAGTCCCGCTAGTAACACATCCATAAATTGTCGCAATCTCGTTGCCTTCACGTTCATTAAATATTCTAGCGGCCAACATTTCTGCTACGCACTGTCCCAAACCGCCATTAATGTTTTCTTTTTTCGCTTCTACAATGATAATTACTGGTGCAGTAAGAACTAATAATTCTGGAGAACGACTAATCATAAAATCGCAATTTCCATTTAATCCTTTTTCAGGATCGACTGTAAAATCTATTCCTGAAAAAAAGCTAATCTCAGAATTAAACTGTTTTCTAAGTTCTATTAAAATTGGTGCAATAATCATTTCAGAGCGAGATTTTTCTGTATTACTGCTAATAGCTAACGGCACACTGTATAGAAGAGTCTCTGCTAAGAAACTACTGCTTTCTAACTCTGATATAGTAGAAAACATATTAATTTGATCGGAAATTTTTAATTCAAATATTTTAGATACTTTTGCTAAACTAAAATCACTATACGCCATTTTTAATCTCCTTAACTCCTACCTATAAAATCTCAAATTCTCAGCGCGTTTACCTTTCCTTGATTTGTACAGTTTTATTGTACCAATTCATGAACAGAGAAACTATCAAACTAATTGTTAGGTATGTTACCATGATAATTAACATTGCTTCGATCGCCCGACCGGTCTGATTCAACGTCGGAGAGCCCACCACAAAATAAACGTCGGGATAAGCAACCGCAACCGCTAAACTCGAATTCTTAGCTAAATTCAGATACTGACTGGTTAAAGGCGGCACAATCACCCGCAAAGCTTGCGGCAAAATTACCATCCGCATCATTGTTCCAGACTTCAGCCCCAAAGACTTTCCGGCTTCCCACTGACCTCTCGATACTGACTGAATTCCGGCCCGCACAATTTCTGCAATGTAACTGCCAGTATACAAGCTGAGTCCTGTCACCAGGGCGGCAAATTCAGGAGTTAATTTTAATCCTCCTTCGAGTTGCAAGGCTGGTGTCAGGCGGGGGAAATCTAGACGAAAAGGGAGATTTTTGGTGATAATAAAAGCTAAGATTGCACTCAGCCCGATCGCACCTAGAGCCCAAAACAACTGTCTTCCCGGCTTAGCTTCTTCCCACATCACCCGTGCCCGCCACATCCACAGCCCAGCGGCAGCCAAAACTCCGATAGTTAGCAAAATCAACCAAATCTCAAAACCAGGCAAAGCCACAGGCCAAGGTACAGCAATGCCGCGATTTGTCAAGTAAATCGGCCCCCTCATCTGCTGATTGTCTTCCAGTTTGGGCAGGGAAATGAAAACTGCAAAATACCAGAAAAATAATTGCAGCAATAACGGCGTATTTCGCAAAATTTCTACGTACAAACCAGCCAAATTCCGCAACAGCCAATTGTCGGAAAGGCGCGCAATTCCTACCGTCAAACCCGCAACTGTTGCGAAAATAATGCCGAGACCCATCACCCGCAGCGAGTTGATTAAACCGACAAAATAAGCTTGTCTGTAACTGTTTTCGGGAGTGTAGGGAATCACGCTTTCGCCGATATCAAAGGATGCTTGGGAATTGAGAAAATCAAATCCAAATGCAATCCCCAGTTGCGAGTAATTTGCACTGAGATTGTCCCAAAGAATGGCGATAACAACTATTACTAAAATTAGGGCGATCGCCTGTCCGGCTATTTTCCAGAAGCGATCGTCCCGCAGCAGTTTTGATATATCTTTAATTTTGGACAATTTCTGGGATTTGCCCGGTTGAGGTTCTGGATTCATAACTTAAATTATATTTGATAAATCTGCTGGCAAATCCCGGCTAGATTGAGCTTTGGTGCGTGACTTGAAAGTTACTCGATTGGCAATCGGGATTTTTCAAGTCACGCACTCTAGATAGCTTTGGTGCGTGACTGTTAACAGTCAACAGTCAACAGTCAACAGTTAACAGTCAACAGTTAACTAAAATTAGCGGAACGGCGGCGAGTAAAGCAAACCGCCATCTTTCCAAAGTCTGTTTTGGCCCCGTTCTAACTTGAGTGTACTTTTGGGGCCGAGGTTGCGATCGTACATTTCTCCGTAATTCCCGACTTTCTTAACAACGCGGAGTGCGAAATCGTTCGGGAGTCCGAAACCTTTACCTAAATCTCCTTCTGTTCCTAGCAAACGTTTGACGTTCGGGTCTGTAGTGCTTGCCACAATTTGGTCTACATTTCCCGAATTAATTCCCAAATCTTCAGCTTCAATCGCCGCAAAAATAATCCATCTCACCGCGTCAGACCATTTATAATCGCCGCTTTTCACGGCTGGGGCCAACGGTTCTTTTGACATCACGACCGGCAAAACAACATTGTTCTCGGAATTCGGCAGAGTTGTGCGCTTGGACACAAGTTGCGATCGATCGGCAGTAACACCTTGACAGCGACCTTCTTGATAGGTAGCAAAGGTAGTATTCACATCTTCAAACACCACAGGAGTGTATTTAACTCCTAATTTTCGCATTTGATCGGACAAATTTTGTTCGGTGCTCGTACCTGTCTGCACGCAGATAGATTTGCCCGCAAAATCTTTTAAACTTTTGATGCCGCTGTCTTTTTTGACCATGATGCTTTGAGAATCATAAAAGATCACCGGGGCAAATTCCAGTCCGGTAGTGCTGTCGCGACTCGCGGTGTAGGTGGTATTTCGGCTGAGAATGTCGATTTCTCCGGCTTGCAAAACTGTAAATCTATCTTTAGCGTTGAGCTTTCGGTACTCGACTTTTTCGGGATCGTCAAATATTGCCGCCGCGACAGCCCTGCACACATCCACGTCGAGTCCCGAATATTTGCCTTTTTCGTCTACAAAGCTAAAACCCGGCAGTTCGCCGCTGACGCCGCAAATCAGCTTGCCGCGGCTGACAATTGTATCTATCCGGCTCGAACCTTGTTGCGATTTGCCTTCGGCAGTTGTTATTGCTCCTGTTTGTCCGATTTGTGCCGATCGATCCCTACAAGACGCCAACCCTGCCAAAAACAACACACTTGCTAGTAGCAGAAATCCCGATTTACGCATAGATTTTAATAGAACGCTTTCCTGACAATCCTACCTTGTAGCTGTCGAGAACTGTTGCGATCGGCAGCGCACAAAAGCCGGCGACTTCAAATTAGCCATTCTGCATCGCGGCAACTGCCCCGACTACCCACTTGTTTTTTTTTTGAGCAAGCTGGGCGCGGAGAGCTAGAAATCCGGTTTCTGGCTGGAGGCCTCGTCGTCAAACCCAAGATTTATCTTTGAAACCGGGTTTCTTTTCTGTTATTTTTGCCCACCGCGAGCGATCTTCGCCCTTCCCTGGAATATTTATCCGATTTTGATTGAATGCGCTCACAGTAGCTCTGGTGCTAGCCGCTGCTCAGCTAAATCGCGGATTAGGGACAGCCGAGACTGGATGTATTCGTCCAACAAATCAGCTTCTTTGCCATTAAGCGCAGAGTTGGTTTTTAACTGTTTCAGCAGCCACTGTACCAGGGTGGCATCGTCTAAATTAACTAATAGAGTGGCTTGGGTGGTCTCAATTAAGGACCAGAGTTGGCGTAACATGACTGGAGTCATAAAACCTCGTTGAGCGTAAATACGCACTAATGGGCGGGCCTAGCGAAAAGCTAGTTTTGGTGTTTTAAGCCGCTCGACGAAAAGCACCCTCAGGTCGATCGGCTTAATGATTATTTTATATTTGACCACAATAACTTAATGTAGTAGTGTCATAAGCTACAACACACAACATGTTATAAGAGTTCCCAATTCCGTCACATTGAGATAAATATCTTGATAAAAGATTAAAAATCTTTACACGCGAGCGATCGCGGGCTGCCAGAAGCTGTGCGGGATCGGGCCCGATAGCCCGGTTCAAAAGAAAATTGATTACTCAGTAGCCACCAACTTTTCAACCCCCGCCAGAATTATTTCTAATTCAGCGATGATTTTTGTAGCCCCCTCCAAATCATTTGATTCAGCCAAACTTTGAAGCCGATCTGCCATATCGGGCATTAACCGCACCGCCGCCGTAGCGCTGACACCTTTAATTTGATGAGCGTGGCGGGCGAGTGTCTCCATATCTCCCGAGGCTATCGCCCCCTTAGCAGCTTCTAAATAACTACCAGTATCCACCACAAAAGCTTGCAGTATTTCCCGCTCAAACTCTAAATCAGCGCCCGAAATTTCGTGCAAACGTGCCATATCGACTACCGATTCGATATCTGGTGGCTCAGAGTTTTGAAGTGCCTCGCCATTAAAATTAGGAGTTTCAATTTTTAGCTTGGCCGACCAATTTGCTAGTACCGATTTTAACTTTTCGATCGAAATAGGTTTGCTAATATAATCGTCCATGCCCGCCGCCAGACACTTTTCCCGATCGCCCTTCAAAGCATTCGCCGTCATCGCAATCACCACCGTCTTTTGATGCGGCTCCATCTTGCCAGCAGCATCTGCCGCTTCCCGGCGGCGCAATTCCCGCGTTGCTTCGTAACCGTCCAAAACCGGCATCTGACAGTCCATCAACACAATGTCATACTTTTTCAGAGCAACCATAGATAGCGCCTCTGCACCGTTATTCGCGACATCCGCAGTGCATCCCAAAACTCTGAGTTGATTGAGACCAACTTTTTGATTGATTGGAGTATCTTCAACTAACAAAATCTTTAAACTTGCTAACTCCCGGTTGTCAATAGCTGAGGCTCGATTGGAAGTTGAATTTGCCAGCGGCTCATCAATCGGCATCATCGGGGCGATCGCATTCGCCAAGCAATCAAATAGTCGGTGAGCTTTAACAGGTTTAGTTAAATACCCGCTAAAACCGCTATTTACCAAGCGTTTCGCCTCTGCAAGCTGATTCATTGAAGTCAGCACCACCCACTTTGTCTGCTGCATTGCCGGCTCAGAAATCCTCAAGCGTTCGAGACTTCCCGCCACCATTTCCGGCAACTGAATATCAACCAAAACGATATCGTAAGGGGAATTAAGGCTGACAGCTTTGTACAGAGATGCGATCGTCATCCAACCGTTCTCAACCTCCTCAACCTCCATTCCCCACAAAACAGCCATTCTCACTAGCACTTTTCGCACTGTCGGCTTGTCGCTGGCAACTAACATTTTTCGCCCCGCCAGCACCGTTTCTAAATTCACTTCGCACGCTGTCCCCACAGCAGTTAAGTTTTCCTTAACTGTCGGCACAGTAAACCAAAAAGTCGAGCCTTGGCCAGGGGTACTTTCCACACCGATTTGCCCACCCATTAATTCCACCAACTCCTTAGAAATAGCCAGCCCCAAACCTGTGCCGCCGTATTTTCTTGTCGTAGAGGCATCAACTTGAGTAAAAGATTGAAACAGCTTTTTTTTGTCTTCGGGAGCAATTCCAATTCCTGTATCTGTGACTTTAAACAGCAGCAACATCAAGTCATTGTTTTCTATTTTTAACTTTTCGATATTTTCTAAGATTTTCTGATTTTCGCTGGCGGCCAATAACCCAGGATTACTAGCATTAGCAACCTCAATTACCACTTCTCCTGCTTCTGTAAACTTAATAGCATTGTTGATCAAATTAGTGAGTATTTGCCGCAACCGCGCTGCATCACCTTTAATTTGCACCGGCACGTCGCTGTCAATCAGTGCCACCACTTCTATACCTTTTTCTTGTGCGGGTGTTGCCAACAAATCCAGCACTTCATTCATACAGATACTGAGGTTAAATTCTAGTATTTCTAAGCGCATTTCTCCGGCTTCCAGTTTGGATAGATCCAGAATATCGTTAATGATGGAGAGTAAATTTTGACCGCTGAGTTTCAGCGTCTGTACAAAGTCAAGCTGTTCGGGAGTAAGATTCGTTTTCAGCAGCAAATCAGTCATCCCCATCACTCCATTCATCGGAGTACGGATTTCGTGACTCATATTTGCTAAAAATAGCGACTTCATTCGAGACGCTTCGAGGGCTGCTTCTCGGGCTTGCTGCGCTTGTTCAAAAAGAGTAGATTGCTGAATGGCGATCGCCAACTGCACGCTCAACCTTCCCAGCAAATCCATCTCAGAATCAGTCCAAACACGCGGAGCTCTGCACTGATGGGCAATCAGCAATCCCCACAACCGATTTTGGCTCGTTTCCAAACTCCTTCCCGGCAGTTCAATTCGAGTTTCCGGCGAGTATTCGGTTGCCAACCCCTGACTTTCATCTCCTATAAAAATTGGTACAACTAAATTAGCCCTTACCTGCAAACTAGCAAGTAAATGTCGGTGTTCCTCGCTCAAATTCGCCGTATAAATATCTGCCATTGCTTGAATTTTTTCTGCACTATACAGCCATACATAACTTTCTCCAAAGGATGTTCTTTGAACTTTTCTGCCCAGCAGGGGCATCCAATCATCCCCTACAGATTCCACAACAACAAGCGCTGTTTCTTCGGACTCAAAACGATAAATTACCGTGCGGTCATTTGCCAACAACTGCCGCACTTCTTGTACAGCCGTGCTCAGAGTTTGAGTCAGGTTGAGAGACTGCCGGACTCGCTGGGCGATCGCCGAAACCAGCCGTTCTTGTTCTGCTTGTTCCTGCAGCATTCTCTCCGCTTGCTTGCGTTCGGTGACATCGCGAATTACCGCAGCAAAGCACAGCGGTTCCCTGGTTTGAGGGTGCTTGACCAGAAAAGCATTCATCACCACATCAATGGGTTCTCCGGTGGCCAAGTGCTGCATTTGACCTTCGCCTTGCCACTGGCCCTGACTGATAATTGTTGGTAAAATCTCTTGACTGAATTTCTGCTGAAAATAGGGCCCAATATAATCCCATATCTCCGTATAAAGCACTGCCGAAAGATTCTCTACACCCACCAGTTTTCGTCCGGCTTCGTTGACAAACAGCGTTTTGCCTTTCAGGGTAGCCATACCGATAAAATCGCTGCTGTTTTCAATCAGCGACACAAATTTTTGCCGTTCTTCTTCTCCTTTTTTGCGTTCGGTAATGTCGCGCTTGACGCAGACATGACAAATTACATCGTTGGCGTTGTTAATCACAGAGTATGCCGCAACGTCGATCGCCAGCGTCTGGCCTTTTTTAGTGCAGTTAGTAATTTCGCCCCGAAAACTTCCTGTTTTCGCTAAACTTTGGGCAATTGCCGAAAAGCGCTCCCCCGCAACCAGCGGCGAAGCTTCTGCTTCTAATTCCGCGTCTGTGTATTCTAGAAGCGTTTGGTGAGCACGATTTTGTTCTAGGAAAAACCCGTCAGCATCGATAATGACGATCGCATCGTTGGAATTTAAAAATATTTCTCGGTAAAGCTTTAGTTTTTCTTCAGCTCGCTTGCGTTCGGTGATGTCTCTTTTGACACTTACGTAACAAACTACATCCCCAGCATCATTTAAAACCGCAAAAGCCGAAACCTCCACCTCAACTGTTCCTTCTTGCACAGCCTTAATACAGGTCATTTCGCCTCGGTAACTCCCTGTTTTTGCCAAGGTTTGCAGCACAGACGTAAATGCCTGTTCTCCCATGTGAGTTGCAGGTGTTTTTCCCCACAATTTAGACGAACTGTAGCCCAGCAAAGCCGTGTGAGCTTGATTTGTTTCTAAGTAATAGCCTTGGGGGTCTAAGATCGCGATCGCATCGTTGGATTTTAAAAAGATTTGTTGATAAAGTTGCAGCTTCCGTTCAGCTTGTTTCCGGGCGCTAATATCCGTGAACAAGCCGTAGTAAACTATCTCCCCCGATGCTTGGAATTCTGGCTGGGAAGCTCCTTGCACCCATTTAAGTTTTCCCGACGGAGTGACAATTCTTCCTTCCCAGCGCCAAGGCTGCAAATTTTCAGCAGAAAGCGTCACCGAGTTGAGAAAATCATCTCGATCTTCGGGATGAATCATGTCAACAATTACATTAAAATTCTGCTGAGCAGCCTCTGGTTCTATTTCATACAATTCTCGGCAGCCCGCGCTCACAAACGAGAAGGCCATTGAGCCGTCTGGATGCAAGTCAATTTGATATACCGTACCCGGTACGCTAGCAGTAATTTTTTGCAGTTTGGCTTGGCTTTGATTCCTGGCTTCATCTGTGGCCTGCAATTGACCAATCTCTCTAGAAACACCCAAAACCCCAAATATATTACCCTGTGCATCGCACAGCGGCACTTTTTGCGTATCAAAGACGTGCTGTTTGCCACCTTCAAAGGTTATCGCCTGGTAGGGATTGCGAACCCTCTCCCCAGCCAGCACAGCTCGATCTTCCTCGCGGATGCCCCTAATTTTGCCGTTGCGATCGCCAAATACTAATTCGGCTGAAAACCCTAATTCAATATCATCTTTGCCGATAATTTCTTCAACATTTTTCCCCACATATTCAGCAAAACTTTGATTAACAAAAATGTATCTAAAATTTCTATTTTTGGCAAAAACTTTGTCCGGGGCATCCTCCATTACAGCCCGCAACAATAGTTCTTGAATTTCCGAATCCAGAGCAAAAATTTTTTGAATTTTATCCGTGGCACTGGTCGTTTTAGCTGCTAATCTTGTTAACTGTTTTGCACAAATTTGAGCTACAGTGTGCAGCAAACAAAGGTGTTCCAAATTAAAAGCAGTTGCCTGCTCTGCACCAATGAAAAATACTCCCAACAATTCTTCACTTTCATCCAGGTTGGCTGGTGCCATCAAGACCGACTGAAACTGAGCCATTGGTGGCGGAGCGATGTTGTGCTCCCAGTCCCGATTGCCAGCAAGCCATTGAGCGCGAGCAGCTTGCAAGCGCCCTTCCATTTCGGCTTTGGTGCTAGCACTTAACGGCTGTAAGTGTTCCAGGTATATTCGATCGTCCGGTAGCGTCAAAATTGCGATCGCCTCTGTAGGAATGAGGCGATCGAGATATGCCAGACACGCAGACCAAATTTCATCAGCACTGAGAGCGGCTTGAACTTTTGCAGTAAGTTCGTTGAGAACTTGCAGTTCCAAGGTACGCTGGCGGACTTTTGCTTTGAGGCTGGCGGCTAGGATTTGCATAGTGCTCACCAAACTGGTTTGCTTATATTATAATTATTGATTTTAAAACTTTGGCAAACAATCATCTTAAAATACATCCGGCTAAAAGACAACGGTTTTATATTTAAATTACCTTCAATCGCTAAAAAACAATGATGCGATCGGGAGCAAAGAGACACTGCTCAATGCAAGCTCTCGCTCCCGCTGCGACACTTAAGCTCACACCCAAACACAGATGCAAGCTCCGACTTCCGCGATCGTCGAACTCAAAAAATTTTAGACCAAACTTCAAACCCTCAAATTCATGTGTTGAGTCAATCTAAAATCTCAAATCTAAAATCAATGGACGGTGAAACTAGCCCATTAAAATTACATTATCGATCACATGGATGACGCCGTTATCAGCTTCGATATCCGCAGCGACAACTGTAGCATTTTTCACCTCAAAACCGTCTGAACAATCAATTTTAATCGGCGAACCTTCCAAGGAAGTAACAAAACCGAGTTTTGCCAAATCAGCTTTCATAAACTTGCCAGAGACGACGTGAAACATCAAAATCCTAGTCAGTTGGGGAACGTTCTGTACTAGGGTTGTGATAGTTCCCGGCGGCAATTTCGCAAAGGCATCGTCAGTGGGTGCAAAGACAGTGAAAGGGCCCGGACTTTTGAGCGCGTCTACTAAATTAGCTACTTGCACGGCTGTTACGAGGGTTTGGAACGAACCCGCACCTACGGCAATATCAACAATATCAGGCATTGTGTTTTACCTCATCTGGGAAAAAAGTTCTATTAAGTATCGTAAACTGAGGCGGGCAACAATACCTACTGTCTTTTTTGAAAAATTGGTAATTCTTTTGTAGTGAGGACTTCAATCCTCAGATTTTTGATGAGGACTTCAGTCCTCACTACAAACCTAATAATATAGGACTTACATCTGGGGGCCCAGAAACCGGGTTTTTTACGAAAAGACGCGTTAAAACCCGTAGATTAGGTAAAAAACTCAGTTTCGAGGAGTCGGAGTGCCTAAGTCCTGTAATAGTTATTTTACCCGATATAATATTACTAACGCCTTGGCACTTTAACCGCGCCGGGGTTTACAATTGGTACAATACTGCTGTCGATTGTTGTGATACCCCAATTCTTTGTTTCTAAATCTGCTACTTCAGCATTTAGGTTTTCTCCCTTGTGCATGCTAAAACTGCCGTACAAAATTGAAATTTCAAAAATGTCTGTAGTAATCACCGCAGGCTTGCGGTGTTCCGGCTCGCCCAATGAAATTCCGAAGAATTCAGCTTCCAGTTCGCCAACAGCCTCTTCATCGTGTACAGTCCAACTGATATCGCGACAGTCTTTGAATGCCAGGATATAAGGCAATCTTTCTTCTGGATTGTAGACGCATTCAATTAATACTTCGTTTCCCCATAAAGATACGTTTACATTTGTGATTAAAGATGTAAAACCACCCAATCCAAGCAAGTTATAGTCATCCTTCCAATCACTCATTTATTTTTTCTCCCGTATTGTGAGTACCTGGAATTAAATTACCCAATTCGTCTCGCGTCTGCAATAAATGACCATCTCTATCGAGACGCAAACCTTTGTTGATATTTCTTCCATCTGAGCCATATTTCGGTGCAGGCGTTCTAATAACTTCACCGTTAGGACGGATCATTACTGTTGACTTATCAAAAAATTTATATGCAACATAACCATCTCTAGTAGTTCTGATTTCTGCACCCAATCCGCGCAAAAAATCATCGACTTCTTGGCGAGTCATCCCGGTTAAGTCTCCAAACTCAGATGCAATTCCATTTCCTCCCACTCCCTGACTCGGCACGCAAGTCTCCTCACCAACCATTGCTTATTGGAGTTTAGCACGGTTGAAGAATCGGAACAAGGAAGTTCGCCAACGGATTCGCGTTCTTCGGATGTAACGGCTGGATGGAAGATGGAAGATGGAAGAAGCAAGATGGAAGATGGAAGAAGCAAGATGGAAGATGGAAGGATCATTCCTCAAACTCGCAATACCCAATGCTTTTCGGCCCAATTATCAATTCCCAATAACCAATAATCTATTTCCAAAACAAATAGGGGGTGCCTTGCGCCCCCCTTCTAATTAACTAACTAAAGTAGGAAACAATTATTAGCCACCGATTTGCACTTTCACTACGCGGTTCTTTTCTGCTTCCGCTTTAGGCAAATTCAGGTTTAAAACTCCATTTTTGTACTCAGCTTCTACGCTGTCATTTTGAACCCGTGCCGGTAGGGGAATCACCCGGCGGAACGAACCGTAGCGGAACTCAGAGCGAGTCATGCCTTTATCTTCACTCTTAGTTTCCTGACGGCGTTCGCCACTGATAGCAACAGCTTCTGCGGTTACTTGTACGTCCAAATCCTTAGCTTCCATGCCCGGAATTTCTAATTTAAGGTGGATGGCTTCAGGAGTTTCTTCGAGTTCGGCGGGGGGTAGAAAAGCAGAACCGTTAGATCCGCGATCGGTTGCCGGAGTCAAGCTATCAAACAACCGATTCATTTCTCGCTGCAAGGAGTCCATTTCCCGCAAAGGTTCCCAACGAATAAGTGCCATAACTAATACCTCGACTATCTGAAGTTTTTAGGGGTTGAGAAACACTTGACTCAACTTGTATTTAATATATTCCAGCTCCCGCAACTGGGGGATTCGGTTTTCCGCAAAAAGACCGATCGCATTTCCGAACATTCGCGATCGATATTGTAAAATCATCCCAGGTGCGGGTATCCGATCCAACCCGAACCCAGCAATTTTAGATTTTAGATTCGAGCGAGGAATTCGCATCTAAAATCTAAAATCGAAGGTTCGATTAACTCCACCGCGAATGCTGATAAGAAGCATAGGTATTAAACAAAGCACCCACCAAACTAAAAGTTAGACCGATCACGAAAAAACCCTGGAGGGGACAGCCACTGCCGAAAGTAGCTAAGAACTGCAAAATCAGGTCTTCTCCAGAGCGACCAACTCCTTGGAGAGCAGGCAGGAAGCCAATCAGCGAAAAGCTAGTCAATCCCCCGCCGATTAACAATAAGGGGGCGACAAAGCTCAACAGGCTGGTCAGCAGTACAGAGCGAAGGAAATTGGGAAAAATGCTCATAAGAGTCAGTAAATTCAGCTAAACTGCCGAACGGTGCAAGCAAACAAAACTTGTCCTTTTCTACAATAGGCAGCGATCGCCCTCAGTGGCCGGTTCTGTCAGAAATCTTAAATGTTATAGAAAAAACTTGTTTAAGATTTGTAGATAGATTTCATTTTTGGCAGTTGTTCTATACTCGAAATCCCCTTGAGCACCACTAAATCTTCCAGCCTCAGTTTGTGGAGTCAGCGGTTGCTGGCAGCAATTTTATTGGGCGGCCAAGTCATGCTGCACTTGCTGAAGGGCAAAATTCACCGCCGCAACACCCTCGACCAAATGGCAGCAGTCGGCCCGGAATCTCTGCTGATTGCTTTGCTGACTGCGGGTTTTGTCGGCATGGTATTTACTATTCAGGTAGCGAGGGAGTTTATTAACCTCGGTGCCGGCAATGTCGTAGGCGGCGTTTTGGCTTTGTCTTTGGCTCGCGAACTCGGCCCCGTCTTAACAGCCGTAATCGTAACGGGACGAGTAGGTTCGGCTTTTGCAGCGGAAATCGGCACGATGCAGGTAACAGAACAGATAGATGCCCTGCTGATGCTCAGAACAGACCCGATCGACTATTTAGTCATTCCCCGCGTCCTTGCTTGCTGCTTGATGCTGCCAATTTTAACCATCATGTGTCTCGTCACCGGCATCATCGGCGGACTGCTGATTGCTACGACGATGTACGGCATCTCTCAAAGCGTGTTTTTAGAATCAGTCCGCAATTTCCTGAGTCTGTGGGATATTTGCAGCGCGGCAATTAAGGCTTTTGTATTCGGTGGCTTGATTGCTGTAATCGGTACTAGCTGGGGTTTGACCACCACCGGCGGGGCAAAAGGCGTCGGCCAATCGACTACTACGGCGGTGGTGACGGCTTTACTGGCTATTTTTATTGTGAACTTTTTCCTGACTTGGCTGATGTTTCAGGGGACGGGCTCTAGCTTACTCAAAGGCTTGTAAGCTAGGAAACGGATAAAATATGAATAATTGGCAACATTCGCTTACTACCCTTGATTTAAACCCGTGAATACCACCGCCTCTTCGACTGCGCCGACAAATACGATCGAACTCGCTCCGAGTTATGCGCTTCCCCTAGTCCTGGTACTGGCCGCCGTACCGCTGCTGTTCGTGCAGAAGTGGGCGAGTTTGTCGGTTTCGCTGTTCGGCTTGTTTCTGATGTACCAAGCCGCCACCCTCCGGCTGCAATTTACCCCAACCGATTTGGACATTTATCGATCGTCCAAATTAATCCGCCGCTTTCCTTACCGAGAATGGCAAAATTGGCGGATATTGTGGCCCGCTGTGCCGATTTGGTTTTACTTCAAAGAAATTAACAGCATTCACTCTTTCCCGATTCTGTTCGATCGTAAAATGCTACAGACCTGCTTAGAACAGCGCTGTCCCCGTCAAAACTAAAAAAAAGTTGTTAATTTTAAATTTTTAACTTTTCCGTGCCCCACGCCGAACAAAATTTCCCATGAATTCAGACGAATCTCCAACCCAAGAACCGCAACCACAACCAGCCGCCCCAAGCGGTGACGGCGAAGTCGATTTACCCGTGAATCAGACGGAGTACCAACTTCCATCTCAAACACGAGATTTGTGGATCGACGAAAATGAGCTGCCAGCCCGACTCCCGGCAGAAACAGACGCGCCGCTGGATGAGGAAGATGCCGAAATCGCCCATTTCGTGGACGAAGCAGGCGCACTCGCCCAAGTCCCGCCCAACACTGACGATGACGAATCAGAAAGTCCGATCGCTCAAATCGATCCTCCAACAGACTCCCAGCCAACAGCAACCGCAGAAACGGTAACGCCCATCCCAGAAAATGTTACCGAACAGTTGGCAAATAGAGTCAAAGAATTGCAGCAGCAAGAACAAAATTTGACTGAAAGAATTGCCGCCTTGGAAGCCGACAAAGCCAATGCTATAGAAGCGTTGGGCCAGGCTCAAGCATCGATCGGGCGTTTGGTACAAGACGGCTTGATTCAACTAGATCAGCGCAAACAAGCGCTACAAATCGAAGTAGAAAAACTAGAACGCCGGCGCGATCGAATTCAAAAGGAAATGCGAACCACTTTTGCCGGCGTTTCCCAAGATTTAGCAATTCGAGTCCAGGGTTTCAAAGATTATCTAGTAGGCAGTTTGCAGGATTTGGCCGCCACCGCCGAACTCTTAGATTTGACGCCACCGGTGCAAGAAACACCCAAGCAAATTCCTGCTGAGGAGTCTCAATCCTCAGCACCGGTAAATCCCAAATTTGCCGAACAGGGATTTCAAGAACAAGCTAAACAAATTCGCCGCACCCTCGATCAATATCGCACTCTCCCCGACTACTACGGCCCGCCTTGGCAACTTCGCCGCACTTTTGAACCCATCCACGCAGAACGAGTTTCTAATTGGTTTTTCACCCAAGGAGGAAGAGGCGCTTTGCGGACTATGGGTTCGCGCTTGCAAAATATCTTGATTACTTCGACAATTATTTCTGTACTCAGAAGCGTCTACGGCGGGCGGGTGCGGACTTTGGTGCTCGCCAACAGTCCCGAACGTTTGGGAGAGTGGCGCCGGGGTTTGCAGGACTGTTTGGGCATTACTCGCAGCGATTTTGGCCCGGAAAGGGGGATTATTATGTTTGAATCTGCGGAGGCTTTGGCTCAAAAAGCCGATCGACTGGTGAAAGATGGCAAATTGCCGCTAATTGTCATTGATGAAACTGAGGATTTAATTAGTTTGTCAATCCTGCAATTTCCGTTATGGCTGGCCTTTGCTGCCGATCCGCAAACTTTGATGGCTGCTAAGGATTTTTGAGCAAGTCCGGGCGAATATAATTCGCTGCTATACAAACTTTCGTCCGCCTGCGCGGACTGAAGAAACTCAGAGGGAAATTGACCGGAATTGGTTGTTCCTTCTTCTTCCTTCTTCCTTCTTCCTTCTTCCTTCTGCTGTACACGAAATCTCAAATTAAAAAATGGCTAGCTGGATAATTTTAAATGGCGCACTGTTAATAGTAGCTTATCTGCTGGGTTCGATTCCGACTGGGTACGCCTTGGGGAAATGGATGCTAGGAATTGATATTCGAGAGGTTGGTTCGGGTTCGACTGGTGCGACTAACGTACTGAGGACTTTGGGCAAAGGGCCGGGGTTGGGGGTGTTGTTGGTTGATGTGTTGAAGGGGGTAAGTGCGATCGTCCTAATTCGCTACATTTACTCTCTCACTTTTACCAGCCAGCTAGCAACCGCGGCAGGTTTAGAAAATACTGCAACTGTCCTCCCTTGGATGGCAACTTTGGCGGGTTTCTCAGCAGTTTTAGGTCACAGCAAATCAATCTGGCTGGGGTTTAGCGGCGGTAAATCTGTGGCTACGAGTTTGGGAGTTTTGCTCGCTTTGTACTGGCCAGTTGGTTTGGGGACTTTCGGAATTTTCGGGATAGTATTTGCGGTATCGCGAATTGTATCTTTAAGTTCGATTATCGGGGCAATTAGCGTGGCGGGATTGATGTTTGCTTTACATCAGCCGCTGGCTTATGTATTGTTTGGAATTGCGGGCGGCGTATTTGTAATTGTGCGACATCGGAGCAATATTCAGCGTCTGCTGAACGGTACTGAACCGAGGATTGGGCAGAAATTGGAAACATCCGCTAGCGATTAATCTGAAACAGCCTGACACCTTTTCAATTAGTTCCCATAACTGGCCCTAGTTCCAACACAAATCCGGGCAAAACATCTTCCCCTGACAGCGTAACAGGGGACTGCAATATTTCTATTTCTCGATCGATCCTATAAATCTCCACAATCCGCGTTTGTGGGTCAATCAACCATCCCAAACAAACGCCATTTTCCCGATATTCCTGCATTTTCTCTCGAGTTTCTCTGATAGAATCAGTGGGCGAGCGCAATTCCACTACAAAATCAGGACACAGTGGCGGAAATTTCCTTTTTTGTTCGGGAGTTAAAGCTTCCCATCTTTCGCGTTTTATCCAAGAAGCATCGGGAGAACGAGTTGCACCGTTTGGGAGTCTAAAACAGGTGGAAGAGTCAAAAGCAATTCCTAGATTCGGATTTTGGCGACTCCAAGCTTGCAATTGATAGGATAAATCCATATTACGGTTTCCAGTTTCTCCTCCCGTTGGTCAGGGCAAACGCATCTAAATTGCCGGGAGAATAGTAGTAGTGTTTTGAGGAATAGCCACCGCTATCGGCAGTCAAATATCTTTTCAATAAACTACAGCTATCGATAATAGTCGCAACAAGCAC
>Ga0164305_10000200_pt1 | contig 20661 bp, 18 predicted proteins | sample Whisoiple_237_MG_FD_110215 | JGI IMG/M metagenome (GOLD analysis project Ga0164305, IMG submission 110215) | Soil microbial communities amended with pyrogenic organic matter from upstate New York, USA - Whitman soil sample_237_MG | ecosystem: Environmental > Terrestrial > Soil > Agricultural...
CGATCGCAAACAACGCCGCCAGGACCGGCGAGAACCAGAAGGCGGCGCGCTCCGCGTCGCGGAAGGGCTCGTGGCGCGGCTGGCGCCAGCTTTCTCCCCATAATTCTTCGTAGGTCGGCTGCTGCGGGCGGCCGCTCACCGCCTCGGCCGACAATTCCATCGCGCGCCTGAGCTGATGGGCGCCGAGCCCGGAAGGAGCGGGCAAATCAAAGGAAGGTGTGGAACGCATGCGACGAACTCCGTTGAACTGTCCGCTCGCCGAGCAAGAGGAAGCCCGAGCGACAGGCGATTAGAGCCTTGTTAGGGTTAAGGCCGCGTAAAAAGCCCGATTCGGCCGCTAAACTCGCGGCGCGGCGGAGGTTCTCTTTGGTTCGTTTCGAAAATGTCGGCTTGCGCTATGGGATGGGCGACGAGATCCTCCACGATCTCACGTTCGACATCGAGCCACAGAGTTTTCAGTTTCTGACCGGCCCCTCCGGCGCCGGCAAGACGACGCTGTTAAAGCTCATCCTGCTATCGCTGAAGCCGACGCGCGGCCTGATCAGTCTGTTCGGCGAGGACGCAACGACGCTCGGCAAGGACGCAATCACCGGGCTGCGCCGTCGCATCGGCGTCGTCTTTCAGGATTTCCGCCTGCTCGATCATCTCACCACCTACGAGAACGTCGCGCTGCCCTTGCGCGTGCAGGGCCGCGATGATTCCTCCTATCGCGGCGAGGTCGTCGAGCTTCTGCGCTGGGTCGGCCTCGGCGAGCGCATGCATGTTCTGCCGCCGGTGCTTTCCGGCGGCGAGAAGCAGCGCGCCGCCATCGCGCGGGCGCTGATCGCGCGGCCGGAATTGCTGCTCGCCGACGAGCCAACCGGCAATGTCGATCCAACATTGGCGCGGCGGTTGCTGCGGCTGTTCGTCGAGCTCAACAAATCCGGCACGTCGATCGTCATCGCCACGCACGATCTCGCGCTGATGGATCAGTTCGAGGACGCGCGCCGGCTGGTCCTCGGCGACGGCCGCCTGCACATTTTCGATTGACGCGCATGAGCTCGCGGGGCGCCGACATGACGATCCTGATGTCGCAGAATGCGCGGCGCAATCGCCAGGCGGATGCGAGCGATGCCGACCGGCACGAAGCCGGCGCCGAGGCCGAGGCGCTGCGCCGTGAAATGCCGCTCGTCCCCGCCGCCTCGATCGCGGGGCGCGCGCTCGTCACCGTCATCGCCATCATGACATTTCTCGCCTCGCTGTCGGCGGGAACGGCGATCCTGATCACCCAGGCTTCGCGCGGCTGGCAAAGCCAGGTGTCGCAGGAAGCGACGATCCAGGTGCGCCCGGTTCCCGGCCACGATCTCGATGCCGAGGCGAAGAAGGCCGCCGATATTGCCGCGCGCAATCCGGGCGTCGGCGACGTGCGCATGTTTTCCGCGGCGGAATCGGCGCGGCTGCTCGAGCCCTGGCTCGGCGGCGGGCTCGATCTCGGCGAATTGCCGGTGCCGCGCATGATCGTGGTGAAAAAGAGCGATTCCGCTTTCGACGCGGACGCGTTGCGCAAGAGCCTGGCGAAGGACGTGCCCTCGGCGATTTTCGACGATCACAGCATGTGGCTGTCGCGATTGACCGTGATGACCCGGACGGTCGTCGGCGCCTCGATTATTCTGTTCGGGCTTGTCTTGACGGCGATGCTGCTGGCGGTCGCCTTCGCCACGCGCGGCGCCATGGCGGGCAACCGCGAGATCATCGACGTCCTGCATTTCGTCGGCGCCGAGGACAGGTTTATCGCGCGCGAGTTCCAGCGGCATTTCCTGCGGCTGGGCTTACGCGGCGGTCTCATCGGCGCCGGCGCCGCGGCGCTCACCTTTTTCGTGCTCGGCTGGGCGACGCCGTACTGGACAGCGACGGCGAGCGGCGACCAGATCGACGCTTTGTTCGGCGGCTTCGCGCTCGGTTTGCCCGGCTATTTCGCGATTGCGGCGATCTGCATCGGCATCGCGCTTTTGACGGGCCTGATTTCGCGGACGATCGTGTTCCGGCATTTGCGGGAGCTGGGGTGAGCTGCAGTGGCGGTTCAATTGTAATCAATCATCTTTAGCCATCGCTCGTTTGAACTCGTACCAAGCCTCCATCGTCATCTGCGAATCGCTCTGACACGAGACCCTCGGACTAAACTGTGCACTGGTCCAGGGAGAGCAGATTGTTGTTCCAGTCTCCATCGGCATAGGTGCGTACGTAGGCTGCTCTCCCGACTGGACGGACAACTCCGACATCGGAACGTTTGCCGTTGTGCGGGTCGATCACATAAAAAGTGTTTGTTTTGGCATCGATGCTTTCGATGACCTGTTCTCGTGTCCACTTCCAATCCGCAGCCGGATTGCCCAGATGCGTGATGTGCTCGTGAGGGCTTTGCGGATGCGGTTTCTCGATGCAGGTCACTTTAACGTCGGCCATGACCCCGACCTTTCAACATCTGCGAAAGTGACTGGCCCGTACGCTCCGTAGGGTGTCCAAACGGGTGTCGCTGCGGACCCCGGATGCAAAGTCCGATCCATAGGTGTCACGCAAAGTCCTAACGAGAGTGTCACCGCGCTTCTGGCGAATTTCCCCGTCGAGATCACGACAGCGCTGATCCAATCCCTCGTGAGACGCCAAGGACGAGCACCTCGGATATTTCCCGTGCCATTTTTTCGAGCCCCGAGCTTCGCGACGCGCTCCTGTGGAGCGCACCTCAGTATGAGGAACGGGCAAATCCAACGCCCTCATCCTGAGGAGCGCCGAAGGCGCGTCTCGAAGGATGGGCAGACGCGCTTCCCTTTGTTGTGCTTCGAGACGCTTGCTTCGCAAGCTCCTCAGCATGAGGGGCCTCCCCCCGCCCCCGCTCTCCCCAGGTCGGGCGCCTAGCAGCCGCCTAATTTCGCGAGTATTATCAACCGCGATGGGGATCACGAAGCGGACGCTGACGCGTCCGGCGCTCCGATGAATGCTCTGAACTGGCGGACGTTCGGCCGCCGGATGACCCTGATTTGCCTCGCGGCCGGCCTCCTCGGCCTCGGCGCCGGCTTCATCTTTTTTGCGAGGCACATCGAATATTCCGAGCCGGCGGCGCCTCCGCCGGCCGATGGCGTCGTGGCGCTGACCGGCGGCTCCGAGCGCGTCCTCGACGCCGTCGAGCTCCTCGCCAAGGGGCGGGCGCGGCGCCTGCTCATCACCGGGGTCAACCAGCAGACCTCGCGCCACGAGATCGCGCGGCTCATGCCGAACTTCCAGCAGCTCTTTAATTGCTGCATCGATCTCGGCCGCGCCGCGCAAAACACCGCCGGCAATGCCGACGAGACGCGGCGCTGGGTCGAGGCGAACTCGATCCGCTCGAGCCTGATCGTCGTCACCTCGAACTATCATATGCCGCGCGCCTTGGTCGAATTGCGCAGCGCGCTGCCGCAATTGCAGCTCATCCCCTATCCCGTGGTGAGCGACCGCCTGCGCAACAGCGATTTGAAGAGCGACGCCCACGTCGCCAAGCTGCTCGCCATCGAATACGTGAAATATCTCGTGGCGATCGTGCGCACGCGGGTGATGCCGTCGGCAAGCGCAGGTGGCGCCGACGTGATGACGGCGTCGCGGCTTTCGTCGCGCGCCTTCGACGTGCCGCGCGCTACCGCCGCCGCGACCCGCTGACCGCGCGGCGTTCGCGCATGATCTTCATCCGCTCGGGCTTGTTCAATCTCATGTTCTACGCGAACACGATCGTCTTGATGATCGCCGGCCTGCCGACGCTGCTTTTCGGCCGCCATGCGGTGCTGCGGCTTGCGCGCACTTGGGCGCGCGCGTCCCTTTGGCTGCTCAGTGCGATCTGCGGCACGCGCGCCGAATTTCGCGGCGTCGACAACATCCCGAAAGGCGCGCTGCTCATCGCGCCGAAACATCAGTCTTTTTGGGAAACGTTCGCGCTGACCCTTTACTTCGACGATTTCGCTTACGTGTTGAAGCGCGAGCTCACCTACATTCCGTTCTTCGGCTGGTATCTCTTGCGCGCGGAACAGATCGCCATCGACCGCGCCAATGCGCAGACCGCGCTGCGGCAGCTCACCGCCAAAGCCAAAGCGCTGTTCGCGGAAGGGCGGCAATTGTTCATCTTCCCGGAGGGGACGCGGCGGCCGCCGGGCGCGCCGCCGGCTTACAAAGCCGGCGCGGCCTACGTCTACGACAAGACCGGCGTGCCCTGCCTGCCGGTTGCGCTCAATGCCGGCCTGTTCTGGCCGCGCCGGCGGTTTCTGCGCTTCCCCGGCACGATTTTGGTCGAGTTCCTGCCGCCGATCGCGCCCGGCATGAAGCGCGAGGCGTTTTTGCGCGAACTTCAGTGGCGCATCGAAACCGCGACCGATAGGCTCATCGCCGAGGCCGCGGGACACGAGCCGCAAGCGGCGGCAAAACCCTCGCCGCGCGATTTGCTCTAAGCCCCGCATGGAACGGCGGTCGGCCGCGTTGGTTTCCTTCCGGCTTTGAGCAAGGCGAGAGCGTGACGGTCCCGCAAGTCGAAATCTTCGCGATCGTCGGCATCATGCTGACGCTCTTCATGTGGGATCGCCTGCGCCACGACCTCGTCGCTTGCCTGGCGCTGCTGGCAACGATCGCGACCGGCATCATGCCGCCGGCGAAGGCCTTCTCCGGCTTCTCCAATCCGGTCATCATCCTCATCGCCTCGACGCTTGTTCTCGGCCGCGCCATCGGCAATTCCGGAATTTTGGGCGGCGTGTTGCGGCTTTTTCTGAAGCGCGTGCGCTCGCCGTCGTTGCAGATCGGCACGCTGACATTCGGCGTGACAGTCCTTTCCGCCTTCATGAAGAATGTCGGCGCGCTCGGCATTTTTATCCCGCTGTCGATGGAGGCGGCGCGCCGCATCAAGCAGCCGGCGTCGATCTATCTTATGCCGCTCGCCTTCGGCTCGTTGATCGGCGGCTGCATCACGCAGATCGGCACGTCGCCGAACCTCTTGATTTCGACAATCCGGGCGGAGACGCTCGGCCGGCCCTACCAGCTGTTCGACTTTGCGCCTGTAGGGGCGCCGCTGGCACTGCTGTCGGTGATCTTCCTGTCCTTCGGCTGGCGCCTGCTGCCGCGCCACCGCAAGGGCCAGCGCAATGTCGGGCACGCGTTCGAGGTCGAGCGCTACACGACCGAGCTGATGATTCCCGAAGCTTCGCCAGTCGTCGGGCAAAGCGTGCGCGAGCTCGAAGCGCTGAGCGACGGCGAGCTCGTCGTCAGCTCGATCGTGCGTCCCGACGAGGACGACGAGCGCCATTTCGTCCCCGGCCCGCAAACGCGGCTTGCCGCCGGCGACATTTTGAGCGTGCAGGCGGAGCCCGCCGCGGTGAAGGCGGTCACCAATGCAGGCGACCTCGAACTCGCCGCTTCGAAAGAGCTAAAGCCGCCGCTGCGTGCCAGCGACGATCTCGAAATCGTCGAAGCGGTGGTGATGCCGCAATCGCGGCTCGTCGGACAGAACGCGCGCCGCCTGCAATTGCGCCGCCGCTTCGAGGTAAGCCTGCTGGCGGTGAGCCGCGCCGGACGACCGGTCACGAGCCGGCTCATGTCGCATACGTTCCAGCCCGGCGACGTCATCGCCCTGCAGGGCTGGGCGCAAGGCCTGCACGAGACGATCGGCGATCTCGGCTGCCTGCCGCTCGCCGATCGCAGCCTGCAGCTGTCGCGGCGTCCGGCGCGGTTCATCCCGCTCGTTCTGCTCGTTGCTGCGATGCTGATCGTTCTGTTCAAGTTGCGCAGCGTCGAGGAGACGTTTTTCGGCGCCGCCGTTCTGTGCATCGCGCTGCGCCAGATCAGCCTCAAAGAAGCTTACGAAGCCATCGATTGGCCGATCATCGTCATGCTCGGGGCGCTGATTCCGGTCGGCGAAATGCTGATGGAAACCGGCGCCGCCAACCTCATTGCCGATTTCCTCGGGCGCGTGGCGCAACAGCTGCCCGGCCTCATCGCTCTCGGCCTGGTGCTGACCGCCGCCATGCTGGCGGCGCCGCTCCTCCATCACGCCGCGGCGGTTCTCGTCATGGGGCCGATCGCCGCCGCCGTCTCGCGCAAGCTCGGGTTCAATGCGGACCCGTTCCTGATGGCCGTCGCGCTCGGCGCCGGCTGCGACTTCCTCACCCCGATCGGGCACCAGAACAACATGCTGGTCATGGGACCGGGCGGCTACCGCTTCGGTGATTACTGGAAGCTCGGGCTGCCGCTGTCACTGCTCGTGATCTTCGCCGGCACGCCGCTCATCGCGTTCTTCTGGCCGTTGCACTGAGATCGCCACCGCCGGTCAAGCGGAACAAAATAGTCACGCCTGGGTTCTGGACTCGATCCCAGCAAAGCGAAAGGAGGACCGGTCGTGAGGAAGATGACCGTTACGCTCGCAGTTTTTGTCAGCGGATTTGCATTATCCACGTTGGGCTCGGCTCAGACGCCGACGACGCCGCCGCCCGCTTCGCCAAGTGCGCCCCCGACCGCGCCCAACGCGGCGATGCCGTCACCGACCGTGCCGATGCCGACCAATTCTCCCGCGGTCCCCTCGCCAACGACGCAATGGCTCGCATCGAACGTCTACAACGCGAGCGTCTACGACAAGAACGAGCAGAAGATCGGCGATTTGACAGACCTGATCATCGAGAAGGACGGACATATCAAATCGGCGATCATCGGCGTCGGCGGCTTCCTCGGCGTCGGCCAGAAGGACGTCGAAATTCCGTTTACCGATCTCAAGATGATGACGCGCAACAACAAGAATTGGCTGGCCCTCGACCGCACCAAGGACCAGCTGCAAAACGCGCCGACCTTCGACAAGAGCAGCCTAAAGCTTCCCTGACATTGCCGACGTGCTTAACGCCCGCCTGGGAACGCGCGCTTAACCTTTGTCGCGCCTATTGCTTTTGAAGCTTCCGATCGAGCGCTCCGATCAACGTGCAGATGTCTTCCGGAGGCTGCTCGCTAAGCGGGGAATAGAGCTTCTGCAGGCGCGGACCCAATTGCTGCGCTTCAATCGAGCGTTGATTGCCGCGCGCATCCACCCTCCGCAACGGCCGGTCGCGCGGAATGATCTCAAAGTTCGGGCCGGGTGCATTGCGGCGGGACATGAGGGTTTTCACAAGGTTTGCTCAGGCAATCGAGTAAGCGCAAAGCCACGGGGCAATCTGCACAGGATGGTTACGTGTTCCCTAGCTTCTGCGGCCGTCACGAAAACGCCGCATTTCACCATTCGTTCCGTCTCGGCTTTGGCATTTGTGAGTTTGCACACAGCTCGGCACGGGCTCGCCATCTACCTTCAGACGAGATAGCTTAGCATTAAGCAACTTCGCGGGTGGGAATGTTGACGACGAGTCAAAGCAGCGAAGCTGAGCCATTGACCTTGTCCGTCGCCGATTCCGAGATCGACGGAGCCGGGGCGAGCGCGGCCGCGCACACCTCGGATCTGGCCCAGCCGGATTTGCGCAAAGCGCTAGAGCGCACAACGCTCGCGCTCGAAGCCGGCGAGATCGGCGTCTGGGAATGGGACTTCGTCAGCGGCAGCTTCATCTGGGATCAGCGGATGCGCGCTCTTTGGGGCCTCCCCGAGGGCGTCGTCCCAACATACGAGGTGTTTCGCAACGCCTTGAACCCGGCCGACCTGGAGCGCAGCGACGGCGCCATCAATGCGGCAATTAATCCGGCCCGAAACGGCGAGTACGAAGTCGAATACCGCGTCATCGGCATCAAGGATGGATTGGAGCGCTGGATACTGGCGCAAGGCCGCACGTTCTTCGAGAACGGCAAGGCCATGCGCCTCATCGGTACGGCGCGCGACGTCACCGAGCGCAAGCAGCGCGAAGCGCATGTGCGGTTTCTCATGCGCGAGATCGCGCATCGCTCCAAAAATTTGCTTGCCGTGATCCAGGCGATGGCGCGCCAGACGGCGGTGACTGCCGGCTCGGCGCACGATTTCGAGCAGATATTCTCGGCTCGTCTACAGGCGCTCGCCGCCTCGCACGACATCCTCATGGACGAGGATTGGCACGGCGCCTCGATCGAGGAGCTCGTGCGCACGCAGGTTGGCCATTACGTCGATCTCATCGGCACAAGAATACATCTCGCTGGCCCGGAGCTGATGCTGAAACCGGAAGCGGCGCAGAATCTCGGCTTGGCGCTGCACGAGCTTGCGACCAACGCGGCTAAATACGGCGCGCTCTCAAACGAAGATGGGGATGTCGAGATACGCTGGGAAATCGGCGATGGTCGCTTCAAAATCTCCTGGCAGGAGATCGATGGCCCGCCGGTCTCACCGCCGGCGCGCGAAGGCTTCGGTCACAAAGTCGTGACGCGTATCGTCACCCTCGCGCTCGAAGGCAAGGTCGACTTGCGTTTCGAGCCGAGCGGCCTCGTCTGGGAACTCGATATTCCCGACAAGCACATCCTCACCCGCGGCGTGAGCGGGCGAGGATAGCGACGCGTCAATATCTCCCGCGGCGTGCGAAGCCGAAGACGAGCGAAATCAACAACAGGACCAGCGCGACCCAGAAGAGAATGCGCGCGCCTTCCATTGCCGTTCCGGCGACGCCGCCGAATCCCAATACCGCCGCAACAATGGCGACGATCAGAAAGACGACGGCCCAGTGAAGCAGGTTGCCGAAGTTCATGTGTTCTCTCCACTGCGCGGCCAAGCCTAGCAATCAGCTTGTCGCGCCGATGATCTTACTGAAGAGAACGGGAAGCTAAGTGGCAGAGTTCCAGCTGCGGCCGATGCGGAACGGTTAACCCGCCGCACGGCGGAGCGCGTCCTCGACCGCCTGCAATGCGGCTTCCGCCTGCGAGCCGTCCGGGCCGCCGGCCTGCGCCATATCCGGCCGGCCGCCGCCGCCTTTGCCACCGAGCCGCTCCGAGGCAAGCCGAACGAAATCGACGGCGTTAAAACGCTTGGTCAAATCGGAGGTTACACTGACGACGATCGCGCCCTTGCCATCGGCGCCCGTATTGGCAATCGCGACGACGCCGGAGCCGAGCGTCTTCTTGGCTTCGTCGGCAAGCGATTTGAGGTCTTTCATCTCGACGCCGCGCACGGCGCGGGCGAACAGTTTGACGCCGGCAACGTCGCGCACCGCCTGATCGGCGCCATTGCCGCTCGCGGCGCCGCCCATCGCGAGCTTCTTGCGGGCGTCGGTCAGCTCGCGTTCGAGCCGCTTGCGTTCCTCGAGCAAAGCCGCGAGCCGTGCCGGCGCTTCCTCGGCCGACGCTTTGATCAGCGATGCGACTTCGCGCAGGCGCCGCGCTTCTTCATTGAGGTAATGGCGCGCGCCGTCCGCGGTCTTCGCCTCGACGCGGCGCACACCGGCCGCAACTGCGCTTTCGCCGGTGATCGACACAAGGCCGATATCGCCGGTGCGCTGGACATGCGTGCCGCCGCAGAGCTCGACCGAAAACGGATGGTTTGCGCCGTCGCGCCCGCCCATCGAGACGACGCGCACCTCGTCGCCATACTTTTCGCCGAACAAAGCGCGCGCACCTGACTCGATCGCTTCGTCGACGGCCATGAGGCGCGTCTCGACCGGCGTGTTCTTCAGAATATGCGCGTTTGCAAGATCCTCGACAGCGCTGAGCTCATCATCGCTGATCGGTTTCGGATGGGCGAAATCGAATCGGAGGCGATCCGGCGCGACAAGCGAACCTTTCTGCGCGACGTGATCGCCGAGCACCTGGCGCAATGCTTCGTGCAGGAGATGCGTCGCCGAATGGTTGGCGCGAATCGCGCCGCGGCGTTGGTGATCGACTTTGAGTTCGAGCGATTGGCCGAGCGTCAGTTCGCCTTGTTCGATCACGCCGGAATGAACGAAGATGTCGCCGAGCTTTTTCTGTGTGTCGGTGACACGAAAGCGAACGCCCGGCGCTGAGAAGATTCCGGTGTCGCCGACCTGACCGCCGGATTCGCCGTAAAACGGCGTCTGATTGAGGATGACGGCGCCACTCTGCCCCGTCTTGAGCCGCTGCACTTCCGCGCCCTCGGTGACGAGCGCGGTGACGATGCCCGCCGCCTCTTCCGTGTCGTAGCCCAGAAATTCGGTCGCGCCGGCGCGGTCGCGTACGGCAAACCACAGGTTTTCCGTGGCCGCTTCGCCGGAACCGGCCCAGGCCTTGCGCGCCTCGGCGCGCTGGCGCTCCATCGCCTCGGCAAAACCTTGCGTGTCGACGCCAATGCCGCGCGCGCGCAATGCGTCCTGCGTGAGATCGAGCGGAAAACCGTAGGTGTCATAAAGCCGGAAGGCCGTTTCGCCGGAAAGCTCCGCGCCTTTTGCAAGATCGCGGCTCTCCTCGTCGAGAATGGCGAGACCGCGCGCGAGCGTCTGGCGAAATCGAGTCTCTTCTAGGCGCAGCGTTTCGATGATCAGCGCTTGGGCGCGCACGAGTTCCGGATAAGCGACGCCCATTTCGCGCACGAGCGCGGGAACGAGGCGCCACATAAGCGGCTCGCGCGCGCCGAGGATCTGCGCGTGGCGCATGGCGCGCCGCATGATGCGGCGCAGCACATAGCCGCGGCCTTCATTCGACGGCAGCACGCCATCGGCGACGAGAAAAGCCGATGCGCGCAAATGATCGGCGATGATGCGATGGCTCGCCTGCAAAGGTCCATGCGAATCGGTGCTTGTCGCCTCGGCAACGGCATCGATCAGCGCGCGAAACAGATCGATCTCGTAAGTCGAAGCGACGCCTTGCAGGAGCGCGGCGATGCGCTCGAGCCCCATACCGGTGTCGATCGAGGGACGCGGCAGCGGGATGCGCTTGCCCGGTTCGACCTCGTCGAATTGCATGAAGACGAGGTTCCAGAATTCGAGAAAGCGGTCGCCGTCCTCATCGGCGCTGCCGGGCGGGCCGCCGGCAATTGATTCGCCCTGGTCGAAAAAAATCTCCGAGCACGGACCGCATGGTCCGGTCTCGCCCATCTGCCAGAAATTGTCGCTGGTGGCGATACGGATGATGCGGCGATCGGAAAAGCCGGCGATCTTCTTCCAGAGCTCGGCGGCTTCGTCGTCGGTGTGGTAGATGGTGACGAGCAGCCGCTCTTTGCCGAGCTTGAATTCCTTGGTGATGAGGTCCCAGGCGAGTTTGATCGCTTCCTCTTTGAAATAGTCGCCGAAGGAAAAATTGCCGAGCATCTCGAAAAACGTGTGGTGGCGCGCCGTGTAGCCGACATTGTCGAGATCGTTGTGCTTGCCGCCGGCGCGCACGCATTTCTGCGCCGAGACGGCGCGCGTGTAAGGCCGCTTTTCGGCGCCGGTGAACAGCGTCTTGAACGGCACCATGCCGGCATTGACGAACATCAAGGTCGGGTCATTGCGCGGCACGAGCGGCGCCGACGGCACGCTCGTGTGGCCGTTCTTCTCAAAGAAGCCGAGGAAGGCCGACCGGATTTCGTTGACGCCGTTCATCGAACTCGTTTCAGAAATTTAAGGGCACGCGCTCACCGCAAACGCGCCTTCTTGTCAAGAAAAGAGAGCCGCGTCACCAAAAAGGGGAAGGCCAAGAACAGGAAAGGCCCGGCTTTCAGAGCCGGGCCCTTCTAGCGGCGGGCATTACGCCTGTCGAGGGAGAGAGGGGGCGGGGACCCGCGACAGAAATATCCGCCAGCGATCGTGCATTATCCGTCGGCCGCGCTCTCCTCGTCGTCGCCGCCATTTTCGAGGATGCGCTCGGCGATGAGCCCGGCATTTTCGCGGATCGCCTGCTCGATCCGCTCGGCCATATCTGGATTCTGCTTCAAGAAGGCTTTGGCGTTCTCGCGGCCCTGGCCGAGGCGCTGGCTGTCGAAGGAGAACCAGGCGCCGGATTTCTCCACCACTCCCGCCTTCACGCCGAGATCGATGAGCTCGCCGGCTTTGGAAATGCCCTCGCCGTACATGATATCGAATTCGACCTGCTTGAACGGCGGTGCGACCTTGTTCTTGACGACCTTCACGCGCGTCTGGTTGCCGATCACCTCGTCGCGGTCCTTGATCGCGCCGATGCGGCGGATGTCGAGGCGGACGGAGGCATAGAATTTCAGCGCATTGCCGCCGGTCGTCGTCTCCGGCGAGCCGTACATGATGCCGATCTTCATGCGGATCTGGTTGATGAAGATCACCATGCAATTCGAGCGCGAGATCGAGGCGGTGAGCTTGCGCAAGGCCTGGCTCATCAGCCGCGCCTGCAGCCCCGGCTGCACGTCGCCCATCTCGCCCTCGATTTCGGCGCGCGGCGTCAGCGCCGCGACCGAATCGACGACGAGGACGTCGATGGCGCCGGAGCGGATCAGCGTGTCGGCGATTTCCAAGGCCTGCTCGCCGGTATCGGGCTGCGAGATCAGGAGGTCGTCGAGGTTCACCCCGAGTTTCCGCGCATAGATCGGATCGAGGGCATGCTCGGCGTCGACGAAGGCGCAAGTACCCCCGCGCTTCTGCGCCTCGGCGACGACATGCAGGGTCAGCGTGGTTTTGCCCGAGGATTCCGGCCCGTAGATTTCGACCACCCGGCCCCTCGGCAGGCCGCCGACGCCGAGCGCGATATCGAGGCCGAGCGACCCTGTCGGGATCGTCTCGATCTCGACCACGGCCTGCTTTCCTTTGAGCCGCATGATCGAGCCTTTGCCGAAGGCGCGCTCGATCTGGGACAGGGCGGCGTCGAGCGCCTTGGTCTTGTCCACGGAAGTCCCTTCTACGACACGGAGATTCGGCTGGCTCACGGGAAGAATCCTTCTGGCATGGGCGGCGCGAGAGACGCAACGTCTGGCGTAACGTGCTGGCGTGACGTCCCGGCGCAATGTCGATGGCAGGAGTGTACGCGTTTTGTTCGCGTCCGCAAGTTCTTTTTTTGTTCACGTGAACACGGCGCGCTGCAGACGACCGGCCGGTTCTGCCAATTGATAGCGGCGGCGCAATTGCCCAAAGAGCCGGCTTAAGCTACCGGCGTCTCACCCATCCAAGACAACCCGCGGGACCTCAAAGCGTACCGAAGCGCCGTGTCGAGCACTTTCTGAACAGGCCGAGGAATGCCGCGCGCAGGCCGAACGCGCGCTGCGCGACGAGGACCGCGAGTCCTGGCTGAAGCTCGCGGCGAAATGGCAGTCCATGGCCGAAGGCACGCATCAGCCCGCCCAGCAGGCGCAGCAGCCGCAGCCGAGACAAAAGGACGAGCGCTGAGCGGGTTCTCCACAAGGTAAACCCCGGCGTCCCATTTTGCTGGCGCCGCTGCCGAACTTAACTTATGTTAAGTGAGGTCGAAGGGTTGCTCCATGTCCGAGTCCAGAGCCGAAGAGTATAGCCGCAAGGCGCGCGAGTGCCGCTCGCAGGCCGGCGCGACGGCGGACTATGAGCACAAGGCGAGCTGGCTGAAGCTCGCGGCGAAATGGCAGCGCATGGCCGAGGAGGCGGGTCCGGTGGTGGCGGTGCCGGCGCAGCGCAAGGCGGAGGGGTGAGGGCGCTGGCGGCAGGCATTTCGCGCCGCTTGCCACGTCGAGAACTCCCATGAAGCAAATCTGGATCACCAAGGCCGGAGGGCCGGAGGTTCTGCAGATAAAACACGCACCGGATCCCGCCCCCGCAGCAGGCGAAGTGCGCATCCGCGTCGCGGCGAGCGGCGTCAACTTCGCCGACATTATGGGCCGCATGGGCCTCTATCCCGACCTGCCGCCGATGCCCGTCGTGCCGGGCTACGAGGTCAGCGGGCGCGTCGACGCGGTGGGCAGCGGCGTCGAGACGGAGTGGCTCGGGCGCGACGTCATCGCGCTGACCCGCTTCGGCGGCTATTCCGATGTGATCTCAGTGCCGCTGAACCAGGTGTTTCCGCGCCCGCCGGCACTGTCGGCGATGGAAGCCGCGGCGCTGCCGGTGAACTACTTCACCGCCTGGCAATTGCTCGTCGTTATGGGCGAGCTCAAGCGCGGCGAGACGGTGCTCATCCATTCGGCCGGCGGCGGCGTCGGAATTGCGGCGACGCAGATCGCCAAGCATATCGGCGCGACGATCATCGGCACGGCGTCGGCCGCAAAGCACGATGAGCTGCGCGCGCTCGGCGTCGCTCACCTCATCGATTACCGTACCGAGGATTTCGAGGCGCGGGCACGTGCCATCACCGGCGGTCGCGGCGTCGAGCTCATCTTGGACGCCATCGGCGGCGAGTCGCTGAAGAAAGGCTACCGCCTGCTCGCGCCGACCGGGCGGCTCGGCATATTCGGCATGTCGTCTGCCGCAACCGGCAAGCAGAAGAACCTCTTGGGGATCGTGCAGGCGCTGACGCGCACCCCCTGGCTGCAGTTCAATCCCGTCGCCTTGATGAACGCCAACAAGGGCGTGTTCGGCGTCAATCTCGGCCACATGTGGAACGAGGTCGAGCGCATCCGCGTCTGGGCCGATCGGATCCTCGATCTGGCCGCGCAAGGTGTCGTGAAGCCGCGCATTGCGCGTGCCTTCTCGTTCGACGAGGCCGCCGCTGCGCATGATTATGTGCAGGAGCGCCGCAACATCGGCAAGGTTTTGCTGGTGCCGTAAATCAACCACATCGTTCGGACCTGATCGAAGCGCCGGCTATGGCGTGCTAGAACGTGCCATGCCGCTCCGCATCCTCCTCGCCGCCCTCCTCTGCGCCTCGACGCAAGCCGACGCGCAGATCTCGCGTCAAGCCGCCGCCAAGGTCAAACGGGTCGTAATAATCTAAGCAGGGGCGGTCTCCGCACCGATGAACGGCACTGATAACTCCGCAGGGCCTCGGCTGACCCGCCGTGCTATTGCGGACGGCGATCTCGAAGAAATCGAGAAACTATTCAGCGTCGGCTTCCCCGACCGTCCTAATAGCTACTGGCGGAATGGTTTCGCACGGCTGGGAACGCGCTCCGTTCCTGAAGGTTATCCGCGATACGGAGCTGGTACGTGGAACCGACTTACCGTGCCTACGCTCCCGTCCTGTACTCGTTACGGCAAAAGGGCGTCGGATACCTCAATGTGTCACCCGCGCCTGCAACCCACGCGACGATCGAAGCACAAGGCTTCTCCCGCTTGTTTCGCGATCGCTTTCTTGCGTTACCGGCACTTGGCTTAAAAGCGCCGTCATTAGTCATCCGTGACGCGCCAAGTGCGTCGCTCCATCTGCCGGAACCGGAGCGTGTTCTTTTGGAAGTGCACGCGGCTCTCGGTTGCCTTTGCCTCGTTCTCGAAGCTGAGAGTCGGTTTCATTCGTTCGTCTTCAAACGAACACGGGTTTTCAAACAGAGCCTTCCCTCGTTGCTACTCGCCTATTGTCGCGATTTGAACGACTTCACCCGGTTCGCCGGTTCTCTCGGGCGCTACCTGCTTCGCCGCGGCTGGTGGAGTGTCGTTACTGCCGATGGCAACGCGCGCGGGCTGCTCGGCCTACGCATTGAGCGGGGCCGATGCACGTACTACCGCGGCCCAAATCCTCCTCATGCCGGCGATCTCGCCTACACGGAAGAGGTCTACTTCGATTCGAAGGCATAACATCTGTGTTGCATTTTCTGATTTGGACAGGTGAGCTGGTTTTCGGCAGGCGCCATGTCGGAGTGCGATGACGTGTTTTTGGAGCCGTTCCGCGCCAATCTGCACCCGGACATCGAAGCTTTGGAACCTGTGTGGCGGCGCGCCGAGCTTTCCGGGTTTGCAACTCAATTTAGACCAATCATGCTGCTGCCGCTCGTGCGCTACCGCCGCGCTGGATTGCGCGTTATCTCGATGCTCGACTTCGAAGTGTGTGACTATCTTGCGCCTGTCCTATTTCCTGGCCCGGACCTGCCTTCGGACTCCTCGCATGGGAGCACCAGATCAGGTCAGTGGTCGATCTGGGCTGTGGTGACTTCCGCGTGGCGCAACTTTTCGTGAATGATTCAATCGATTACACTGGAATAGATATTGTCGCGCCGCTGATTGCGCATAATGAGGCTCGCTTTGCCTCGCACAATGTTCGCTTCCTATGTCTTGACATCATCTCCGGCGAGCTTCCCGACGGCGACTTATGCCTGCTTCGCGAAGTATTGCAGCATCTTTCAAACCGAGAGATGCGCTTGTGCTGCAGCAAGTGAGAAAATATCCTTATGTGATCTACACGGATTACCAGCCCGCCGCCGCCCTGAAAATCACGCCCAATAAAGATATAACGCACGGCCGAGATACGCGTATTTGGCGCGATTCTGGCGTGTTTCTCGATCAGCCGCCATTCTCCCAAAACATCGAGCTGTTGCTTGAAGCGGCGTCGGAAAACATCTTGCGTGCACCCGGAGAAATCATTCGCACCTTTCTGCTAAGGCGCCAAAAGTGATAAGAGGTATTCCGATCACGTCTAAGTGCGAGTAAGCTCGCTATTCGCTGCGCATGACCCGGGGGCGCGGATTTGCTGCGCGGCGTGTCCGACCGCGGGAGCCATGCGCATGGACGCGCAGAACAACGAATTCGCGCTGGCCGGCAGCCTCGACGACCTGAAGGCGAAGGGGCGGCTCGTCCTGCACGGAAACCATTCTCCGCTCCTCGTCGTCTGCGATGGCGGCCGCGTCTTTGCCTTAGACAATCGCTGTCCGCATATGGGTTTTCCGCTCGAGCGCGGCAGCGTCGAGGACGGTATCCTGACCTGCCACTGGCACCACGCGCGGTTCGATCTCGCAAGCGGCTGCACGTTCGACCCGTGGGCCGACGACGTGCCGACCTGCCCGGTCGAGATCCGCGACGGCGAAGTGTGGGTGAAGACCTCGTTTGCTCATGCCGATCCCGCCGCGCATTGGCGGCGCCGGTTGGCCGACGGCCTCGCGCACGATCTGAGCCTCGTCATCGCCAAGAGCGTGCAGGGCGAGCTCGCGGCGAACGTGCCGCGCGCCGATATCGTCAGGCAGGTGGCGCTGTTCGGGGCCGACAATCGCGACGGCTGGAGCACGGGTCTGACCATCCTCACCGCGCTCGCCAATCTCATGCCGCTCTTATCGGACGAGGACGCCTATCTCGCACTGTTTCATGGTGCTCGCCGCGTAGCCGAGGATTGCGACGGAGAGGCGCCGCGGCGCGAACGCGCGCCGCTCGGCAGCCGGCCGGATGCGGCCACTCTCAAGGCATGGCTGCGGCGCTGGACCAAGGTGCGGCATCGCGAAGCGGCCGAGCGCACGCTGTTGACCGCGATTGCCGCCGGCGCCGCGCCGGCTGTGCTCGCCGATATTCTCGTCCCGGCTGAGACAGAACGGGCCTTCGCCGATAGCGGCCACTCGCTCGATTTCATCAACAAAGCATTCGAGTGCCTCGACCTGATCGGCTGGGAGCACGCGGCATCCGTGCTGCCGACATTGGTCGGGCAGATGGTGGCGGCGCGCGGCGCCGAGGAATCGACGGCCTGGCGCCAGCCTGTCGATCTCATCGCGCTTTGCGACGACGCGGTAAATGAGTTGCCGCAATTGTTCGCGGCCGGGCGCGGCGCGCATGGCTGGTCGGACCACGCGCGGCTCGCGGAAGAGCTGCTCGGCGACGATGCAGTTGCCATCATCGAGGCGCTCAAAGCAGCGATCCGCGCCGGCGCGGCGCCTGCCGATCTCGGCCGCTCCCTGGCTTACGCCGCGGCGCTCAGGGTGGCGCGTTTCGGCACCTCCAACGAGCATTCCGATTGGGAGACGGCGCACCACGTCTTCACCTATGCCAACGCGGTCGATCAGCTGCTGACGCGCATCGGCGGCGAAAATATCGGCGGTGATTTCGCCGCAATCCGCGCCGTCCTGCACGGCGCGATGGCGATCTATCTTGCGCGCTATCTCAATGTGCCGCCGGCGCGCCTGCCCGGTGAAAGCGGCGACAAGCTCGACGATCTGGCCGTCGATGCCGGAACGATCCGCGCCGCCTTGCTCGACGCTTTCGACCGCCAGCGGCAGGTCGATCTCGCCGCCCGTCTGGTGGCACGCCATCTCACGCTCGGACATTCGCCGCAGGCGTTGATCGGGACGCTCGCGCACGCGGTGCTGCGCGAAGACGCGGGCTTCCACGCCTATCAGATGCTGGAGGCGGGAATCCGGCAGTTCGGCACGTGGGGCAATGGCGACGAAGGCCGGCGCATCCTCATCGCTGTCGCCCGCTACATCGCGGCGCACTCGCCGACCGAACGCGCGGCGCTGCAGACGGCCGACATCGCGCGGCGCTTGATGCGCGGCGGCGAATTGCATGAGGCGGCCGGCTCGTCGTAACGACGCGCATGGCTCGCCTCATCTACAAGATCGTGCCCGAAGCTTTGTGGCGCACGGCGGAGGCGCTGGCCGAGTTCGACGGCGCGCCGGTCGATTTAGCGGATGGGTACATGCATTTTTCCACCGCCGAACAGGTGCGCGAGACCGCGGCACATTTTGCCGGCCAACGCGATTTGCTCTTGCTGACGGTAGAGGCGGAGCGGCTCGGCGAGACGCTGAAATGGGAGCCGTCCCGCGGCGGCGATCCGTTTCCGCACCTCTATGGCAAGCTGCAGCTCGCCGATGTGCTGCGGGTCGATAAGCTGCCACTGCGCGAGGACGGCACCCATGATTTTTCGGGGCTGGTGCCGTGATCGGTCCTCTGTTCCAGCTGGCGCGGCCGTTCCTGCATGCGCTCGATCCGGAGAGCGCGCACAATGCGACGCTGCTCGCGCTGCAATGCGCCTGGCTGCCGCAACCGCCGCGCGATGATCCGCGTTTGGGGGTGCGCGCGTTTGGATTGGATTTCCCGAACCCGATCGGCCTTGCCGCGGGTTTCGACAAGGATGGCGTCGCGCCGGACAATTTGCTGGCGCTCGGCTTCGGCTTTGTCGAAATCGGCACGGTGACGCCGCGTCCGCAATCCGGCAATCCGCGTCCGCGTTTGTTTCGCCTCGATCGCGACCGTGGCGTGATCAACCGGTTGGGCTTCAACAGCGCCGGACATGCGCGGACGCATGCGAATTTATCGCGGCGGCGCACGGGCGGGATTGTTGGCGTGAATCTCGGCGCCAACAAAGACTCCGCCGATCGCATCGCCGACTACGTCTCCGGCATCGAGGCTTTTGCCGATGTTGCCAGCTATTTCACCATCAATGTGTCGTCGCCGAACACGCCGGGCCTGCGCGATTTGCAGCAGGCCGCCGCTCTGGACGAGCTTTTGTCGGGCGTGCTGGATGCGCGCGATCGCGCGCCGCACCGCCGCCCACTGCTTTTGAAAATCGCGCCGGACCTTTCGCTTGGTGAGCTCGACGACATCGTGCGCGTCGCACGCGCTCGCGACATCGACGGCATGATCGTGTCGAACACAACGATCTCGCGGCCGGCGAGTCTTGCCTCTTCGCCAGCGAAGGAGAGCGGCGGGCTTTCGGGGCGGCCTTTGTTCGACTTGTCGACGCGGATGCTTACCGAGACTTTTCAGCGGGTCGAAGGACAGTTCCCACTGATCGGCGTCGGCGGCATCGACGGCCCGGAAGCGGCGCTAGCGAAGTTAGATGCGGGTGCAACGCTGGTGCAGCTTTATTCAGCGCTGGTGTTCGACGGGCCGGAGCTGATCGCGCGGATCAAGCGTGGGTTATTGGCGCGATCCAAAACAACGCCCTCACCCTGAGGAGCGCTGCGCAGCCTTCGGCGCTCCTCAGGATGAGGGAGTGCTGAACGCCCTTCGCACCAGTCCCGGATAGAGCCACATCTGGCCGATGCTGCGCGCCGTCAGAAACAGGAGCAGCGCCATCCAGAGGCCGGCATTGCCGAGCGGACGCAGCGCAAACGAGGCGGCGAGATAGAGCGCGAGCGCGAGCAGCATGAGATTGCGCACCTCGCGGGTCCAGGTCGCGCCGATATAGACGCCGTCGAATTCGAAGGCGAGCGCGCCGAGAAGCGGCGTCAGTGCCGCGTAAGGTAGATAGGCGAGCGCGTAAGCCCGCACGGCGTCATTGGTCGAGATGAAATCGATAAAATAGCGCCCACCGACAAACGCGGCGAGTGCCACGAAAAGCGAAAAGCCAAGACACCAAAAACTCGTCAGCCGCACGATGCCGCGAAAGCCGTGTTCGTCATGTGCGCCGAGCGATTGGCCGCACATCTGCTCGGCCGCGGTCGCAAACCCGTCGAGGAAGAAAGCGGCGATCATGAACAGGTTCATGAGAATGGCGTTCGCGGCAAGCATCACATCGCCGCCGCGTGCGCCGAGGCTGGTGAAATAAGCGAAGGAAAACAGCAGCGCGACGGTGCGCACCATGATATCGGCATTGATCGCGGTCAGACGCCGCAATTTTTCGCGCGCGAACAGCAGCGCGCGGGGTACGTCATAAAATCGCGGGTCGAGCCAAAACATCACGGCAATTCCGGCGGCCGTGCCGGCGACTTCCGCAATGAGCGTGCCGAGACCGGAGCCGAAAATGCCGAGCCCGAACCCGTAAACCAAGAGCACATTGAGTGCGATGTTCACAAGATTGATCGCGATCTGCAGGCTAAGCCCAAGATCGGTGCGGCCGCGGCCGATCAGGGCGCCGAGGATCGCATAAGTCGCGAAAGCGAACGGCGCCGACCAGATGCGGATGTCATAATAGATGCGCGCCGCTTCGGTCACTTCGGGACTCGCACCAAGCGCCGCAAATGCGATGGTCGCGATCAATCTCTGCAGCACGATGATCGCCATCCCGAGCGCAGCCGCCAAGAAAAGCGAGCGCATCAGCACCGCGCGC
>Ga0164305_10000201_pt1 | contig 20639 bp, 23 predicted proteins | sample Whisoiple_237_MG_FD_110215 | JGI IMG/M metagenome (GOLD analysis project Ga0164305, IMG submission 110215) | Soil microbial communities amended with pyrogenic organic matter from upstate New York, USA - Whitman soil sample_237_MG | ecosystem: Environmental > Terrestrial > Soil > Agricultural...
CCGCCAGCAGGATGGCGTCGAACTCGCCCTCGGCCAGTTTGCGCAGCCGGGTGTCGACATTGCCGCGCAGCATCTCGATGGTCAGATCCGGCCGCAGCGCCAGCGCCTGCGCCTGGCGCCGCAGCGATGCCGTGCCCAGCCGCGCGCCCATCGGCAGTTCGGCGAACGAGGCGAAAGTCTCGCTGACGAAGGCGTCCCGCGCGTCCTCGCGAGGCGGCACGGCGGCGATGCACAGGCCCGCCGGCTGTTCGGCCGGCACATCCTTCATGGAATGCACCGCCACATCGACCCGGCCGTCGGCCAGCGCCTCCTCGATCTCCTTGGTGAACAGCGCCTTGCCGCCGATCTCCATCAGGCGGCGGTCCTGCACCCGGTCGCCCGTGGTGACGATCTCGACCAGCGGCACGGCCTCGGCCAGATCGGCGTCCGCAACCCCCAGCGCGTGGCCGATGGCGCGCTGCATCATGCCCGACTGGGTCATCGCCAGTTTCGAGCGGCGCGTGCCGATGCGGACGAGGTGAGCCATGAGAGTCGTTGCGCCGGGTGAACGGGGTCGCTACCTCGACCCGATGGACAGGCCAGCCGACTATAGCAGCGAAGGGAGCCGGGCAACCGACGCGACCCTGACGGTGCTCGGCATCGAGACCAGCTGCGACGAGACCGCCGCCTCGGTGGTGCGGCTGACGCCGGACGGCGAGGCGACCGTCCTTTCGTCTGTGGTCCACAGCCAGATCGACGACCACGCGGCCTTCGGCGGCGTCGTCCCCGAAATCGCCGCCCGCAGCCATGTGGAAATGATCGACGGCGTCGTCCGCCGCGCCATGGACGAGGCCGGCCTGAACTACGACGCCCTTGACGGAGTCGCCGCCACCGCCGGCCCGGGTCTGGTCGGCGGCGTCATGGTCGGCCTCAGCTTCGGCAAGGCCGTGGCCCTCGCCCGCGACCTGCCGCTGATCGCCGTCAACCACCTTGAGGGCCACGCCGTCTCGGCCCGGCTGGGCGCCACGGTCGACTATCCCTTCCTGCTGCTGCTGGTCTCGGGCGGCCACTGCCAGCTGCTGGAGGTGCGCGGCGTCGGCGACATGACCCGGCTGGGAACCACCATCGACGACGCGGCCGGCGAGGCCTTCGACAAGATCGCCAAGGCCCTCGGCCTCGGATACCCGGGCGGGCCCGCGCTCGAAAAACTGGCCGCGACCGGCGACGGATCCCGTTTCGACCTGCCGCGCGCGCTTCTGGGCCGCAAGGACTGCGACTTCTCCTTCTCTGGCCTCAAGACCGCCGCCTCGCGCCTGGCTCAGGCCTGCGAGACCGATCAGGACCGCGCCGACCTCGCCGACGCCGTCCAGGGCGCCATCGCCCGCCAGCTCAGCGAGCGTTCCGACCGCGCGCTCAAGGCCTATGCGGAGCGCCACGATCACCGCCTCTTCGTGGTCGCTGGCGGCGTCGCGGCTAACAAGACGGTTCGCGCCACGCTGGAAGCAACCGCCGCCGCCAACGGCTTTTCCTTCCTCGCCCCGCCCATGGCCTACTGCACCGACAACGCCGCCATGATCGCCCTCGCCGGCGCAGAGCGCTTGCAGAAGGGCCTGACCTCCGACATCGATACCGCCGCCCGGCCGCGCTGGCCGCTGGACGAACAGAGCGCGCTCGCCGACCCGGTGCATCCGCCGGGCCGCAAGGGCGCCAAGGCTTAAGGACGACGCATGCAGTTCAAGACCGCGGGAGTGATCGGCGCCGGCGCCTGGGGCACCGCCCTGGCCCAGGTCGCGGGCTGGGCGGGGCTCGACGTCCTGCTTCAGGCGCGCGAACCCGAGGTCGTCGAAAGCATCCGCGAACGCCGGATCAACGAGGCCTTCCTGCCGGACATCGTTCTCGACGACCACGTGTCCGTCACGTCCGAACTTTCCGCCCTCGCCGCCTGCGACGTCATTCTGGCCGTGCCGCCGGCCCAGCACATGCGCTCCACCCTGACGGCCTTCGCCGCGCATCACCGCGCCGGCGTGCCCGTCATCCTCTGCTCCAAGGGCGTGGAGCGCGGCTCGCTCAAACTGATGACCGACGTCCTCGCCGAAACCCTGCCGAACGCGCCCGCCGCCGTCCTGTCCGGCCCAAGTTTCGCGGGTGAGGTCGCGCGCGGCCTGCCCAGCGCCGTCACCCTCGCCTGCGCCGACGAGGCCCTGGGCGAGGAGCTGATGTGGACCCTGTCCGCTCCCGGCTTCCGCCCCTACCTGGCCTCCGACCTGATCGGGGCCGAGGTTGGCGGCGCCATCAAGAACGTGCTCGCCATCGCCTGCGGCATGGCCGAGGGCCGCGGTCTGGGCCGCAGCGCCCACGCCGCCCTGATCACCCGCGGTTTCGCCGAGATGACCCGTATGGGCGTGGCCCTCGGCGGCCAGGCCGAGACCGTCGCCGGCCTGTGCGGCCTCGGCGATCTGGTCCTGACCTGCTCCAGCCCCCAGTCGCGCAACATGAGCCTGGGCCTCGCCCTCGGTCAGGGCCAGACGGTCGAACAGGCCCTGGCCGGGAAGCGGTCGGTGGCCGAAGGCTATGAGAGCGCGCCCGCCGTGCGCGAACTGGCGGCGAAGATGGGCGTCGACATGCCCATCTCCCTCGCCGTCGCCGCCCTGCTGAACGGCGAGACCACGGTGGAGGCCGTGATCGACAATCTCCTGTCCCGCCCCCTCAAGGCCGAGCGGCATTGAGCGACACGCCGGCTCCTGTTGAGCGCAAACGCGTCTGGGCCACCCCGCCGAACGTGGCCCTGTGCGCCGAGACCGACATCGCCGACCCGGGCTCGCGCGGCTTCGTGCTGCAGATCGGCGAGGCCTTCTTCCACGGCTTTGTGGTGCGCAAGGACGGTCAGGTGGCCGGCTATGTCGACCGCTGCCCGCATCAGGGCTTTCCACTCGCCATCGATCTCGACCAGTATCTGATCCCGGACGGCTCCCTGATCCTGTGCGGCTGGCACGGCGCCGTCTTCGAACCCCTGACCGGCGCATGCGTCGGCGGCCCCTGCGCGGGCGCGCGGCTGACGCCCTGGCCGGTCGAGGCGAGAGACGGGGTGATCCGCACGGCGTGAGCAGCGCACCCCATCACCATTGACGAAGTACTTTACATTCTAAAGTCGGTGTGAGAGAAGGGCGCAACACGGAGATTTCACCCATGTCCGCCGTCACCTTCGATCTCGCCGCCTCGCAGCCCCTGCCGACCGTTTCGATCTGTGCGGGTCGGGTTATGGTCCTCGCCGGCCTCACCTTCGGCGCCGCCAATCTGATCCAGTGGGGCGTGCTCAGCGGAACGTCGGGCTGGCATCCCGCCGTCCTGAGCCTGAGCTGGCCGATCGCCATCGGCGCCTTCTTCATGGGCCTGTTCCGCCTCCGGCGCGCAGGCGGCGAAGCTGCCCTGCGGGTCGCGCGTTGGTCGCGCTCGGCCATCCTGATTCAGATCGGCGCCGCCCTCGCCCTGCTGGGCCTCTCAGCCGTCACACAGGACTGGGGCCTGATGCGCTGGACCTCGGCTGTCGGCCTGACCCTCTACGGCCTCGCCTGGGCGATCGCCGCGGCGCGCACCCGGACGGCCAATATGGCGGCGATCGCCGTCACCGCCTTCGCCGGCGTCGCCGCCATGGCCCTGCGTTTCGGAACGCCCGACCCATACCTGCTCTACGCCGGCGCCCTTGCGCTGGTGGCCCTACTGCCCGGACTGTGGCTGGCGCTTGGCCGCCGCCTGTGAAAGACGAAACACCCATGACCAAGAACACCGAAGACCCCGTCGCCGACATCGCCTGGATGCGCCGTCTGGCGGAAGAGGGCGCTGACTCCCCCATGCGGGGCGCCTCCATCCTGATGAGCGCGGGCCTGATATTCGGCGCGGCCAGCGTCTTCCACTGGGCCCAGATCACCGACCGGATCCCGCAGGTGGACGGGATCACCGGCATCGGCTGGCTGGTCGCCACCCTGCTGTTCTTCGTTGTCCTCATGGTCATCATCAGTCGGCTGAAACGCGCCGGCGGCGTCATGACCGCCAGCAATCGCGCCACCAATACGGTCTGGAGCGCGCTGGGCTGGGGCATCTTCGCCATGTTCGCATCGATGATGGCCCTCGGCTGGCGTGTCGGCGGCGAAGGCGTCGAGATCGCCTTCGGCCTGATCCCGTCCGTCATTATGGTCTTCTACGGCATCGGCTGGGCGGTCAGCGCCGCCATGTACAAGAGCCGCCTGTTGTGGGGCCTCGCGGTCGGTTCGTTCGTCGCCGCGCCCCTGCTGGCCGCCCTCACCAGCGACCCCGACCAGTATCTGGCCTACGCCGCCGCCCTGTTCCTGCTCATGGCCCTGCCCGGCTACCTGCTGATGCGCGGCGCGAGGCGCTGAGCGTGGCGGACCCGTTCGACATCAACCGCCTCGACGAGGTCATTCACGGCCGCGTCCGGCTGGGAATCATGGCCGTGCTGTCGGGCATCGACAGCGCCGACTTCAACACCCTGAAGGCGCGGCTGCAGACTACCGACGGCAATCTGTCCGTCCATCTGCGCAAGCTCGAGGACGCCGGCTTCGTCGCCGTCAACAAGCGGTTCGAGGGCCGAAAGCCCCTGACCGAGGCGTCGATGACGCCGGCCGGGCGCAAGGCCTTCGTCGCCTATCTCGACGCCATGCAGGGTCTGGTCGGCAAGAGTGGTTAGAGGCCCGCGCCTCGGCTAGAAGGCCGCCATGACCGGCCGCATACAGCGCTTCGACGCCCTCGACAATTTCAGGGACTACGGCGACTACGCCGCCGGGGCGGGCCGTCATATCGCGCCGGGCCGGCTGTTCCGCTCGGGCCATCAGGCCCGGGTCAGCGCCGCCGATCTGGAGCGGCTCGATGCGCTGGGCATCGCCGCCATTGTCGACCTGCGCCGCCCGTCCGAGCGCCGGGACCAGCCGTCGAAGCGGGCCGCAGGATTCAGGGGCGCGGTGATCGAAAGCGACCATGACGACGGCGGCGAAGCCCCGCACATCACCTTCCTCAAAAGCGCGGACCTGACCCCCGACTCGGGCCGCCGCTTCATGACCGACACCTACCGGCACCTGCCGTTCGAGGCCTCGCATCTCGAGCTGTTCGGGCGCTATTTCCGACTGCTGGCCGATACTGACGGCCCGGTCCTGATCCACTGCGCGGCCGGCAAGGATCGCACCGGTATGCTGGCCGCTCTGACCCACCACCTGCTCGGGGTCCACCGGGACGACATGGTCGCCGACTATCTGCTGACCAACACCGCCGTCGATCTGGAGCGCCGCGCCCTCGGCATCGCCCGCCAGCTTCAGGCCATGACGGGCCGGCCGGCGTCCCATGACGCGGTCGTGGCCTTCCTCGGCGTCGACCCCGTCTATCTGGAAACCGCCCTGGCCGAGATCGCCGCCCGGCACGGCTCGGTCGACGCCTATCTCGAACACGCCCTGGGCGTCGATGCGGCCCTGCGCGACCGCATCGGCGAGCGGCTGTCGGCGTGACCTCCCGGGTCGTCGAAACCCGCACCCGACCCTGGCGCGATCCGCTCGCGGTCGCCAACGGCCTGCGACACCTCGACGGCCCTCTGGCCCTGCTCTCGGACGGCGGCGCGCTGGGCCGTTGGTCGTTCGTGGCCGCTGAACCCGATCAGGTCTGCATCGGCTCGCTGCCGTCCGACGGCGCGCTGGACCCGCTCGGCCGGCCGCCCTTCGAGACCGGCGTGGTCGGCCTGATCGCCTATGACGCTGGCGCCCGGCCCGCGACGGGTCCGCGTCCCGAGATCTGGCCCGACCTGATGCTGGCCCGCTATCCCGCCATGCTGGCCTTCGACCATCACGACCGCTCGGTCCGGGTCATTGGCCGCGGCGACGACGACGCCTCCGCCCGGACCGCCGCCGACCGGGCCGAAACCTGGCTGGCCGCAGCCCGCGATCCCGTCCAGCCCGCTCCCCCCGCCGCCGCCTTCGACGCCGAAGCCCCGCCTGCGGCCTATGTCGACGCCGTCGCCGACGTCGTCGACCGCATCGCCGCAGGGGACCTGTTCCAGGCCAATATCGCGCGGGCGTGGTCGGGCGCGTTGATCCCCGGTGCCGACCCTTTCGACGTCATGTTGCGCCTCTCCGACCGGGCCGCGGCCTACGGCGCCTTCTGGCGGCTGGGCGACCTCGCCATCGTCTCGAATTCGCCCGAGCTGTTCCTCACCTTCGACCCCGAGACCCGCCGGATCGAGACCCGGCCGATCAAGGGGACCCGGCCGCGCGACGACGATCCCCGACGGGACGCCGCCCTGGCCGCCGAGCTTCAGGCCAGCGCCAAGGACCGGGCCGAAAACCTGATGATCGTCGACCTGATGCGCAACGATCTGGCCCGTGTGGCCGAGCCGGGCTCGGTCGCCGCCGACCGGCTGTTCGAGATCGAGAGCCATCCGACTGTCCACCATCTGGTGTCGACGGTGTCGGGCCGCGCCGCGGAGGGCGTCGGTCCCGCCGCTCTGCTGGCGGCGACCTTCCCGCCCGGCTCGATCACAGGGGCCCCCAAGCATCAGGCCCTGAAGGTCATCGCCGGCCACGAACCGCCCCGCGGCCCATGGTGCGGCAGCCTGTTCCATATCGAGGACGACGGCCGGCTGACGGCGTCCGTCCTGATCCGCACCGCATCCTTCCGGCGATCCGCCGACGGCTGGCGTTTCCGCGCCCTCGCCGGCGCCGGCATTGTCGCGGACAGCCAGCCCGAGGCCGAACTGGCAGAAACCCACGCCAAGATCCGGGCCCTTCGCGAGGCCCTGACCGGGTCCTAGCAGTTGGTGCAGGTCACCTTGTCGACGGTCCGCGGCCGCAGATAATAGATGTGCGAGAACCGGGTCACCGTGGGCATCAGATAGTCGACGGGCGAGTCATAGTCATAGGTGGCTTCCGACACGATGATGCTTTCGCCGTCGGAAATCAGCCCGGTCGGCAGGGTCATCGTCTCATTGACCGCCCGTCCTGCCATGCCGTGGCCACGGCTCCAGACGACCTTGGCGACGCCGGAGGTCATCGTCACGCTGCTCACCCGCTGCTTCAGCGCTGTGGTCGAAAAGGGCTTCATGATCAGCCCGCCGATCTGGAAGATGTCGTCCAGATTGGCGGTCCCCACCGTCTCCTCCTGGGCCACCAGATCCGCGACCATGGAGGAGACATGGCCCATCCGCTTCTGGGCCATATAGCCTTGGCAGAACTCGGCCATGCCGCAGTAGAAGGCGATCAGGATTGGAGCGATCAGGGCGAACTCAACCGCCGACACGCCCCGCTCGTCCCCTGTCAGGCGGGACATGAGTCCCTTACGCTTCATGCGGGCGGCGGCGGTCAGCATGTCGGTCCCACGGGGGGAGCAAAGGGCTCGTTCCGGAAGGCCGTCGTGGCGGTCAGCATGGCCGTCCCGTCCTTCAGTCGCGACAACCCCTGCGCCAGAAAGGTCGTCAGGAGCGGCTGTCGATACCAGACCCGCACCAGCACCAGGCTACCCGGGCCGCCGCCGCAGTAGGTCAGGACCCCGTCGTTGAACACCTTGCCTCCCGCCATTGGATCGGGCGGGATGGCCGCGAACTGTGGAATGACCCGGACATCGACGAAAGCGCGGGCGTTGCAGTCGGGAGCAAAGACGCTCATCCGGCCACACAGGGAGTCCTTGAACTGTTTCGGGGTCATGTTCTGGGCGCTGGCCTGACCCGTTCGGATCAATCGTCCGGTTTCGATGGTCGCGTTTTCCAGAACCGAGTCCGTCACAAAGATGAGCGCCAACTCGAGGATGGCGAATATCATCAGGCAGAACGGCAGGGCGACCATGCCGAACTCTACGGCCACGGACCCGTCCCGAGCCTTCAGCAGGCGGGCGAGGAAGCCGCGGCGGGTCGCCGGGAACGGGGACGAAGGGATGCGCATCGGGCGCGTCCGCTGCTACGGCGTCGGCGTCGTAGCGGAGCCGCTGGTCCCGCGCACCGAAGGGGCGCACGACGCCGCGCACGCCATCTCGGTGGCCTGACCGCCGCGCCAGACACGGACCCGGCCCCCGCCGGATCCGGCGGTCACCACGACCTCGCTCTGGAACACCGTGCGTCCGATGGGGTCGACGGCGACAACCTCGGTCACGCCGTAGCCCTTGCCGGTGATGTACAGGGTGTTGGAGTCCACCACGGTCACATCCGCGATCAGCGGATTGCCCACAATCACCGAACCCGCCGGTCCGCGCAGTTGCACCCGCGCGGCCTGGTCGATCTCGACGCTGAGCCGCGCGGACTGTGCCGCGGCGACCGCCGGACCGATCAGAAGGGCGATGGCCGCGATAGCGCCCAGACGGGCTGCGGCGGGAATGGAGAGGGTCATGGCGTCGACTTCCAATGAACAGGCGCGCGCGTAAGCGTGCCGGGACCCTGGCGTATAAACCTCAACAAAACCTGAAATCAGGCAGGAACGCTTCAAATTATAGTAAACACAAAAATAAGTATAGAAATAGCTACAGATGAAAATTGTTTTACTATGCTTTAATCACGAGCGTCGCAGTATCGACGCGGGGTCAAGAGCGGCGAACCGACGACCCCGGTGGTGTCAATGTTGCTCGCTTAGAACCCAGAAGGATTCCAGCCATGACCAAGTTTGTTTCCAACTTCATGTCCGACGAGTCGGGCGCAACGGCCATTGAATATGGCCTCATCGCCGCCCTCATCGCGGTCGTGATCATCGGCGCCGTGACCGCGCTGGGGACGACCATCAAGACCAAGTTCAACGCCGTGGTCGACGGTATGAACGCCGGCGCGACCTGATCTGAAAGGGTCTCGCCAAAAGACATGGGGGCCGGAGCGGCAACGCTCCGGCCCTTTTCTTTCGCCGTTTCGCCGCCGGGAATCGAGGCTGCAAAGTAAATGTTCGAGTAACTACGACGAGCCACGCTGTTTTAACCGACATAGGCGACAACGGTCATGCGTTTGGGGGTCAAGCGGGCTACCGGCTCCCCCCGTCATCAGTAGCTCGCTCAGCCCTAACACAAGGAAAGATTTCATGACCAAGTTCGTTTCGAAGTTCATGTCCGACGAGTCGGGCGCCACGGCCATCGAGTATGGTCTGATCGCGGCCCTCATCGCCGTCGTCATCATCTCGGCCGTGACCGCTCTGGGCACGACCATCAAGACCAAGTTCAACGCCGTCGTCTCCGGCATGCAAGCCGGCGCCACCTGATCTGACGGTCTCTAGACAAGCCGAAGGGCCGGAGCGGAAACGCTCCGGCCCTTTTGTTTTGTCCGGCCTGCGCGACGTGGCAACCCGGCCTTAACCGCGTTGGCGCCAGATACGGCCATGGACACCCTCAGCCTGCTCCTTCTTGGCGTGATGCCGGCCCTCGTGATCACCGCGGGGCTAAAGGATCTGACGTCGATGAAGATCCCGAACTGGATTTCCGGCCTGCTGGTGATCGGCTTCTTTCCAGCCGCCTTTGCTGTCGGCCTGGATCTGACGACCGTCGGAACCAATGTCGCGATCGCAGTCGCCGCCCTGCTCGTCGGCGCCGGCATGTTCGCCCTGCGCTGGATCGGCGGCGGCGACGCCAAGCTGATGGCCGCGGCCTGTCTCTGGCTCGGCCTGTCAGGCTCCGGGATGTTCCTTTTGTGGACGGGCGTCATGGGCGGCGTCTTCTGCCTCGCGCTGCTGTTCGCCCGCTTCCATTGCCGGCCCTATCTGCTGGGCGCGCCCAGCTGGATCGTGCAATTGATGGAGCCGCGAGGCGACATTCCCTATGGCGTAGCCATCGCGGCCGGCGCCCTGATGGCCTATCCGGCCTCCCCCCTGCTGGAGACCTTCATCGCGGGCTGACCGGACTTAGGCCCGCGTTAACCCGCGCCCGGCATGGTCGTTAACGGTAGGGGGCCACAGGACCGACTCAACGGTCCGGCCCGGTCCTGCCGGAGAGCGTCGATGAAGCCCGCCCGTATCATCGTGATCTGCGTCGCCGCCGTGGCCGCCATAGGCCTGGCCCTTGTCGTGCGCGCCATGGGATCGCCTTCGAAGACCCCGACCGCCGTCGCTACGGCGGCCGCTGTCCCCGCGACGCCGATGGCCAAGGTCCTGGTCGCCGCCAAGGACCTGCAGCCCGGACAACGCCTGACCGAAGGCGACCTGGACTGGAAGGACTGGCCCGCGGCCGAAGTAAATCCCGCCTTCATCACCGACGGTTCCGTACCGGTTCCGTCCGCCCGGCCCGCCGCCGCGCCTGCTGACAAGCCCGAAGGCGCGGTCGCCTCGGTGACCCGCGCCGCCAACGATCTGGCGACCGGCGGCGCCAAGGCTGATTATGTCGGCTCGGTGGTGCGCGAACCCATTCTGGCGGGCGAGCCCATTGTCAGCCGCAAGATCGTTCGCGCCGGCGACAGCGGCTATATGGCCGCCTATCTGGAGCCGGGCATGCGCGCCATGGCCATCCGGGTGACCGTCGAGACCGCCGCGGGCGGCTTTATCCTGCCGGGCGACCGGGTCGATGTGCTGCTGACCCGGGAAACAAACCTCTCCAACGTCGGGACGGCCGACAGCCAGCGGTCCAAATTCGCGTCATCCACGGTGATGCAGAACGTCAAGGTGCTCGCGATCGACCAGTCGACACGGGCCGGCGACGACGAGCAGGCCGTGGTCGGCGCCACTGCGACCCTCGAACTGGGACCCCGCGACGCCGAGGCGCTGGCCCTGGCCAAGTCCGAAGGCGAACTGAGCCTGGTCCTGCGGTCCTACGCCGACACCGGCGGGCCATCGGGCCGGGTCGCCCCGGCCGTTCGACAGTCCTCCGCCGTCCGCGTGTTCCGCGGAGGCGCGCCCGAAGTGGTGGTGGTCCAATGAAACGCCCTTTGACGCGCCTTGCCGCCCTCGCTCTGGCGGGCCTCACGATCGCCGCTGCGGCGCCGGTCCTGCCGGCCGTCGCCCACGCCCAGTCCCGCGCGGCCGTGCCCATGGGCGCCGGCGCGCAGCTGATCAACCTGCCGCGCGGCTCGTCCATGGCCGTCGACCTGCCGTCGGACGCGCGCGACGTCATCGTGCCGAATCCCGTGGTCGCCGAGGCCATGCTGCATTCGCCGCGCCGCATCACCATCATCGGCCTGCAGCCGGGCGAGACAGACGCGGTGGTTCTGGACGCCGCCGGCCGCACGATCCTGTCCCTGCGCATCCGCGTGGACGCCGGCGTTTCGGCCCTGCAGGACACCCTGAGCCGCGTCATGCCCGGATCCGACGTTCACGCCGAGGCCGTCAACGACAGCATTATCCTGACCGGACCCGTCAACAGCCCCGGCGAGGCCGACCGTGCATCGCAGGTCGCTCGCGCCTTCGTCTCGGCTCCCGAGAAGGTCATCAATATGATGACGATCGCCGGCTCGGATCAGGTGATGGTCAAGGCCCGGGTGATCGAGGTGCAGCGCACCGCGATCAAGCAACTGGGCCTCGATGTGGACGCCGTATTGAACAGCGTCGGCGATGGCCTGTCCTTCGCCCAGTCGGCGACCTTCGGCGTGTCGGGCAGCCTGCTGGGCGGCGGCGTCCTCAACTATCTGGACCAGAGCGGCGACGGCAACAGCCTCGACACCAGCATCAAGGCCTTCGAGCGCGCCGGACTGGTCCGCATCCTCGCCGAGCCCAACCTGACCTCCGTCAACGGTGAGAACGCCGAATTCCTGGCCGGCGGCGAATTCCCCGTTCCGACCGGGCGTAGCGTCGACGCCACCACCGGTCAGGTCACGATCGGGGTCGAATTCAAACCGTTCGGCGTGCGTCTGGCCTTCCGGCCCATCGTCCTGTCGCAGGGCCGCATCTCCCTGCAACTCTCGACCGAGGTCTCTGAACTCACCCAGGAAGGCGCGTTCACGCTCGGCGGCACCGCCGACGACTCCCTGGTCATTCCCGCCCTGAAGGTGCGGCGCGCCTCGTCCACGGTCGAACTGCCGTCGGGCGGTTCGATGATGATCGCCGGCCTGCTGCGTGAAGACACCCGACAGAACATCGACCAGCTCCCGGGCATCGGCAGTCTGCCGGTGTTGGGCTCCCTGTTCCGGTCGCGCGACTATCTGTCGGGCGAGACTGAACTCGTGATCATCATCGAGGCCTATATCGTCTCCCCGACCTCCCCGGGCCGGCTGCAGACGCCAGCTGACGGCCTGGTCATCGCCAACGACGCCCAGACCCTGCTGTTCGGCCAGCTGAACCAGCAGTACCAGCCCGCCGGCGGCGTACCTGCCGGGTCCAACGCCGGCTGGACCGGCCCCGTGGGCTATGTGATCGAATGAGGATTCCGGCCATGCGCGCCACCGCTTCCGCGATTTTCGTCCTCGCTCTCGGCCTGGGATCGGCGGGCTGCACCCCCATGGTGGGCAGCGACCCGATGGCGCCCCTCACGCCTCTGGCGCGGTACAGTCTCCAGGTCGAACCGGGTCTCGACCGGATCGCACTGGCGGTCCACGACCAGGGTCTGTCGAACAACCAGCGCGACGCGATCAGCCAGCTCGCCGCCCGATACAGCGCGTCCGGGTACGGGGCCGTGAAGGTCGAGGCGCCCGCGGGTGAAGACCCGGCCGCCGTCCAGCAGGCCTACGCCGTCCGGGCTGCTCTGCAGTCCGCTGGCGTTCCTGGCGACCGGATCGAGATCGCGGCCTACGCGGCGCCCGACCCGCGTGCGCCGGTTCTCGCCGGTTTCGAAACGGTGCGCGCCTCGGTTCCCAACTGCGCGCTTCAGGGGGCCAGCCTGGGTCCCCGCTACTCGAACCAGAGCACGGCCAACCTGGGCTGCGCCATCGCCGCCAATATGGCGGCCCAGATCGCCGACCCCCGCGACATCCTCGGCGCCCGGGCCATGACGCCGGCCGACTCCGGCCGCGCCGCCGTGGTCTTCGACAACTACCGCAAGGGTCAGGCCAGCTCGACGCCGCAGGAATTCCTTGTGAACGGTCAGATTTCGCGGGCGGTGGACTAGCCCGATGAGCAACGCCTTCGCCCCTCAGCCTTTCGACGAGTTCGACGACGAGTTCGATATCGACATGGGCTATGTGACGCCGGAGGCCGCCGCTGCGGGACCCGTCGCCGAAGAACTCCCGGCCTTTCCGGGCGAACCTCCCGTCGACCAGCGCCCGCCCCTGCAGTTCACCCCGCCGGCCGTAGCAACCTCGCCCGCCGAGTCGACGCCGCCGATGCGCGAACCCGACGCCTCGGTGCCGGCCGTGGCCGGCTTCAACCCCGTGGGCGAACTGGTGGCCGGCGCGGCCTCGGCCTTCTCGGCCCCGACGTTCAGCGGCGGCCAGACCGCCGAAGTCTCGGTGCCGCGCATCGCCATTCACGTCTTCGCCGAACGCCAGGACACCCTGGCCGCCGCCGAGCGGGCCGGTCAGGACCGTCGCCTGTCGCGCGCCACGACCCAGATCCGCATCGGCGGCGTCGCCGCCGCCGTCGAGGCCTATCAACACGAGCCGACCCCGCCGCTGATCGTGGTCGAGTGCATGAAGGACCCGCAGACCCTGCTGTGGGAAGTCGACCAGCTGGCCGAGGTCTGCGACGCCGGCACCAAGGTCGTCGTCGTCGGCGCCACAAACGACATCCTGCTGTTCCGCGAGCTGATGCGTCGCGGCGTCAGCGAATATCTGGTCGCCCCGCTGCAGCCGCTGCAGCTGATCGCCGCCATCGGCGGCCTGTTCGCCGACCCGGCCCAGCCCTTCGTCGGCCGCTCGATCGCCTTCGTCGGCGCGCGTGGCGGCACCGGCTCCAGCTCGGTCGCCCACAACACCGCCTATGCGATGTCTGAGCGGATCGGCGCCAACACCGTCATCGTCGACTACGACCTGCCGTTCGGAACAGCCGGTCTGGATTTCAATCAGGATCCGCTCAGCGGCGTGGCCGACGCCCTCAGCCAGCCCGACCGGCTTGATCCGCTGCTGCTGGACCGGATGATGGTCCGCTGCACCGACAAGCTGAGCCTGTTCGCGGCCCCGGCCACGCTCGACGTCGACTGGGACATCTCGCCCGACGCCTTCGAGGAGGTCACAACCCAGATTCGCTCGACCGCGCCCTTCGTGGTGCTGGACCTGCCCCATCTGTGGTCCGGATGGATGCGCCGCACCCTGATCGCCGCCGATGAGGTCGTCATCGTCGCGACGCCGGACCTCGCCTCGCTGCGCAACGCCAAGAACATGATCGACCTGATCAAACAGGGCCGTCCGAACGACGCCCCGCCGCGTCTGGTGCTGAACCAGGTTGGCGTGCCCGGCCGTCCGGAAATCCCGGCCAAGGACTTCGGAGCCGCCCTGGGCGTTCACCCCAGCCTGATCATTCCCTTCGATCCCAAGACGTTCGGCGCGGCTGCAAACAACGGCCAGATGATCCTCGACGCCGGCGCCAAGTCGAAGGCGGCCGAAGCCTTCCAGACACTGGCCCAGATCGTCTCGCGCCGTGAACTGCCCATGCTGACGGGGCCCAAGGTCAAGGCCGAGAGCAAGTCCATGTTCAGCGGCCTGTTCAAGAAGAAGTCGTAACGGGTGTTCGGCAAACGCACAGGTCAGCCGGGGAATGTCGCGACGGCGCCGCGTCCCGCCGCGCCTGCGCCCCAGCCTGCGCCCACGCCTTCCACCCAGCCGCCGCAGCCTGCCCCCGGCGTCCAGACCGAGGCCTTCGCCTTCGGCGGCGACCAGACGGTCGATCAGGTCCAGGCCGCGGCCCGCAAGGCCGAGTCCTACGCAGCCAAGCCCGCCTCGCCGGCCGCCGACCGGCTCGACGCCCTGGCGATGCGCCCCAAGCCGTCGGGCGACGCCGAGACGCCCCAGAAGGGCCCCGGCCCCAAGGCCACGCCCGGCTTTGAGCAGCTGAAGAAAGCCCAGGCCGTCGCCGAAATCGTCCGCGAGCAGTCGGACTACTACCACGCCACCAAGACGACGATCTTCAACGCCCTGATGAACACGATCGATCTGGCCCAGCTGGCCCAGCTCGACACCAAGGCCGCGTCGGAAGAGATCCGCGACATCGTCGCCGAGCTGGTGGCGATCAAGAACGTCTCCATGTCGGTGGCGGAGCAGGAGCATCTGGTCCAGGACATCGTCAATGACGTCCTCGGCTATGGCCCGCTGGAGCCGCTTCTGGCGCGCGACGACATCGCCGACATCATGGTCAACGGCGCCGGCCGGGTCTTCATCGAGGTCGGCGGCAAGGTCCAGCTGACCAACGTCCGCTTCCGCGACAACGCCCAGCTGATGAACATCTGCCAGCGGATCGTGTCGCAGGTCGGCCGCCGCGTGGACGAGAGCAGCCCGATCTGCGACGCCCGCCTGCCCGACGGCAGCCGCGTCAACGTCATCGCCCCGCCGCTGGCCATCGACGGCCCGACGCTGACGATCCGGAAGTTCAAGAAGGACAAGCTGACGATGAAGAATCTGGTGGAGTACGCCTCCATCAGCCCCGAGGGCGCGCGCGTGCTCGGCGTCATCGGCGCGTCGCGATGCAACCTCGTCATCTCGGGCGGCACGGGCTCCGGCAAGACGACGCTGCTGAACACCCTGACCGCCTTCATCGACCCGACCGAGCGCGTCATCACCTGCGAGGACGCGGCCGAACTGCAGCTGCAGCAGCCGCATGTGGTGCGACTGGAGACCCGCCCGCCCAATCTCGAGGGCCAGGGCATGATCACCATGCGCGATCTGGTTAAGAACTGCCTGCGGATGCGTCCCGAGCGGATCATCGTCGGCGAGGTGCGCGGACCGGAAGCCTTCGACCTGCTGCAGGCCATGAACACCGGCCACGACGGCTCCATGGGCACGCTGCACGCCAACAGCCCGCGTGAGGCCATCAGCCGGATGGAGTCCATGATCACCATGGGCGGCTACGGCCTGCCGTCCAAGACCATCCGCGAGATGATCGTCGGCTCGGTCGACGTGATCGTCCAGGCCGCCCGCCTGCGCGACGGCTCGCGCCGGATCACCCACATCACCGAAGTGGTCGGGCTGGAAGGCGACGTCATCGTCACCCAGGACCTGTTCGTCTACGAGATCACCGGCGAGGACGAGAACGGCAAGATCATCGGCCGTCACCGCTCGACCGGCATCGCCCGTCCGCGCTTCTGGGACCGCGCCCGCTACTACGGGCTTGAACGCGAGCTGGCGGAAGCCCTCGACGCGGCGGAGTAGGCGGCGATGCTTCCCATACTCGCCGCGGTTCTGGCCTTCATCACCATCGGCGGTCTCGGCTGGGCTTTCGTCGGCGGCGGCGATTCCAGCGATGTCGCGCTGAAGCGCGCCGAAGGCTTCGGCGGCCCGAAACAGAATAACTCCGCCAAGAAGGCCGCCGCCGCCAACACCCCCGAAGCGCGCCGCAAGCAGATCATGCAGCAGCTCCAGGAATCCGAACGCGCCGAACGCAAGGCGCGCATCAGCCTGGCCGCCAAGCTGAAACAGGCCGGGCTGAACACCAAGGTCACGACCTTCTGGATCATCAGCGGCGTGCTGGGCGTGTTCGCCTTCCTGCTGCCGCTGCTGTTCAGCCTGAACATCTTCATCGCCCTCGGCATCTCCTTCGTCGTCGGCCTGGGCCTGCCGCGCTGGTGGGTGGGGATGCTGGGCAAACGGCGGCGCCAGAGATTCTCCAGCCATTTCGCCGACGCCGTCGACGTCATCGTGCGCGGCATCCGCTCGGGCCTGCCGGTCCACGACTGTTTCAAGATCATCGCCCGCGAAAGCCCGGCGCCGCTCGGGCCCGAGTTCCAGAAACTGGTCGAGGGCCTTGGCGTCGGCCTGACGCTCGCCCAGGCGCTGGACAAGATGTACGAGCGGATGCCGACGCCGGAGCTGAAATTCTTCTCCATCGTCATCGCCATCCAGCAGAAGACGGGCGGCAACCTGGCCGAGGCGCTGAACAACCTCTCGGTGGTGTTGCGCGCCCGCAAGATGATGGGCGAGAAGATCAAGGCCCTGTCGTCCGAAGCCACCGCCTCGGCCGGCATCATCGGCTCGCTGCCGCCCGCCGTGATGATCCTCGTCAGCCTCACCACCCCGGCCTATATGGCCCGGCTTTTCACCGATCCGCGCGGGCAGTTCATGCTGTTCATCGCCGTGGCGATGATGAGCTTCGGGGTGTTCGTGATGAAGAAGATGATCTCGTTCAAGTTCTAGGATCCGCGCCGTGATTGAGTTCTTCACCAACGTCCAGAACCTGCTGAGTCTCGGCGTGGGCGTGCTGGTGTTCGCCACCATCGTGACCCTCGCGGGCTCGTTCGGCGGCGGGGTCAAGCTGGAAAGCCGGATGCAGGCCGTGGCCGTGCGCCGCGAGGAGCTGAAACGCCGATCGCGTCAGGCGATCGCATCCCAGAACAGCGGCCCGCAGGGCCTGCGGCACACGGACGAGGGCTTCAAGAAGCGGGTTGTCGAACGGCTGAACCTCACCAAGCTGCTGGAGGACCCCAAGGTCGCCGACAAGATGGCCCAGGCCGGCTATCGCGGGCCGAAGCCGCTAACCACCTTCTACTTCTTCCGCTTCTCCATGCCCTTCGTCTTCCTGTCGTTCGCGGCCTTCTATCTGTTCGTGTTCAACGATTTCGGCCTGTCGTTCATGGTCCGGCTGACCATCACCATGGTCGCCGCCGTCATCGGCTTCTATGCGCCCAACATCTTCCTGGCCAACCGCATCTCCAAGCGCCGCGCCTCGATCATGCAGGCCTTCCCGGATGCGCTGGACCTCCTTCTGATCTGCGTCGAGGCCGGCATGTCGATCGAGGCGGCGATCCAGAAGGTCAGCGTCGAAATCGGCGGCTCGTCCATCGATCTGGCCGAGGAAATGACCCTGCTGTCGGCCGAGCTCTCCTACCTCCCCGACCGGCGCATGGCCTATGAGGGGCTGGCCAAACGCACCAACCATCCGGGCGTCAAATCGGTCGCCACCGCCATGACCCAGGCCGAGACCTACGGCACGCCGCTCGGTTCGGCGCTGCGCACCATGGCCAAGGAAAACCGCGAGATGCGCCTGTCGGCCGCCGAGAAGAAGGCCGCCGCCCTGCCCGCCAAACTGACCGTGCCGATGATCCTGTTCTTCCTGCCGGTGCTGTTCATCGTCATCCTGACCCCGGCGATCATCAGCATCCAGGACACCATGGCCGCCGGCGCCGCGGGCGGGTGATCTAGACCGGCAGCGCCCCGCGCTTCACCACCGTCCGCATCGCCACGCTGGACGAGACCCGGGTCACGCCGGGGATCCGCGTCAATTCGTGGGAGTGGACTCGCTCCAGATCGTCGACGTCACGGACGACCAGCCGCAGCAGATAGTCCGAGCCGCCGGTCATCAGATAGCATTCCACCACCTCGGGCACGGTGGCGATGGCCGTCTCGAAAGCCGTCAGCGACGCCTCGGCCTGGGACGACAGGGTCACCGTCACGAAGACGCTGATCGGCAGGCCCACGGCCCGTTCGTTGATGATCGCGGCGTAGCGGCTGATGACTCCTTCGGTTTCCAGCGCCCGCAGCCGGCGCAGACAGGCGCTCTCCGACAGGTTCACCGTCCGGGCCAGATCGGCGTTGGTCATACGGCCGTCAGTCTGGAGCGCGCGGATCATCTTCCGGTCGGTGTCATCCAGGGTGACGGCGGAAATGGTCTTCATTTGGCTTCCCGTTCGCAGATTCTGCGAGTGTATGGCGTTCAGTCGCTGAAAAGAACAGGAACCTGCGGCCCAACCGCCGCTAGATTGCCGCGCGAAGCGATGCGGCCGAAGAGCGCGCGCGCATTCCCTCTGGAACAGGAAACTCCCATGCGCGTCGGCGTCCCCAAGGAAATCAAGAAGAACGAACACCGCATCGGCCTGACGCCGACTGCGGTGCGCGAATACGTCGCCCACGGCCATACCGTGTCGATCGAGACGGGCGCGGGCCTCGGCGCTGGCTTCACCGACGCCGACTACAAGAAGGCCGGCGCCAAGATCGTCTCCGACGCCAGGACCGTCTTCGCCGACAACGACATGATCGTGAAGGTGAAGGAGCCGCAGAAGGTCGAGTGGGAAATGCTCCGCGAGGGCCAGATCCTGTTCACCTACCTGCACCTGGCGCCCGATCCCGAGCAGACCAAGGGCCTGCTGGCGTCGAAATGCGCCGCCGTGGCCTATGAGACCGTGACGAACGCGCAAGGCGGCCTGCCCCTGCTGGCCCCGATGTCGGAAGTGGCCGGCCGGATCGCCGTCTTCTCGGCGGCCGAGACCCTGCTGAAGCACAACGGCGGCATGGGCCTGCTGTTCTGCGGCGTCCCGGGCGTGGCTCCGGCGCGCGTGCTCGTTCTGGGCGGCGGCGTCGTCGGCCTGAACGCAGCCCGCATGGCCATGGGTCTGGGCGCTGAGGTCGTGGTTCTGGAACGCTCGATCCCGCGCATGGCCTATATCGACGAGGTCACCAACGGCCGTGTCATCACCCGTTATTCCTCGATCGGCGCGATCGAGGAGGAGATGGTCAAGGCCGACGTCATCATCGGCGCCGTTCTGGTCCCGGGCGCCGAGGCGCCCAAGCTGATCAAGCGCGAACACCTGAAGCAGATGAAGCCGGGCTCGGTGCTGGTCGACGTCGCCATCGACCAGGGCGGCTGTTTCGAGACCAGCCACGCCACGACCCACGAGGACCCGACCTACGTCATCGACGGCGCCGTCCACTACTGCGTCGCCAACATGCCCGGCGCCGCGCCGCGCACCTCGTCGGAAGCCCTTAACAACGCCACCCTGCCCTTCGGTCTGGCGCTGGCGGACAACGGTCTGGACGCTCTGAAGTCCAACCCGCATCTGGCGCGCGGCCTGAACGTCCTGAACGGCGAACTGACCTATCCGGCCGTCGCCGAGGCGCTGGACATGCCGTGGAGCGATCCGTTCGGGGTCTGGGCCAAGGCCTGATCCACAGGGGGCCAACTGTCCGAATGACCGCGAAATTCGTGGGACAGTTCGGACATTTCGGACAATTCAAAGGGCGGCTTCGGCCGCCCTTTTTCTTTTGGCCCAGCCGGATCGATGGAGGATTTGGTTGTCAAAGATCGGAGATCCCGAGTGTCGCACGGGTCGTTCCTGCGGCTGCGAAATGACGCTGCTTCTTCCAATGAGGCCAGTGGAGTCAGCGGGTTGGGCGCGCAAACTCGTCTGGCTGGAGGCAAACCTGTAACGCCAACCACGATCCTTCTCCCGCTGGGAGAAGGTGGCGCGCAGCGCCGGATGAGGGTCGGATGGTTGAAGCGGCGAAGCCGCCCGCCACAGACCGCCCTCACCCTTTCGCGCAAGAACGACGGCTGACGCCGCCGTGCGCTCAAGCCCTCTCCCGACGGGAGAGGGAGTGCAAAGCCCGCCTGTAAATCGCCGCTCTCTTGCGGCATAAGCCCGCGATGAAGTTTCTCGACCAGGCCAAGATCTACATTCGCTCCGGCAACGGCGGGGCGGGCGCCGTCTCGTTCCGGCGCGAAAAATTCATCGAGTTCGGCGGGCCGGATGGTGGCGATGGCGGCCGCGGCGGCAATGTCATCGCCGAGTGCGCCGATGGCCTCAATACCCTGATCGACTATCGCTACCAGCAGCATTTCAACGCCGCCACCGGCGGTCACGGCATGGGCAAGAGCCGCCACGGCGCCGACGGCAAGAGCATCGCCCTGAAAGTGCCGACCGGCACGCAA
>Ga0164305_10000202_pt1 | contig 20624 bp, 16 predicted proteins | sample Whisoiple_237_MG_FD_110215 | JGI IMG/M metagenome (GOLD analysis project Ga0164305, IMG submission 110215) | Soil microbial communities amended with pyrogenic organic matter from upstate New York, USA - Whitman soil sample_237_MG | ecosystem: Environmental > Terrestrial > Soil > Agricultural...
ATCAAGCCTTTGCAGTGCCGCAGCAGTCCCCACACACTCGGATAAAAATCCTTCGGTACGCGATTGACTGCACCTTCCATTTGCCGCTTCCGCCGCCATCCTCCCGCAGGCATTTGCGGTTCTTCGGAAACTGGCACTACTACCCATTCAATATCTTTTTCCGGTTGTTTGACGCGCAGGGATTCTTGCTGTTTGAGGATTTGATTCATTTCCTCGTATTCTGTCAACACTTGGCGCAGGCGATTTTTGATTTCAAAGGGACTTAGCTGCATTAAATATTCGTAAGCTTCATTTTGCGTAACTCGCAACTCGCGGGCTAATTCGCTTGTTAAAAGCAAAATAAAGTAGCTAACTCTCAGCGTCAGCAGGCCTTTAAATAACTGCGGTTCGGCTTTAATTAGCAAGCCTAGGTAGATGAGAACTTCTTGGGTGAGAACTCGATCGCGAATGTCTTCTCCGCAGAATTGGCGAATTTTGTCCATCACTTCCGTATAAGAACCCGGTCTCGCAATTATCGAATCTTCGCTGTAGGCTTTCCCCACAGCAATCTGTTTTTGCCGCACCAAAATGTCTGTCACTGCATCGGACAAGCTGATATCAACTTTGTCCAGCAAACCTGCGGCATGGCGGATAACTGCCCATTGGATTTTTGATTGCGAACTTTCTCCAGCTTTTGTATAAACTTCGTTGACCAACTCCACAACTTTAACTATTTGTTCTGCACCTCCAAATCCTGTATCAAAATTTAATCCTTTGAGGCGAACTAAGGTGTGCAGCAACTCAATTTGTTCGTACAAGTTTTCTGAATCGCGCAGGCTACTTAGCAAGAATTGAGTATTAGTTTCGCACTCTAATTTAAATTCTTGCGTGTGACCCAAAGGCCAAGTTTTTTCAGGATTGTAAGTTAGATAGCTGCGCGTTTCTACTGCACCGGTCACCGGAGATTCGGTAAATTCAAAATCGTGCATGAAATCAATTCTTTCGGTGCCAGCGGTCAGCATTAACTGCTTGAGATTTCCGAGTTTAACTGGCGTGTTGTTACAGTGTCCATCCCGGAATTCCTTCATTAATTCTAACAACGCTTCCCGCCCGGTTTCCAGCATCGTGTGAGTCAGCATCAGCGTTACCGTAGGGCGTCCCAACTGATACCAGTGGCGGTGAATGTGAGCTATTTCGCTCTTGATTTGAGCTACTAAAAAATGGTAATCTAAAGTTAAGTAAAACTCTTGTCTGTTCAAAAATGAGGGGAGAAATACGATCGCCTCTTCGCGAATTTTAAACACCCGAGAAGTTGTTAAACTCCGCAGACGGCGCACGGGGCGGCCGGTTAAGCCTAATTGGTCGTTGCGTCCAATTTGGGTGTAAATAGCTGATAATTCTTTAGTCTGGCGGACTTGAATAGGTTCTACCTGTTTTGGGGTTTGCGCGGCAATGCCGTTAGCGGCTAATTCTGCTTGCAACTCTTCGTCTTCAGCTAACAGTGCAATTTGCACTAAAGGTTCTCTGTGTTGGCCGACAGACAGATGCCTTCCCAGCGGGTCGATGTCGCCAACAGCGATTAATCCTTCGTTCAGCAATTGACCGAGAAAATACAGGCTTTGCGCCCAAACGAGGGGAATATTTTCATTAGGTAAGCGCTGCTGGCTGCTGGGATTGAGCTTTTCTGCTTCTATATTTTCGGCGGGGACGTAGTACAATTCTGGTAGCAGCGGCAAACCAGAGCGATCGACTGCTAGAGATTCCAAACGCTGCTGGTACTCCTGCACTTGAGCTTGATTTCCCTGAAATAGGCCGTCCAAAAATAAATAAGTAAAAAATAGCGGCCACTCGCATTCAATGTGCTCGAACTGCCTTAATTCTGTGGGTTCGTAGTGCAGGCGATCGGCATCTTCCAACACTGTTTGGTGTCCGTCCCGCAGAAACCGCTTGCAGCCGTATTTTCCTTGCAATTTGTCAATAATCTTATTTCGAGTCCGTTCTATTAATTCTCGATCTTCCACAGCAAAAGCCGGAAAACTAATCACGCTCAATAAAGCTGCATCTACTTCTTTTGAACTAGATTCGCGAGGCAAAAGCGATTCCAAAGTTATGCGACTTCTGGCAATTTCGTCGGGCAAAACGTGAATAACTGACGCTTGAGAACCTTGAATACCGAACAAATCTAACCCATTTATTGCTTCCAGCGCTGCTTTGGCCATGCCAACTGAACTGGCGTTCAATTCTGCATTACCGCGATTGATTTTATGACCTCTTTCCCAAATTCCGTAATCCGGCGTGCGGTAGGCTCTACCGATGTAGTAAACTAAATTTTGCACGAAATTGACTTCATCTATTGTAAAAATTACGTGCAGGCCGGAAGCCGTCATTTGAGCAAGAATTAATAAGAATATAGATGTAGCGTCTAACTGTAAATGTCCCCACTTGTCATCACCGACAACAATACCTCCAGTTTGAGTATTGTATTTAGCGTGCAGGGCATCTAGCGGCGACTGAGTATTTTTAAAACGTTCTACTTTGCTCGATTGCTGCATCATCGCAAACAGCAAGCCGCGCATCAGTTTGACTGTGCTGTGTTCGAGTTCAAATGTCCTGCCCCGATCGGCATCAATTTTGCGGTAAGCTAAACCCAAACCCCAAACCGCGAGAATGCTGTACACGTTGTCGCGCACCCAGGCATCGGTGTAGTCGCCGTGAGCGTTAACGGCCGTACTCGCCGGCAGCAAACCAGTAATTGGATTTTGGCGCTTGAGGATGATGTTTTTGATTTGCTGGTAGTAATAATCTAACCTGGTTTCCCGCTGGGTTTTTGCGATCGCCATTTCGTTTTCCTTGTTTTTCCTGATGCGAGTAGATTTGGGGGGAATAGACTTTTAAATATATCAGAGATTAGATCTTTTCTCAAGTTATCCAAACACAAGAAGGTAATTGCCATGTCTACGCAAAACCACAATAACAACAGCGTTCCTTTCGTAAAAGTTGTCTACTCTACAGTGAAAATTAATGGTAAAGTTGAGTTAGTACCAATGGAATGGTACGCCGACGGCTCGGTCAAAAAAATCGAACACTAATGCTCGATCGCACTTGGCTGCCAAACTCTAATCAACTTGCGCGACCCGTCGCTTACAAAAAACCGGTTTCTGGGCCACCGAACGATGACTTAACAGACTGTTGGTGGCACAAACCGGCTTTTTTGCGACCCAAACTGCTCTAGCGTCGATCGCCAATCTAAGCTAAGTTAAATAACTAGGTGTGTAGGAATCTCAAAGAAAAAAATATGGATCGATCGCGCCCGCAATTTTCTGTGCTGGGACTACCAGTTCACATATTAGATGATTATGCAGGTTGGCTGATAGAGCGCCTGCATCAAGGATTAGGAAGTCACGTGGTGACTTTGAATGCTGAAATGGCAATGCAAGCCGAGCAAAATCAGGCCTTAGCAGATGTAATCCGCAAAGCGGAACTGGTGATTCCCGACGGTTCGGGAGTGGTGCTGTACTTGCGGCTGCGTGGCAAACCGGCACAGCGCTATCCGGGGATTGAATTAGCAGAATCGCTGCTGCAACAAGCCGGAAAATTGCCTGATTCGGAACCACTATTTTTCTTTGGAGGTTCCCCAGGAGTAGCGGCTGCGGCGGCCAAAACTTGGCAGCAAAAAGTTAACGGATTGTCGATTGCTTCTCAACACGGTTATCTTTCCGCAGATGAAGAAAAAGACTTCCGTGAAAGCCTCAAACAAATGCAGCCAAAACTGATTTTTGTAGGCTTGGGAGTGCCACGCCAAGAATTTTGGATTGCCGAACACCGACACCTTTGTCCTGATGCGATTTGGGTGGGAGTTGGTGGCAGTTTCGATATTTGGGCGGGAACAAAAACCCGCGCGCCGGCTTGGTTTTGCGACAATCATTTAGAATGGCTGTATCGGCTTTATCAAGAACCTTGGCGCTGGCGCAGGATGTTAGCTTTGCCACAATTTGCCTTGAAAGCTTTGGGGGATTTTAGAGGTTGAATTAGGTGTAAGCACGACACTGATTTTGACACGGATACACGGATGAATTGAATCATCTTACTATTTGCTACTGATTAGCGCAATCTGGGTCTAAAACGGAGTCTCTTCTTGACTTCGTTTTTGAGCTTGCAGCCAGTCAGGGACAAATATCCACTGATGGTTGTCGCGAAACTCAGTAGCTTGAGGTGAGGGAAATACACGCCGCGATAGCAGTCTTCTGTCACCAAAATTCATTAATAAACTAATTGGTAAAGCCGTGTGATTTAAGTAAGTAATGACTTGTTCCAAATACTTGTTATGAAGTGTAGCGAAGGCTTGGATTTCCAGAATAACTTTGTTTTCAATAATAAAATCTGGAATGTACAAACCAAGTAATTGCCCGTTATAGTAAACGGGAAGGTTTTTTTGTGGCTCAAAAGCGATTCCCTCTTTTGTCAGTTGTTGTTCGAGTTTTTCCTGATAAATTGCTTCTTTGTAACCAGGCTCAAGCTGTCTGTGAACGGCCATACCTGCACCTATGATCCGATAAGTTAGGTCTTCATGTGGAGGGTGAATCTTTTCGCCCATTTTTTTATATCCAATTGTTGAGATGCTTTTTTCTTTATTTTGGCATAGCACCCAAAAAATTCACCCAGACAGAAAATTTTTTTCTCTAGAAAGCACAGCACTACACGGATTTTGACACGGATACACGGATGGTTTGACTCGTCTGAGGTTTAGGTAATTGGCTAATTGGGCTATCCTCCGTGTATCCGTGTTTATTCGTGTCGTGCTGGTTGCTGCTTGTCCCCTCGGGGGGAAGACGTGGAACACAATTAGTGATTTTGACACACAGCACTACACGGATTTTGACACGGATACACGGATGGTTTGACTCATCTGAGGTTTAGCTAATTGGCTAATTTGGCTATCCTCCGTGTATCCGTGTCTATCCGTGTCGTGCTGGTTGCTGCTTGTCTCCTCGCGGGGAAGAGGAGGGAAGTTCTTGCTACGAACCAATTGCCATTAGACAATGTAAGGAGAATCGATCGCCTTTGCCCGATTAATCGCCACCAAAGCTTGGTAAATCAAAACCGAAATCTCACCGCGGGTGATATCCCGCTGCGGCGAAAGCCAATCGCGGGAAGGATAATTAACCACAATCTTCAAAGCAGTTGCTGTGGCGATCGCACTCAAAGCATAATTAGGAATTTGAGAGCGATCGATGTAAACTTTCAAAGAATCAGGATTGCCCCCTTTAAGTTCCAAACCGTTAACCAAAGACACGATCGCCTCAGCCTTAGTCAAATTCTGATTCGGGCCGAACTTCAACCCCGGAAACCCCGCCAAAAACCCCCCCCGATTTGCCCGTTCGATCGCACTTCTCGCCCAAAAACTAGCAGAAACATCAATAAAATTTGTAGCCGGCATCCTCGGAATCGGACTAAACCCACTCACCAACAGCGCCGCATATTGAGCACGGTTTAAACTGTCATCAGGCCGAAAAGAACCGTCAGGAAAACCGCTAATTATATTCGCCGCAGCCAAAGCTTCAATAAACTTCTGTGCCCAATGTCCAGAAATATCGCTGAACACCAGACCCCCGATATTTGGATTGCCGCCGCCCTTTCTCACTGCAGCTTGCACAGCTTTAAAAGCATTCACTTTCCCGTAACCAAACCAATCGCTGCGACCGTTGTTAGGATCGTAATTTCCCATGCGATTGCCCAACTGGGGATCGGGATCGAGATCGACAATTTTCTCAGCAGTTTGTTCGAGAATTCCCCGCACTTCCCGCGCCGTCAAACGGGGGTTGGCCGAAAGTATCAACCCTGCAACTCCAGCGACTACTGGAGTGGCGCTGGAAGTACCCCCAAAGGTATTTGTGTAGTCCCCCGAATCGTAGCCGGCAAGCCCGACTCGATCGGCAGTAAACACCCCCAAACCGGGCAAATACTGCGTCACCTCCGGCGGCGTGGCGATAAATCCGGTTTCTGGCAGCCAGGTTCCCGGCGGCGCGTTGTTGCTGGGGGCGCAAACCGAGATGCTGGTGCCCCAATTGCTGTAAGCTGCTTTTTTGTTGAGGGAAGTGGAAGCGCTGACGGCAATTACGTCTGGGTGAACGGCAAATCCTGCCAGCCATCTAGTTTGACCCTCCACGACGTTGTTGGGCCAGCCTTTTTCGTTAACAGTACCGTTGACTGGGCGGTTGGCATTGCCCGCCGCGAACAGAATAACGCAGCCTCTGCCGCCCCGCCCTTGGGTTGCTGCTTTGGTGATGACGGCACTCTGGCGCAGGGAAAGGGGATAGTAAACTGCTGAAGGCCCCCAACTGCAAGAAATGACGGCGGCACCTTTTTCGATCGCCCAATTAAATATTTTTTCGACAGAATCGTCATCGAGAAAACCCGTGGTACGGATGGGCATCAGGGCGCAGCCGGGGGCGACGCCGACAATGCCTTTGCCGTTTTCTTCAGCAACGGCGACGCCGGCACAACTTGTGCCGTGGTTGTCTGAGTCTGCGACTGGCATCGGGGAAGTGTCGCCATCTTTGAAATCGATGGGTGAGACGATTTTGCCTTGGCCTTGAAAATCTGGGTGGGTGATGTCAACTGAATCGTCGGCTATCGCAATTACGATCGATCGAACTCCGCGAGTCATGTCCCAAGCTGGTTCTGCATAAATTTGAGCGCCGCCGACAAGTTCCTTGCCACCTTTGTTGTTGAGATACCACTGTTTGGGATAAAGCGGATCGCGGGGCGTGTAATGCTGCTGGGTCTCTACTAAAATGTTGGGTTCTGCTACGAGAACTTCTGCATATCTTGTCAGGCGGTTGGCAATTTTGACCGGGTTTTCTGTTGCTTGTTTTGTGACGAAGCAGACAAAAGTGTTGGGAATTCCTTCTACTGGCCGGACTATTTTTAAAGCTGCTGCATTGGCGATCGCCTTTCGCGATTGTTCGTCTACTTGTTCGCCAAATTGAATCGTAATTTGGTCGGTTAAATAAAAGAATGTACTTGGATTGTTCGCGGGGCAATAGACGTGGCTGGCAAAAGCTACGGCATCGCTGGCGCGGGCTGCTTGCATTGATGCTTCTAGGCGATCGGGCGCAACGAGATATTCTTCGAGATTGGTTTGGCCGACGCGACGGTTTAGTTTTGCCCCAGTTGTTGCAGCCCAATCGTTTGAGGCTGATGCTGTTGGTGATGGGCGGACTGTAAAGCGATCGTCCGCTTTTGACAGCAGCAATTCATCGCCGCCGCGCTGCAAAATCACTGCCAGACTTTCATCGGGTACTCCAATTCCTTGATAGTTTTGGAGAGTGTCGGAGGTTGGTTTGCTTGGTTGTACCATCAGAAATGCCTTTGTTTAATTTTAATTCAGTCTTACTATATTCTCAAGAACAGGCAGGATGCCTGTGAAGCGAAGACTAAATTTTCTTGTGGGGTGGGCATCTTGCCCGCCCGTAAAAGGCTTATTAACAATGATGCAGCAAATCCCTCAAACTCACATCTTGCACCATTGTCAATAAACCTTTTCTGAACAGGCAAGATGCCTGTTCCACAAAAGATAAATTTTCTCGTGGAACGGGCATCTTGCCTGTTCTTGAGAATGGTGCAACATCTCACTCAAATAAACACGCTAGGATTAACATTAAAAAATTCTCCCAGCGCCTTAGCTTGGGCCTTGCTAATCGCCCGCTTCCCATTAACCACCTCAGAGACTACTCCTTTGGAACCAATCACGCCCACTAAATCGGCTTGTTTGAGTTCGCGAACTTCGATGAAATGCAATAGAACATCCCGGGGAGTTACTTCTGGATCTGGGTAATATTTTGATTCGTATTCTTCGATCGACAGCCCCCAGAGACTCAGTAAAGTTTCTTCTTCTACTGTTAATTCTTCCTTAGAGATCAGAAAATCGACTTCTGCGAGGGCAAGATCGTAATCTTCTTCGTTCAGGATGGGCTTAGGCTGCGATTTCGCCAGCAGTTGACCGTAAGCTGTTCTTTCAATTGCCATATTCATGGTTCGTTCAATTGTTGAATTAGATCGGGACTTACCCATCAAAACCAAAGAAACCGGGTTTTCCACCATTTTTAAAGCCTCAAAGGCAGTATTTAGGTAAAAAAATCCGGTTTCTGCGTCCAGGACTAGATTGGCGGGATTCAGTCCAATCCCCCGCGATTTCCTTGTTCAATCCAAAATCTAAAATCCAAAATCTAAAATCCAAAATCGATCGCCCACCCTTTGACATTTCAACAAATTTGGTTTACACTTAGCCGGTTGCGATCGCCAATGGTAAGATCGGCTCAAGCTAAATATTTTTTTAAAGCGCACAGGCGCAAAGTAATTTCATGGTATACTCTGGAACTGTTTGCTGGCTTCGCTCCACTGCCCGGATTACGATCGGGGCGATCGCAGCTTTTACCCTGTTGCAACCGCTCCAAGTCCAAGCACAACAACCTTCTGCGCCAGAGAACCAACCGCAAGTCGAACCTGCCGACGACCCCACAGACCCCAACAATCTCCGCCCTCTGACGCAAGACAGCAGCTTGCTGAGCGTCCAAGGAGGCCAGCGTTTGATGACAGAAGCCAGCAGTGCTATTTCCAATCAGAATTACGCACTCGCCAGTCAAAAACTCCAAGAATCCCGCCAAATTTTCAATCAACTCTCCAACTTCTACCAACAACTGGGTAGCAGTTTTGCAGGAATTGACATCCGCTTGGCGGAAAGCCACCGCGCCAAAGCTGTAGAAACGGCCCAAATGCGCGACGAAGCTACCTATCGGCTGGCGTTGGTACACCGGGCCCAAAATAAGCCCGAACTGGCTGTGCCCCTGCTGATTCAGATTATTCGATCGCAGCAGCCAACTCGCGATTTGGGTAAGAAAGCTTACCAGCAGTTACTGGAATTGGGTTTTGTGGATGCGCCCTTTCCCCGGCCTGCCAGCAGTCAGCCGAGCTCATCGAAAAAATAGTTCCACTAAAATCTAAATTACAGCCGTTTATCAGAGAAACCAATGGTTACACCGTCTCAAGTAGCAGAAATGATTAAGGCAGGGTTGCCCGACGCTAAAATACAAGTTAACGATTTGACTGGCGGTGGCGACCACTACCAGGCGACAGTAATCTCTGCCGCTTTTGAAGGAAAAAGCCGAGTACAGCAGCACCAACTGGTTTACGGCGCTCTCAAACAGGCAATGGCTAGTGAAGCCATCCACGCTTTGGGCTTGGAAACCTTAACTCCCGCAGAATGGGAAGCCAAAAGTCAAGTTGCTTAATTGTTGACTTGCAAGTGGGTATCACAAGTTTGTGCGGGTGTCAAGAGTTGGTTGAAATACAACTGCTCCGCTTACGCACAAAAACCACAAAAACCCGGTTTTTTTACCGGAATTTATGGCTGTAACGAAAGATTTTCCTAAAAAACGCGGTTTCTGCGTCAGTCAACGTTGAAAAATTTTCAAACAATATTAGGACCTACAATGAGTACAACAGCACATCAAAGAATTGACGAGTTGGTTAAGCAAAACAAAATCATGGTGTTTATGAAGGGCAATAAGTTAATGCCCCAGTGCGGTTTTTCTAATACTGTGGTGCAAATTCTCAATACTTTGGGAGTGCCTTACAAAACTCTTGATGTTTTGGCAGACCAGGAAATTCGTCAAGGCGTTAAAGAGTATTCCAACTGGCCGACAATTCCCCAAGTTTATATCAACGGCGAGTTTATTGGTGGCTCGGATATTATGATCGAGATGTATCAAAAGGGTGAATTGCAAGAAATTGTAGAAGTGGCTTTGGCTTCTTAAATTAGACAGAAAAAACATATCCCCCACTTCTTAAAGAAGTCGGGGAAATAACAGAAATTGCGTTTTACGTGCAATTAGGTTGATTTACTTAATTATTCGTTACCAGGCAGAGCCTGGGAACCCAATGCGGTCGGCTCGGCCTCCAATTTTTATGATCCCAAAGCAAGGCAGAGCCTCTGGACATCGGTTTCCAGACGGATCCAGGTAACCCGTTAAAATTCCCAATTCCCAATTCCCAATTCCCAATTCCCAATTCCCAATTCCCAATTCATCAAGGGTTTATCAAACCAATTTGCTATTTAATAGTAGTCTGCTTCAGTTTGGGTCTGTGGCATTGCAAAATTGGAGGGGTCGTGAATGTAACGCGCTGCTTCTTCCTCTAGTCTGTGAATCAGATATGGTTCCAGACCGTTGGAATGCCGCAGGGCTGCTAAATAGCCGTCTAAGTAAAGCCGCAGGTCATCGAAGCGATAACCTCTATTCCACATTTCGACGAGGGCGTCGGTGAGTTTTTGGTAGTGCCGGATTGTTTGGGTGTCTTGTAGCATGGTGTGAGGTTGAAATCCTTTGTGGTTTGTATAATGACGGCGGGATTTAGGAATGGCCTCGATTGATGCTGAGTGGCTCAGCTTGAGGCTATTTCTAAATAAAAGTTTTTACCCTGCTCAACAGGCTACCCTCCATAAAAAATTTCACTCGTTGCAATGCAATTGCTCGACTTTGTGCGCGCACCTAGATAATTCGCTGTGCGTTTAATGCAGTCGGGATTTTGCTGAATTTTGCGGTCAAAGTGGCTGAGTGTTCCGGCTACCGAGCGAACGGTTGGAGGAATTCTAGTTTCACTTGCGCGATTTGTCAACCTCCTGGGAGTGGGGGCTGGGTCGGGGGGTTCGCTTTTAGCAGGCGGTTGGGGCATGGGATCGATCGTCTTTACACTGTCTTATTTTCATTGTAAGCTCATCGCCAGAATGATCTAACCTTTCTGCAGGCTGACCCTGCCAAATTAACCCAATCTTTAAAATTCCTACCCTAGGTATGTCCGCTGCTGTAAATGCAGCTCTTGCTTGAGTAGCGATGGTTACAAAAGCTTGACAAAAGCTCTGTTAACCTTGTAGCAATTAGTGATATGGGAAGCTCGCCTCTGTGGAATCTGCAAGTATTTCAATTGTTGAAGGGAATCCGCACCTGCGATCGCTCTTGGGCTGGCATCTACAGCAAGTCGGTCACTGGGTGCACCAGTCAGCGGATATCAGTCACGCTAGGGAAATATTTTTCAGCCGCCAGCCAACCCTAGTCATTCTGGATGCCCAATTGCCCGATGGGGACGGTTTGGAATTTTGCAACTGGCTGCAACAGCAGCAGCAGTCGCTGATTTTGATGCTGTCGGCGCGGAATTCGGAATCGGATATTGTTGAAGGTTTGAAGGCGGGGGCAGACGATTACCTGACTAAACCCTTTGGGATGCAAGAGTTTATGGCGAGGGTGGAAGCTCTGATGCGCCGCAACCGCACCATGATACCGCCGGCGACGCTGGAGTGCGGGCTGCTGAAAATTGATTTGGTGCAGCGCCGAGTCAGGTTGCACGAGCAACATATTGAACTGACTCCCCAGGAATTTAGCCTGCTGTACGTGCTGGCTCAAGCTGGAGGAGTGCCGCTGTCGCGCTCGGATTTGCTGCGTCGGGCCTGGCCTGATGCTATTGATAACCCCCGGACGATCGACACTCACGTACTCTCTCTGCGTAAAAAAATCGAAATCGACCCGCGACAGCCGAGCCTGATTCAAACTGTACGGAATGTTGGCTACCGACTGAATCTAGAGTTGTTGAATGGGAATCAACGGCATTCTTCGCTGGTACCCGGAGCTGTGAGTTCTTAGACTACGCTCGGGCTATAAGTCTGATTTTATTTCGGGAATTGATTGGCGATCGCATCGGTTTTCGCCGCCATAATAAAATCATTCCGGTGCAGTCCAGAAATCGCGTGAGTCCACCAAGTAACGGTAACTTTTCCCCACTCGGTTAACAGTGCGGGGTGATGTCCTTCAGTTTCTGCTGCTTCGCCGACGCTGTTTGTAAAGGCGATCGCAGTTTTGAAATCCGGGAATTTGTAGGTGCGTTCTAATTGGGGAATCCCATTTTTTTCGATAAAATTCCAGTCGGGAATTTGAGGTTTGAGCTGGACAATTTCGTAAGCTGTGACGCGGGGAGAGTTTGGGCGGCAAGCGGCACAGCGTTCTTTTGCTAAAGGTTCCATAAATTGCTTGTTAGCGAGAAGATGCTAAAAGATATTATAGACATTTCTAATGTGAATTATTTTGGATGTGGCAACTGTCATTTAGGAGTGACGTAGAGATTGCGATCGAAACCGTTCCAAAAACAGATGAGCAATCATTTAAAATTTATTGAATAATCGTTCACCGTGGAATCGCTTAACCGATAATATCAGGAAGGGGCGGGTTGATTTGGCTATCTCGCTGAGATTGTAAACGTTGGCGAACCCGCCCCTCCAAGTGCGCTCGCTCAACCGATCATTTTCTTAATCAAATCTAACTTGCCTTTATAGGGAGCGTAGCGCCATTTTAAGTCAAGTAAAAATGACTTTTGCAGCACGCTTTTTTGATGCGAAAAAGTGTCAAAACTTGCTTTGCCGTGATAACTCCCAATCCCGCTGTCGCCAACTCCGCCAAAAGGCAAAGTTATCACCCCGAATTGCATTACAGTATCATTTATGGAAACTCCCCCAGAGGAAGTTTCCCGCAGAACTCGCTCTTGTTTTTCTTTATCCTTCGAGAACAAATACAAAGCTAAAGGTTTGGGACGGGCGTTGATTTGGGCGATCGCCTCCCCGAAATCCTCATACTCCAAAACTGGCAAAATCGGCCCGAAAATCTCATCCTGCATCACAGGCGCATCCCAGGAAACACGATCTAAAACCGTCGGTGCAATATATCTATCTTCCGGCTTAACTTCCCCACCGACGACAATTTCTCCATCTTTGATAAACGAACTCAAACGGTCTAATTGCCGCTGGTTGATAATCCGCGAATAGTCGGGACTTGTTTGCGGATTATCGCCGTAAAATTCGTGAATTGCTGTTTTAATTGCTGTCATTAAAGCGGGTTTAATTTTTTTATCAACTAATAGGTAATCTGGAGCGATGCAAGTTTGTCCGGCATTGAGGAATTTTCCCCAAGCAATGCGTTTTGCGGTATATTCAAGGTGAATGTCGGAGTCTACAATGCAAGGACTTTTACCGCCTAATTCCAAGGTGACAGGTGTCAGGTTTTTGGCGGCAGATTCCATCACAATGCGACCGATTTTAGTGCCTCCTGTAAAGAAGATGTGGTCGAATTTTTCGGCTAGCAATTGTTGGCTGATTTCCACGCCTCCTTCGACGGCGGCTACATAGGCGGGATCGAAGGTTTTGGATATCATGTCGGCAACAACTTCGGAGGTGTGTGAGGCGATTTCCGAAGGTTTGAGAAGTGCACAGTTGCCGGCGGCGATCGCCCCGACTAAAGGTGATATCATTAGCTGAAACGGGTAATTCCAAGGCCCGATGATTAACACTACGCCCAAAGGTTCAGGGTAAATGCGGGCTGATGCTGGGAATTGATCTATCGAAGCAGGCACTTTTCTCGGCTTGACCCACGATTTGAGGTTTTTGAGGGCATAATTAACTTCTGCGATCGCAGCAATTTCAAAATAAGCCTCGTACTCCGGCCTGTTCAAATCAGCCTTGACAGCATCCACAATCCGTGATTGATTGGAAAGGATCGCACTTTTAAGTTTTTTCAGTTGTTCGATCCGAAAATCCACATCTTTCGTTTTCCCAGTCGCAAAAAATTGCCGCTGCTGCTGGATAATATCGCTGACGCTGATTACCATCTGTTGTCCTCCATGTCTATAAATAAATGTTACAATAGTAAAAGAAAAGTCGGGTAAAGTGCGGGTGTAAAAAAAATCTACTCGTTGCGGGCCGGAAGAATTAGGATGATTGAACTGCGAAGACGCGTTTGGCGAAGCCGTTCCCGAAGGCTAGAACACGAAGAAAGAATTAGGAAGAGGAAGAGAAGAAGTAGGTATCTTGCGAGATGTCAGCGGTGCTAATCCTAAAATCTTAGCAGCAGTTGCGGATTTTGCCTTTACAAATGATTGAGAAATGCTATAAATTAGAAGCTGATAATTGTGTCACTAAAAAATGAGTTCGCTTATGAAAATATCTAAGAACGATTTTTTTTTCTATTCCTGCTGGCTGCTTTGCTTGCTTGTAGTAGCAGGATGTACCTCTAAGCCCGAAAAGCAAGTTGTCATCTGCTCGAAAGACTTTACCGAACAAGTCATCCTCGCAGAAATTTTAGCACGCCATATCGAAGCTAAAACAGATATCAAAGTAGAACGCGAACTGAATCTCGGAGGCTCGCTTTGCCATCAATCCCTAACAGCAGGTAAAATCGACTTGTACGTCGAATACACGGGGACTGCTTACACCAACATGCTCAAACAGAAACCGATTTCTGACCCCAAAAAAGTCCTCGATTACCTCAAACAAGAATATCCCAAACAGTTTAAAGCAGAATGGACGGAACCGCTGGGATTTAATAACAGTTTTGCGATTGTTATGCGGGGAGACGAGGCCAAAAAACTCAATTTACAAACTCTCTCGCAACTTGGGAAAGCTGCACCTAACCTCCGGGCTGGTTTCGGTCCAGAATTTAACGAGAGAGAAGATGGATTTCCCGGATTGGCTAAAACTTACGGGATTAAGTTTCGAGAAGAACCGAAGGAGTTGCTGTTAGGATTGCTTTATCAAGCGCTGCAGCAAAAAGAAGTAGATGTGATTGCTGGTAATACGACGGACGGTTTGATTCAAAGTTTGGGTTTAGTAGTTCTCAAAGATGACAAGAACTATTTCCCGCCCTACCAAGCAGTTCCCGTTGTGCGATCGCAAATTTTGGAGAAATACCCGGAATTGCGTCAAGTGCTCGCAGAATTGGGCGGCAAAATCTCTGAGGAAGATATGCGACAACTGAATTATCAAGTTGATAAAAAACAGCAGGAAGCCGGACAAGTAGCCCAGGAGTTTTTGCAGCAAAAGCTGGGCGTGTCAAAGCCAGTCGCTCCGGCGAAATAAAGGGTTTGAATTTTATTATATTCCCACGTCAACTTAATTGGCCAAGCTGCAAAACAGAAGCTTTTATAGGTTCAGTTTGGGGCTCGGCAAATTCAACTGTAATTGCTTCGACATTCAAACCCTCTAAGCTATAACCGTATTATTGATTTTCCGGCATGGGGTACTTCTCAACAATAGTGCCTGTAACACCTTTTCTTAGATTGTATTTGGGGATATTTTCGCGCAATGCTACCTGTGAAAACAGTGCAAATTTCATGGCGGCTTAGAGGATTTTAGATTTGAGATTCAACAATTAGGAACATAGGATAAGGTGCGCGGGGCGCACCCTACCATACAGTTAGGCTATCTTCTTAAGTCCCTTCACTGATCCGGCGCAAATTCAAAATATCGCTCATCTTTTTAATTTGCATACAAGTGCGCTCGAACTGTTGTTTATCCTGGATATCCATGCACAAGTCAATTAAGGCAGGCAATCCGGGATATGTTTTGACTTGAGCGCTGCGGACGTTTACTTGGTTGTCTTTCAAATGGGATAAAACATCATTGAGAACTCCCACTCGATCGAGGGCTTCAATTTGAATGTTAACCGGATAAGTGTTAGGTCGAGATTCATTGCGGTTGCTGGAATTCCAACTCACAGGAACCAAGCGATCCCCAGGTACGCTCTCAACATTTGAACATCCTTGTCGGTGAATCGAAATTCCGCGAGTGCGAGTCACAACTCCAATAATTGATTCCCCAGGAATCGGACAGCAACAGCCGGCTAAATGGTACAGCAATCCCTCTACACCTGCGATCGGCGATTTGCTCGGAGACGAACTCGGTACTGGTTTCGGTGTCGATGCAGGTATTAGCTGGGGCAATTCCTGTCCTCCTGCGGGAGCAGCTTCAATTTTTTGCTGCACTTTGATTAAATCTCGCAGTCGATTTACTACTAGATTTAGGGTGACTTCGCCGTAGCCCAAACCGGCGATTAAATCTTCGACGCTGTGGTAGTTGCAGCGCTGAGCCACCGATTGCATGGGTTCAGATTTCAGCAAAGATTCTAAGCCGTTTTTACCTAATTCTTTTTCCAGCAATTCCCGGCCGCGAGCAAGATTTTCATCTCGGTGCGATCGCTTCAACCACTGGCGAATTCTGTTTTTTGCTCCGTTTGTCTTGACAAAATTCAGCCAGTCGGAACTCGGATGACCATTTTTTTGGGTCAAGATTTCTACAATATCGCCGTTCTTTAAAACCTTATCTAGTGTTACCATTCGCCCGTTGACTCTGGCACCTGTGCAGTGATTGCCAATTTCTGTGTGAATGCGGTAAGCAAAATCTACGGGAGTCGAGCCGCTATTGAGAGCAATCACGTCTCCGTTAGGAGTAAAAACGTAAATATCTTCGTCGAATAAGTTGTCCTTAATGCTTTGTAAATATTCGCGATCGTCTTTGAGGTCGCTTTGCCATTCTAGGAGTTGTCGCAGCCAAGTAAATTTTTCGTCGTCGCCGGTGACTGTTGTGTTAGAACCGCCAGTTTCTTTGTATTTCCAGTGCGCGGCAATGCCGTATTCTGCAATGTGGTGCATTGCTACGGTGCGGATTTGCACTTCGATGGGGCGGCCGCTGGTTCCGATTACTCCGGTGTGCAAAGATTGGTAGCGGTTGGCTTTTGGTAAACCGATATAATCTTTAAAGCGGCCGGGAATCGGGCGGAAAGAATCGTGGACGATCGCCAAAGCCCGATAACAGTCATCATTGGTTTCTACTATGATCCGCACCGCCGCAATATCGTACACTTGGTTAAACCCTTTTTGGCGGCGCTGCATCTTCGCGTAAATCCCGTACAAATGTTTGGGACGGCCGCTAACTTCATAGCACTTAATGCCTAAATTGTCAAGCCTTTCTCGCAAACAATCGGTGACTTCTGCGAGTTGAGTTTCTCGATCGGCCCGCTTCACCGCCACCAATTCCTGAATTTCGCGGTAAGCTTCGGGTTCCAGGTATTTAAACGCTAAATCTTCCAATTCCCACTTAAAGCGGCCGATACCCAAACGGTTTGCTAGGGGAGCAAAAATATCTCTGGTTTCTAGGGCAATACTGCGCTGCTTTTCTTCGGACAAATGCTCCAAAGTCCTCATGTTGTGCAGCCGATCTGCCAGTTTGACGACAATGACGCGAATATCTTTAGCCATTGCTAGGAACATTCGGCGGAAATTTTCCGCAAGGCGCTCTGTTTTGCTGGAAAAATTAAACTTAGAAAGCTTGGTGACACCTTCAACCAACTGTCGCACTTCGGCGCCGAACCGCTGTTCTATTTCTTCGAGAGTAATATCTGTATCTTCAACAATATCGTGGAGGAAGCCGGCGGCAATCATGACGTTGTTGCCGCCCATATACCGGAGTATTCCAGCGACAGCTACCGGATGGCAAATGTAAGGTTCTCCAGATTTGCGGTATTGTCCTTCGTGCAAGTCGCGGGCAAATTCAAAGGCCCGACAAATTAAGCTGTCGTCCGTGGAGCAATTCTGGTTAGGGCCGCCATCAGGCTGCGATCGAGCATTCAGGCATTCTTGCAGCCAATCGGGAACTACAGCAGGATCGATCGAAGGAGAGGGAGTCAGAGTGTTCGCGTTCATGGGGTACACCTTTAAAACTTAGAAATACAAATGGTTAAAAGCCGGTTTCCGGTTGAATTGCCGAAATTATGTGTTTAGCTATACTAAACTAATTGAAGACCACAATTTGCAATTCAAAAAAATAGTCGATTTTTCTCAAACTATACCTATGTAATCCCGAGTCGCCCCCCCTCGGAGGTAGGAAAATATAGTGACACCACTGCCGCCGCCGCAGTCTGTCGATCGGGGAAAATCGGGTAAAATAAGCATATTTTGGCGGTAGCAGTTGAGGTTGCGGGGGATCGGCATTTACCGGCAACGCTAAACTAAAAGCAGCAGCCAGAAGGGTAGAGCCAGGGAAACAAATCCAAAAAAGTTCTCACAAAACAGGGAATTGCTCCCAAAACGCACGGCTTCCCTCAATATGAGCAAACTTAACTAAGTATCTACTTTGATTATAAATACAAATTTGTTTACAAAATCATGATATTGTCCGAAGACCGCCGCCAGTGCTACCAAGAATTACAGCAAGCACTAGAACAACTACAAAGAACTGCTGCACAGGATAATCTGGATCGGGCCGCGCTGGCGATCGAATACACAAAAGTGCAACAATTTTTCGGAAACCAAATTATGAAAGCCGAAAGCGATGAGTTAGACGCCTCAGAAACACCCCCAGAGCAGTCCTATTTGACGGAAATTCACAAGCAACTGCGGTTATTGGGGACAGATGTCAGGTTTTTGCAAGCGTCGCGCCAGCCAGCGACAGCAAAGGCGAGGCAAACTGCGGCGATCGCGCGGCTCAACACGCTAATTGGCTACTGTGGCGCGCTGCTGCAAAAAAATTCTGGTTCTTCAGGGCCCGCCCAGATACAGAATTAATAATTGAATTAACAGGGAATTAATAAGGCAAGGAGAAATAAAGCGGTGGAATGTCCAAAATGCAAACATCCCAATTTAGAAGGCGGTACCTTAGCCGGCAGCATGTCGGTGCAGTGGTGTCCTAACTGTTACGGTATCTGGATTCCAGGCAGAGAATACGAAGCTTGGCAGAAAGAGCAGAACCAGTGGTACAACAAATCTCAGAAGCCAGAGGCGACGACAGGGACTCTCGGCATAGAATTCACCCCGTCAGTCTACGACAGCAAAGCAGCGCTGTGTCCCGAAGACGGTCACTATCTGTCGCGGGCGAAAGTTCCTTTCAGCAGAGTGCCCTTTTACATAGAGCGCTGTATGTTGTGCGGGGGAATTTGGTGCGATAACGGCGAGTGGGACATTCTCGAAAGTCTAGGATTCTACACCGAGATTGACAAGATGTTTTCTCCGAATTGGCAAGCTAAGGCCCGCGTGCAAGAACTCGCCTCTCGGGAACGTCAAGTGCTGACTGAGAAGCTGGGGCCGGATATCGCCGGATATGTGTTGGAACTCGCGGAAGTTTTAGCAGACCATCCTCACGCAGATTGTGCCGCTACTTACATACTGCGGAGAGCTGAGTTGAAGCGAAGGGAAATTTAGTCAGTTGATGGTTGTCAGTTGTTAGTTGTCAGTTGTCAGTTGTCAGTTAACGGTTGACTGTTGTTAGTAAGCGGTTGGTCGGTTAATGATGTAGCGATAAAATCTTTGTTTGTAGCAATTTATATTGGTATTTACAAACATCATATCGGTCTCTTGCCAATAACTAATAAGTCCGGAACAATACTAATAACTAACAACTAACAGCCAGTATATTGATAAATAATAAATAACAACAGACAACAGTTAACTGTTAACAGTCAACAGACAACAGTTAACAGTCAACAGACAACAGTTAACAGTCAACAGACAACAGACTAAGGACTAATGACTAATGACTAATGACTCTTCTCTATTTTCCGTTGACAATCTGCGAGTAGCTTATCCTCAGCGGCGGGGCCAATCCGGTTGGGCCGTTGACGGGGTTTCGCTGACGCTGAAACCTGGGGAAAAGCTCGGATTAGTTGGGGAGTCTGGGTGCGGTAAGTCAACTTTGGGAAGAGCGGCGATGCGGTTGCTGCCGGATTCAACGCTGATTGAGGGGCGAGTTAGTTTTGCTGGAGAGTCGGTGTTTGATATGAATGCTTCGCGGCTGAGGCGGTTTCGGGGCGAAGCTGTGGCATTGATTTTTCAAGATCCGATGACTCGTCTCGATCCTTTGATGACTATAGGAGAACATTGCATCGAGACTTTGCAAGCTCACAGACCGAATTTGGATCGCAAGCAAGCTAAGAAACGGGCGATCGAAACTCTGGAATCTGTGAAAATTCCCGCGTCTCGCTGGTCGCAATTTCCCCACGAATTTAGCGGCGGAATGCGGCAAAGAGTAGCAATTGCTTTGGCTCTTTTGCTCGATCCCAAATTAATTGTGGCGGACGAACCGACTACAAGTTTGGACGTAACTGTAGCTGCTCAGATTTTACAGGAATTAACCAGACTTTGCGAGGAACGGGGAACGGCTATTTTGTTGATTTCTCACGATTTGGCGATGGTGGCTGAGTATTGCGATCGCATTGCGGTGATGTATGGCGGTAAAGTCGTAGAAACAGGGCCGGTGCAAAACGTTTTTGAAAAACCGCAGCACGAATATACTCGATCGCTCCTCAAAGCAGCTTTGCACATTCAAGCCGATTCTGACAAAGGGTTAGCATTCGAGGAAATCAGGACTGAAGCCGTTACAGCAAACTTAACAAATTCGCCTCTTTTGACCGTAACGAATTTGCAGCAACACTACAGTTTAGAAAGCAATTTATTAGATCAGTTGTTTTCCAGGAATCGGCAGGTAATTAAAGCCGTAGACGGCGTTAGTTTAGAGCTACAACGGGGAGAAATCCTAGGGCTGGTGGGGGAGTCCGGCTGCGGCAAAAGTACCTTGTCACGCACGATTTTGCAGCTAATTACCGCGACTGGCGGCAAAGTGGAATTTCAAGGAATAGATATAACTGCCCTGAACCGCGATGCTGTGAGGAAGCACCGCCGCGAAATGCAAATGATCTTTCAAGACCCCCACGCTTGCCTGAATCCGATGATGACTGTCGGGCAAAGTATTGCTGACCCTTTGTTGATTCACAAATTAGCTAATG
>Ga0164305_10000203_pt1 | contig 20570 bp, 22 predicted proteins | sample Whisoiple_237_MG_FD_110215 | JGI IMG/M metagenome (GOLD analysis project Ga0164305, IMG submission 110215) | Soil microbial communities amended with pyrogenic organic matter from upstate New York, USA - Whitman soil sample_237_MG | ecosystem: Environmental > Terrestrial > Soil > Agricultural...
GGAGGGGCTAGACAGCCAGTCGATCGCATTCTTGAGTCCGCCGGGAGTGCTGCCGTTGTGCTCCGGTGTCACCAACAGGATCGCGTTGGCTTCAGCGACGGGCGCCGCGCAGCGTGCTAGCCGACGCGGGTAGGTCGGCGGCGTTGTCGATGTCCTCGTTGTAGAGCGGAGTTCGCCGAGGCCCCCTCCGAGGCCTTGGTAGACGTCAACACTTTGATACCCGACAGTGAAGCTTCCTTTCGTTATTCGGCTGGGTCAGAAGGGATAGGCAGGCGGTGTGGGCTGAACGGTGATCCATCGGGTGTCGGTGTAGGCCTCGATATTGGCGGCAGCGGTGCCGAAGCGAGATGAGTTGCCCGAGTTGCGAACCCCGCCGAAGGGCACGTGCGCGTCGTCGCGCAGTGTCTGGTCGTTGACGTGCGCGGTGCCGGTGGGAATGCGCTCGGCCAAGGCGAGTCCGGTAGCGACATCGGCGGTGAAGATGCCCAGCGCGAGACCGTATTCGGTGTCGCAGGCCAGCCCCACGGCTTCGTCGAGCGTCGAAAAGCGCGTGACGCAAGCGACCGGGCCGAACACCTCCTGGTCGTAGGCGGGAATGCCGGGTCCGGCGTCGGCCAGCACCGTCGGCCGGTAGAACAGCCCCTCATAGGTGCCACCGGTGAGCAGCTTCGCTCCTGCCGCGACGCTGTCGGTGACCAGTGCATGGATCCTGTCGCGCTGCTTGGCGTCGATGATCGGACCAAGCGACACATCCCCGGTCATTGGGTTGCCCACGGTCAGTGTTTCGGCCTTCGCGACGAGTCGGTACACGTAGTCGTCGTAGATGGACTCGTGCACCAGATGTCGGCCGATGATCATGCAGCCCTGGCCTTGGTTGAAGAAGCTGCCGTACGCCAGGGCGTTCATCCCGTTGTCCAGGTCGGCGTCGGGGAGCACGATCATCGCGTTGTTGCCGCCCAGTTCGAGGTGGGCGCGGGTGAAGTGACGTGCGGCGAGCTCGCCCACGGAGCGACCGGCCTGGGTGGAACCGGTGAAGGACACGGCGTTGACGTCGGGATGCGCGACCATCGCTGAACCCAATTCGCCACCACCGGGCAGGACATGCAGTAGGCCGGGAGGCAGCCCCGCCTCCTCGAAGACTCTGGCGATCACGACGCCACCGGAGACCGGGGTGCGCGGATCGGGCTTGAGGATCACCGCGTTGCCCAGTGCGAGGGCGGGCGCCACCGAGCGGATCGCCAGTTTGAGCGGCATGTTGAACGGCGCGATGACGGCCACCACCCCGACCGGGGTCCGGCGGCTCATACTCAACCGGGCGCGGTCGGTCGGCAGAACCTCGCCCAGCGCGTGAGAGGGTAGCTCGGAAGACTCGAGGCACTCCTGCACTGCTCCGTACACTTCGTACCGCGCCTTGAGACGGATGCCGCCGGCTTCGCGCATGAGCCAGTTGTGCACCTCATCGGCGTGGTTTGTCCACAGGTCAGCGGCGCGGCGCATGACCGCCGCCCGCTCGGTGAATGACACCGCCGCCCAGGCGGTTTGGGTCTCACGGGCCCGAGCGACCGATCGCTCCAGGTCGCTGAGTGACGCCTCACCCACGCGGCCGACCTCGATCCCGGTGGCCGGTTCGACGACAGGAATCGTCCCGCCGTCGGGCGCTGTCCACTCCCCGGTGAAGATTTTTTCGCTCCACCGGTGCTCGTCGAGGAAATTCATGTCAGTACTCCATTCGTCGTGTTGGTATTTGGCCAGAGACGGTCCTGAGGACTTCTACGAGCTGAGCAGCGGTGCTCGCTTCGGCAAAGTGCTCAAGGTCCGGCATGCGGCTGAGGATGACGCGGTGAACGCCGCCGCCAACAGGCGGATTCGACGCCCTGCGCCTCAGATCACCCTGAAGTAGCCGTCGTCGTTGAGGATGTGCCGCGGCCAATCCTGTTGCTGCGAACTAAGTTTTCTGATTTTCGCGATGAACGCCGGGTCTTGGTTGTCACCGCGATAGACGGTCATGTCTTCAGCCAGCCAGGCCGGAAGAGCGGCGAAACGGTGGACAGTTTGTGACTCCAGGTACCACGTGATGTGGACAAGGGCGCCGCTCTCCTCGTACCAGACCGTCGTTTCGACGCCTGGAGCCACCCGCTGGTAGTAGAAGTGCTGGATGGCATGTCGTCCTGCGTGTGGCCCCGCTGTCAGCGTGTATTCGACGATGTCGGGCCCCACGATGGCAGGTTCGAAGACCCACCCGTTGGCGAAGTGCCAGCTTAGGCGTGCGCCGAGGATGCTATCGAGCATGTTGATCGACTCCTTTTCTTTCATGCGGCCCTCGCCCGGTTGTCGGTTTGACTGTCAGAGCCTCTGCTGTGTGGCCGGTGCTCCAACCACGAAGCCGCGGGACGAACCGGTGATGAACCATGTCGGCGAGATGGCTTTAGTAAAACACCGTTTCGTTATTAGCGCAACAGTGTTGTGCTAAAGTCAGCGGATGGATGGCTCGGATTTTCAAAGGGCCCGCAGTCCAGAGGCCAAGCAACAGCGCGAAGACGCCATCCTGGCAGCGGCACGCTCGCTCGGTGCCAAACGCGGTATCCGGCAGATCACCCTTACCGATATCGCCGAGGCGGTCGGAATGCACAAGTCGGCCCTGCTGCGCTACTTCGAGACGCGTGAGCAGATCTTCCTGCGCCTCACTGCCGAGGGCTGGCAAGAATGGTCGGCGGCGCTGCGCGCGAAATTGGAGAAGTTTGGCCGCTTCCCGACCGCGGAAAAGGTGGCGTCCGCCTTTTCCACCACGCTGACCGACCGCGGCATGTTCTGCGACCTGCTCGCCCAGGCGCCGCTGAACCTGGAACGAAACGTGTCCCTGGAAGCCGTACGCGCCTTCAAGCTCATCACCCACAACGAAGTCGACGCCATCGCCAAGGTCATGCGACGGCTCCTGCCCGGCCTCACGGAACGAGACTGCATCGACGTCATCGCCACCGCGACCTCGGTTTCCGGCGCATTCTGGCAAATGGCCAACCCAGGTACAGATGTAGCGGCGCTCTACCGTAGCGACCCGCAGATGCTGCCCTTCCCGATGCTGGATGCGCGCCGCCGCCACGCAGTCTTCGAGATCGAACCGCTCGTGCGCAGGGTGCTCACCGCGATGCTCAAAGGAATGCTGGGTGAGTGAATCGCAACGAGTTCGTCGAATCGGTGGGATCAAATCGCCTTTGGAGTCCCCGAGGACCTCGCGACGTCGCCGCGCCCGTGAAAGGTGTGCGCCGTAGTCGGGTTCGACGTCCCGAGCCGAATGGCCGTGTGCGCGAATGACTGTCCTCGCGGTCGCCGATCAGGCGGGCTCTTCGTCGCCCAAATCGGTGCGGAAGCCGGGGCCAGCCTCAGGGGTGACGTTGTGTGCGGTGATCTCCTCGCCGCAATGGGTGCACGTCAGGCGCGGGTCGGCGATTTCGCCGCAGGCGTTGTGACGCAGCACGACCGGCGGGCCGCTGGGGTGCGGCAGATACTCGTCGCCCCATCGCATGAGGGTCACGATCGCTCCGAACAGATCACGCCCGGCGTCGGTGAGCCGATACTCGTGACGCTCGGGATCGCGTGAATACGGGATCCGCTCAAGAAGGCCCGCGTCGACCAGCATCCGCAGCCGGGACGAGAGCGTTGGCCGCGGGATGTTGAGGTTGCGAGCGAGCTGACCGAACCGGCGCACCCCGAAGAACGCTTCGCGCAGGATGAGCAGCGTCCAGCGTTCGCCGACCAGCTCGAGGGCCCGGCCGACAGACTCGGCTTCGAACCGGTGGGATAGGTCAGAGGAAGCGGACACGGTTCAATAACCATACTGGTTCAACTGCTGAACCGATAGTGGTAACGTAATTGAACCGACCGCCTGCCTCACACGAATGCCGAGATCGCCATGAACCAGCCCAACCTCACGACAGCACCGCCGAGCAGTGCGAACGACATCGACACCGTCGCACGGCAGATCGCTGCGGCGGCGCGGGAGATGTCCAGCGAGATCGACAACGACCGTCGGCTACCCGACGAGTTGGTGGCGCTCCTCGGAGACTCCGGGCTGCTGCGGGCCGGCGCGCCGGCGGAAGTCCGCGGGCTGGAGTTGCCGCCAGCAGTCGCCCTGCGATGCGCAGAAGCGGTGGCGCGCGGCAACGCGTCAGCGGGCTGGTGTGTTTCGATCGCGATCACCAGCAGCCTGCTTGTCGCCTACTTGCCGGTTTCGAGCCGCGATGCACTCTTCGGCGACGGGCGCGGCGTCGCCGCCGGCGTCTGGGCGCCCCGCGGCACCGGCCGGACAGTGGACGGCGGCATCGTGGTGTCCGGTCGCTGGCCGTTCTGCAGCGGAATCACACACGCGGACATGATGTTCGCCGGCTGCCTGGTCGACGGTCAGCGCGTGCCGTCGGTGGTCGCGCTGCGCAAAGAAGACCTCCAGGTTCTCGACACGTGGCACACGCTGGGCCTGCGCGGCACCGGCAGTCACGACACGTTGGCCAATGAGGTCTTCGTGCCGACCGACCGCGTGTTCTCGCTGTTTGACGGCCCGATCGTGGATCGGCCGCTGTATCGCTTCCCCGTCTTCGGCTTCTTCGCGTTGTCGATCGGCGCGGCAGCTCTGGGTAATGCGCGCGCCGCAATCGACGAACTCATCGAGCTGGCCTGCGCCAAGAAAGGGCTCGGGTCGACCCGCACACTGGCCGAGCGCCCCGCCACACAAGCGGCCGCAGCGACCGCGGAGTCGGCGCTGAGCGCGGCGCGCGCACTGTACTACCAGGCGATCGAGACTGCGTGGCAGGCGAGCCAGTACGGCGAGGGCGTGTCGGTCGAGACGCGAAACCGACTGCGTCTGGCGGCAACTCACGCGGTACGGACTTCCGCCGACGTGGTGCGCGACATGTACGACCTTGCCGGCGGCACCGCTATATACGACAGCTCCCCACTGCAGCGACGATTCCGAGATGCGTACACCGCCACCGCGCATTTCCAGGTCAACGAGGCGTCGCGCGAGCTGCCTGGACGCATCCTGCTGGAGCAGCCGGCCGACGTGTCGATGCTGTGACCGGACGTATCGAAGTCGCCCTGCCGTTCTGGCTGAACCGGCCCGACGAGGAGGCGCTCGACGTCGCGCTGGCGGCGCGTGAAGCCCATTTCGACACGCTGTGGATTGGTGAAATGGCCACCTACGACGCCTTCGCGTTGGCCACCGCGGTCGGGCACCGCGCACCCGGCGTGCGCCTGAAGGTGGGACCGCTGGCGCTCGCCGTTCGCAGCCCGGTAGCGCTGGCGTTGGGCGCTTCCTCGGTCGCCTCGCTGACCGGTAGCGAGGTCGACATCGCGCTGGGGGCCTCCAGTCCGGCGATCGTGGCCGGCTGGCACGACCGCGAGTGGGCGCAGCATGCGTCGCGGATGCGCGAAACAATCGAGTGTCTGAGGCCGATCCTGGCGGGGACGAGGGTCGACTACACCGGACGACACGTTCGCAGCCACGGCTTCCGGCTACGAAAGCCGATGCCGGACAGCAGAATCGCGGTAGGTGCATTCGGGCCTGCAATGACGCGGGTGGCGGCGCAGCATGCTGATGAGGTCGTGCTCAATCTCGTTCCGCCCGCCCGAGTTGCCAAAGTGCGGGCGATCATCGACGGTGCGGCCGCCGCGGCCAGAGGTATCCCGCCGCGGCTGACGGTCTGGGTTCCGGTCGCGGTCAACCCCGGCGACACGGCGCTTGGCCAACTGGCTGCCCAGCTGGCCGTCTACCTAGCCCCTCCCGGATACGGCGAGATGTTCAGCGAGCTCGGCTTTCTCGACCTCGTGCAGCGCGCCCGGTCGGGTGCGCGCCGCGCCGAGCTGGCGACCGCCGTCCCCGTCGAGCTACTCGACCAGGTGTGCGCCTTGGGCTCACCGGAGGGCATCGCCGAGCGGATGCAGGCTTATTACGATGCCGGTGCCGATACCGTGGCGATCGTGCCCGCCACCGCCGAGGACCCCTGCGGCGCCGCCACGCTCAACGCGGTGGCGCTGCGACTCAACGCAAACCAGGAGATGTGAATAGTGACGCTCGTCAACACGCAATGCCGTCTGGCCGCGCGGCCGGTCGGCCTCCCCAGGCCGACCGATTGGACGTTCACCGAGGAGCCGGTGTCGAGTCCGGCCGAGGGTGAACTCCTCGTGCGGGTCGAGTACCTGTCCATCGATCCGGCGATGCGCACCTGGATGAATGCCGGTCGTTCGTACGTGCCACCCGTCGGGATCGGCGAAGTGATGCGTGCGGCCGGCATCGGACGTGTCGTCGAGTCGCGCCACCCTCAGTTCGCGGTGGGCGACGAGGTGTACGGCGTCTTCGGGGTTCAGCGCTACGCGCTGTCGGACGGACGTGGTGTGACCCAGGTGGACACCAGTCTCGCGCCCGCCCCTGTACATCTCGGTGCCCTCGGTATCAGCGGCCTGACCGCCTACTTCGGGCTGCTCGACGTCGGCAGGCCCGAACCGGGGCAGACGGTCGTCATCTCGGGCGCGGCCGGGTCGGTGGGAAGCGTCGCCGGGCAGATCGCACGGATCAAGGGATGTCGCGCGATCGGTATCGCCGGTGGCCAGGAGAAGTGTCGCTGGCTCGTCGAAGAGCTCGGGTTCGACGCCGCCATCGACTACAAAGCCGGTGATCTGCGCGCGCAGCTAAAAGCCAGCGCTCCCAACGGCGTTGATGTGTTCTTCGACAACGTCGGCGGCGAGGCACTTGAGGCGGCGCTGGCACGACTCGCCCGTGGCGCTCGCATCGTGCTGTGCGGCGCCGTTTCGCAATACAACGCCACCGCCGCGGGAGGCGGACCTGCCAACTACATGCAGCTGCTCGTCGCGCGGGCGTCGATGACCGGCTTCGTGATCTTCGACTATGCCGACCGCTACGCCGAAGGCGTTGCCCAGCTGGCGAAGTGGTTACATAGCGGCGAGCTGCGCTCACGTGAACACGTCGTGGCAGGCGACGTCAACGATTTCCCGGAGACCCTGCTCGAGCTCTTCCGCGGCGAGAACACCGGCAAGCTGGTTCTCGCGCTCGACAGGGATGGGTGACGATACGCAGTCGGCTATTTGTTCGGCCCAAAGTCCCGCCGCACGGCGGTCCGCCGCGGCGCCGCTACCGTCGTCGATACCCGAGCTGGTGACGGCTGACCTCAGTCACCGCTTTTTGGATTGTGCCACGCGCCGGATCGAGCAACGCACAAGCCGATCTCTCTCGCGCCCAAAGGACGTCGCCGAACTATGTTTGGCTCGCGAAGTGCGCCGACGGCTCACGTAGCTGAGTACCGGGCGCCGGCTTGCGTAGCGCGACCAAGCGACTGCCGCATCTCGTCGATCGAGAGTCGCGGCACGGCACAGCTCATGGCGAGGGCGAAGCCGACGGGGCCGGGGAATCACGATCGGGCGCCACGGTCGCCGTTGTCGAATCGCGGTCATGGTGTGGCCGTTGCGCTTTCGCCGGCCACAATGCCATGCGATCGATCATCCGGTCGCGTAGGACGAACGTGTGAAACAGGACCGCGCACATGTGGGCGGTAAAGGTCAGAAAGAGCAAATAGGCGAAAATCGTATGGCAAAGCCGCAGAACCGCGAACACCGAGATGTTTTGGGGCGCAATCCCGGGAAGATGGATCGGTCCGTAGAGAACGACCGGACGCTGGGCCGCCGAGAGCATCGCCCACCCGATCAATGGTTGCGCGAGGAACAACGCGTAGAGGAGGTATTCCGACCACGTGGCGATACGGCGCTCGATTGGGCTCATCGTGGCCAGGAACGGCGGCGGCCTGTGCATGATCCGGTTAAGCAGACGGACAACGGCGAAGGCGAGGATCGCTATACCCAGGGGCCGGTGGATGGCCAGCAGCAGCGGGTAGTAGCTCAGCGAGGCAACCATGGTGACACCGATGAACAGCTGCGCGATGACCATCGCCGCCATCGACCAGTGCAGCAGCCTGGACAACAATGTGAAGCGTGGGCCCGCGGCGGCGGGCGCCTTAACGTTCATCGGGCACCTGCGCGACGTCGATTGCGCTGGGTTGCTTGGGCTCACCAGCGCGGCGGGTGAAGGAGCGTGCGTAGACCGCCGACCTGGCGCTCAACAGTGGATCATCTGACGGCGCAATGCCGTCGGGCAACACCAACGGGTCGAAATTGATATCGCGCCCATTTCCTGGGGCCTCGGTCTGCACCGCGTTGATGGTGATGGCGCCGGCATCGATCGAGCGTGTCGAACTCGGCCAGGGCCTTGTAGCATCGTTGGTCGGATCACCCGGCACACCAATGGTGAGGATCAACCGCCACCTCAACGGCTGGCGGGCAACCACCCGGATCAGGTCGTCGAACAGGTGGTTCGGATCGTCCTGATGGGCCGGGACCGCGGGGGCACCGCGCTTATCAGGGACCGCGATCCAGCGCACGGGAGCGATCGTTCCTGCGCTGTTGGTGAACAGGAACGCGTTGAGTCCGTAAAACGTGCTGTCGTCAAAGCCCGGGCTCGGCGGGTACTGCTTGATGATCTTCATCGCATTGACGGTCTCGGGATGGCGGGACAGAAAGGCGGCCATCTTCTGCGGGTCCGGGCGGCCCGAATCCGGCAGGGCTTTGGACGCCAGCAGACGCTCGTAGAAACCCGCCGGGTGCTGTCGGGAAAGACGGGGATGTTGACCATGGCGGTACGCCACTGCTCACCGTTTGGTAACAGGAACTCCAGCGCTAAACCGCGGACCGTGTCCGGTTTGTCCACCTGATCTGGGAGGCCACCGGAGAGTGAAAACCGGCCGATCACAGGGACTGTCCCGGTAGGGAACACCGAGGCTTTGCTCACGGCAACGCCGGCGCCGCTGCCGGCGAACGTTCCTGTCGCGCTTAGGCCCTTGGCGTGGTTCCGTCTGAAGCCATCGTGACGCCCATACACCTGTTCGAACCGGTCGGCGAACCGGGATGGTGTCAAAGCGCTCGGTGTCAGCCAGCCGCCGGTGTAGAGAAACCCACCGACATCGACTGCAGCGATACCGGCCACGGCGGCCATGCCGGTAACCGCACCCCGACGGGTAAGCATTGGATTCCACTGATGCGGCGCACGTTTAGTGTCTTGTTCGTCCCGCTTGCGTGAATCATCGCCTAGATCCTGTTTGCCGGAGTCATCCCCGTTGTCCACGGCTCCCCTTCCGTTGCGACCCGCTTCTGTTCACGTCATAGTCAGGTTCACTCGATAGTCAGCTTGACTCGATAGTCAGGCGGACTCGTCGCCCACCGGCGACTGCGCACCTGATTCAGAGAGGTCATCGTGTGACACCCATTTCGCGCATTGCGTGTCGCAGTGATCGTAATGCATAGTGCAGCCTCGACTTTACGGTTCCATCAGCAATCCCGAGGTCGGCGGCGATCTGCGCCGTCGTCCACCCCTGGAAGTACGAGCGCTGGACCACGGCGCGGTGCTCCGGGGTCAGCCGCGCCAGCGCATCGCTGATGAGCAGCCGGTCAAGCGCGCCATTCACCGCGTCTGGGCAGGCGCCCTCGAGTGCGCCTGCGTCGTCCGGCGTGCTCACCTCACGGCGGAACCGTGCGGTGCGGCTTTCATCGATGATCACGTTGCGGGCGACGGTGAATAGCCACGCGCGTGCCGACCGCTCGTCGTCGTCGGCAACCTCAGGGTGTTGCCATGCGCGCAGCATCGTCTCCTGTACGACATCCTGAGCGCGGTCCCAGTCACCGGTCAACCTCGAGGCATAGCGCCACAAAGCGGCGGCGTGCTCGTCGTAGAACCCCTCGACCGTGGCCGCAGCGCGACCCTCCACGAGGACGTCGCAGAGGTGGGCGGTGCGTCCGTCGTTGAAAGAGGCGCTGCGGTCGCTGCCGCGAGCATAGCCGGCGAAATCGGCTGCGGTAATGTCTGTCTCGGAGCTTGCCGTCATGTCCGCTACTCATTCCGATGTGTTGCTAACACCGTCCTGTCAGCTAAACCGGCTGCGACAGTGCAACATTTGGCGTACGGCGTCAGCTCTTGGCGGCTGCGCCCGTCGGACGGGAGGTGGCGATCCCTGACACCGACAATGGCATTCCGAGGATCGAAGTGCAGGCAGCGCCACCGCTAGTAGTGGCACTACCAGTCTCGATCTCGGCGCATCCCAAACAACCCGGACATGCCGTTGATCAGGCCAAAGAGCTCTAACAGCTCCGGCAGTCAGGCATCGGTTCCCGCTAGCTGGGGGGCGAAGATGGGTGGCAGCCGGGGCGACGAGGTCTGGTAGACGGGCAATTGTGGACACCAGCGACGAGAATCCAGCGAATGGGTTACCCATGCAGATCCAACCTCGGAGCGAGGACACATGACAACACTGATTGCCATCTTCAGTGTGTTGGTTCTACTCGGCTGCTTGCACATGCAACTTGCGCGAAACCCTCAGGGTGCCAAATCAACTCCCGACCCGCTCACGCGTATCCGGATCGGTGCGCAGCACGCCCAGCCGTGCAGCTCTGCCAAGACCGCCGAGGCGCCGCAATGAAGCACAACGCCGCCATGATGGGCCAGTTCCTTACAAACCGCCGGCGTCAGCTTGTCCGCGCCCAGCTCGGCCTACCCCACATCGCGGGCCGGACGACTCGCGGACTGCGTCGTGAGGAGGTCGCCTACCTGGCGGGTGTCAGCGTCACCTGGTACACGTGGCTCGAGCAGGGACGCGACGTTACCCCGTCCCGGCAGGTCGTCGATTCGCTCGCCCGGACTCTGCGGTTGTCGCACGCGGAGCATGTCTACCTGTCCTCGCTGGCCGGGTACAGCGCGCCGCATCCCGCCGAAGACCCGAGTCCCGGCGCTGTGCCAGCTCACGTGCAGCGGCTGCTCGACGCCCTCGCGGACTACCCGGCGTTGGCGATCGCCCCGGACTGGGCCATATTGGCATGGAACGCCGCATACGCGGCGCTGTACCCGAACGTTGCAGCGGTCGCCGCGGCCGACCGCAACTTTCTATGGCTGCTTTTCACCGACCCGTACCTGCGCACGCTGATGCCGGACTGGGAACTCACCGGCTTGTACAACGTCGCGTCGTTTCGGGCCGGGGCCGGTACCCAGCTGGGCGAGCCGCCCTTCGCCGACCTTGTCAGTCGGCTTCTCCAGACGAGTGAAGCGTTCCAGGCCGCCTGGGAAAGCTACGACATCGAAACACTGCCCTCACGCGAGCGCCTGTTCCGCCACCCCGAGGTCGGCGACCTGCACATGGAGCAACACAATCTGACGCCCTCGGACCATCCGCGTCTGCGCCTGGTGACTTTCATCCCCGTACCATCCACTGACACCGCCGACCGGCTACGTCGCCTGCTCGACACTCAAGCATTACGTCTCAAAGGTGCGTGACGTCACCCAGGATGCGCGTCTGCGTAACCGGCGGCAGAGCAGAAGATCTCGAGATCCGTGATCAATCACCGCAAGTGGCAGGTGCCCCAGGTCGGTGCGCCGCCCTAACCGGATGAACCACATACGGTTCTACGCCGTGTTACTAGCGGGAACCGTGACGATGGAGTCATGCCGCTTGTGTTAAGTGATCACCGCGAGGAGTGAGTCTGTCAAGATCGTCTGCACGTGCGCGATCGGCCGCTCCGCCGTTGGTGTTGCTGCACCCTTTGGGCTCGACGGGGGCAATTTCATGGGCGCCACTTGCGGAATCGCTTCGCGGAGTGGGCTATCGCGTCGCGGCACCGGACCTGCCCGGGCACGGGACCGCCAGCGACACCTCGTTTACGTGGGAGAGTGCTAGGGCGACGGTTCGTGCCGCAGCCGAGCGGTTCGGGCCTGAGAAGCCGGTCCTTATCGGCCTTTCGCTTGGGGCGGCGAGCGCGCTGTACGCCGCCCAGCGCGAGCCGATCAGCTTTGCCGGTCTGGTGCTCAGCGGTGCTGGGGCATGCTGGAACGACCGGTTCGTCAGGAGCGGGATGACGGTGGCGGCGGCCGTCGGAGCGCTCTCGGCAGCGGTTGGCCGCCGCGAACCGCTCGCCTACGCCGCGGGCGTACGCGGCCGTGAAATCGTGAGCGCCGCCCGCACTGCCGACGTCGGGCCGGCCCAACTGTGGCGCGCCGCACGGCTATTGACGCGATTCGACGTTCGCAACACACGTCCGCCGCCGATACCGTGCGCAGTCGTCGTGCTCACAGATGACCGGCGTATGCCGCCCGGGCTCCAACGGGCACTTGCCAGGTACCTGGGCTGTCCGCACGTCGACGTGGCCGCGGACCACGACGCACCGGTCCGTCAGACCGCCCGGTTCTCCGACGGCCTGCAATCCGCGCTCACGTTGCTTGGCGGCGGCGACAAGATCAGTCCGTTGTTGCCAGAAACCGGTAGCTCTCGCCGACCTCAAGGAACAGGAAGATCCCTATGACGACACAGGTCCACGGCAGCCGCGACGCTGTTGTCATCGGGGCGGGTCCCGCCGGTCTCGCTGTCGCGCGTGAGCTCGAAAGGAAGCACGGCATCAAGACGCTTGTCATCGACCGCGCAGCGGCGCCGGCCATTTCGTGGCGGACGCGCTATGACAACTTCCGCCTTAACACCACCGGGTTCTTTTCGCATCTACCCGGACAGCGGATCCCGTTGACCGCCGGTCGCTGGCCAACGCGGGAGGACATGGTTCGATACTTCGACAACTACGTGCGGCGGCAGCACATCACGCTCGAACTGGGTTGTGAGGCCACCGGGATCGACCGTGCAGGCGGCGGCTGGCGAATCGACACATCGTCAGGCGAAATCCGAACGCGAGCAATCGTTCTCGCAACGGGCAACTACCGCACGCCCACCATCCCTCCCTGGCCAGGCCTGAGTTACTTTACCGGCGAGCTCGTTCACTCCGGCAAGTTCAGAAACGCTTGGCCTTTCCGCGACCGCGACGTCCTCGTTGTCGGCGCTGGCAATTCGGCCGCCGACATCGCTGTCCAGCTCGCCAACAACGGCGCGCGCCGAATCTGGCTTGCGGTCCGCACACCGCCGCATCTCGTGCGGCGTGCCGTCGGACCGTTTCCATCCGACATCTTCCTCGAGCTCTTCGCCTGGGCACCCGCGAGCGCGGTCGATCCGATCATCGGCCTCTCCGAGCGCTTGATGTGGGGTGACCTGTCGGCCTACGGCTTCAATCGTCCGCCGCTCGGGCTGAAGGCGACGGTGGAACAAACAGGCCGCATCCCCACGCTGGCCGACGAGCTGATTGACGCCGTGCGAGCAGGCCGCGTCGAGGTCGTCGCCGCCGTGGAGGCGGTCGAACCCGACAGCGTGATCCTCGCCGACGGCAACTGCATACCGCCGGCGGTGATCATCGCCGCCACGGGCTTCAGCATGGATCTCGACGGTTTGGTCGGCCACCTCGGTGTCCTAGACGAACGCGGCAAGCCACGAGGCGGATTCGCCTCGCACCTCGGAGACGGAATGTTTGCGATCGGCTACGGCATTCCGCCCAATGGCCCACTGCGCGCAATCCGCCTCGCCGCCACGCCCTTAGCGCGTCGGATCGCCACCCACCTGGCGAAAACGTCCTCCACCATGACGACCGAGCCACTGAATGTTCCAGCCGTGAACTAACCTCATCGGTCGCGTCGCCTGAGCAAAGCGTTGACGCGAGTTGACTGCGAATGTCGCATTGAAGGCAACAATTTCGGCCAGAGTCCCAGTCACCGCACAGCACTACAACAGATTGTGCCCAGGTTCGAACGACGCGCGACGGGACTGCCGTGCAGTCTGTGACGTCGACCACTTCCGATGAACAGAAGCTACTCAGAGGTCGTGTCACTAGTAGTCGGGTTAGGCGCGATCTCGGAAAGAAGTTGCTAATGGGCGCAGGGTATCTGGTCGCTGCGGCGGTATCGCCGCACAGCCACCGTTAGCACCTTCGCCGAGGCGTGCAATCCAAGAGTGCCGATGTTCATCCGAACGGCAGCCAACGCCGCTGCCCGAAATCAAGGGGACGCAATGGTTTTGCTTTCCGTCGAAAAGAACTTCTTCCGCGGCGCGGAGGGATATGAAACGGCCCGCCGCGCCACGGTGTGGAATGGCCTTTTGCCGGACCGCTTTCCCGACGTGATCGTGCAAGCTCACGACACCGATGACGTAGTCGCAGCGATCCGCTATGCGCGCGCCAATGGTCACCAAGTCGGCGTGCGGTCGGGAGGGCACAGCTGGGCGGCCAGTCACCTGCGCGACGGCGGCTTGCTGCTCGACGTCAGCCGCCTCGACCACTGCAGGGTGGACACGGATCGGATGACCGCGGAGGTCGGGCCGGGCAAAATCGCCAGCGTCTTCGCGACCGAACTCGACTCGCAAGGGCTCTTCTTCCCGGCGGGCCACTGCGAAGGCATTCGCCTTGGCGGCTATTTGTTGCAGGGCGGATACGGCTGGAACAGCAAGGTGCTCGGACCGGCATGCGAAAGCGTGCTTGGACTCGAGGTTGTCAATGCCGCCGGTGAACAGATCTACTGCGACCCCGAGAATCACCCCGATCTGTACTGGGCCGCCCGCGGCTCGGGCACTGGCTTCTTCGGTGTGGTTACGTCGTTCAAACTGCGGATTCACCGGCGCCCGGCCATCTTGGGCACCTGTCTGTACATGTACCCGATCGAGGTCCTCGATGAGGTGTACACGTGGGGGCGCTCCATCAGCCACGAGATCGACGACCGCGTCGAACTCCAAATCCTCGCCACGCGCGCCTATCCGGCATTCGGAATCGACCACCCCGCCATCGCCATCGCGTCGCCAGTCTTCGCCGAATCAGAAGAGGAAGCGGCGAAAGCCCTGGCTGTACTGGGCACTTGCCCGGTCGTCGATAGGGCGATGATGAACATCCCCTATGTGCCGACAAACCTGGCCGGCTGGTACACCGCGGTGATGAGCAACTACCCAACGGGGCACCGCTACATCGCCGACAACATGTTCACCTCGGCTTCAGCCGAAGAGCTATTGCCGGGCATCCGCAAGATCATCGAAACGATGCCACCACACCCCTCGCACTTCATTTTCACGGGTTGGGGCACTTCCGCCCACCGCGCCGACAAGGTGTACGGCTTGGAGGACGAGATCTATATGGCCCTGTACTCCGTCTGGCAGGATCCAGCCGACGACGAACGGTACCGCGACTGGGCAGGGTCCAACATGGCGGCGATGTCGCACCTGGCGACCGGCATCGCGCTCGCCGACGAGAATCTCGGCCGGCGCCCGGCGACATTCATCACCGACCCGAATATGGCGCGCCTAAACAAGGTGCGCGCGACCTACGATCCGGACGGTCGCTTCCATAGCTGGATGGGCCGCGAATGAAAATCGCCGTGCGGCATCGCCATTCGGACATGAAATCCGCGAAGTCTATGCCAATGCCCAACGCGCTTCGGATCCTCGTCGTCGGCGCCGGGGTGGCCGGCATTTCCATTGCTCGGGGATTACTGCGAGACGGACATGACGTCACCGTGTTCGAACAGCGACCGGATATGCGGCCCGGTGGTGGTGCGGTGACCATCTGGTCCAACGGCTCCACGGTTCTGGAGCAGCTGGGCGTCGATATGGACGGGGCAGGTCAGCTGCTTTCCACCGTGCGGATCGCGACATCGACCGGTCGCCCACTGGTCAACATCGACGTGACCGCGATCGTGGACCGGCTGGGCGGGCGCGTTCGGATGGTCCCACGTCGAGCGCTGCTTGATCGTCTGCTGGAAGGCTTTCCGGTCGACCGCATTAGATGCAATTCCCGTGCGGCCGCGGCGGTCAGCACGCGCGATGGGGTGCAGATCGAATTCGAAGACGGCCGCTCGGCCGAAGGCGATCTGCTGATCGGTGCGGATGGTCTGCACTCGGTGGTCCGAGATATCGCCGGTGCGGCACCCGCGAAGCCAACCGGCTGGTGCAGCTGGCAGGGACTGGTCACCCTCTCGGATTTCGCCGACAAGGACGTCGCACTGCAAGTCATCGGCGAGCACGGAAACCTCGGCCTGTGGCCGGCCGGCGGCTCCGATTTGCAGTGGTGGTTCGACTTGCCGTGGTCGCCCGGCTTCGTCAGACCGGAACGTCCGATCGACATGATCCGGTCCAATTTCGCAGGCTGGTCCGACTTGGTCGATCAAGTACTCGCGACGTTGACCGACGACGATCTGGCGGCTTCGCCGTACCCGCATTTTCGGCATCCGATTCCCCGCTCGTCGCACCTGGGCGCGATGACGTTGCTCGGCGATGCGGCCCACGCAATGCCGCCCATCCTCGCGCAGGGAACCAATCAGGCGCTGCTCGACACGATGGTGTTGTGCAAGGCACTCTCGGATTTCCGGAATCCAGCGAACCGCAGCAGTGGTGATCTCTCGAGAGCGCTGCGCTGGTACGAGAGGACCCGGCGACGCAGGCTCACCGCCGTGTCCTGGGTGACGTCGCGGCAGATGTCCCAGAGTGAGGCAGTGTTAAAACCGGCCGCCATGGTCTCGGACTCGTTTGGCACCTGGGCGATGACTACGTTTCTGCGTTCGATAAGCCACCGGCGGATCTCCGCGGAAGTCAGTCGAGACCTGTCTAGCCGGCTTATCCGCTGCTGATGATCATCCCTACGACTGTGAAAGGTCAGGCGATGTCAACGACCGCCAAGGTGCCACCCGCCAAGCTGGCCCGCGTTGTCGAGTGGGCTCGCCACCACCTGTATCGGCTCCATCAACGGCTGGTACCTGCACCGGCAGCGATGATGGAGATGATCATCGCCACCTGGACGTCGCAGGCGATCACCGTGGCGGCCCAACTCGGTGTCGCCGATGCCCTCGCCGACGGGCCGTTGACGATCGACGACTTGGCGACGCGGGTGGAGGCGGACGCGGACGCACTGCGCCGGCTGCTGCGGGCGTTGATCAGCAGGGGCATCTTCCGTCATCGCCGCGACGGCCGGTATGAGCTGAATTCCCTTGCCGACACCCTGCGTTCGGACGCACCGGTGTCGATGGCTTCGGCGGCACGGTTCTACGGCTCGCAGGAGCAGCGCGAGCGCTGGACCCTGCTGGTGGATTCGGTCCGAACCGGCACTTCGGTCGTCCCGGCATTGCGCGGCAAGTCGAGCTTTGACTACTTCGCGGAGGAGCCCGAGCTCGGCGAACTCTTCAACCAGACCATGACGAGTGTTTCGGAGATGACGGATGCGACCGTTGTCGCCGGCTACGACTTCAGCGCCTACCCGACGATCGTCGACATCGGAGGTGGGCATGGCCCACTGCTGGCCGCCATCCTGGCGGCGGCGCCGGCCTCGCGCGGCGTCCTGTACGACCTGCCGCTGGTCGTCGCGGACGCCCCGAGCCTATTGCGGGAGCAGGGTGTCGCCGACCGGGTTGTCATCGCCGAGGGGTCGTTTTTCGACAGCGTGCCGGGCGATGGCGACGTCTACCTCCTCAAGAACATCATTCACGACTGGCCCGACGAGAAGGCGGGGCAGATTTTGCGTAACGTTCGCGCGGCAGCCGGCCCCGGAGCCACGGTGTTGCTGGTCGAATTCGTCATCCCAAGGCACAACCGTGACTTCCCCGGGAAATGGGTGGATCTGGAGATGATGTTGAACTTGGGTGCCCGTGAACGCACCGCGGCCGAGTACCGCGACCTGCTAAGCCAAGCCGGATTCCGGATGACACGGGTGGTGCCAACCGCTTCACCCCTCAGCGTGGTGGAAGCCAGAGCCGCGTAATTACCACGCGTGCAACGCAAGACGTCTCGGCAGCGGTTACACCACAAGCACCGGGGTGGACGAGGTCAACTTCTCATTCTCACCCTCGCGCGGACCGACGCGGTCGTGCATCCACACCAAGGGTTTCGGTGCCCACCAGTTCCATCTACCCAGCACATGCATGAAGGCAGGCATCAGCACCATCCGGACCAGCGTGGCGTCGACCAGTACGGCCAGCCTCAGCGCGATCACGGGCATCCGCGTGAACTGCTAACTGCGCGCTGGCGCCGAAGGAGCGGACATCCTCGTCATGTCCGCGCCACGTCAGCGCGCAGGACGGTTGGGCGGCTTGTCGACGGCCACGAATTCCTGTTCGGGTCGTCCGGTCGTGCCGTAGCGGAGCTGGATTTTGACCTCGCCGGAATTGGCCAGCGTGGACAGATACCGTTGCGCCGTGGCCCGCGACACGCCGATCTCCGCGGATAGTTCAGCCGACGACATCGGCTGGCCCGATGCGCGAAGCGCCTGCAGCACAAGCTGCTTCGTGGGGGAGGCCACGGTGGTGGGGGGCTGCGGCGGTGCGATGCGGGGGCGGAGTGCGTCTAGTGCCGCGTCCACCTCCTTTCCGCCGAGGTTCGTTCCGGAAAGGATCTTGCGGTAGCGCGCATAGCCAGACAGCTTGGCCGCGAGATCTGTTGGGGCGAACGGCTTGACGAGGTAGCTCAATGCGCCCGCGGCCACCGCGGCACGTATTGTTGGGGCGTCGGTAGCCGCGCTCAAAACCATGCTGTCGCAGCGTAACTCGCGGACAAAGTCGATTCCCGACCCATCGGGCAGGTAGACGTCCACCAGGGCCAGGTCGACGGGGTCGGCCTTGTGGGCCGCGGCGAGTGTCGTCGCCGTCGTCGTCACCGTGAAGCCCGGTAGGGCGTTGACGATACCCGCGTGCATGTTGGCGACTCGGAAGTCGTCATCGACCACGAGCACGGTCAGTTCTGAGCTGCCCATTGGGCTTCCTCCTCCACCATCACACCCGGCAGTCGGGCGATGAACTCGGCACCGCACAGTTCCGCACCTGGGCTGCCCGGGCTCGACAGCCGGATATCACCACCTAGTGCACGGCTGATCTGTCGAGACAGCGCCATTCCGATGCCGCGACCGCCCGGTATCCCGGACTCCGGTTTTGTCGACTCGCCTTCGGTGAACACGTGCTCGACGAAGTCGGGCGCGACCCCATCCCCGGTGTCGGCCACGGTGATGTGCAGTGTCGATCCATCCTGCAGCAGTTCGACTTCCACAATTTTGGCCTCGTCGGCGCCTGTGCGGGCCGCATCGATGGCGTTGTCGAGCAGATTGCCCAGTACGGTTGTGACGTCGACGGGCAGCGTGAGTCGGCCTGGTACCCAGGTGTTCTCGCCGATCGTCAGCGTCACGCCCGCTTCACGGGCAGACGCAGCCTTCGCCGCCAGGAATGCCTGCAGGAACGCATCGCGGACGGTGTCGATCCCAGGCAGCGCCGATCCCAGCGGGCCTGCCCCCAACAATTCCTCCACGTACTGAGCGGCCTCTTCGGCATGGCCACTGTGCAAAAGCCCGTTTAGTAGATGCAGCCGATTGGCGAATTCGTGGCGTTGGGCGCGCAGCACCGTGCTCATCAGCTGCACGGCGTCGAGTTGGCGGGTCAGGGATTCGACGTCGGTGCGATCGCGCACGACCAATACGGTTCCCAGGTCGCGGCCGTCACGCGCCACGTGTCGCGCCGAAACCACTACTATCCGATCGCCGACAGTCGCCAGGGTCGGCGTCGGTTCCGCCGACCTGAACACCTCGAGCACACGTTGTGTCAGACCGATCTCGTCCACCGGCCTGCCCGATTCGTTGCTAACCTCGAGCAGCCGGCAGGCCTCGTCGTTGACGAACGTTGTCTGCCAGGCGGTGTCGACGGCCAGCACGCCCTCGTCGATACCGTGCAGGACCGCTGCTTGGCCGCGTATCAATTCGGCCATTTCGGAGGGCTGCAGCCCCATCGTCAGGCCTCGCCACCTTCGGGCCAGAAATACCGAGCCGATGACACCGATGAGCAGCGCCACGCCGACCAGGACTGCCGCTGTCCGCACGTCAGTCCACAGCTGGTGGTGAACCGCGGCCGTCGAGATTCCGATGCTGACCTCGCCAACGACCCGATTCGAATCCGGTGCCAGCACAGGTACTTTCGCGCGGACCGACGATCCGAGTGTGCCGGATTCCCGCATCACCTCTTCGTGGCCTGACAACGCCTCGGTGGGATCCGTGCTGACATGTTTACCGAGTTCGTTGCGGTTGGGATGGGAGAGCCTGATGCCCTGATCGTTGGTGATCACCACGAACAAGACGCCTGTTCGCTGCTGGATCTCGGTGGCAAGTGTCTGCAACGGCCCCTTCGCCAACTCGTCGGTGAGCGCCGGGCTCGGCGTCAACTGGGCAGCGTCGTAGCGCGCAATGTCGGCACGAACCGCGGGCGCGAAGGCGATCGCACGTGCCATGTCCAACGACCGCGTTTCGTATTGGGCGGCGAGGCGCTGGTGACTCATGAAGGCAAGCAGTCCGCCCGCGATGCCCAGCGTGAGCGTCACCACGGCGACTTGCAGCAACAGCACCTGGGTGGCGAGCCGCACATCCACGCGCAGCTTCCGCACCATGGGCAGAGCGTACGCGCCGTGCTGAGCATAATGCGCAAAACCTCGGAATCCGAACATCGCTGGTCTGCTTACCGATCACGTCGGGTTGATTTCGTCTACGCTCCGTCCCTTGGTGCGCGGTCCGATCAGCGCGATCACGGCGATCGTGGCGGCGAGTGCGACGAGCACGGCGGCAAACATCGCTGTGGCGCCGTAGTTGTCGAGCATCGGGACGAGAATGAA
>Ga0164305_10000206_pt1 | contig 20509 bp, 16 predicted proteins | sample Whisoiple_237_MG_FD_110215 | JGI IMG/M metagenome (GOLD analysis project Ga0164305, IMG submission 110215) | Soil microbial communities amended with pyrogenic organic matter from upstate New York, USA - Whitman soil sample_237_MG | ecosystem: Environmental > Terrestrial > Soil > Agricultural...
TCGGGCCGTCCGACGACATCACAGAGGGCGCGGAAGAACCACGGCTCGAGACACGCGATGGCGAGGTGGTGACCATCTCGTGTCTCGTAGACCGAATAGCCGGGAAGGGCGCCACTCACGGCGGACTCGCCGAGCTCGGGCGTCACTGCGAATCCGAACCACGACGAGAGCAGATCGGCAAGGACGTAGAGGACGCCATCGGTCAGCGCCGCGTCGACGTGCTGTCCGACGCCGGTGCGCTGCCGGGCGAGCAGGGCCGCGAGCACGCCGACGGCCGCAACGAGCCCGCCTCCGGCATAGTCGGCGACGATGTTCTGCGGGATCACGGGCCCCGCCCCGCGTGGTGTGAGCATCGCGAGTGCACCGGTCTGCGCGAGGTAGCTGAGGTCGTGACCGGGCAAGCTCGCGTAGGGCCCGTCCTGGCCGAAGCCCGAGATCGAGCAATAGACGAGACGGGGATTGAGCTCGTGCATCGCCTCGTAGCCGACGCCGAGCCGGTCGGCCGTGCCCGGGCGCATCTCCTCCACGAGCACGTCGGCGTCCGCGACGAGCGAGTGGAACAGCTCGAGCCCTCGTGTGTCCTTGAGGTTGATCCCGATGCTGCGCTTGTTCCGCCCGAGCGTGTCGGAGGGACCGCCGCGGAGCGCGGGGAACGGCTCGTCCGTCGCCTCTCCACCTGTCGCCCGCAGTGCTTCGAGCCGCGCGGCGCTCCGGGCCGAGTCAGGTTGATGGACGGCGATCACCTCGGCGCCGAGGTCGCCGAGCACCATCGTGCAGAACGGTCCCGGCGCGTTGCTCGACAGGTCGACCACCCTCGTGCCCGCGAGCGGGCCTGGATTGCTGCCGGGCACGGCCTCAGGGGTAGAGCTCGGCCTCGGTCTGCGGGCTCGCTGTGCGGTCGCGGCGTGCGACCCCCGTGTCCACCGCGGCCTGCGCCACTGCCTCCGCGATCGTGGAGGCCACGTCGCGGTTGAAGACGCTCGGGATCACGTACTCGGCCGAGAGCTCCTCGGCCGTCACGACGGAGGCGAGCGCCTCGCCCGCGGCGAGCTTCATCGCCTCGTTGATCTCGCTCGCCCGCACGTCGAGCGCACCGCGGAAGATGCCGGGGAACGCAAGCACGTTGTTGATCTGGTTCGGGTAGTCCGAGCGGCCGGTCGCAACGACGGCGACACGGCCGGCGAGCGCCTCGGGCGGCACCTCCGGGGTCGGATTCGCCATGGCGAAGACGATTGCGTCCTTTGCCATCCCGAGCACGGCGTCGACGGAGACCGCGCCAGGGCCGGAGAGGCCGATGAAGACGTCGGCGCCGCGCAGCGCCTCGTCCGCGGTGCCCGTGAACCCGCCCGGGTTGGTGTTCTCGGCGTACCAGCGCTTGGTCTCGTCGAGGCCCTCGCGACCGCGATGGAGCGCGCCCGTCCTGTCGGCGCCGATGATCTGCCTGACGCCCGCGGCGAGCAGGATCTTGGTGCAGGCGATGCCCGCGGCGCCGGCGCCGGCCATCACGACCGAGACGTCGTCCGGCCGCTTGCCGACCACGCGCAGGGCGTTCAGGAAGGCAGCGAGGACGACGACTGCCGTCCCGTGCTGGTCGTCGTGGAACACGGGGATGTCGAGCTCCTCCCGCAGGCGCCGCTCGATCTCGAAGCAGCGCGGAGCCGAGATGTCCTCGAGGTTGATCCCGCCGAAGCCGGGCGCGACTGCCTTGACCGTGCGGACGATCTCGTCGACGTCGGTCGTGGCGAGGCAGAGCGGGAAGGCGTCGATGCCGCCGAACTCCTTGAACAGCATCGCCTTGCCCTCCATCACGGGCATCGCCGCCTCGGGGCCGATGTTGCCGAGACCGAGCACTGCGGTGCCGTCCGAGACCACCGCGACGGTGTTGCGCTTGATCGTGAGCGACCACGCCCGCTCCGGCGCATCGGCGATCGCGAGGCAGACCCGCGCAACGCCCGGCGTGTAGGCCATCGAGAGGTCGTCGCGCGTGCGGATCGGCGATTTCGCGGTGACCTCGATCTTGCCGCCGAGGTGCAGGAGGAAGGTCCGGTCGGACACGCTCTGCACGTCGACCCCCGGCAGTGCCCGGACGGCCTCGACGATTCCCTTGCCGTGATCGGAGTCGCTCGCATTGACCGTGACGTCGCGCACGGTGCCGTCGCGTCCCGCCCGCACGAGATCGATCGCGCCGAGGTCGCCGCCGGCCTCGCCGATGGCCGCCGCAACCCGCGCGAAGCTGCCCGGAGCCGAGGGCACGACGACGCGGATCGTGAGGCTGTAGGAGGCCGAAGGAGTCGCCATCGGCGGCAGTCTACGAGCCCTGTTCGGGGGCGAGTTCTAGGCCGCGAGCTCTTCTACCGGGAGGAGCACGGCGTGCTCCTCCCGCACGACCGCGAGCAGCGCGGCGGCGACCTTCGGGTCGAGCTGCGATCCGGAGATGCTCATCACCTCGATGCAGGCCGCGTCGAAGCCGAGCGCACGCCGGTAGACGCGGTCGTGCGTCATCGCGTTCCACGTGTCCGCGGCTGCCACGACGCGCGCCTCGACCGGGATGTCGAGCCCTGCGAGGCGGTCGGGGTAGCCGTCTCCGTCCCAGCGCTCGTGGTGATGGCGCACCGCGCCGGCGCTCTCCGCGATGCCGGGCGTGCGCGCGACGAGGTCGGCGCCGAAGGCGGCGTGGGTGATCATCACCTGCCGTTCGGCGCTCGTCAGCGGGCCCGGCTTGCCGAGCACGCGGTCCGGGATCGCGATCTTGCCGACGTCGTGCAGCCAGCCGGCGAGGCGGCAGCGCAGCACGGTCGCGGCAGGCAACCCGAGGCACGTGGCGATGCGCCCGGCGAGGTCCGCGACCTGGGCGCAGTGCAACTCGGGCACGCCCTCGCGAATGCTCGCTGTGTGCGCGAAGCTCTGCGCGATCATCAGCAGCTCCGGCTCGTCCTTCGGGAGCTCGAGTCCGCTGTCGCCGGCGAGCAGCGTGCGATCGCGGCCGGCCTGCTTGGCGCGGTACATCGCGGCGTCGGCCGCGTGCACGAGCTCCTCGGTGTCGAGGCCGCCGCTCGAGAGTACGCCGCCACAGGAGATCGTGATCGCAAGGCCTCCACGGCGCGTCGCGAGGCGCTCGTCGCGCACCGTCAGGCGGATGGTCTCGGCGATCAGCCGGAGCGCCGCGTGCGTGCGCACACCCGGCACGAGCACGGTGAACTCCTCGCCGCCCCAGCGACCGACGATCGCGTCGTCCGGCAGGGCGGTCCGCATGCACGCGACGACCGCGATCAGCACGTCGTCGCCTGCCTGATGTCCGTGGGTGTCATTCGTCCGCTTGAAGTGGTCGACGTCGAGCAGGAGCAGGCCGAACGGCTGTGCATCGGCCGTGAGGACGGCATCGTCGAGCGAGTTCTGGAAGCTCCGGCGGTTCGCGAGCCCCGTCAGCGGGTCGGTATTCGATGCGCGCTCGGCCGCGACGCGCGCCTCCTCGAGCTCGCCGTAGGCGACCCTGGCGCTGGCGAGGGCGGCGGCCATGCCGTCCTGCGCCAGCTTGCGCGTCGTGATGTCGGTGACGATGCCTTCGGCGACGACCCCGCCCGGATCGCGCCGGCAGCGCCAGCTGTCGAGCAGCCAGCGCACGCGCCCCTGGTCGTCGCAGATGCGGTACTCGATGCTGCCGGCGAGGCCGGCGTGCTGCGCCGCGGTCACATCGGCTGCGACCCGCGCGTGGTCGTCGGGATGGACCGTCTCCAGCCACCGATCCTCGATCTCGTCGTCGTCGATGGGCTGGATGCCGAGGAACGTCGCCATTGGCATCGACTCGAAATCGGCGACCGGGGGCCCGTCGACGGGATACCGCCAGGCATAGAGGTACTCGTCGATCGCCGAGAGCACGGACTCGAGGCGTCCGCGCGTCGCGAGGAGGGCACCCTCGAACTCGCTCGCGGCGTCGGCGCTCTCGCGCTGGTCGGTGACGTCGGTGACGATGCCGTCGACGCGGACGCTCCCGTCGGCCTGCTCGGTCGAGCGCGCGCACTCCCGGATCCAGAGCACGCGCCCGTCCAGCGCCTTGATCCGGTACTCCATCTGACAGGACCCGCCGTTTCGCTGGCGCATCATGCCCTCGTCGTAGAGCGCGCGGTCGATCGGGAGCACGCGCGTGGCCCAGAACTCGCCCCCGTCGACCGTATCGGGCAGGTCGCCACCCAGCAGCGTGTGGATGCCGGGGCCCGTGTAGGGAGCGCGGAACGTGCCGTCCGGCGAGAACTCGCCGGAGAACGGAACCGTGCGCACGCCTTCGAGCACGCTCAGGAAGCGCTCGAGATCGACGCGCTCGCCGGAGCCGGCCATGTTCTGGCCGGGCGCCTCTCGTGGCTCGCCGTCGGGGATGGCCGGGACCTGCTCCATCTTGTGCCTATCGGCACCTGTGTTCCGGCCGGTGAGGACTTCAGTGCTCCTTGGAGTGCGCTCGCGGCGCGAGGCCCGGCGCGGCGGACGCGGCTAGGCTCGCGGTATGTACCCGGTACGCATAGGACTCAAGCTCTCGAATCAGAACACGAACGCCGCGGAGCTCCGTTCCATCTGGCAGGTGGCCGACCAGTCTGGCTTCGATCACCTCTGGAATTTCGACCATTTCGCGGCGATCATGACCGACCCCGAGATCGACGTCTTCGAGGGCTGGACGCTGCTCGGCGCCATGGCGGAGGCCACGAGCAGGGTGCGCATCGGCTGCATGGTGACGGGCAACACCTACCGGCATCCGGCCGTGCTCGCCAAGATGGCAGTGACTGTCGACCACCTCTCGGGCGGTCGCCTGGAACTGGGCATCGGCGCTGCCTGGGCGGAGAACGAGCACGAGATGCTCGGCATCGAGTTCGGCACCGCGGGGCGACGGGTCGAGTGGCTGGACGAGGCCTGCCAGATCATGAAGCAGCTGTTCGCGCAGGAACGCACGACGTTCGACGGGACGCACTACGCGTTGCGCGATGCGATCTCGAATCCGAAGCCCGTGCAGAAGCCGCACCCGCCGTTCTGGATCGGTGGCCGCGGTGAGCGCAAGACGCTGCGCGTGATCGCCCAGCACGCCGACGTCTGGAACGCGCCCGGCGGCGAGCCCGGCGAGGTCGCCCGGCTGGCGGGCGTGCTCGATCGCCACTGCGCGGATGTCGGGCGCGACCCGGCCGAGATCCGCCGCTCCGTCCAGGTGCGCTACTCCGGTGACGACGACGCCCTGCTGCGCAGTGCGGCTGCGTTCGTCGAGCGCAACGTGCGCGACCTGATCGTGATCGTCTCGCCCGGACAGGCGCGGGCGCATGCCGAAGCCGCCGCGGAGCTGCTTCCGCGCCTGCGCGAGCTCGGCTGATCGTCCGTACGGCTGGCCGCACCGCGAAACGCCGGTCCGCCGAACATCGCAGGTGCCGCGCGAGGACGAGAATCGGGAAAACGCCCCGACTCTGCCCGCCGGAGGTTCGCCATGCTCACCCTTGCTCTCATCGCTCTCCTGTTCGTGATCCTGTCGCTCGCGTCGATCAGGTTCGGCGTCGACTCGCGCGACCACAGCGCGCACGCCCGGCAGTGGTAGCCGCGGTCCGCCTCGCAGCCCGCCGGCTCGCGCGCGCGCAGCAAGCAGCCGAGCCCGATCGCACGGCTCAGGCCGCCGCGGCTCCCGCAACGGCGTCCGGCCGGTCCGCGGACCCGCGGTAGCTGCAGGTACGGCTGGCCTCACCGAGGGACACAGGCGTCCCGCACGATCAGGGCCCTGGCCACCTTGCAGACTCCGATTCGAGATGTCCGCCGTACCCATCAGCACTCTCTCGCCGGGCCGCCGCGTCGCGGACATCGCGCGGTCGCCCGCCCTCCGCGTCGTTCTCGGCGCAGGCGCTCTCGCGGCGATCTCCCTGGTTCTCGCGCGGCGGGTCGACCTGGCGTCGCTCGCCCGGGCGGACGTCGTCTGGGGCTGGATCGTCGTCTCGCTGCTGCTGAACCTCGCCTCGGTCGCCGGCAAGGCGATCGTCTGGAAGACGGCGCTCGACGCCCTGCCTGGTCAGCGCCCTGCGCGCTACGGGCACGTCGTGCCGGCGCTGTTCATCGGTTTCCTGCTCAACTCGGTCCTGTTCGCCCGGGTCGGCGAGCTCGCGCGCGTCGCGGTGCTCGCTCGGCGCAGGCGGCTGGCCGGGGAGAGCATTCCTGCTTCGACGATTGCCGGCACCGCGCTTGCCGAGCAACTCGTCCTGGGCGTCGCGCTGGCCCTCGCCGTCGTCGCGCTCGCCCCGGTCATGCATCTCCCGACGCTGATCTGGGAGCTCGTGATCGTGTTCATGCTCGTGCTCGCCGCCGTCGTCGTCGCTCTCTTGATCGCGATGCGCAAGGCGCGCGGCCGCTTCGCGCAGGTCATCTCGGGGCTCTCGCACGGCCAGGCGCTCTTCTCGCAGCCGCGCGCCACGGCGCTCGCCATGCTGGCGGGGACGCTCTCCTGGGCCGCGCAGATCGCCGGCATCTGGGCGGCGCTCGAGGCCTTCGGCATCCACGTCGGGCTCGCGGGCGCCGGCCTCGTGTTCGTCTCCTCGACGATCGTGCAGCTGTTCCCCTTCTGGCCCGGCAATCTCGGGATCTTCCAGCTCGGCGTGAGCGCCCCGCTCATCAACGCCTACGCGATCTCGACCGCGAGCGCCGTCGCCTTCAGCGTCGGCCTGCAGGTCGTGGAGGGACTGCTCGGCGTCGGCCTCGGCCTCGTGTTCCTGGCCCGCGAGGGCCTCTCGCTGAGTGGCGCCCGCGAGCTCGCGACGGCGCGCGACGACGCACCGCCCGAGCTCGCCTGACGTTGTCGGCGCCTAGGGCGCGGCTGTGCCGGGCCGGAGCGCCGTGCCCTGGATGGCCGGCCTGATCACACTGGCTCCTGCGGGCATGGCGAAGCGCTCGAGCTCGGTGATCTCGAAGCCGGCCTGCAGGATCGCGGCCGCGGTGTCGCGGTTGAGATGGCAGCCATCGGCGATCCGGCGCTGGATCGGCGTCAGCCGATCCTGCCAGCGAGCCGTGGCGCCCTCGCCACGCACGTGCTCGAGGAAGTGGAGCGCGCCTCCCGGGCGAAGTACTCGCCGGATCTCGGCGAGGGCCACGTCGAGGTCGCCGACCGAGCAGAGCGAGAGCGTCGTGACGACGTTGTCGAAGCTCTCGTCGGCGAACGGCAGCTCCTCGGCAGTGCCCGCGACGACCTCGACAGGGACGTGCGCCGCGCCGGCGCGCGCCCGCAGTCGCCGCGAATAGGTGCGATGCGGCTCGAGTGCGACCAGCAAATCCGCACTGCGGTAGCGCGGGAGATTCAGGCCCGTGCCGGCTCCCACCTCGAGCACGTCGCCGCGGAGCTCCGCGACCTGACGGTCGCGGCGCTGACCGAAGCCCTTGCGGTCGAGGCCCGCGGTGAACGCGTCGTAGATCCTGTCCTTGATCATGGGAGAGGCGCACCTGCGAGCGCGAGCACCACGCCGACGGCGCCTGCCGCGAGCAGCGTCTCGACGACGTGGCGCCTCAGGACGAGCAGGGCGATCGCAGCGCCGGCGAGAACGGCGAACTGCCACGTCTCGCGCAACGCGAGCGTGAGCGAGATGGCGGCCCCGAGGATGGCTCCGATGGCGGCCGGGCCTGCTCCGTCGAGGAACGCGCGCGCGTTCGCGCTCTCGCGCAGGTGCGTGAATCGCCGTCCACCGAGCAGGATGAACGAGAAGGACGGCGTGAACGCGACGGCGGCCGCGAGCAGCCCTCCGGCCAGCCCGTGCGCGGCGTAGCCCACGGCCGCAACCGTCGCCACGACAGGGCCGGGCGTCACCTGGCCCAGCGCGACGGCGTTGAGGAACTCCGCATTGGTCATCCAGTGGTAGGTGTGCACGGCGTCGGCCTGCATCAGCGGGATGATCACGAAGCCGCCGCCGTAGGAGAGCGCTCCGACCTTGAATGCGGTCCAGCCGAGCGCGCCCAGCCCTCCCACCGCGATCGCCTTCGGCCCCGCCGCTGCGAGCGCGCCCCAGTGCAGCGAGGCCGTCCCCGCGGGCCGGCGCTGGAGGAGCAACTCCGTGAGACCGCAGCCGATCAGCACGAGCACCAGATACGGGCCGAGCAGAGCGGCGCCGGCGGCGGCGGCGCTGAGATAGAGGGCCCAGCGCGCGAGGCGCGCGCCGTCGGAGCGCACGCGCGCGCGGCTCGGGACGAGCAGCGACCGCGCGGCGTCGACCGCGACCGCCGCCACGGCCGCCCCGGCTCCGGCGCCCGCGCCCCTCACCCACAGCGGCGGAGCGTGGCCGAAGAAGACCGTCGACAGCAGGAGGACGAGCACGACCGCGGGCACCACGAACCCGAGACCGCCCACGATCGCCCCTGCCGGCCCGCCCACGCGATAGGCGCAGAAGATCGCGAGCTGTGTCGAGCCCGGCCCTGGCAGGAGGCCACAGGCGGCATTCGCGTCCTCGAACTCCTGGGCATCCATCCATCGCTTGCGATCGACCACCAGGCGCCGTAACAGCACGACGTGCGCCGGCGGGCCGCCGAATCCGATCAGGCCGATGCGGGTCCACTCGCGCGCGACCGTCGGCAGTGGCGCGAGGGCCGGACCCGGTTGCTCGAGGGGCGTCTGCGTCACTGGCTCGCGGCGCACGCTAGCCGAGGCGCTGTGCCCGAAGGGTGAAGAAGTTGCGGCCGCGCCGTCAGGTCCGGCCGGCCCGCGCCGGGGAGCTGCGCACGAGCTGAGCGAGGAGGCCCGCCTCGGCCAGTGCCAGCAGCGTGAGCAGGGCGAACATCCATGGAGGCCACGCATCTCGGAATGCCGGACGCGGGCCGCCGGCCCTGGCCATCCCGAGTGGCGTCGGCGCCAGCACGGCCGGCGGGAGCACCGGGGTGGCGCGACCGCCCCCGCTCACGGCGAGTCGCGGCTGCTCTCGGCCTCCGAAGCTCACCGCGGGGACGGCCGCACGCAGTCGTGTCGGGGTCACGGGCGTGGTCGCCTTCACCTTCACCTTCACTTTCCCCTGCGGCGGATCCCGCCGGACGGTGGTCGACACGACCGGCTTCGAGACGGGAGCGATCAGCGAGCGGTGCTCACTCCGCGTCGGAACGGCTGTGACGCCGGCCGGCTTCGGGAGTGGCTTGATGTCGGCCTGCGCCCCGGTGATCGGCAGAGCAAGCAGCATGCAGAACACGGCGCAGAGGCTGGCGGTTGCTCGCATTCACACAAATCATGGAGGGCGCGTCGGTCGGCATGGTCATTCGCCGTCCCTCGCCGGAACCTGAACGATCCGGCTCAGGAGCTTGCGGTTGCCGCCGGCGTCGCGCGCGATGATCTGCAGCGTGGCGCGGCCACTGCGCACGTTCTTCGAGAGCGGGAGGCGGACCGTCCTCGCGCCGGCGCCGAGAGCAGTGACCGTGCGCTGCGCGATCGTCCGGCTCCCGCGCCGCAGGCGCACGTCGAGCGCCAGCCGTTCGGTCGTGCGCAGCTTCGCCGCCACCGAGCGCATGCCCAGCGCGCTGCGCGTACAGGTTGCGCTCGCGAGCACGGCACCCACGGCCGAGGAGCCGGCGCCTGCGGACGCGGAGGGCGCCGACGCGCTCGTCCCGGCGCTCAGGCCGAAGGTGAACGCGCCGGTATAGCCGCCGTCGCCGTCCGAGGAGACGCGCATGACCAGGGTGCCGCCATCGCTGCCGTAGATGCTGTCGTCGGCGTTGCGCGTCGTGCGCGGCCCGCGTGTGCTGTAGGGCGACTGCTTGTAGACCGTGTCCGTGAGGGCGTCGTCGAAGAACAGCTGCGAAAGGAAGTCGTACGTCGCGGTCCCGCCGGCGTCGAACGTGCGCACGCGAACGTGGATGTGCACGGTGCGCCCGGAGTACCAGCCCGGATAGACGGTCTTGAACGCCACCTTGCCGTCCGCGCCGGTCACCTGATAGCCACGCAGGTACTTCTTGCCCGATGTGCCCTCGACGGACTCGTCGGAGTACGTGCCACGCGGGTCTGCGTGCCAGATGTCGACCTGGGCCCCAGGCAGCGGCGAGCAGCCGTCGTCCTCGTTCACGAGCGTCAGGTCGAGCGCCAGCGGAACGCCGGTCGTCACGGCCCCGGTCGCCGGGTCGGTCGTGATGTTGGAGCGGTTGAGCTTCTCCTCGACGAAGTAGGGGCCGATCGTCTTGGCCGGCGTCAGCGACGCGCAGGTGCTCGCCGCCGTGGCGTCCGCCGATCCGAACAGGCTCGCGACGGGCGTTCGAGTTGCGACCAGGAGGCCGGCGCCGGCTGCTCCGGCTCCGCGTACGAAGGTGCGGCGGTTGACGATGTCGTCGGCGTTCATGACGTCTCCTCGCTGAAGGCGTTGGCAAGCACTTCCCCAAGCCTCGCGAGCGTGCCGAAGAGCCACGTGACCGCGGTCGAAGAGCGACGTAAGAACGGTCTCGGGGCGTCCCATGGCTACCATGCGGCCTCGCCCGCCGACCGGGAGGTGATGGGCTCATCGCGCGTCGCACGCCGACGTCCACGCACTGGGGCAACTACGACGTCGAGGTGCGCAACCGCGAGGTCGTCGCCCTGCACCCTGCCGCGGGCGATCCCGAGCCGTCGCCGATCGGATTCGGAATGCCCCGCGCCCAGAACGACGCGGGCCGCATCCTGCGTCCCGCGGTTCGCCGTGGCTGGCTCGAGGGCGCGGGCGGCGCCGCTCGCGGGCAGGACGCCTTCGTCGAGGTCGGCTGGGACCGGGCGCTCGACCTGGCTGCCGGCGAGCTCGCGCGCGTCAAGCGAGAGCACGGCAACGCCTCCATCTACGGCGGTTCCTATGGCTGGGGCAGTGCCGGGCGCTTCCATCACCCGCAAGGCCTGCTACACCGCTTCCTCAACTGCCACGGCGGCTACACCGCCTCGGTCAACAGCTACAGCTGTGCGGCCATGGAGGTCATCCTCCCGCACGTGATCGGCGGCGGCTCCAACGCGATCTACACCTCGGCGCCCTACTGGGACGAGATCGCAGAGCACACGGAGCTGATCGTCGCGTTCGGCGGGCTGGCGCTCAAGAACACGCAGATCAACTCGGGCGGCCTGGCGCGGCACGTTGCGCGCAGCGCTCAGCATGCGGCCCGCGAGGCCGGCGTCGACTTCGTCAACGTCAGCCCCGTGCGCGGCGACATCGACGACGAGCAGGCTGCGCGCTGGATCGCCCCACGGCCCAACACCGACGTGGCCCTGATGATGGGCCTCGCCCACAGCATGCTTGCCGCCGGTACGCACGATCGGGGCTTCCTGAGGGAGTGCTGCGAAGGCTGGGACGAGCTCGAGGCGTACCTGATGGGTGCTCGCGACGGCCTGCGGCGCGACGCCGCCTGGGCGGCCGGGGTCTGCGACGTCGATGCCGCGGTGATCGACGCGCTTGCAGCGGAGATGACCAGCCGCCGCACGCTCGTGACGGTCAGCTGGTCGCTGCAGCGCGCCGACCACGGGGAGCAGCCGTTCTGGATGGGCGTCGCGCTGGCCGCCATGACAGGCTCGATGGGTCGCCCCGGCGGTGGCTTCGGCTCGGGCTACGGTGCCGTCCACTCGGTCGGCGTCCAACCCGACCGCCACCGCATCACGGCGCTTCCGCAGGGACAGAACCGCGTCACGGTGAGGACGCCGGTCGCGCGCATCGCCGACCTCCTGCTCGAGCCCGGCCGGGAGATCGACTACGACGGGCAGCGCATCACGTTCCCGGATGTGCGCCTGGTCTACTGGTGCGGCGGCAACCCGTTCCATCACCACCAGGACCTGAACCGGCTTGCGCGGGCCTGGCGACGGCCCGAGACCGTGATCGTCCACGAGTCGTGGTGGAATCCCGTCGCGCGCTTCGCCGACATCGTCTTCCCGGCGGCCACGGCACTGGAGCGCAACGACCTCGCCGCAGGCTGGGCCGACTCGTGGATCTCGGCCATGCACCGGGCCGTCGAGCCGCCCGGCGAGGCGCGCACTGACTACGAGACGCTGTGCGCGCTGGCCGAGCGGCTCGGCGTGCTGGAGGCGTTCTCCGAGGGCCGCGACGCGGACGAGTGGGTGCGGCACTTCTACGACACGACGCGCACGGACCTGGCCGAGAAGGGCGTGGAGCTACCCGCCTTCGAGGAGTTCTGGGAGGCAGGCAGGGTCGAGCTGCCCACGCCGCCGCTGCGCCGCGCGCTCGACTTCGCGGCTCTGCGCGCGGACCCCGCGGCCGCGCCGCTCCCCACACCCTCGGGCCGCATCGAGCTCGCCTCCGCGACGATCGCGGGCTTCGGCTATGACGACTGCCCGGGTCACCCGGCCTGGCTGGAGCCCGCCGAATGGCTCGGGTCGGATCTCGCTCGCCGCTTCCCGCTGCACCTCATCTCCAACCAGCCTGCCACACGGCTGCACTCCCAGTACGACAACGGCAGCTACAGCCAGGACTCCAAGGTCCGCGGCCGCGAGCCGATCCGGCTGCATCCCGACGACGCCCGCGCGCGCGGGATCTCCGACGGCGACGTCGTGCGCGTGTTCAACGACCGCGGTGCCTGCCTTGCGGGAGCGGTGCTCGATCCCAACCTCCGGCGATCGGTGGTGCAGCTCTCGACCGGTGCCTGGTGGGATCCCGTCTCGCCCGGCGATCCGAGCGCGCTCGACCGCCACGGCAACCCCAACGTGCTGACGCTGGACAAGGGCACCTCGCGACTGGCGCAGGGGCCGATCGCGCAGACGGCGCTGGTCGAGCTCGAGCGCTACGACGACCCGCTGCCGGCGGTCGAGGCCTACGCGCCGCCCGAGTTGCTCGCTCACCTGCCGTGAAAGTCGCCCTCGCGTACGGCAGCGACGGCCTCTCCGTCGACCTGCCCGAGGAGCGCACGACCGTCGTCGAGCCGCTCTACCCCCGGGCGGTCGCGGACGAGCGGGCGGCCGTGCTCGAGGCGCTGCGCCGGCCGGTCGCCGGCCCGCCGCTGCGCGAGGTCGTGCGCGGCCGGCGGACGGTCGCGATCAGCATCTGCGACGGCACGCGCCCACAGCCCCGCCACGTCGTGGTGCCGGCCATCCTCGAGGAGCTCGACGGGCTCGTGAGCCTCGACGACGTGGTCGTGCTCGTCGCCACCGGCACGCACCGCGGCAACACGGAGGCCGAGCTGCGCTCGATGCTCGGCGACGAGGTGCTCGAGTCCGTCCGCGTCCTCAATCACGATGCCCGCGACGATGCGACGCTCACCTGGATGGGTCGCTTCGGCGCCGATGTCCCGGTCTGGCTGAACAGCGAGTGGGCCCGCGCCGATGTGCGCATCACGACCGGCTTCGTCGAGCCGCACTTCTTCGCGGGCTTCTCGGGCGGGCCGAAGCTGGTCGCACCCGGGCTCGCCGGCCTCGAGACGACTCTCGTGCTTCACGATGCCGCGCGGATCGGCCACCCGGAAGCGCGCTGGGGCGTCACGCACGGCAATCCCGTGCACGACGACGTCCGCGCGATCGCCGCGGCGACGGGCACGCACTTCTCGCTCGACGTGGTGCTCGACGGCGCTCATCGAATCGCGCAGGCGCTCGGCGGCGAGTTGTTCGCGATGCACGAAGCCGCCTGCGACTCGGTGCGGCGGACCGCGATGCGCGCGGTCGCGCAGCCGTTCGACGTCGTGCTGACGACCAATTCCGGCTTCCCGCTCGATCAGAACCTCTACCAGGCGGTCAAGGGCATCTCCGCGGCTGCGCAGGTCGTGCGCACCGGCGGTGCCATCGTGTGCGCCGCCGAGTGTCGCGACGGCTTCCCCTCGCACGGCTCCTACCGCGAGGAATTGACCTCGGCGGCGTCGCCGGCTGCGCTGCTCGACGCGATCGCCGCGCGCGCGGCCACCGTGCCCGACCAGTGGCAGATCCAGATCCAGGCGGCCATCCAGGCACGCTCTCGCGTGATCATGCACACGTCGTACCTGTCGGACGCCGAGCTCGCCGAGGCGCACCTCGAGCAGACCGACGACGTCGAGGCGACCGTGCGGCACCTGCTTGACGCGGCCGGGCCGGAGGCGCGCGCATGCGTGCTGCCGTACGGGCCGCTCACGGTGCCCTACCTCGCCGGGGCCTGACCGGCCTCAGGCTGCCAGGGGAGTGCCGCGCGGCCGGCGCCCGAGCACGGTCCGGTTCTTGCCGGCGCGCTTGGCCTCGAGCAGGGCGGCGTCTGCTGCGTCGATCAGCGGGTCCGGGGATTGAGCGAGCCCGTGACTCGCGACCGCGCCGATCGAGATCGTGATCGGGAGCTCGCCGACCGTGGTGCGGAACGGCCGCTCGGCGACCGCGCTGCGAATCCGCTCTGCGACTTCGCGGATGCTCTCCTCCTCATGGCTGCGGCAGACGAGCAGGAACTCCTCGCCGCCCCAGCGCGCGACGACGTCTTGGGGCCGCACTGCGCGCTCGAGCCGCGCGACGATCTCGACCAGCACCTCGTCTCCGACGCGGTGGCCGTGGCGGTCGTTGACGAGCTTGAAATCGTCGATGTCGAGCAGGAGCACGCCGACCGACTCGCTCTCCGTCGCGAGCACGCCGCTGAGGACGTCGTCGACGTGCCGCCGGTTGGCAGCGCCTGTCAGCGGATCGGTCTTGGCGAGGTCGAGCGCCAGCTCGTGCGCAGCACGGAGCTTCGCGTTCGCCTCCGCCAGGTCTGCGAGGGCGGCGCGCAGGTCGTCGTCGGCCTGCCGCTGGTGCGTGATGTCGGACAGGATTCCTGCAAAGCGCACGCTGCCGTCGGCCAGGGCCTCGGGATTGACGCGTGCACGGATCCAGCGCGTTTGCCCGTCGAGCCCGTGCACGCGGTAGTCGACCTGCGCCGGCCGCCCGGCGAGCAGCTCGGCCTCGACGGCGTAGTAGGCCGCGCGGTCGCGGGGGTCGATCCGGCTGCGCCAGAGACCCGGCGGCTGTGCCGGGCCGCCGAGCAGGCGATCGAGGTTGGGGCCGACGAACAGCTCCTGATACGTCCTGTCGACGCCGAGCAGACCGAAGTAGAGGTGATCGTCCAGCACGCCGAGCGCCGCGGCGAGCCACCAGTCGGTTGCGAGTTCGGTTGCGGGCCGCGCCATCCCCTGATCATCGGCAGCGAAGCGGCCGGGCATGATCGATGCGTGATCGTCAGCGCAGCGCGCCGCGCAACGCCGCCTGAGCCGCGTGCCAGCCGCACATCCCGTGCACGCCGCCGCCCGGGGGCGTGGACGACGAGCACACGAAGAGGCGCGGGTTGGGCGTGGTGTACGGCACGGGGCGCGCGACGGGCCGTGCGAAGAGCTGGCGCAGGTCCGCCGCGCCGCCGTTGATGTCGCCGCCGACGTCGTTCGCGTTGCGCGCCTCGAGGTCGGCAGGGCCGAGCACGCTGCAGGCGCGCACGAGGCCGCGAAAGCCGGGCGCGAAGCGCTCGATCTGAGCCTCGATCGCCTCACGGGCGTCGAGCCGGGAGCCGTTGGGCACATGGCAGTAGGCCCACAACGTGTGAGCTCCATCCGGTGCGCGAACGGGGTCGAAGAGGCTCTGCTGAGCGACGAGCACTGAGGGTCGCGCCGCGTGGCGGCCGCGCGCGACCTCGGCCTCGGCGTACTCGATCTCCTCGAGCGAACCGCCGAGATGGACGGTGCCGGCGCGGCGGCACTCCGGTGCCGTCCACGGCACGGGGCCGGCGAGCGCGTAGTCGAGCTTGAACGCGGCGGGCCCATAGCGGAAGCGTTCCAGCGCGCGCCGGTACCGCCGCGGCAATTCCTCGCCCGCGATCGCGGTGATCTGTCGTGGCGTGAGGTCGAACAGCACTGCGCGCACGCCGCGCACGTCCGCCAGGGAGCGAACCTCGCGACCGGTCTCGATCTCACCGCCCAGCGAGCGCACCAGGGAGGCCATCGCGTCGGCGATCGCCTGTGAGCCGCCGGCGGCGACCGGCCAGCCGACGGCGTGACCGAGCATCATCAGCGCAAGCCCGAAGCCCGCCGTCGCCGGGGCGGTGAGCGGGCGCATCGAGTGCGCGGCGTTGCCGGCCAGCAAGGCGCGTGCGCGCGCGCCCGTGAAGCGCGCGCGAGCGAGGCCCCGGGCCGAGCGCAGTCCCGCGCGCGCGAAGCGCAGGTCGGTGCGCGCGTGCCGTGGGATGCGCAGGGGGCCGAGCAGGTCCTCGAGCAGCACGTCCCAGTCGTCGAGGAGCGGTTGCAGCAACGCGCGATAGGCATCCCCGTCGTCTCCGAGGCCCTCGGCCGTCTCGTCCACCGAGCGATGCAACGCCACGGCCGTTCCATCGTCGAGCGGATGGGCGAGCGGGATCTCCGGGTGGGCGAACTCGAGCCCGTGCTCCTGGAGTGGCAGGCGCCGGAGGAACGGCGAGGCCAGAGCGAGGGGATGGATCGCCGAGCAGACGTCGTGACGGAATCCCGGCAGCGTGAGCTCGGCGCTGCGCAGGCCGCCGCCGATCTCCTCCGCGGCCTCGAGCACGAGCACGGAACGCCCTTCCTGGGCAAGCGCGATCGCGGCTGCGAGGCCGTTCGGGCCGGATCCCACGACGATCGCGTCCCAGCGGTCAGCCATCGCGGAATGCCCGGATGCCCTCGTGCCAGGCGGCGTCGATGTCGGCTCCCGGGGGGAAGCGGTTCGTGAGCTCCAGCATCGCCATGCCGTGCGCGAAGGCCCAGGCGGCGCGCGCCCGGTCGGTGTCCTCACCGGCCGCGCGGTAGATGGTCAGGCCGGCGCGGTCCTCGACGCCGGCGGCGAGCAGGTCGCGGCGGAGCTCCCGATCGGTCATGAGGCGGTAGAGGTGGGGGTGGGCGAGAGCGAAGCGGCGGTAGGCCGCGCCGAGCGCCGCGAGGGGCTCGTCGCCCTCCTCGACCGCTCGCTCGAACACCGCTGCCTGCTCCTCGAAGGCTGCCGAGATGATCGCCGCCTCGAGCGCCTCCTTGTCGGGGAAGTGCTTGTAGAGCGACGGCGCGCGGATCCCGAGGCGCTCGGCGATGCGGCGCATCGTGAGCGCCTCGAGGCCGTCCTCCTCCAGGATCGCGCGCGCCGCCGCCACGATCTCCCGGGCGCGCGGCGTCAGCCCGTCAGGAGCGCTGGAAGCCATCGCGCGTGCGCATCCCGTAGCCGATCGAGCGGTCGAAGGTGATGTGCAGCGCCCAGGCGAGCGCGCCGATCAGGGCACCGGGGCCGAGAGCGACCGCCGCGACGGCGAGCAGCGCAGGGCCGACGAGGCTGTGCAGCGCGTTGTAGAGCGGGATTGCGCGTGGGTGCAGCCGGCCCTTCTCGAGCCCCGAGCCCATGCCGAGCAGCACCGCGAGGTCGGGCGCGATGATGAAAGCGGTGAAGATCCACCAGCCGCTGCCGTTGGCGATCACGGCAGCGATCGCAGCGGCGAGCAACGCGGCTGCCAGGAGCCCGTAGGCGGCTCGGCGAGTGGTCTGGGTGCGGGCGATGTGCATGGCGAACTCCTCGATCCTCCGTTGGCTAACGTCGTAAGCCAAACTTAGCTAACAACGTTAGCCATGTCAAGGAGGCGCGCAAGATCGGGATCGGACCCCAGGCGTTGCATCCCTAGCCGCCGACGAAGGCGAGTGCCTCCGCCGCCAGCGCCGGCCAGTGCGACTCGGCCGTCTCGCTGACGGAGATCCAGGACTTGAGCGGCCGGCCCTGGCCGCGCTCGAACGGGCGTGCGAGGCCGGACGACACCAGCGCCACGCAGCGCGCGGCCGGGAGCTTCACGACGAGCTCGCCCTGGACGAGCATCGCGAAGATCTTGCCCTTGACGCGCAGCCCGGCGTTCGAGCCGAACCCGGTGCCCGCGCTGACGTCCTGCTCGTGCAGGAGGCGCGCGGAGATTGCGGCGAAGGCAGCCTCGGAATCGCTCACCGGCGGAGCGTAAGGAGGTTCCCCGCCAAGCGCAACGGCGACGATCATCCCTCCGGCGAGCCTTGACGCTCGCTGCGCGACTGCTTAGGTTCCCTGCCACGGCTCCGCGACCGCCTGGAGGCTGAACGATGCCCGAGATGGTGCCGGCAGACGATCCGCCGGTCGCAGCCGAGCCCGTCGGTGGGCGTAGCGCACTCGAGCGGATCCTGTTCGGGCCGCTGCCGGCAGCGTTGATCATCATCGAGGCCCTGGCGGTCGAGACGCGGCGCGGGGTCAATCAGATTGCCGCGGCGGGTTGCACGACGGCCTGCCACGGGGTGCCCACGCGATTGTCGTTTCTCAAGGGCGCAACCGTCGTCCTGGCCGTTGCCGCTTTCCTCATGGTGTGGCGCTACTGGCGCCAGCACCTCGGGCCCCGGAGGCCCGCCGGAACCGTTGCCCTCGCCGCCCTCATGTTCTTCACGATCACGGCGGCGATCGCCCCGTGGTGGGGCCTCGCCACTCCCATCTCGCTGCTCGCGCTCCTGGTCGCCATCGTCGCGTATCAGGCTGCCGCCGGCGAGGCCGACGAGTTGTCATTCCCCGGCGTCCTCCGGCTCCGCGGTGTGCGCATCGCCGTGGTGGTGATCGTGATCTATGCGCTCTTCCTGCTCGTCATCCCCCAGTCGTCACCCCAGGCGATCGACGCGATGCTGGCGTGGGCATCGCATCCGACCTATGTCTTCATCGGTGTCGCCAGTGCAGTGCTGCTTGCGCTCGTCGTGCACGACAGCGCGCTGCTGCTGGTGCACCCGGCCGAACGCGCCGAGCCGGTGGTCGCGGAGGGGCGCAGCCGGTCGGCGATCTCCGAGCGCGCCGCGCTGCTCGTCGCAGGCGTGGCCGGGGTGCTCGTGCTCGTCGTCCTGGCGTTCTACTCCTACGTCGCGGTCTACGGCGTCGTCTTCGCGGCGGTCCTGGTCGGGCTGCTCGCGATGACACACAGGCTGCCGTCGGGCGCGCTCGAGAAGGATGAGTTCGACGAGCGGCTGCGCCGCCAGGTCGCGGCCTGGCTGAGGTTGATCGCCGAGATACCCCTGGTCCTGTTCGGCGCGGCCGTCACGCTGGCTCTCGTCGAGGCCGTCCTCGGCGGAGACGCGGGCGGCTCTGCCTGGCTGATCCTCGCGCTCGCGCTCGTCGTCGGCGGTCTCGCATTGCTCGAGCGCGGCGAGCGAGACGATCCGTACGACGCCGAGAAGCCCGCGCCCGTCTTCGACAGGCCCGCCCTGCTCCAGACGCAGTGGTGGGCGTCGATTTTCGCGACCGTCGCCGCCGCGGACCGCTATCCGCAAGACACCCACCGGGTGGGCATCGCGGGTGTGGCACTCGTCGCGGCGGTGGGCCTGCTCGGACTGCACCTGTGGAAGCGGCAGCACTGGCCGGAGTCGGCGCAGAGGACTCGCTCGTGGCTGATCCTCCGCTACCTCGGCGTCGTCCCGCTCATCGCCCTGCCGGTTGGCGAGCTGGCGGGCCGGCCCGGCGCGGGCCTGATCGTCAGCGTCGTCGTGATCGCGACCGCGTTCGCCTCGCGCCTCGTGGGACGGACTCCGCGCGAGGCGTGGGAGGCCCTGCTCGCGTCCGCCCGAGGGCGGGGACTCGGGTTGCCGATCGCCCGCGGGGCCGGGATCGCGCTTCTGCTCGGCGCGCTGCTCGACGTCGAGCGGACCTCGAGCATCGTGGGCACCATTGCGGCGGTCAACCTCGCCGCTGCCGCCGCGATCGCGACGCTGCACTCGCTGATCGCCCGCTTCGACGGCTGGAGCTTCCCCGAGCGCCGGTTGACGCAGCGCGCGCACATCGCGAACCACGGCGTGCCGATCCTGCTCTTCCTGACCGCCTGGGTGGTCGCCGTGTTCCTGTTCGAGCCGCCGGCCTCGCACCGCATGCAGGTGATGGCTGCATTCGGGACTCCGCCGCTCGCGATCGACGCGACCATGAACGCCTTTCTCGAGCGCCCGCACGGGGCTGCCGCGGGCTCCGGGCCACGCCCGATCTTCCTCATAGCGAGTGACGGCGGCGGTGCGCGCGCGAGCTACTGGACGGCGCTCCTGCTCGACTGCGCGGTCGCGGCTCGCGTGCCGCACAAGGCGCCGACGGGCACGCCGTGCGCGACTGGCCGCGACGCCTCCGTGAAGGCGCAGATCGCGCGTGCGAGCCGGATCTTCGCCGTCAGCGGTGTCTCGGGCGGCGGCGTCGGGCTGGCTCAGTACGCTGCCGCACTCGTCGCGGGAGGCGATCGCGGGCTCCCGAAGGACTGGGCCGAGGACGTCGCCGGCTACGACATGTTGCGCGCACCCACGACGTGGGGCGTGACCCATGATCTCGTCGCGGGGTTGCTTGGCATCCACGCGCCCGACGAGCATTGCCTGCACGTCGAGAACGGCCGCCGCGTCGACGACAGTCTCGAGTGCAGGCTCGTGGCGGCGCTCACCCGCGATCGTGGCAATGTCCTCGCGGACTCGGTCGGTGGCGCCGGCGGCCGGGAGCCGCTCCCGGAAGTGTCGCTGCGCTCTGTCACGCCGACGAAGAGCAATCACCTGCCGGTGTACATCGACAATGCCACGCTCGCCGGTGGGGTCGCCCGCGTGGTCGTCAGTCCGCTCGAGCTCGCGCTGCATCTGACCAACAATGCCGAGGGCCGCACGAGCTGCGGCA
>Ga0164305_10000207_pt1 | contig 20503 bp, 17 predicted proteins | sample Whisoiple_237_MG_FD_110215 | JGI IMG/M metagenome (GOLD analysis project Ga0164305, IMG submission 110215) | Soil microbial communities amended with pyrogenic organic matter from upstate New York, USA - Whitman soil sample_237_MG | ecosystem: Environmental > Terrestrial > Soil > Agricultural...
CACATAAGTGTCATCCGCAACATCACGGACATCGCCGATCGCTATTTCAGCACGAGCGATGGCACGCGCGCGCGCATATGGCCTTTTCCACCTTTTCAAACACGGGAGAGGAGCTTGGCAATCGCCATGGTGGTGTTCCTCGTGCTCGTCAACCAGGCGCAAGTCGGCATCACCGTGCGCCTCTCCTTCTTCAACCGCGAATGGTTCAACGCCATCCAGGAGAAGAACGCGGCACAGTTCTGGTCGCAACTGTTCACCGTCTTCACGCCTTGGGCCTTCACCTATGTCGCAAGCACGGTCATTGAATATGTCGTGCAATCGACATTGACCATTCGCTGGCGGCGATGGCTGACCGACCATTATGTCTCGCGCTGGCTCGACGGCAATACTCATTACCGCATGAGTCTGCTCGGTTCTGACGCCGACAATCCGGATCAACGCATCTCGGAAGACATAAGCCGGTTCATCGACGCGCCCACGGAAGGGCAAACGGGCCTCTATGGTTATTCGATTCAGCTTATTTCGACCTTAAGCTCGCTCGTCTCCTTCGCCATCGTCCTGTGGATGCTGTCGGCCAATTTCACCCTTCCCGGCACCGACATTCGTGTTCCCGGCTTCCTGTTCTGGGTTGCCTTGGTCTATGCGGGCCTTGGTACGTTCGTGACCCACCTCATCGGGCGGCCGCTCGTCAAAATCCTCTTCCACAAGCAGCGCGTCGAGGCCGACTTCCGCTTCTCGCTTGCGCGGTTGCGTGAATACGGCGAGCAGGTAGCGCTGCTCAAGGGAGAGCCTGCAGAAAAAGTCTCGCTCGGCCGGCGTTTTGCGGCAATCGTCGCCAACTATTTCGACCTCATAAACACGCGCAAAAAGCTGATCGCCTTCACACAGCTTTACGGTCAAATCTCGCCAATCATCCCCTACATCTTCGCGGCACCGTTCTACTTTGCCGGACGCATTCCGCTCGGGATCATGACCCAGACCGCGAGCGCGTTCGGCAGAGTCGAACAGGCGCTGACCTTCTTCATCAGCTATTATACGTCGCTCGCCGGGTTCAAATCCGTGCTCGATCGTTTGACGTTGTTTGAGAAAGCGATGGGGCGTGCGCAAATCCTCGGGCACCAGCCGCCGAGGATCGAGATCGAGGCCTCGTCGCAGCCGGATGTCAGCCTTGAACACCTCACGCTCGGCCTTCCGGACGGGCGCAGCATCGTCGAAGATGCCAGCCTTGCATTTCATGCGGGCGAGCCAACGCTCGTCGCCGGCCCTTCGGGCTCGGGCAAGTCGACGTTGTTCCGCGGCATTTCCGGGATATGGCCGTTCGGCGATGGTGAGATCACCTTGCCGGAAGGCGCAAAAATTATGCTCCTGCCGCAGAAGCCGTACATTCCGATCGGCACGCTGCGCAACGCCGTCACCTATCCCGCCGAGCCGCGCACTTACTGCGATGAATCAATCGTCGAGGCGCTGAACGCGGTCGATCTACCGCTGCTCGCCCATCAGCTCAATCACGAGGATATTTGGGTGCAGCGCCTGTCGGGCGGCGAGCAGCAGCGCCTGGCGATTGCGCGCGCGCTCCTTGCGAAGCCCGACTGGCTCTTCCTCGACGAAGCGACGGCCGCCGTCGACGAGAAGATGGAGGCGGCACTCTACGCGACAATGGCGCGGCTTCTGCCGCATACGACGATCGTGTCGATAGGCCATCGCTCGACGCTCAGCCAGTTCCATGATCGGCGCGTGGAGATGCAGCCGGCGCGCGACGGCACGTTCAAACCTCGGGACCTGCCCGCCAAAGCGGCGGAGTGAATGCCGGCAGCAGTGGTCTATGGCCGTGGCTGGAAGCCGGGCGTCATCGGCGACATCGTCCGGCTGCATGCGGTTTATTATTCCAGGGAAGGGGGATTTCGGCGTGGGTTTCGAGGCGCGGGTTGCGACGGGACTCGCCGCTTTTATCAAAACTTACGATGCGTCCGTCTCGCGCCTGTTTACCGCAAGCATTGAGGATGGCCTTGTCGGCTCGTTGGCGATTGCTGGCACGAACGATCCAGACCGCTCAACGCGCCTGCATCCTGGACGAGGCCGTCGCGAGCTTTCGCGATCTCGTCAAAGTGAACGTGCTGTTGACGCGCGCCGCCGACGTCGCGGCGATGTCGGATGAGGGTCGGCGCGAAGCGCCTTAAGCAACGCGCCTCAATCGGAACGCCCCCTCACCCGACCCGCGCTTACGCGCGGGCCACCCTCTCCTGCAAGGGGAGAGGGTCGTGCCCATTCTACCGCAGAAGCTGATTTACAAGAATGAGGGCTCCGCCCTCTCCCCATGCCGTCCCGCGCCGGCGGCGAAACGCGCCGCGCCGGCGGCACCTTCGAGCGCGACGACGCCGGCGCTGTTCTCATATTCGAGCCTCAGCGCCTCGCGCTCGCTCTTGCCCTCCTGCAGATTAATTGAGCGGCGGTCGGCGCGTAGACAAATTTGCGGCAGGCGCGCCAGCTCCTGCGCCAACTCCTCGGCAACCTGGCGCGCCTCGCCGTCCGGCACCAGCCGTTCGCACAATCCGATGCGGTAGCACTCCTCCGCCATGACCTTGCGGCCGGTCAGGATGATGTCGCGGGCGCGGCCCTCGCCGACGAGGCGCGGCAGGCGCACCGTGCCGCCGTCGATGAGCGGCACGCCCCAACGCCGGCAATAGACGCCCATGTAAGCGCTCGCGCCCATCACCCGCATGTCGCACCAGAGCGCGAGCTCCATGCCGCCGGCGACCGCCGGTCCCTCGATCGCGGCGATGACGGGTTTTGTCAGTTCGAGCCGCGTCGGGCCCATCGGACCGCGCAAATGGCGACCGTCGTCGGGCTCGGGAAAGGCGAGCTCGCTCAGCCGATTTTGCTCGCCGCCTTTCGCCGCGACCTTCAAATCGAAGCCGGCGCAGAAGACGCCGCTGTCGCCGGTGAACACGGCGACGGATGCCGAGTCGTCGCGATCGAAGGCGAGAAAGGCGTCGTAGAGCTCGATTGCGTGCTCCGGGTTGACGGCATTGCGCGCTTCCGGCCGCGACAGGATCATTGTCCAAACCGCGCCGGATTTTTCTGTTCTAACGGTCATCGGTGCGTTCCCTCGAATGCGAGAAAGTCGGGCAATTATAGCATCGGACATCGAACCGCGACTGCCCTCGGTTGAGCAGCGGCGCAATTTTGCGATAGGCTCCGCGCATCGAGAGGCACGCCTCTTGCGAAGAATTTGCCCGCCTCAAGCAGGGCACATGACGATCGTGAGGGAATGTCATGGCGGCTTCAGAACTCAGGGCAGACGATCACAGCATAGAGCCGATCCCCGAGCGCGACCGGGACTCGACCGGCCCGCAGCAGATGTGGATCTGGGCCGGCGCCAATATCGCGCCGATCAACTGGGCGCTCGGCGCCCTCGGCATCATTCTGAAACTGGGGCTGTGGGAGACGATCGCCGTCATCGTCCTCGGCAACATCATCGGCTGCGCGATTTTCGCCGCCTTTACGGTCATGGGCCATAAGACCGGCGTCAATCAGATGGTATTGAGCCGCTCCGCCTTCGGGCGGCGCGGCGGCTATCTGCCGAGTGCGCTGATGTTTCTGATGACGCTCGGTTGGATCGGCGTGAACACGTATTTCCCGGTGAAGATCGCGATGGCGATCCTCGGTCAGTTCGGCATCGCCGATACGTGGTTTCCGAATATCATCGTCATCACTCTTATCATGGTGATCCAGGTCGGCATCGGCGTCTATGGCTTCTACGCCATCCGCACGTTCGAGAAATACACGGTGCCGGTGACGGTCATTATCATGGTGATCATGAGCGTCATGGCCTGGTCGCAACCTGGCGTCGTCAACTGGTCGCTGACCAGCACGCTTCCGCCGGCCGCGCATTTCACGATGCTGAGCCTCTTGACGACGGCGATCGGCGTCGGTTGGGGCATATCGTGGGTGACATGGGCGTCGGACTATTCGCGTTTCGTGCCGCGCAACGTGCCCTCATCGTCGGTGTTCTGGTACAGTTATGTCGGCATGTATGTGCCGACCGTGTGGCTCGGCATTCTCGGTGCAACGATCGCCAGCGTCACGCTCGACGCCGATCCCGCCAAAATGGTGAGCGCCGTCTTCGGCGGCCCCGTCGCCATCCTGGTGCTCTTGCTGGTGCTGCACGGCCCGATCGCCACCAACATTCTCAACGTCTATTCGGCGGCGCTCGCGGCGCTCAGCATGGGACTGCAGGTGTCGCGCACCGCGCTCACGTGGATCGTCGGGATCATCGGTTACGTCGTGACGATCTACTTCGTCTTCGCGCCGTCCTTCGCCAAGGCGTTCGACAATTGGATGATCGGCCTGCTCCTGTGGATGAGCCCGTTTGCCGGCGTGATCCTCGCCGATTTCTATATCAAGCGACGCAGCGAGATCGATGTCGCCGAACTCTATCGCCCGCCTGAGGTGAGCGCCTATGGCGACGTCAATTGGGGCGGCGTGATCGCCTTCCTTGTGGGCCTTCTCGCCGGCTGGTCCGTTGAGGACGGGCTCGTTCCGGCCTTGCAAGGGCCGATCTCGACCGGTCTTCTCGGTGGTGCGGACTTGAGCTGGCTCGTCGGGATCGTCGTCGCCGGCGCGGTCTACCTGGCGCTCAGCAGACGCCGGATGGTGCCTGCCTATACTTGATCTTCAGCGCCGATCGATCGGCGGCAGCGCTCGCTGCTACCAACCTCGCGAGAGGGACAAGAGCGCATGAAAGGCGTGGTTTTCGCAGGGAACCGCAGGGTCGAAATCCTGGACTTCCCCGATCCCTCCCCCGGACCCGGGGAGGTGGTGCTGGAGATAAAATCCTCCGGCATGTGTGGCAGCGATCTCAAGTTCTATCGCGCCGTCGGCGGCGCGGCGTCGCTCGGCTTCAAAATGCCTGACCACCCGGTGATCGCCGGACACGAGCCCTGCGGAATTGTGGTGGCAGTCGGCCCCGGCGTCCCTGAAAAGCAGGCCCGCCTCGGTCAGCGCGTCATGCAGCACCACTATCGCGGCTGCGGAGTGTGCCCGCACTGCGCCACGGGATGGCAGCAGCTCTGCGTCGAGGGCGTCGCCGAAGTCTACGGCGCGACCGGCCACGGCGCCCATGCCCGTTACATGAAATGCCCGGCGAACACGCTTGTGCCGTTGCCGGACGAGCTCTCGTTCGACGCCGGGGCGGCGATCTCCTGCGGGACCGGCACGGCCTGGGGCGCGCTGGAGCGCCTCGGCCTTCGCGGCGATCATACGATCGCGATTTTCGGCCAGGGGCCGGTCGGACTCTCGGCGACGCAGCTCGCAAGCGAAATGGGCGCGCGCGTGATCGCGCTCGACACGAGCGAGGAGCGCCTGGCGCGGGCGCGCGAGTTCGGGGCCGATGTCGTGATCGATCCGGCGGCCGAGAAGAACGTGGTGCAGGCGATCCGGGACTCGACCCATGGGCTCGGCGCCCACCTGTCGCTCGATGCATCCTCGTCACCGCAGGCGCGCGCACAGGCCGTGCGCTGTGTACGCACCTGGGGCAAGGCGTGCTTTGTCGGCGAGGGCGGCGACGTTACGCTCGACGTCAGCAACGACATGCTGCGACGGCAGGTGACGATCATCGGCTCCTGGACCTTCTCGACCATCGGCCAGGCGCAATGCGCGCGTTTCATCGTCGATCGCGGCATCGGCGTCGATCATCTCTTCACGCACCATTGGCGACTCGAACAGGCGGACGAGGCGTATCGCCTGTTCGACTCGCAAACCGCCGGCAAGGGCGTTATCCACCCCTCCTGAGCGGCCCGCCGAAATTCCAGAGGGGAGAGACAGGCTTGCGCATTGCGATCATCGGCACCGGCGCGATGGGCTCGGTTTATGCCGGGCTACTGGCAGATGCGGGGCTCGACGTTTGCGCGGTCGACATCTGGTCCGAGCATATCGAGGCGATCAATCGTGACGGCCTGCGCGTCTCCGGCGCGAGCGGCGAGCGTGTCGCAAAGCTGCGGGCGACGACGAATGCGCGCGATGCAGGGGCGGCCGACCTCGTCATCATCGCGACCAAGGCGAGCGGCGTCGAGGCGGCGGCCAAAGACGCGCGCGAAATTCTGGCTCCGGATGGGATCGTTTTGACGATCCAGAACGGCCTCGGCTCGGCAGAACGCGTCGCTGATATCGTCGGCGAGGATAGAACCTTGATCGGCGTCGTCGGCGGCTTCGGCGCGTCGATCAAGGCGCCGGGGCACGTGCACCATAACGGCTGGGAATTCGTGCGGCTTGGCGAATATGGCGGCGGCAAGATCACGCCGCGGCTCGAACGCGTCGCGGAGTTGTGGAAGCGCGGCGGCTTTCGCGTGCTTTTGTTCGAGGACATCCATCAGCTCGTTTGGGAAAAGTTCATCTGCAACGTCGCGTTCAGCGGCACGTGCACGCTGACGGGCTTGACGATCGGCGAGGTTCTCGCCGATCCGGATGCCTTCAAGATCGCTGCGGGTTGCGCGGCAGAGGCATATGCGGTGGCGAAGGCGAAGGGAATCGCCGTCGATATGTCCGATCCTGTGGAATATGTCCGCGTCTTCGGCCAAAAAATTCCCGGCGCACGGCCATCGATGCTGCTCGACCACCTCGCCAAGCGCCGCTCCGAAATCGATGTCATCAACGGCGCGGTGCCGCGCGTCGGCGCCCAAGTCGGCGTGCCGACGCCGGTCAACGAAACGGTTGTGGCATTGGTGCGGGCGCGCGAAAGCGGGTTCGCGCCTGCGCCAATTGGGTGAGGCAACACGTCCGTGGCCGAGATTGCGCCTGCACGGATATTGCGGTCCGATCACCAAGCCCTGCACACGCTTTCGGATATTCTCGCCGAGAATGTCCGCTGCGTGCCGCAGGCGCCCGCAGCACGCGACGGGCGGGTCGCGCTGAATTGGTCCGAGCTCGCGAGGCTTTCCGAGGGCTATGCGGCATTACTCGCCGCGCGCGGCATCGGCTTCGGCGACCGCGTCGCCCTATGGCTGCCGAACTGCGTCGACTATCTCGCGCTGACTTTCGCCTGCGCGCGGCTCGGCGCAATTGCCGTCCATGTCAACACGCGCTTTCGCACGACCGAAGTCGGGCATCTCCTGGAGCGCTCGAAAGCCCGCGCGCTGGTCACTGCCTGGGGATTTGCGCCGGTCGATTTTCCCGCGCTTCTGGCGGAAATACCGGCGGCGCAGCGCGCCTCGCTCGAATGCGTGATCGGGCGTCATGCGACGGCACAAAATATTGGCGGCCACCCGGTCGTGCGGTTGGCGCCGGCGGAGCGCTGTGCGGATCGAGCTCAGCCAGAGGCGCCGTGCCTCACCTTCACGACCAGCGGCACGACAAGTGCGCCGAAATTGGTGCTGCATCGCCAGCGCTCGATTGCGCGGCACGCACGCGATGTCGCCGCCGTGCTGCAGATGAGCGCGCCGGGGACCACCGTTCTCGCCGCCGTGCCTTTATGTGGCACGTTCGGTCTTGCTTTCGCGATGGCTGCCGCGGCCGGCGGCGCACACATCGTGCTCCTGGACCAGTTCGATCCGGTGCAAGCCGCCGCGCTCATTCGCGAGCACAGGATTACGCATATCGTCGGCAGCGACGACATGCTGTCACGCATCGCGGAGGCCGCGGACGGCCAGCCGTTCGAAAGCCTCCGCTTCAGCGGGTTTGCCAGCTTCACGCCCAAGGCAGCCGAAAACGTCGCGTTTGCCGATGCGCTGCAAATGAGGCCGCGCGGCCTCTATGGCAGTTCCGAAGCGCAGGCCTTGTTTGCCTTCGCGCCTGACGCTCGCCGCACGAGCGACGGCGGAGTGCCCGCCTCGCCTGAAGCGGAATTCAGGATTGCCGATCCCGACACCGCGACGCGCTTGCGCGAGGGCGAAGATGGCGAGTTGCTTTTGCGCGCACCCTCGCTTTTCGACGGCTATCTCGATAACCCGGAGGCGACGTCGCGCGCCTTCACAAAGGATGGATTTTTCCGCAGCGGCGATCTCGCGTGTCGGGTCGAGCCGGGTTTCGTTTATAAAACGCGGCTCGGCGACGGATTGCGGCTCGGCGGCTTTCTGGTGAATCCAGAGGAGATCGAGAGCTTCTTGCAGGCGCTACCCGAAGTGGCTCAGGCGCAGGTTGTGGCCGTCGAGCGCGGCTCCGAGCGCGTGGCTTTCGCTTTCATTGTCGCGCGTCCTCAGTGCGAGCCTGACGAAGCTGAATTGCTTGCCGCCTGCCGCAGCGCGCTTGCGGCTTACAAGCGGCCGGCGCGCATCGTCACGCTGGAATCCTTTCCGACGACGGTAAGCCCGAACGGCGTCAAGATCCAACGCGCGAAGTTGCGCGACATGGCAAGCGCGATGATGAATTCCGCGGGCTGAGCATTATTCTCACGCGCCGCCGAGATAGGCAGCAACGACGCTCGCATCGTTGGCGACTTGGGCGGCGGGCCCCGATAGCGTGATGCGGCCGCTTTCGAGCACGTAGGCCTGGTCGGCGATTTCGAGCGCGGCGCGGGCATTCTGCTCGACGAGCAGGATCGTGCGCTGCTCGGCTTTGAATTCCGAGATGATGCGGAAAATTTCTTCGACGAAGCGCGGCGCGAGCCCCATCGACGGCTCGTCGAGCAGTAGCAGTTTCGGATCGGCCATCATGGCGCGGCCGATCGCCAGCATCTGTTGCTCCCCGCCGGACAGGAGGCCCGCCGATTGCGTGTGACGCTCGGCGAGGCGCGGAAATCGCGTGAGAACGCGCTCGCGGCGGTGCGCTTCCTCGGCACGATCGCTGAGGAGATATGCGCCCATGCGCAGGTTCTCGTCGATGGTCATGTTGGCGAAAACTTGCCGGCCCTCGGGCACCTGCACGATGCCAAGCCGCGCGATGCGATTGGCGGCGAGCGAGGAAATGTCGTTGCCGGCAAGCCGGATGTACCCTGCGCGCGGACGGATGAGACCGGAGAGACCGCGTAGCGTCGTCGTCTTGCCGGCGCCGTTCGCACCGATGAGGGTCACAACACGGCCGGCCTCGACGGAGAGATCGATGCCTTTCACGGCATCGGTGCGGCCATAGCCGAGCACAAGACCGCGCACCTCAAGCAGCGGCGCGTTCATCTGACGCGCGCTCCGGCTTCGAGACGCTCGGCGACTTTCGTGCCGAGATAGGCTTCGATCACGCTGGGATCGCTGCGCACTTCGACCGGCGTGCCTTCGGCGATCTTGCGGCCGAAATTCAGCACGGTAATGTGGTCGCACAAATTCATGATGAAATGCATGTCGTGCTCGACGAGGAGCAGCGTCACGCCGCGCGCTTTCAGGCGCAGAAGCAAATCGATCAGGCTCGCCGTTTCCGACGGATTCATGCCCGCCGCGGGTTCGTCGACCAGCATCAGTTTCGGGTCGGAGGCGAGCGCGCGCGCAATTTCGAGCCGGCGCTGATCGCCGTAAGGAAGATTGCCGGCGCGCCGTGCCGACGCATCGGCGAGCCCGACAAAGCCTAAAATATCGCGTGCCTTGCCGATCGCCGCGGATTCAGCGGCTCGAAATGATGGCAGCCGCAGCAAGGTCGCACCGAGCCCGCCGCCGACATGGGCGTGCATGCCGGCAAGCACATTTTCCATCACCGTCATCTCGCCGAACGTGCGGATGTTCTGGAAGGTGCGGGCGAGCCCGCGCTGCGCGCGTTCCCAGCTCGGCCAATCGTCGATGGTTTCGCCGTTGAAAAGGATGTGGCCGTCGTTCTGATGCCCAAGACCGGAGATCAGGTTGAACGCCGTCGTCTTGCCGGCGCCGTTCGGGCCGATCAATCCGTGCACCGTCTGCGGCTCGACATGGAAGGATACGCCATCGACCGCCGCGAGACCTCCGAAGCGCACAGTCAGGTTCTCGAGCGCGAGGATGGCGCCGTTCATGCGCGCGCTCCGGTGCGGCGGATGCGCCAGGGCACGAGGCCGTGCGGCATGAATAGAACCGCGATGACGATGATGAGTCCATTGAAGACCAGCCTAAAATCGTGCAGCGGCCGCAACACCTCCGGCAGCAGGGTCAAAATGATTGCGCCGACAACCGGTCCAAAGGGCGAACCAATGCCGCCGAGCAGCGCATAGCTGAGTATCGTCACGGCGGCATCGAAGCCGTAATCGTTGGGCGAGATGAACGAGGACACATGCGCGTTGAGCGCGCCGGCAAGTCCCGCGAGCATCGCCGAGGCGACGAGCGCGGACATGCGGTAGCGCGGCAAATGAACGCCGAGCATGCCGGCGGCGATCTCATCCTCGCGCATCGCCTCCATGGCGCGGCCGATGCGCGAGCGGCTAACGAGAACGAAAGCGATCAGCGCCAGCGCAAGGCAGCTGAAGATCAGCGTATACCCGGCCTTTTCAGGAATGCCGGACAGACCGAGCGCGCCGCCGGTCAGCTCGGAATTGACGAAGGCGATGCGCAGAACTTCGCCGAGGCCGATCGTCGCCAGCGCGAGATAAACGCCGGAGAGCCGCAACGTCGGCGCGCCGATGATCAGCGCCGCGACCGCGGGGACTGCCATCGACGCGAGAAGCACGAGCGGGAACGGCGCGCCCAGCTTTAATGTCAGCAGCGCGGAGGTATAGGCGCCGAGCCCCATGAACGCCGCCTGGCCGAGCGACAGCTGGCCGATCGCCAGCACGACATACATGCTAAGCGCAAGCAGGCCGTTGATGCCGAGCGCGTAGATGAGACTCTGATAGGAGAAAAGGAAATCGTCCAGAAACTCGTACATCAGGCGCGCTTGATTGCGGCGCGGCCGAACAGACCGACCGGCCGAAACCACAATGTGAGAACGAGAAGCAGGAAACCGACCGCATCCTTCAACGTCGAGGTGACATAACCGGCGGTGAGGCCCTCCAGCAGGCCAAGAATGAGGCCCGCGATCAGCGCACCCCTGATGTCGCCTAGCCCACCAATGATGATGACGGCGAAGCCCTTCAGCATCATCGCCTCGCCCATATAGGGCTGGATCGCGTTGTAATTCAGCCCGATGAGGATGCCCGCAGCGGCGCCGAGCGTGCCGGAGACGAAGGAGACGAAGAACGTCACCAGCGTGACATCGACGCCCATCAGCCGCGCGACGTCGGGGTTTTCAGCAAGCGCGCGAATAGCGAGGCCGAGACGCGTGCCTCGCATCAAGGCCAGCAGGAGCACGACCATCACGAATGCAGTGCCGACGATCAGCATCTGGCTGCGGCTGACGCGCACGGTGCCGATTTCGATGGCCGAGGGATCGATGGCAGCCGGCGGAAAGCGTTGGATGTCGGTGCCGATAAACGCGGTCATCAGCGAGTAGAGGAGCAGCGTCGCGCCGAGCGTCACCATCAGCGAGGCGAGTTCCGGTGCCTTCTTGCGTCGCAGCGGCGTGAGCAGGAGCCCGTCGATGACGACGGCGATCAGCCCCGTTGCGATCGCCGCAAGCGGCAGTGCGATCAAGATCGGCGCCACGAAATGGCGTGTCGCATAAAGCGCGATCAGCGCGCCGGTCGAGAAATAAACGCCGTAGGTCAGATTGACAACGTTGAGCACGCCGAACATCAACGTGAAGCCGAGCGCAAACAGCGCGTAAGTGGCGCCGGAAATAATGCCGTTGACGAGCTGCTGGGCGAGCATTCAGGAACTTTGTCGCTCGTTGGCTAACCTTCTCCCCTTGCGGGAGAAGGTGCCCTGCGAAGCAGGGCGGATAAGGGGTAATTCCGCCCCTCACCCTCATCCGTCATTGCTTCGCAATGACACCTTCTCCCATCAAGGGAGAAGGTGGGCTAACGATCGGCTGCGTTAATTAAACTGCCGGAACTTGCCGTCGTGCATCTCGATGACGACGACGCCGGACGTCTCTGCCGGATCGCGGTTCGCGGTGAACGCGAACGGCCCCATGACTCCTGTATATTTCACCTTGCCGAGCGCGTCCTTGATCTTTTCCGGCTCGGCTGCGCCCGCATCGTTGATTGCCTTCGCGACAATGAACAGCGTGTCGTAAGCCTGCGCGGCGAACTGATCGGGCTCCGCATTGTATTTGGCCTTGTAGGCCTCGACGAATTTCTGGCTCGCCGGATCGGCCTTGCCGATGAACCAGGGCGAGCCGACCAGCGTCCCTTCCGCAGCGTCGCCGGCGATCTCGGCGATCTTTGGCGAGTTGAAGCCATTGCCGCCGATCACGCGCACGTTCGACGGAAAGCCCAGCGCCTTCTTGGCAAGTAGAATCCCTGCTGCCGGCTCGACCAGACACGATACGACAATGGCATCAGGATTGACCGATTTCACTTTGGTCATCTGGGCCGAGAAATCGGTGTCCTTGGTGCCGAAGGTCTCAGTCGTCAAAGTCTGTATCCCCAGCTTTTCCAGCGCCCCCTTCATCACGTCGTAGCCCGATTTAGAAAAGGCGTCGTCGTTGGCGTACATGACGGCCACCTTTTTTACCCCGAGCTTTTGCTGCGCGGTCTTCAGCGTCACCGGCACGACGTCGGCTTCGGGCAGCGAGGTACGGAAGACGTAAGGACCCATCGCGGTGATGCCGTTCGCCGTTGTCGACGTGCCGACGATCGGGATCTTGCGCTCGTTGGCGACGGGACCGGCGGCGAACATCTCGTTCGACAGCGTCGGTCCGACGATCAGCGGCACTTTGCTGCGACCGATCAACTGGCGCACCGCGTTGATCGCCTGATCCTTGTTGCCGGCGGAATCCTCATAGGCGATGGCGAGCGGCCGGCCGCCAAGCACGCCGCCATTCTTGTTGACGGACTCGAGGGCGAGGTCGAAGCCGTTTTTGATGGCGATGCCGTATTTGTTGTTCGGCCCGGTGAGGATTTCGATCGCGCCGATGGTCACCGGCTCTTTCGATTGCGCGAGCGCGGCGCCGCCAACGAGCGATACCGCCAATGGCAGCGCGGCGAGCGCCGCCAGTTTGTTGAGGAACATGCTACCTCCCTTGACCGGACGATCGGACGCCGTCCGGAAAATCTGCGGTTTATGTAGCCGAGCGTCGGCGGGGCTGCAAACCGCGACCAAGTGCTATGCGCTAAGTGCCTTGGTCTCTTCCGGTGGCGCGATGTAGGGTCCGCGGCCTTTTGCTCAGCGAGTCATTCTTGTCGGTCGAAGCAGCCCCTATCTATTTGCGTGATGCGGCATCCGTCGTCGATGGGCGTGCGGCGTGGATGCGGCTCGGCCTCGCCGTGCTCATCGCGACGCTCGGCGGCGTCGGCATGTGGTCGGTTCCCGTCAGCCTTCCGGCAGTCCAGGCGGAGTTCGGCATCGCGCGCGCCGCAGCCTCGCTGCCGTTCACGCTGACCATGGTGGGATTTGCCTTCGGCGGCATTGCGCTCGGGCGGCTCGCCGACTGGCGCGGGGTCGCTCTGCCACTCATGATCGGCGCGATCGCGCTTGCTTGCGGCTATGTCGCGGCGGGTCTTGCGCCGAGCCTGCCGGCCTTCGCTCTGGCGCAGGGCGCGCTCATCGGCTTCGGCAGCGCCGCGAGCTTTGGGCCGCTGATCGCCGACATATCGCACTGGTTTGAGCGCCGCCGCGGGATCGCCGTCGCGATCTGCGCGGCAGGCAATTATGTTGCCGGAACCGTCTGGCCGCCAACGATCCAGCACTTCATCGAAACATCCGGCTGGCGCGCGACCCATATCGGTATCGGCATTTTCTGCGCCGCGACCTTGCTGCCGCTCGCCTGGTTCATGCGGCGGCGCCCGCCCGGGCACGCCGCGGCGCAGGACGGGACGCCCGCGGCGTTCGTGGCACCCGATATTGGCCTTTCGCCGCGCGCTCTCCAGGTGCTGCTCTGCATTGCTGGGGTCGCCTGCTGTGTCGCAATGGCGATGCCGCAGGTGCATATCGTGGCCTATTGCGGCGATCTCGGCTACGGCGCGGCGCGGGGCGCCGAGATGCTGTCGTTGATGCTTGCCTGCGGGATTGTCAGCCGCATCGGCTCCGGGTTCGTCGCCGACAGGATCGGCGGCCTCGCGACGCTGCTCCTCGGCTCGGTGCTGCAGGGGCTGGCGCTGCTTCTCTACCTCATGTTCGACGGGCTCGCCTCGCTTTACGTCATTTCCGGCCTGTTCGGCCTCTTCCAGGGTGGCATCGTCCCGAGCTACGCGATTATCGTGCGCGAGCACTTCTCGCCGCGCGAAGCCGGCGCGCGGCTTGGTCTGGTGCTCATGGCGACCTTGGGCGGCATGGCGCTCGGCGGGTGGATGTCGGGATACATCTTCGACCTGACCGGCTCTTACCGCATCGCCTTCTTGAACGGCCTTGCGTGGAATCTCCTCAACGGCGTGATCGCGCTTTGGCTCTTGCTGCGGGAGCGTCGAGGACCATTCGTCCGAATGCCGGCGGACGCGGCGACGTGATTAACTAGGCGGGTGAACAGGCGGGGCGCTGCCTTCCCATTGGCAAAAGCCGTGCTTACGCTTACCGCATGTTCTCCGGCGCGGTATGAACAGAGCCCCTTTCATTCTTCTCGGCCTCGGCGGGTCGGTGGCAATCGCCGCCGGCGTCGCGCTTCTTGTGCTCGCGCTCGATACGGGCCCGCACGCAACACGTCCGCCCGGCGCCGCGGAGAAAGCGCCTGCAGCGGCGCCTGCGTCGCCGCCGGTGAGCGCGGCCTCCGCCGAAGCCCGCGCCGCCGGACGCAAGACGATCGAGGCGCGCATCGCGCAGGTGCCGGAATATCAGCGCTTCTTCGATCGCCTGCGTCTAGCCTTGCCCTCGCAATACGAGATGACCCTGAACACTTTTGCCGATCGGCTTGTCGCCACTGGCAAAGAGCAGTCGGTCGATCTCTATCTATCCGAGGCAATCCGCGATTTGCGGCAGACTCGGGGGGCCCTCGCCGCGAAAGCCGATGCTGCTTCTCTTGCCCGTATCTTCGATGTGCAGCTCGCCATGCTCGACGCGCTGTCGAAAACCGACCAGCGGCTCTGCGTCGACTTCCTTTATGGCGGGGCGAGCGAGGCGTTCTACCAGTTCTCGGCGCAGCACCGGCAATTGGCGAGCAACATGGCGATCGCCGGACTCGATGCGATCGTTGACGGCCAGGCGAAGAAAAACGAACGCCAGCCGCCGACCGATGCCGACTTCCTGTTGCTCGAAAAGGCAATGGCCGGCAAGGGGCTGTCGCAGCCGGAGATCGAGGCACTCTTGGACGGGAAAACCCCCAACCCGCCGCTTGAGGACGCACGGCTATGCCAGGCAGGGCGCGTTTATCTGGAAATGCTGAAGACGCTGCCCGAGCCGGTGCGGCTGCGCATCTACGCGCTTGCCGTGGAGCTCATGGCCCGCTCGTGAGCCGATCGCGCCCGAGTGCGCGGATTTGCTTGCCGAGGGCCGGGAAGCAAGCCATCTTTGCCGGCGAGGAAACGAAACAGGAGGCTCGCGATGGCAGTCGCCAGCATACTCGCGCAGAAGGGACGAGAGGTCGTCACGGCTTCGCCCGATCGGACTCTGCAGGATGTCGCGACGATATTGGCGGAGCGTAAAATCGGCGCCATCGTCATCACCGATGGCCAGGGGAAAGTCCTCGGCATGCTTTCGGAGCGCGACATCGTGCGGGCGATGGCACGGCAAGGCGCGGGCGCGCTCGACGATCCGGTGTCGCGTCACATGACCGAGCGTGTCGTCACGACGACAGAGGACGCGACGATTCCGGGTACGATGGAGCTAATGACGTCGGGCCGTTTTCGCCATCTTCCCGTCGTCGCAAACGATCGGCTCGTCGGGCTGATCTCGATTGGCGACATCGTCAAATGGCGGCTCGCCGAGATTGAAAGCGAGCATCAGGCGCTCAGGGAATATATCGCGACGGCGTGAATTCGCTCGCGCCGGCCTTGCCGGCTAGATCGTCCGACGCCGCCCGACTGAGACCGTCGCGAGGTGATGCTCGATGTCGTTCAGCGAGCGGCGCACGGCTTCGCGACCGCTGGCGATAAGCTCGTCGGCCAAATGGAAATCGAATAGACCAAACCGGCCGAGGCCGCGCGCGCTGATCGTGACATCTGGCGGATCGCCGGCAAGGCGGGAACGGGCGATCCGGTCTTGCGTGATGTTGAGCGCATCGAGAACCGTGCTGGCAATCCCCGGCGCACCATCTTCGCCGCGGCCGAAGGTGCGGCGGAAGAAACCGGTGCGTTCGGGTGATCCGCCGTGGGGCGGCTCGACCGTGTTCGCCGCCACGTCGAGCGCCTGCAGGGTCTGATCGACCACAACGCGATCGCTGATGACCGTGCCGCGGAACATCGTGTCGCCGATAAGGTTGACGGCGATGACCAGGTCGGCGCCAAGCGCGCGGCAGACGGCGACGGGAACGGGATTGACCAGCGCGCCATCGAACAGCCAGCGGCCGTTCCACTTCACCGGCTCGAAAATGCCAGGCATGGCGTATGAGGCGCGGATCGCCTCGACGATCAGGCCGCGCGTCAGCCACACTTCGTGTCCGGAGCCGACTTCCGTCGCGACGGCGGCGAACGCGGTCGGCATGTCCTCGATCCGGATATCCGCCAGCTCACGCTCGAGGCGGGTCTTAAGCCGGCCGCCGCTGAACAGGCCACTGCCGGAAAACGAAAGGTCCAAAAGGCTGAACATCCGCCGGCGTGTCAGCGCCCGGGCAAAGCTCTCGAGTGCCTCGATCTTGCCGCCGGCAAAGCAGCCCCCAACGACCGCCCCAATCGATGTCCCGGCGACCACGTCCGGCACGATGCCGTTGCTGACCAGCTCCTGCAGAACGCCGATATGCGACCATCCGCGCGCGGCGCCGGCTCCAAGCGCGACCCCAACCTTCGGCTTCGGCCGGGGCTGAGCCCGCTCGGGCAGCTTGATCACGCCCTCGCTGTGGGGGGGTCTTGTCTCCGGGGTTTTGCGCAGCAGCGACAACATGTTAACCACTCTGGATACGCAACGCTGATCTAGTCATCCGGTTCTATGGTCGTAAGGCTGCGCTCGGAAGATGGCGAAAAGTTTAAGCATCACGGTTACTTAATAGGATCGAGGATCAGCCGCGAAGCGCCTGGCAACTCGACGCGGCGGTAGAAGCAAGACTTGCGCCCGGTGTGGCAGCTGTTTCCGTCCCCCCCTACGGCTACTCTCAGGAGAAGGGCATCTTGATCGCAATCGATCCGCAGCTCTGTGACGGTTTGCATCTGTCCTGACGTATCGCCCTTGCGCCACAAGGACTTGCGCGAGCGCGACCAGTAATGCGCGACGCCGGTCTCGATTGTGAGCCGCAGCGCTTCCTCATTCATGTAGGCGACCATAAGCGCCGCCCCAGTATGCACGTCGGTCGTGACGCAGACGATCAGCCCGTCAGCATCGAAGCGGGGCGCAAAAACGTCGCCTTCCTCCAATTCGGACTTGGAAGCCGCTGTCGAAAATTGCATTGTCGGCCTGCTTGTCATGATCCTGAGATAAGGGCGCTCGCTGGCGACGGGAGGCGCACGCGGGCGGCATACATGCGGCTATATGGAGTGGCAATGGCGCACGAGGGCGAGTGGGAGCTCAAGTTCGAGCTCGATCAGACGCAAGGCAGTAGCGACGGTTCTGCTCCATGGTTGCCGGACGGCATCCGTGCAGCGACGCCACGCACGCTTCAGACGATCTATTACGACACGCCGAAAGAAAAGCTGCGCAAGCGCCACACCGCGCTTCGTGTCCGCAAATCCGGCGACGAGTTTCTGCAGACGATAAAGCAGAACGGCGTCGGAAATTTCGCTCGCGGCGAGTGGGAACAGTCGATCGATGGACCGCAGCCGCGTTTACGCGCGGCGCGTGGTACACCGATCGAGCACTTCATGGCAAAGCGGCGTCAGCGCGAGAAGCTGAAGCCGCTGTTCGAAGTCGACGTGCAACGCCGCTCGTGTGACGTGGTCAAGGCCAACAGCGTCATTGAAGCTTCGCTCGACGAAGGTCACCTCGAGGCTGAGGGCCACCGGCTGCCGATCCGCGAACTCGAATTCGAGCTGAAACACGGCGATCCGAGCCACTTGTTCGAAGCCGCGCGCGAAATCGTCGGCAAGGCGCCGCTGCGCCTGAGTTTCCTGAGTAAGGGTGAGCGCGGCTACCGCTTGCGCGAGCAAAGCCTGACAAAGCCGCTTCCGGCTTCGTCCGCGCAGTTTCGCCGCCGCGCGAGCGCCAAAGAGGCGATGCAAGCGATCGCCCGCACATGCCTGCATGACCTCACGAGCAATGTCGGCACGATCGAAGGTGAACATGCGGTGGAAGGCGTGCACAAGACGCGCATCGCCGTGCGCCGGCTGCGGGCGGCGATGACCCTTTTCAAGAAGATCACAAAAGACGAGGAAAGCGATCGCCTGCGCGGCGAAATGAAGTGGCTCTCCGACCTGCTCGGCGAAGCGCGCGATCTCGACGTGCTGCAGATGGAGAGCGCCCTGCCGAAAGCACGTGATCTTTCCGGCGGCCGTGAACTCGTCGAGGTCATCGCGCAGAAGCGGCACGCCGCGCATGAGAAGCTGCTCGAAGCGGCGCGGTCGCAGCGCTTTTATCTCTTTCTCATCGATCTCGTGCGATGGATCGAAGACGGCAACTGGCTGAAAGTTAAATCGAAGCAGGGAAACCGGCCAGTCGCCCGCTTTGCGCGCACGGCGATCGCGCGCTGCCGCAAGCGTCTCCTGAAAAGAGCGGATCACCTGAAGAAGCTGGCGCCGCAGGCGCGCCATCAGGTGCGTATCGACGGCAAGAAGCTGCGCTACATGACGGAGTTCCTGCAGCCGCTTGCAAAAAGCAAGGAGCAGCGGCGCGAGCATCGCCGTTTCGTCAAGCAGCTGGAAAAGATGCAGACGAGCCTCGGCACCTTGCATGACGCGGAAGCGCGTGGCGATTTCTTCCGCGATATTGCGGAAGCACCGCCGGCGCTGACGCCGCCGGACGGCGCCGCATCCGCGGCCTTGTCGCTGGCCGAAACTTCGGCCGAAGACGCCGATCTGCTGCGCCAGGCTGCGTCCGCTTGCGGCAAGATCGCCAAGATCGGGCCGAAGGATATGTTCGCAGGCGCGTGATAACGCTACGCGCACCGATCGCGCCAGAGAACGCCGGTTTGGCTCAAGGCTGGAGCAATGCCAGCAACCCGCTGAGCAGTTGGGTCGGCGTCGGTGGGCATCCCCTGATATGCAGATCGACCGGAATTGTTTCGCTCACGCCACCCGCTACCGCGTAAGTGCCGGCAAAAATGCCCCCGTCGACAGCGCATGCGCCGACCGCCACGACCCATTTCGGGTCGGGAGTGGCGTTGAAGGTGCGCAGTAGCGCCTCGCGCATGTTCTTTGTGACAGGGCCGGTGACCATCAGCACGTCAGCGTGACGCGGCGAGGCGACAAATCGTAGGCCGAAACGTTCGAGATCGTAAAATGCATTGCTGAGCGCATGAATTTCCAGTTCGCAGCCGTTGCACGAGCCGGCGTCGACCTCGCGGATGGACAAAGAGCGGCCGAGACGGGCAAGCGCCGCGCGATTGACGCTCTGCGCAAGCTCCGCCAACGCAGCCTCGTCTGGCGCTGGCGCCGGCTCGGTGAGCGGCCCGTGTGTGAGGCTTTCGAACAGCGTCTTGCGCATGACCTACAGATCGTGTCCGGAATACGAGCAGTTGAATGATTTATTGCAGAGCGGGAAGTCGGCGACGATATTGTTCTCGATCGCGACCTCCAAGATCGGCCACTGAAACCATGAGGCGTCGCGCAAATGGCAACGCGCCACGCGAGCATTGCCATCGAGTCGCAGCCACACCAAGACGTCGCCGCGGAAGGCTTCGATGAAGCCGAGGCCTTCGCCGGTGCCGAGCTCTGACGGGATTGCGGTGATCGTCTCGCCGGCAGGCAATCCGGCGAGAAGCTGATCGATCAGACTTAGGCTCTGCTCGATTTCGCGAATGCGAATCCAGACGCGTGCATTGACATCGCCGGCTTCCAGAACGGGCACCTCGAAATCGAGCTCGCCGTAAGGTGCGTAGCCGGGATTGCGCCGCGCATCGAAGCCGCGTCCGGACGCGCGCCCGACAAAGCCCCCCGCCCCGAACTGGCGGGCGTAATCTTGCCGCACAATGCCGGTTGTCACGGTGCGGTCCTGCAGCGAGGCGGTCTCGTCATAGAGATCGATCAGCCGCGGAAAAATACGACGCGCCTCCGCCAGCAGCTTTTGCAGGTGCTCAATGCCATCGGGCGAAATATCGCGTGCAACGCCGCTGGGGACGATCATGTCCATCATCAGGCGGTGGCCGAAACAGGCTTCCGCCACACGCAAGGTCCGCTCGCGCAAAATGCCGCACTGCGCGTGCATGAGCGAGAACGACGCGTCATTGCAGATCGCGCCGATATCGCCGAAATGATTGGCGATGCGCTCGAGTTCCGCCATGAGCGCGCGCAGATAGAGCGCGCGGGGAGGAGCGGAGATCTGCAAGGCCGCTTCCGCCGCCTGCGCAAAGGCCCAGGCATAAGCCACCGTGCTATCGCCGGACGTGCGCCCGGCGAGCTTCGCGGCCAGCTCTAGCG